>Ga0209090_10000024_pt1 | contig 101210 bp, 101 predicted proteins | sample ArcticOcean_MG_C_9_FD_187432 | JGI IMG/M metagenome (GOLD analysis project Ga0209090, IMG submission 187432) | Marine microbial communities from western Arctic Ocean - ArcticOcean_MG_CB2_152 (SPAdes) (version 2) | ecosystem: Environmental > Aquatic > Marine > Oceanic | place: Arctic Ocean... | reverse complement strand
TGTCTACAAGTTGATGGTGTACCAATAATTTCAATATTATTGTAACTCATTTCGATGCTTTGGTGAATATGACCGCAAAAGATAACTCTAATATTTCTATATTTTTCTAAAAGATTAAAAAATTCTGTTTTATTTTCTAAACCAATCTCATCTATCCATCTACTGCCTATATTTATGGGGTGATGATGTAAGTAAATCATTATATATTTATGATCATTTGAATTTATATTCAATTCTAGTTTCTCGAGTTCACTCTTACTCAGAAAACCTTTTGGGCTATCAGCAATACTGCTATCGATGCCTATAATTAACCAATCTTGTTTAATTACTTTCTCGCAACAAAAAAACAATGACTTGGGTAATGTTGACTGTAGTTTAATTTTTGTATCATGATTTCCGGGAATACAAAATATTGGTGAATTTTCTAGTTGAAGTAATCCATAGAAGTTTTCATAGGAATCTTTATTGTTATCTTGAGTTAGATCGCCCGTTGCAATAATCATATCAAAATCCCAGGATGAGCCTTTGATATGACTAACCACTGCTTTTAAAGATTGATAAGGATTGATTCCTTTAAATTTATCGTTTTGATTTGAGAGAATGTGCGGGTCAGTAATCTGAATAATCCTAACCGGTGGTTTATTTTTCTTCATCTTGGTCGAATAATATCACCCAAAGCTATTGGAGCCTTGGGTGATATTTTATTTTTTAATAGCGGTAATATTCAGGCTTGTAAGGACCTTCTTGTTTAACGCCAATATAATCAGCTTGCTCCTGAGTCAGTTTTGTCAATACACCACCAAATCCTGCCACCATATAACGAGCAACTTCCTCATCTAAATGTTTCGGAAGTACTTCTACTTGTAGCATTTTAGCTTGGGTTGATTCATCTTGAGCGGCAAATTTTCGCTTATAAAGTTCGATTTGAGCCAATACCTGGTTAGCAAAAGAGCCATCCATAATTCGGCTTGGGTGTCCTGTGGCATTACCTAAATTAACTAGACGACCTTCGGCTAGTAACAATAAGTGATCACTTTTATCTTCATTGCGATATATTTTATGAACCTGAGGCTTAATCTCATCCCACTGCCAATTTTCTCGCATGAAAGCAGTATCAATTTCATTATCAAAGTGACCAATATTACATACAACACAACCACTCTTAAGTGCGCTTAGGACATTAGAGCCACAAACATTATAATTACCGGTACTGGTAACGAGCATATCGGTAGATGCTAATAAGTCTTTATTAACTCCTTTTGTCTCATCTCCATCTTGATAAGTAGAGACAACTTCAAAACCATCTAAACATGCTTGCATAGCGCAAATAGGATCGATTTCAGTGACCTTGACGATCATGCCTTCTTGGCGAAGGGATTGAGCGGAGCCTTTACCTACATCACCATAACCAACAACAACAGCTTTTTTCCCCATGAGTAAGTGATCCGTTGCGCGTTTAACGGCATCACTAAGGCTATGACGACAGCCATATTTATTATCGCATTTTGACTTAGTGACTGAATCATTAACATTAATAGCAGGTACTTTTAGCTCACCAGATTCAAGCATTTCATAAAGGCGATGAACACCTGTAGTGGTTTCTTCGGTGACACCATGAACTGAATCTAAAACTTGTGGGTATTTTTGATGCAATAACGAAGTTAAATCACCACCATCATCGAGTATCATATTAGCATTCCAAGGAAGACCATCTTTTAAAACTTGCTGTTCTAGACACCATTCATACTCTTCTTCTGTTTCACCTTTCCAAGCAAAGACAGGTGTACCATTAGCAGCAATAGCTGCTGCAGCATGATCTTGAGTTGAGAAGATATTACAAGAAGTCCAACGAACTTCTGCACCTAATGCTTCTAAAGTCTCAATTAAAACCGCGGTTTGGATTGTCATATGAATACAACCTAGAATACGGGCACCACTTAATGGCTGTTCTGAATGATATTTATCACGCAGAGTCATTAATGCAGGCATTTCTGATTCAGCAATATCAATTTCTTTGCGACCAAATTCTGCCAAAGAAATATCTGCTACCTTGTAATCATCTTTATTTTTATTTATTGCAACAGCTTCATTGGCCATAGCGTTCTCCTTAGTGTTTGTATTTATTTATATTGAAGCTTTTAATTCTTCAGCCTTATCTGTTTTTTCCCAACTAAGATCAATATCTTCTCTACCAAAGTGCCCATAAGCGGCGGTAGGCAGATATATTGGTCGAAGTAGATCGAGCATATTCAAGATACCGAAAGGTCTTAGGTCAAATTTATCATTGATCAGATTAATTAATTTTTCTTCACTAATTTTACTGGTACCAAAAGTATTCACACTGATAGAGGTAGGTCTAGCAACACCAATGGCATAAGATACTTGAATTTCACAGCGTTCAGCTATTTCTGCAGCCACAATATTTTTTGCCACATAACGACAGGCATAAGCAGCAGAGCGATCTACTTTTGATGGATCTTTGCCAGAAAAAGCACCACCTCCATGTCTTGCGGAGCCACCATAAGTATCAACAATTATTTTTCGCCCGGTTAACCCGCAGTCACCCATAGGACCACCGACTTCGAATCTGCCAGTAGGATTGATATGGTATTTGGTATTTTTATTAATCCACTGTGAAGGGATGATGGGTTTTATAATTTCTTCCATTATTCCTTCTGTTAGATCACTCATCTTGACATCGGCATGATGTTGCGACGACACAACCACTGCATCTATTCCAACTGGTTTATCGTTTTCATATATAAAAGTTACCTGACTTTTTGCGTCAGGCCTTAACCAAGGTAGTATGCCTGCTTTTCTTACTTCCGCCTGCTTTTTAACGAGGTTATGCGCGAGTGAAATTGGCGCTGGCATTAAAACATCAGTTTCGTTTGTTGCATAGCCAAACATTAATCCTTGATCACCAGCACCTTGATCTTCTGGGTTACCACGATCCACGCCTTGAGCAATATCTTGTGATTGTTTTCCTAGTGCATTCATTACCGCACAAGAACCGCCATCAAATCCCATGTCTGAATCTGTATAACCGATATCAATAATTGTCTTACGAACAATATTTTCTACATCAATAACGGCATCCGTGGTAATTTCTCCAGCCACTATTGCCATGCCAGTTTTTACCATAGTTTCGCATGCAACACGCGCTGATTTGTCCTGCTCAATGATGGCATCAAGGATTGCATCTGAAACTTGATCAGATATTTTATCTGGATGACCCTCCGAAACCGATTCAGATGTAAAGAGATAGGAATGACTCATAAGTGCCTCATTTATTTAGGTAAGAGATGTTATAGATTTTCTATTTGAATTTGTTATTTTTTGTGTTTCAACCTGTATCAATATTATATATTTTGAATATTAACTAATTTTAATCATATTTTTTTAATTCTTGCTTGCGGCCTGGCTCTTAAATAAGCAAAATACTTTTATCCATAGCTGTCAATAATTTCATGCTCAATTATATATTATAAGGAGAGCCAATGCTAAGCGAAAAAAATCATACATCTCGTCGAGAGCTTGCCAATGCCATCAGAGCTCTTAGTATGGACGCCGTACAAAAAGCAAATTCTGGGCACCCAGGAATGCCAATGGGTATGGCAGATATCGCAGAAGTACTATGGAATGATCATTTAAGACATAATCCCAATAATCCTGAATGGATAGATAGAGATAGATTTGTTCTTTCGAACGGTCATGGATCCATGTTGTTGTATAGCCTGCTCCATTTAAGCGGTTATCCGTTAAGCATAGAACAAATTAAAAATTTCCGACAATTCAATCAAGTGACCGCCGGTCATCCAGAACGTGAACCAGAAATTGGGATTGAGACTACCACTGGACCACTTGGCCAAGGAATTAGTAATGCGGTCGGTATGGCGCTCAGTGAAAAATTATTAGCCGCATCCTTTAATAAACCTGATGCAGAAATAATCAATCATAGAACTTGGGTATTTACGGGTGATGGTTGTTTGATGGAAGGCATTTCTCATGAGGCTTGCTCTTTGGCGGGCACCTGGGGTCTTGGAAAATTGATATGTTTTTATGATGACAATGGAATTTCGATAGATGGCGATATTAAAGGCTGGTTTACGGATGATACTGTTAAGCGTTTTGAATCATATGGATGGCAAGTGATTGGCGATGTAGACGGGCATGACGCCGAGGAAATTTCTGATGCTATTACTGATGCTTTGAAAGACACAAATAGACCTTCATTGATATGCTGTAAAACAAAAATTGGCTTTGGCTCGCCAAATAAAGAGGGAACAGCAAGTACACATGGCGCACCATTGGGTGATGAGGAGATAAAAGCAACCAAGGAAGCGTTGGGCTGGGATTCTCCTGCTTTTGAGATTCCAGACGATATAATGGATGCTTGGAATGGCTCAAAAACGGGCGAGAATATCGAAAAATCATGGATGGATAGTTTTGAGAAATACAACAAGGCTTATCCTGATTTAGGAAAAGAGCTAAAAAGAAGAATGAATGGAGAGCTTCCCGAGGATTGGAATAGGCTTGCAGAGAAATCTATTACTGATATTGATAATGAGGCCAATGATTTAGCAACCCGGCAATCATCTTTATTGGCCTTGAATAAGCTTGCTCCAATTTTACCTGAAATGGTAGGAGGCTCAGCGGATTTAACGGGCTCTAATTTGACCAGGCATGATGCTTCTGTTGTTTTTGATGAAGACCATCCTGGTGGCAATTATCTAAACTTTGGAGTTAGAGAGTTTGGTATGTCAGCAATAGGTAATGGCATGATTCTTCATGGTGGTGTAATTCCTTATTCAGGTACATTTTTGACATTTTCAGATTACGCACGTAATGCATTGAGAATGGCCGCTCTGATGGAGATTCAAAATATCTTTGTTTATACTCATGATTCAATAGGATTGGGGGAAGACGGTCCGACACACCAACCAATTGAGCATGTTGCAAGCTTAAGAATTATGCCAAATATGAGTGTATGGCGACCTTGTGATGCTGTAGAAACTGCCGTTTCTTGGCGAGATGCTATTGAAAGAAAAGATGGTCCAACTAGCCTGATTTTAACGCGTCAGAAACTATCTCATCAAGTTAGATCAAAAGCACAGATTAAAGATATCTCAAAAGGCGGTTATGTTTTATCTGACTGTAATGGAACGCCAGATATTATATTAATTGCAACGGGATCTGAAGTCGCTATCACTGTGGATGCATCAAAAACCTTAACCAAAGAAGGTATTAATGTAAGAGTCGTTTCAATGCCTTGTACTAACTTATTTGATCAACAGGATAAGGCTTATACTCAAAGTGTATTGCCGATTGAATGTGTTTGTCGTTTAGCGATTGAAGCGGGTGTAACAGAGGGTTGGTGGCGCTATGTTGGTTCCTTTGGTGCTGTATTAGGAATAGATCGTTTCGGTTTATCCGCTCCAGCTGAAGAACTTTTTGAATACTTTGGATTTACGGCAAGCAATATCGTTAATAAAGCAAAGCTACTCATCAAGAGAGACTAATAGAAGTATCTATTTTTTAATTATTTTTAACCAAAATTTTAGGAGAGTTAAATGACCATCAAGGTTGCAATTAATGGGTTTGGACGTATCGGCCGAAATATTATGAGGGCGCTTTATGAATCTGGTAAGCGATCAGATATCGAAATTGTAGCAATCAATGATCTCGGTGATGCCAATACCAACGCCCATCTCTTAAGAAGAGATACGGCTCATGGAAGATTTCCAGGTGAAATTGAAGTGAAGAATAATTGTTTAGTGGTTAACAATGATGAAATTAAAGTTTTTGCAGAACGCGACCCTACTAAATTACCTTGGGGAGATCTGGGGGTTGATATCGTACTTGAGTCTACAGGATTCTTTTGTTCTCGTGATGGTGCCTCAAAGCACATACAAGCAGGAGCAAAAAAAGTAATTATTTCTGCACCGGGCGGTGCTGATGTTGATGCAACTATTGTTTACGGTGTAAATCATAATATTCTCACCAAGGAACATACTATTATTTCGAATGCTTCTTGTACAACGAATTGCCTTGCTCCACTAGTAAAACCTTTACATGAAAAAATTGGTGTTCGACATGGGATAATGACAACAATTCATGCCTATACAAATGATCAGGTCTTGACCGATGTTTATCATTCTGATCTTCGTCGCGCTCGTTCTGCAACAATGTCACAAATCCCAACTAAGACAGGGGCTGCAGCAGCTGTTGGGCTCGTTCTTCCTGAGTTAAATGGTCTTCTCGATGGATTCTCAATGCGTGTACCAACGATCAATGTTTCTGCTGTTGACCTGAGTTTTGTGTCTGAAAGAGAAACTACGATTGAAGAAATTAATGAAATTATGCTTGCGGCCAGCCAAAATGAGCTCAAAGGTGTGCTAGCTTATTGTGATGAACCTCTCGTATCTGTCGATTTTAATCATGATCCCGCTTCTTCTAGTTATGATTCTACACTCACTAAAGTTATGCAAGGTACACTTGTTAAAGTAATTTCTTGGTATGACAATGAGTGGGGTTTTTCAAATCGTATGTTAGATACAACAATGGCACTAGCGAACGCAAAATAAAAAATTTTTAAAATTCAAATAGATCATTAAAAGCGAATTTATTTATGCTAAGAATGTCTGATCTTGATCTCTCTGATAAAAAAGTCTTAATAAGAGAAGATCTTAATGTTCCCATTCTAAATGGTGAGATAACCAGTGATGCAAGAATAAGAGCAATATTACCAACCTTGGACATTGCTTTAAAGGCGAATTGTGCGATTTTGATCATGTCTCACATGGGAAGACCGACAGAGGGTGAATATAATTCAGATTATTCACTCGAGCCGATAGCCGGGCATTTATCAAAACTATTGGGAAAAGAAGTTAACTTTATATCCGACTGGTATGATGGCGTTGAGGTTACTTGTGGTGAAATTGTTTTATTAGAAAATGTAAGATTTGAAGTAGGTGAAAAAAAGAATGATGAAGCACTCTCACGGAAAATGGCAGAGCTTTGTGATATTTTTATTATGGATGCATTTGCTTGTGCTCATAGAGCGCATGCAAGTACATGTGGAATAATTGATTATGCAAAAATGGCTTGTGCTGGACCTCTATTAAGCAAAGAATTGGACGCTCTTGAGCTGAGTTTTAAAGAGCCCAAAAAGCCCGTCGTTGCGATTGTAGGTGGATCAAAAGTTTCCACAAAATTAGGCGTCCTTAAGTCATTAAGTGGTTTAGTGGACTATCTTATTTTGGGTGGTGGAATAGCTAACACTTTTATTAAGGCGTCTGGTTATAATATTGGAAATTCATTACATGAAGAGAGTATGATGAATATTGCACAATCTATGCTCTCTGATAAAGTTAAGTCATGTCAAATACCTGAAATTATTGATGTGGTGGTAGCCAAAGAATTTAGCTCTCAAAGTAAAGCCAATATTAAAATGATAGAGGAAGTGGCTTCTGATGACCTCATTCTTGATATTGGTCCTAAAACGGCAGAAATATTTTCCAAGATCATTTCACAGGCACAAACAATTATCTGGAATGGACCTCTTGGCGTATTTGAATTTGATCAGTTTGGATTAGGCACAAAAGCAATTGCTAAAGCAATAGCTCAAAGTAAAGGCTTCTCTGCTGCGGGAGGTGGGGATACGCTGGCGGCTATAGAGAAATATGAAATTGTTGATGATATTTCTTATATATCAACCGGGGGAGGTGCTTTTCTTGAGTTCATAGAAGGTAAGCCTTTACCCTCTGTTGAAGCGCTTAAGATTAAAGGTTATTGACCCTCGACCAAGGTCCGTTTATCGCTAAAGTTAAGCCTCTGTTTTGAATATTCACGAACATAAGCTGACCATCTGGTGAAAAACAGACACCGCAAAGCTCAGAATCACTATGAGTGTTATCCGCAAATACATATTGCTTCCCGCTGGGGCTAATTCCAACTAGACCACAATAATTATTAGAGTCTTCGCATATAATGAGATCCCCCCAAGGGCTCATTATAATGTTATCTGCATGCTGCAAGGTACTTTCAGTATTTGATTCAGCTAGGAGCTTAATATGACCAGCAACTCCTTGAGCGCTTTTAGAAAATTCTCTGTTGATTCGGTATTCAAATACTTGCCCCATTCTCTCAACGCCACCGATTGTTGCTGTTAGAAAAATACTATTTTCGGCATAACAAATTCCTTCGCCGCGAGCAAATCTTGCAGCACCAGATTCAAAACCTCTTAATCTCAAATCATTCTCATCTGAATCAACATTATCCATGTCAATCCATTTTGCCTCATGCCATTCATTTTCACGTATGGCTAAATCATTCCAATTACGCGTATCAAAAGAGTTCTTTTTTGCTATACCGAGGGCTTGTAATTTTCCGCCTAAAGATAATTGACCGGGTATATTTGGTATGAATCGATATAATAGACTTCTGTGTTTATCTTCAGTGAGATAAATAGTCCCTGAAATTGGATCAATCGCAGCTGCTTCATGTTCAAAACGACCCATCTCTTTTAGTGGAATTGGTTTCGTAGCATTTTTATCATTTGCATTGACTTCAAAGATATAACCATGCCGTTTCTCTCTTGTTACAATTGTATTTCTCTCAAAAGTTGTTCCCGGACTGCTAAAGCATTCCTCACAGCTTAACCAACTTCCCCATGGTGTTGGACCACCTGCACAATTGTATTCAGTGCCCATTAAGCTTAGGTGCTGACTTTTTGTTTGTTTTGTTAAGGGGTCATATTCGATGGTTGTGGTTCCTCCTGTCCCGGGAGTGCTTCCATTGCCTTGGTCATATATATGATCAAGGTTTATTGTTCCTAAATATTCATTGTTTGTACCAAAAGGACTATTTTTAAAACTGGCGGGATGATTTTCATGATTAAGTACTAGATTTATATTCCCGTTAGAGCCTTTAAATGCTGCCATACCGTCAGCTTGAGCTGGTGTTTTTAGGCCATCACTCATTATTGTGCCTTGCTCTGATATGATGGAATATTCAAAACCTTCAGGAAGATCTAGGATTTTATTAGGGTCATTTTTTAGCTTACCGAATGGCGATCGAGAAGCACCCATTATATTTTTGGTATTAAGTGCGGCACTTGCAAGTAGTGCACCTTGGATGAATTGCCTTCTTTTAATCATTGAGTTTTTATTCTTATTTTATATTTATTGATACTTAATGTTGACATTATTTTCGGGTGTTTGGAAGCTTTTTAGTTTAAAATTGAAGCTATAAAATAATGTTACGCAGAACTAAAATAATAGCTACGCTTGGACCGTCTTCATGTGATCATAAGACACTAGAAGGTATGATTAAAGCGGGTATGAATGTTGCTCGTATAAATTTTTCACATGGGCTCAGAGAAGACTACTTTAAGTTAATCAAGATACTTCGTGAAATCTCTGCTGCTAATGATTGTGAAATTGGTATCATGGCCGATCTCCAGGGCCCAAAAATAAGAATTAGATCTTTTCGTTCAGATAAGGTGCTACTTAAATCATCAGATAAATTTTTCCTTGATACCTCATTGGGTGAGTTTGATGGCGATCTCTCTGGTGTTGGTGTGGACTATGCGAATCTTCATAATGATATTAATATTAATGATAAATTATTACTCGATGATGGAAGAGTGATTCTTCGTGTTGAAAGAATTGAAATGACTCGCGTTTATACCGAAGTCATCGTCGGGGGAGAATTATCAAATCATAAAGGTGTTAATTTTCCAGCTGGAGGATTATCTGTTCCTGTGATCACAAAAAAAGATCATGAAGATATTAATTTAGCTGCAGAGTTAAACGTTGATTTTCTCGCAGTTTCTTTTGTTAGATGCGCTAAAGATGTTAGTGAAACACGACTATTATATGAAGCGGCAGGGGGGCGAGGAAAAATTGTTTCAAAAATTGAAAGAGCTGAAGCTTATCAGAATCTTGATGAATTAATTGAAGCATCTGATGCGCTAATGGTAGCCAGGGGTGACCTAGGAATCGAAATGGGGTTTTCAGAATTAACGGGAATTCAAAAAGAAATTATCAGAAAAACGCGCCGGAAAAATAAAGTAGTCATAACAGCGACAGAAATGATGCAATCCATGATTCATAGTCAATCTCCAACTAGAGCTGAAGTCGCTGATGTCTCAAATGCTGTTATGGATGGAACTGATGCTGTTATGTTATCAGCTGAAACAGCAATTGGCGATGACCCGGTTAAGGTTATATCAACCATGAGTGATGTATGTCGAGGGGCTGAAAAATATATTCTTCGAAAAGGAAGAAATGCTTATCGTATTGATGATTCTTTTCAGTCAATCGATGAATCGATTGCTATGGCAGCAATGTATACCGCTAATCATTTTTCTATTAAGGCTATCATAGCTATGACAGAGTCAGGCTCTACTCCATTATGGATGTCAAGGATTCGCTCAGATATTCCGATCTATGCACTGACAACTCACAAAGAATCTAGAAGGAGGGTGACTTTGTATCGTGGCGTTTATCCAGTTTCATTTCCACTTAAGGATGAAATTACCTCCTTATCTGATGTGATTATTTTTGATTTAATGGTAAAGAAAAATTATGTAAACGAAGGTGATTTGGTGATTTTAACAAAAGGATTTAAGGATGGTCTATCTGGAGGCACCAACTCAATGAGAATCCTTGAAGTCATTACTTCAAAATAATTTGATATAAACTTTCCAGATAATCCGGATGTCAGTATGATGACTTAGATTTTAAATTTGATGATAAAATATGCAAAAAAATACATTTACCGGAACAAAATCCTATATAGCAACTGATGACCTCAAAATTTCAGTGAATGCGGCTGTTACTCTTCAACGTCCGATATTGGTTAAAGGTGAGCCGGGGACGGGTAAAACTCAATTGGCTATTGAAATAGCAGAAGCGCTTGGAAGGCCTCTCTTTGAATGGCACATTAAATCAACCACTAAAGCCCAACAGGGTATGTATGATTATGATGCCGTAGCTAGGTTGCGTGACTCTCAGCTTGGTGATGACCGTGTTCATGATATTGCTAATTATATTGTTAAAGGGAAGGTTTGGGAGGCTTTTGACTCTGAAATTCAACCGGTGTTATTGATAGATGAAATTGATAAAGCGGATATTGAATTTCCAAATGATTTACTTCAGGAGCTCGATCGCATGGAATTTTTCGTTTATGAAACCAAAGAATTAGTAAAAGCTAAGCATCGACCGATTATTATCATTACTAGTAATAATGAAAAAGAGCTTCCTGATGCCTTTTTAAGGCGATGCTTCTTTCATTATATTAAGTTTCCAGATAAAAATACCATGCAAGCCATTGTCGATGTGCATTTTCCTAAATTAAAAAAAATTCTTCTAAAAGAAGCGTTAGATGCTTTTTATAAAGTTCGTGATGTTCCGGGTTTGAAGAAGAAACCCTCCACGTCTGAATTATTAGATTGGATTAAATTGTTATTGGCGGAAGATGTATCTGCTGATGTACTCCGAAATAGCGATAGTAGAAAATCAATTCCACCATTTTATGGTGCTTTATTAAAGAACGAGCAAGATGTTCATCTATTCGAACAATTGGTTTTCATGGAATCACGTAATCGTTAAAAAATGTTAATAAAATTCTTTTTTATGCTTCGTGTTGCTGGTTTGAAACCATCAATTACAGAATTATTGCATTTATTAGGAGTTATGAAACATGGCATTACAGAATTTAGTGTAGAAAATTTCTATTATCTGGCGAGAGCTACAATGATTAAAGATGAAACTCTTTATGATCGTTTCGATCAAATTTTTGCCGCACATTTTTCTGGTATTGAAAAAATAATGGATGATTTGTTTTCCGATGTCCCTGAGGAATGGTTAAGAATGCAGTCAGAATTGATGTTGTCTGAAGCTGAAAGAGCAGAAATTGAGGCAATGGGTGGATTTGAGAAATTACTAGAAACTTTAAAAAAACGTTTTGAGGAGCAAAAAGAACGACATCAAGGTGGTAGCAAATGGATTGGAACTGCCGGAACATCTCCTTATGGTGCTTATGGCTATAATCCAGAAGGAGTTAGGATTGGCCAGGCAGGTTCTAGGCATCGCAGTGCAGTTAAAATTTGGGATAAAAGAGAATTTCGTAATTTAGATAATTCGGTTAATTTGGGTACGAGAGAAATTAAAATTGCGATGCGTCAATTACGAAGATTTGCAAGAGAAGGCTTAGCGGATCAACTTGATATTGATAATACAATTGATAGCACAGCAAAAAATGCAGGATTACTGGATTTAAAGATGATGCCCGAAAGGCATAACTCAGTCAAAATACTACTGTGCCTTGATGTTGGTGGATCGATGGACGATCACGTAAAGATTTGTGAAGAGATATTTTCTGCAGCAAGCAGCGAATTTAAAAATCTTGAATATTTCTATTTTCATAATTTTCTTTATGAAAATTTATGGAAGGATAATCATAGAAGGGATAAAGAATTAATTCCTGTTTCTGAGATTATTAATAAATATGGTCATGATTATAAATTGGTATTTGTTGGTGATGCCACAATGAGTCCATACGAAATTGCTTATCCTGGTGGGTCTATTGAGCATTGGAATGAGGAATCGGGAGCAATATGGATTCAGCGAATACTAAAGAATTTTCGAAACGCCGTCTGGCTTAATCCGGAACCATTTGATCGGTGGGAATACACTCCATCTATAAAACTTACTAATGAATTGATGAACGGTAGAATGTTTCCGTTAACATTGAGCGGCTTATCAGATGCAATAAAAGAATTGCATTGATAACTTAAGTAAAATTTTAATTTTTTAACTATACTATTTATAAGTATGAATAATCGCCCAATAAATGCATTAGTATTACCTGGTGGAGGTGCCAGAGGTGCTTATCAGGTTGGAGTTTTAAAGGCGATTGCATCTCTAACACCTAAAGGCTCAGCAAATCCATTTCCTATTATAAGCGGCACTTCAGCCGGGGCGGTTAATGCTTCGGTAATAGCGGCTAATGCACAATCATTTGATAAAGCTATAAATAAATTAGATCATGTTTGGGGAAATTTTAAAAGTAATCAGGTATATAAGACAGATAATCTAACTATGCTAAAAAGTAGCCTGCATTGGTTAATTTCAATCGTACTAGGCGGATATCCTTTTGGTGTACCAAAATCACTCTTAGATAATACTCCCTTACAAAAACTATTAGAAAGTCATATTGATTTTACAAATATACAAAAAAATATTGATGAAGATCTTATAAGGGCTATAGGGATTACAGCTGCAGGCTATACCTCGCAATGCTCCACTTCATTTTTCCAAACCTCAATGAAAATAGATAAATGGTCACGGGCACGTCGACGTGGAGTAAGGTGTAATGTGACTATTGATCACCTTATGGGTAGTCTTGCGATTCCAATGATATTTCCTCAAATAAATATAAATGGTGAATATTTTGGTGATGGGGCAATGCGTCAATCAACCCCTCTAAGCCCTGCGATACATTTAGGCGCGGATCGTATTTTAGTCATTGGTGTCAGAAATCAAAAAATTGAATCGATAAATAAAAATCCTCAATCAGATTATCCATCTTTTGCCCATATCTCTGGATATGTTTTAGATACGTTATTTATGGACGGCTTATATTCTGATCTTGAAAGATTAATAAGTATTAATAAATTAATAGATTCTAGGGGTGATATCTCCTCCGAAGACTCCAATCCTAAAATGCGTGCTATCGATACGATGATTATAAATCCTACAAAAAGTTTGACTGATATTGCCCATGAATGCCGTTTATCAATGCCAAGATCTATAAGAATTATTTTAAGAGGTATTAGCGGTAAAGATAATAGTAGTGCCAGCCGGCTGTTAAGTTTTTTATTATTTGAAGCTCAATATACAAAGAAATTAATTGACTTAGGTTACAAGGATGCAATGGCAATAGAGAAGGATCTATCAGATTTTATTAATGGTAAAAATATACCTAGGTTGGTGACTTCTGGATAGATACAAACTAATTTGAAGTTATTATTAATATAATTTTTTTCTTCATTAAAGCAAAAAGATCGCACCTAATCCGAGAAATGAAATATAACCGACCACATCTGTGATGGTGGTAAGTACCACGCCACCCGCTAGTGCAGGGTCAATACTTAATTTTTTCAGCATTAATGGTATGCCAAAACCAGCTATTGCTGCGACAATTAAATTTATAGTCATTGCTCCGGCTATTACTAACCCTAAAAGCCACTCACCAAACCAAAGATAAGTCAGGCTGCCGACCACAATAGCCCATAATAATCCATTTAATATACCCACGAGAACTTCTTTTTTAAGAATCCCTTTTGTATTTATCCTATCGAGGTGCCCTAAGGCAATAGCTCGAGTCATGATGGTTAAAGATTGGGTGCCAGCTACACCGCCCATACTTGGGACGATAGGCATTAATACTGCAAGTAAAACAATTTTATCAAGTGTTGTTTGGAATATATCGACAACTGATGCAGCAAGAAAAGCCGTAGCTAAATTAACACCCAACCAGATGGCTCTTCTTTTTGCACTTTTTGCGGCGGGAGAAAACAAGTCATCTTCTTCATCTAAGCCAGCGGCGCTCATTAATGAATGCTCGGCCTCATCTCTTATAACATCGACCACGTCATCAACAGTAATTCGACCCAACAGTTTCTTATCATCATCAATAACTGGTGCTGATAACAGATCTCGATTTTCGAACTCCCAGACAACTTTCTCTGAAGGTGTTGCGGCTAAGATTGGAATTATTGTTTTTGACATAATTTCAGATACAGGTTTATCTGGATCCTCTGTCACGAGTCTAGAAAGAAGCAGAGCTCCTTTATATATATTATCTCTATTCACAACATAAATTGAGTCAGTACCTTGTGGAATAGATTTTTGATTACGCAAATACTTTAATACCACTTCAATAGTTACGTCCGGCCTGACCGTTATGATGTCAATATTCATGAGTCCGCCAGCACTATCTTCATCGAATGCTAGTACCTGGGTTAATCTTTCTCTATCCTGATGATCGAGTGAGCGAATCACCTCTTGAGTTAAAGTTTCAGGAAGGTCTGCAACAAGGTCAGCTAAATCATCTAAGGCCATTCCTTCAATGGCTGCGATTAATTCATTTGCTTTCATGCCTTCGATTAACCCATCTCGAACCTCATCGGCAACTTCGACCACCACATCACCTTTATTTTTTAATTCAATCATTTCCCATATGATGGCACGCTCTTTTAATGGGAGGGATTCAATAAGTTTTGCTAATTCTGAGGGCAGTAGATTATTAATTAAGTTTCTTGCCCCTAACATCCTTCCACTTTCTAGACGATTTTTTAGATTATCTAGATTTGAAATTCTCTCTACATTGCTCATGATTTTCTTTTAAAGCCTGAAATCTTGACCAAGATATACTTCTTTGACATATTCATTGGTAAGTATTTCTTCTGGGGTGCCGGAGGCAATTAAATTGCCGTCGTTTAATATGTTTGCTTTTTGACAGATCCCTAATGTTTCTCTTACATTATGATCTGTTATTAGAACACCAATACCTCTATCTTTAAGGTGCTTTATAATTCTTTGAATATCTATAACTGAAATAGGATCAACTCCAGCAAAGGGTTCGTCCAAGAGAATAAAACGAGGATCTGCAGCTAATGCTCTAGCGATTTCAACTCTCCTTCTTTCCCCGCCGGATAAATTGATTCCCATGCTTTTTCTTACATGACTAATATGAAGTTCTTCTAGCAGCTGATCTAATTCATGTTCTCTTTCTGGTTGAGATAAATCATTTCGGTATTCAAGTATTGCTAATATATTTTCTTCTACAGTTAATTTTCGAAAAATAGATGCTTCTTGAGGCAGATAGCCAAGCCCAAGTTTTGATCTTTTATGCATAGATAATTCTGTTATATTTTTTTCATCTAGGAATATAGATCCTTCGTCAGCTTTCACTAATCCCACTATAATGTAAAAAGCTGTTGTTTTTCCAGCACCATTTGGGCCTAATAAACCAACTACTTCTCCGCTATTGATTTCCATTGATATATTTTTAACAACATCAATAAGTTTGTAGCTTTTTGAGATATTTTTTATCTTCAAAACACTCATTTTAGGCCTATTACTCTATTTCGCTGTTAATATTATCTTGGATTGGCTTCTCATTGTCGCTAATCCTTGGGGTATAAGTTATTTTTACTTTTGGATTATTCTGGTTTTTTGATTGAGCTTGTATGGTTTGTTTGTTTATATTATATACAAGGTAACTACTAGATATCTGATTTCCATCTTCCACTATGCTTACATTACCAGAAAAATCGATCATAGCAGCATCAAAGTCATAATCGATCCTATCTGCAGTGGCTTTGGTTACACCTAGCTTTTCTTCTCGGTATAATTTTAATATTGCTTGTTGTTCTGAGCTTCCAGTAATTTTAGCAATTCTTATTTGGTGCCCTTTGAATTCAAGATAAGTTGACGCAGCGTTAATTTCACCATTACTTAAAATTATCTTAACATTGCCTTTGAATTGCCATACGCTATTCTCGAAATCCAATTTATTTGCTTGCCCTGAATCTGCAATGATACTTATATTTCCCTGACTTAATTTGAGTTTATTGAATGTCAGAATGGATTCCTCACCTTCATAATCGGTTGATTCTGCATCTATTGTAATCGGTAATTTCGTTGTATTTATTTGAGCTAAAACTGGAGTTACAATAAAAAAAATAAGGAATAAGCATATTATTCTGCAAGAATTTTTATTTATATACTGGAATCGGATCATCTTTCTTTTTACTTATAAGGAGTTAACTTTTAACTATAAGAGAACTGAAGGTAGAAAAGTACCATTTATTTTCGATTGAAGCTCAAGCTTATCTTTATTCAAAGTTGCTAACATGCCAATTGCTGTAAGACTGTGATTGCCTAACTTAATTATAACTTGCTTATTCGTTTTAACTATATATTTACTTGGATCGAGTTCTAATTGATCCGAATATATTATTGTTTCATTCATTGATGATTGCCCACTTTTTGCGGTTACATCACCCTCAAGAAAAAGAAAGTCGTTTTCGCTGAATTTACTTGCGACATCCGAGGTTAATGACCAAGAAACATTTGATTCTGGTGTGTAAGTTATTGTTACATTGTAGAATTTGATTAAGTCTCTTGACTCTTGTTCTGCATAATCAGCCTCAAGAGTAAATAGATATAATCCAGATTTGGCGGTATTTAATATTTTCGTTGAGCTTAGATAGAATCTATTTTTTATAGATTCATTTGAGCTCAGTTTATTAATGCTTTCTGTTTCAAAAGATTGTGTAAAAATATAGCTTCCAGTCGCAACAATTATTAGCAGTATGGTTCCTAAATGATTTTTTAAATTTACAGGCATTTTTTTAATTTGATTGTTTAAGCATTAGGTCGGTAATTTCTCTAATTGCTCCAGAGCCACCTGATTTTTTAGTTATATATTTAGCTATTTCTTTAACTTCAGATCTGGCGTTAGCAACAGCAATAGGTAATCCAACGACATTCAAAATATTAATATCTGGAATATCATCACCAACAAATGCACAGTCTATTTGATTTAAAGAATATTCTTTTAAGAGAATTTGAAAAGTGATTTCTTTATTTTTGCAACCAAGATATACATGTTTGATGCCCAACTCCTCCATGCGCAATGACACTGCTTTGGATTTCCTGCCACTTATTACAGCTACTTTTATACCAGCTTCAAGAATTTGACGAATCCCTTGCCCATCTTGAGTATGAAATCCTTTTGATTCTATTCCAGCATCATTAATATAAATTCGACCATCAGTAAATACACCATCAACATCGAAGGCGATTAATTTAATATTTTTAAATATATTTCCCATAATTATACAGATCGAACAATTCCAGCTTGCAATAAATCATGGATATTTAGCGCTCCAAGCAATATTTTATTTTCATTCGTGACCAATAAGTGAGTTATTTTGTGATGCTTTAGTAGTTTCATTGAATCAATGGCCAGCATATCTTTTTCTACTGTTTTATATTTCGTGCTCATGACTTCACTCATGTGAGTTTTGTGAATATCAATTTTTGAATCAACCGCTCTTCTTAAGTCACCATCTGTAAAAATACCTAGGACTTCATTGTTTTCATCAATTATGGCTACCATGCCTAAGTTTTTTTGTGAAATCTCTATTAATCCCTCACTTAGCATTTGCTCTGGTTTTACTGTCGGAATTTTTTCACCTATATGCATTATATCAGCGACTTTTAAAAGCAGTCGCTTACCTAGCGATCCACTTGGGTGTGATTTAGCGAAATCTTCAGTTGAAAAATTCCGACATTCAATAAGCGTTGCTGCAAGTGCATCGCCCACTGCAAGACTAGCAGTTGTGCTGGCGGTAGGCGCCAGGTTTAATGGGCATGCCTCTTTTTCAATTTCAACTAAAATATGAGTATCGGATGCTTTTGCAATACTAGAATTAGAGTTACCTGTTATTGAGATTAGCTTTAACTCCATTTTCTTTAATGAAGGTAAGAGTTTTATCAATTCTTGGGTTTCCCCGGAATATGACATTGCTAATATTATATCTGTTGGAGATATCATACCCAGATCACCATGACTCGCGTCTGCAGCATTTATAAAAAATGACGAAGTTCCTGTGCTTGATAATGTCGCTGAAATTTTACGAGCAATATGACCAGATTTCCCTATACCAATAGTCACCAACTTGCCATTTGATCCCAGTATAAGCTTGCAAGCATCACAGAAAGCTTCATTTAGAGAATCTGCTACATTTTTGATCGCGTCAGATTCAACATACATAACCTCTCTAGCGAGCGATAGGATTTCATGGCTTGTCATTTTATTTTTCATACTTACCTTGAAATTTAAAACTATTTTTCGTTTAGGGTTAAGAGATTATAAAAACTATATAAAAACAATATATCGTCAACAAACTAAATCCTTCGAATCTTTTAATAACTTTATTTTTTCTATAAGCTATTACAAAGATTGATAAGGTCAAACTTAACATAATCAGGTAGTGAACGGATAGAATATTATCAGGTAGTTTACTGGGTGAAATCGCTGTAGCTGCACCAATAACCGCCAGTAGATTAAAGATATTTGATCCAATAATATTTCCAACAGCCAGTCCATATTCTTTTTTTAGAGCGCTAGTGATAGAAACACTTAATTCAGGTAGGCTGGTGCCAATAGCTACCAAAGTAATACCTATTACAGTTTCAGATATTTCGAGTGTATGTGCAATTTTTATGGCATTACGCACTATCATATCTGCACCAATAAAAAGAAGAACTAAGCCTATTATCAAAAGAGTGAGAGCTTTTTTAGTAGCAAAAGTTTTGTAATTATTTTTTTTGAAATCATCTTGTTCAATATTTTCATTTGATAATTTTAAACTAAATCTAACTAGCCATATCATAACTAGAATAAATCCCCCTAAAATCAGCCTTCCTTCATTGACACTTATAGCGTTATCTATAAATGGAAGAATCATTATTAGAGAAACTAGAAGTAAAAGTGTAATTAGTTTTTTATATACCTTTGAGGACATTTGTACTGGTCTTATTAATGCCATAGTCCCTAAAACAAGACCTATATTTGCAGTATTGGAACCAATTGCATTTCCAATTGCCAAGTTGGACTCTCCATCTAGTGCAGCGACCAGTGAAACCAATATTTCTGGAGCAGAGGTTGCGAAGGCAACTATAGTAAGTCCTATTACTATTATTGGTATTTTCATATTTTTTGCGATGGAAGCGGCTCCATCTACAAAATAGTTCGAACCAAGAATTAGAATCATTATCCCAATTGCAAGTAGTGTAATATCTATAAGCATAATTTAATTATTATTTTTTAAAGTTATATTTATTGTCAGTTTGAATTAGAATTTAACGTAATAATACATAATATCTCTATTTTATGTGGTTGTGTTGAGTTGTTAGTCTTTGGGTAAGAAAATTTTTTTTATTAGGAATAATTAATTATGTCACCAAATGAAATTAGTAGTCTGATTAATAAAGGCATTGATAATGTCAACGTCAATGTTAGAAGTGAGGATAATACTCATTTTGAAGCTGTTGTCATAACTGATAACTTCGAAGGTAAATCTTTAATTAAGAGACATCAAATGGTTTATGGTTGTCTTGGAAAGCTTATGGGCAATGAGATTCATGCCTTATCACTAAAAACTTATACAGATAAAGAGTGGCAATTAATGAACAGCTCTAATGGATAAGTTAAAAATTGTTGGCGGCAATCAATTGGATGGCGAGCTAACCATATCTGGTGCAAAAAACGCAGCATTACCAATTTTAGCAGGCTCTCTTTTAAGTTCTGAAGTCATAAATTTACAAAATGTTCCGCAACTAAATGACGTTGCAACCATGCTGACTCTTCTACAAAGCTTGGGCGTAAAAGTAATATTTGATGAAAGAATGAATTTACAATTAGACTCTTCTGATATCTCAAGTTATTGCGCACCTTATGATTTAGTAAAAACAATGAGAGCTTCAATCTTGGTTTTAGGTCCGTTATTAGCTAGATTTGGGCAGGCTAAGGTATCGCTTCCTGGTGGATGTGCAATAGGTGCTAGACCAGTTAATTTTCATGTACAAGGTCTGGAGGCAATGGGTGCGAAAATCACTGTCAAAAACGGCTATATAAATGCAAGTGCAGAAAAATTATCTGGCGCCAATATTAATTTTAGTCGAGTGAGTGTTACTGGGACTCAAAATATAATGATGGCAGCGGTATTGGCAAGAGGTGAAACGGTAATAAAAAATGCAGCCAAAGAACCTGAAGTAATTGATTTAGCAAATTTTCTAAATAGCATGGGCGCGAAAATTATCGATGCTGGTAGTGATAAAATAGTGATTGAAGGTGTTGAAACACTGAAAGAATCTAAGTATGAGATTCTTCCTGATCGTATTGAGGCAGGAACCTATCTTGTGGCAACTGCCATAACAGGCGGAAAGATACGTTTAAAACAAGTTGTTCCTGAGCATTTGACGGCTGTTATATCGAAATTAGAGGAAGCGGGTGCAATTATTGATGTGGGTGATAATTGGATTGATCTTGATATGCGATCCAAGAGACCTTCGTCTGTCAATTTAGAAACAACTCCTTACCCTGGTTTTCCAACCGATATGCAAGCACAATTTTGCGCATTGAATTCCGTTGCTTCTGGTTCTGCAATCATAAAAGAAACTATTTTTGAAAACCGATTTCAACATATTAATGAGCTCCATAGAATGGGTGCTGATATTGAAATACAAGGAAATAATGCGTTAATAAAAGGAAAGAAAATATTAACCGCAGCCCCAGTTATGGCTACAGATCTAAGGGCGTCTGCAGGATTAATTATAGCTGCTTTGGCCGCACAAGGAGAAACTGTAATCGATCGTATTTATCACATTGATAGAGGATACGAGAGAATCGAAGAAAAACTGCATCAACTGGGCGCTGATATTTCTCGAGAATCAGGTTAGAAATTGTATTTCTATATATATATGCTCTAGCCAATCGTCATAATCACCGTGTATAATATTCAAATTACAGACCACTATTTCGCACTTACGATAATATTAGATTAATAAAAACCTTAAATTCTAAAGAAGCTAAATTTAAATCAATTATTTTTTGACTAAATTAAGTGAAATATGTGCTCAAAAGCGTATTAAAAAATACAATAGATAAACTTTTTGATTGGATCGATGGAGTAAGATTAAATGACAGAAAAAGTTGATCAAAGTAAGCGTCACTTCTTAACTATCGCAACTGCGGTTACTGGTGGTGTAGGCATTGCTTTTGCTGCGGTGCCTTTCTTATCCTCATTAAAGCCAAGCGCAAGGGCGCGAGCATTAGGTGCACCTGTCGAAGTTCCCTTAGCTTCATTGGAGCCAGGAGAAATGATCCGAGTAGTTTGGCGGGGGCGCCTTGTTTATGTCCTTCGAAGGACAGAGGAAATGCTGGGGAGATTGGTCGGGGTAACAGAGTATCTTAGAGACCCAAATTCTTCTAATGTGGAATTACAGCCTAGTTATGCTACAAATGAGCATCGTTCATTGAATCCAGAGTACCTTGTTGTGGAAGGATCTTGCACTCATTTGGGTTGTGCACCTTTACCTCAATTTGAAGTTACTCCCTCATCAGATTGGTTTGGCGGCTTCTTTTGTCCTTGTCATGGCTCAAAATTTGATTTATCTGGAAGAGTTTATAAGGGTGTTCCAGCCCCAACTAACTTAAGAGTTCCTCCATATACTTTTAGTCAAACCAATGTGATTACCATTGGTATTGATTCAGGATCTGCATAATGGCTAATAACGAAAAAAAACAATCAGAAAATTCTAATAAATTGCTAAATTGGATTGATGAACGTTTCCCTTATACGGAAACAATGAGATATCACATCACCGAATATTATGCATCAAAAAATTTCAATTTTTGGTATGTATTTGGAGTCTTGGCCATGGTTATTTTGGTCATCCAGTTATTTACAGGAATTTTCTTGACGATGAATTATAAGCCTTCTGCGACAGATGCTTTTTCATCAGTTGAATATATTATGCGAGATGTTGAATGGGGCTGGTTAATTCGATACATGCATTCCACTGGCGCCTCTTTCTTTTTTATTGTGGTTTATCTGCATATGTTTAGAGCCATGCTTTACGGATCTTATAAAAAACCAAGAGAGCTAATTTGGATTATCGGAATGTTAATTTTTATTGTGCTCATGGCAGAAGCGTTTGCTGGGTACCTTTTGCCTTGGGGTCAAATGTCATATTGGGGCGCTCAAGTCATCATTTCAATATTTGGTGCAATTCCCTTTATAGGCGAAGCGTTAGTTGAGATTATTCGCGGCGATTACTCTATCTCTGATATTACGCTTAATCGTTTTTTTGCCTTGCATGTTATTGCATTGCCTTTAGCTTTAGTTGCACTGATTTTTGTTCATATTGTTGCATTACATGAAGTAGGTTCGAATAACCCTGATGGCATTGATATCAAAAAATATAAAAATGAAGAAGGTATTCCGATTGATGGGGTAGCTTTTCATCCTTACCATACAAGTAAAGATTTGGTTGCTATAATTATATTTTTGATGATCTTTTCTATGGTTGTATTTTTTGCTCCAGAGATGGGAGGTTACTTTTTGGAGTATTCAAATTTTGAAAAAGCGAACCCTATGGCAACCCCTGAACATATAGTTCCCGTTTGGTATTTTACTCCTTTTTACGCTTTGTTAAGAGCAGTTCCAGATAAGTTGGGTGGAGCTATCTTAATGGGTCTCGCTGTTATTTTGCCATTATTTTTACCATGGCTTGATCGTGCAAAAGTAAAATCTATTCGATATCGAGGCTGGATTTACAAAACAGCCCTATCATTATTTGCTATAAGTTTTATTGCTTTAGGCGTGCTTGGTGTTCTTCCTGCAGAAGGAGTTTATATTTTGTTAGCGAGAATATTTGGTATATTGTATTTTGGCTTTTTTATCCTGATGCCCTACTACACCAAGATTGATAAGACAAAACCTGTCCCAGACAGAGTGACTTAGATATGAATAGTTATAAGACAATATTTCCTTTAGTAATGATCGTAATATTATTTACAACAAATATTTTCGCCGCTACTGGTAAATCTTTACAGAATGCAAATAATGACCCTCAAGATATTAAATCACTTCAAAGTGGTGCGCGTAATTTTATGAACTATTGTTCTGGCTGCCATTCAGCTGAATATGTACGTTATAATGTAATTGCTTCAGATCTTGATTTAAGTGATGCACAATTACAAGAAAACTTGATGTTTAACGCACAACAGCCCTTCGAAACAATTAATGCTTCTATGCCATCTATGGATGCTGCTGGATGGTTTGGCCAAGCTCCCCCTGATCTTTCCTTAATGGCCAGAGCAAAGAGCACAGATTATATTTATAGTTTTCTAAAGAGTTTTTATATTGATCAATCAAGTCCCACTGGAGTTGATAATTTAATTCTAGCAGGGACAAGTATGCCAAATGTTCTTTGGGAGCTTCAAGGTCACCAAGTTATGATTGGAGAGCAAGGATCAGAGCATCTCGAGCTTAGCAATCCCGGCAAAATGTCCGAGGAAGAATTTGATATTTTTCTTCGAGATACCGTTAATTTTTTAGAGTATATAAGTGAGCCGATAAGAAATGCCAGGCGTGCATTAGGCATTAAAGTACTAATGTTTTTGGCATTTTTCTTAATATTAGCTTATCTTTTAAAGAAAGAAATTTGGAAAGACGTGAATTAAGTTTGTGAAAGAATTTAACTTTTTATAAAAAAAGGATCATTAATGTCAGTCATAGCAAACAGAAGATCGGTAATGAATTTATTTTCAAGACCAACGTGCATTCACAGTCATCGTACGAGAATTGTATTGGCAGAGAAAAATATCAATATAGATATCACCAGTGTAGTTGGACCAGACTTACCCGAGGATCTAATGGATGTAAACCCATATCATACATTACCAACGTTAATTGATAGAGATCTTGTTCTCTATGATTCACGTGTCATTATTGAATACTTAGATGAGCGTTTTCCTCATCCACCATTAATGCCTGTAGACCCAGTTACTCGAGCACAATTCAGAATGGCTTTATATAGAATAGAGCAGGACTGGTATTCTTTAGCTGATAAATTTGCTGTTAATGGCGAAGGGAAACTAGCAACAAAACCAAAGAAAATGCTACGTGAAAGTATCTTGGCTGCTGTCGATCTATTTTCAATTAAATCTTATTTTATTAGTGATGATTTTTCATTAGTTGATTGTACTATTGCACCTATATTATGGAGATTACCTGAATATGGTATTGATTTAGGTTCGAATGTGCCATCAATTGATAAATATATGGATAGAGTTTTTGATCGACCCTCATTTCGCGAGAGCTTAAGCGAGCTAGAACAAGAGATGCGGCTTTAGTAACAATCGGTTATTTTCAAAAATCAATAAGCTCATGGAATTATCAACTATATCGAAACGACCTTATTTGATTAAAGCCATGATTGAATGGATTAATGATAATAATTTTACCCCACATATCTTGGTGGATACCTTAGTTAAGGACGTGATGGTTCCTGAGGATTTCATTCAGGATGATAAAATCATCCTGAATATTAGCCATTCTGCTTCGAGTAATTTGAACATTAACCTGCAATCCATTTCATTTGATGGAAGATTTAACGGTAATTCAACAAGAATTTTTGTTCCATCCTTAGCGATTTTAAGCGTCTATGCTAAAGAAACTGGTGAAGGAATGGTATTCAATAGTGGCAGTGATCAAGAAGTTAAAAAAGATAAAATTACAAAAAAACCAACTCACTTAAAACTAGTAGAATAATTTATTGCTCGCGTTGCTCTTGTTCTTGAACTTTTGGGTGGCCATTTATTAATTGTGCCCAGGCTAATCTTCTTCTGATCCTCCCATTCTCTTCCATATATAATTGGCCTGTAGCCCCGTTAAGCTCCTGCATAGAATTATTTTTTAGAGAATTTAAAGCAGCAACTAAAAAATAAGCATCATAGCCCATAGCATTTTGTCGACTTTGGATAGCGTCACCAGGCCAATACTTGCGAAGTATTAAGGGGAGGTTCTTAAGCCATATTTGTTGATCTATGACCCAAGGTGCATCTGTAAAAATAACATCATTAAGGTCATTCAAATTAGAGTTGTACGAATATATTGTTGAAGTTGAGTATATTGGTAAAATCTCATCTCCAGAAAGATGATAATTTAGTTGTGATTTAAGTAGTTTAGCGCTTGCTGTATCGGCCGCAACCAAAAATATAAAGTCCACATCCTGTCTTCGTCTTGGGCTAAAGGAGAAATTTTTATTTAAATTGGCAGATAGACGATTATACCTTTTTTCGCTTAATGATATGCCAAGCAGATCTTTTAATTCAAATGTAAAATCCTTCTCGTTCTGACTATAGAATTGACTGTCTAAAATTACTCCACCCATCGATTCCAGCGTGGAGGTATAAATCTCATTAAGTTGACGTCCCCATTCGTTATCCGGTGCAATAATTACACCATATTTATTTTGATCAATGATTACCTTATTAGAGGTGGAGATCGCCTCATCAATCGAAGAAAGAGAAAATTGATACATACCAACTAATGACTGATTATCTTCCAAAGAATTTAAAGTTAGTATTGGGGTTCTAAAGGCAATTTTTTTTGCTAGATCATTAACTGAATCTTGCAATAAAGGTCCAACTACAAAATCAGCACCATCTTCAATTGCTTGATTGTAGGCACTCTCACTATTTTGAAATTTTTGAGTGTCATAAATTCTGATTTTATTTATTCTGGGCTCGTTGTTGCTCAGAGAATAGTGAGCGCTGAGGAATCCATTTTGGATAGATTTTCCCTCTCTTTTATAATCACCACTTAAGGGCAGTAACAAGGCTACCTGTTCTGGAAAGTTTTCTAAATAATAATTCGGTGCTAATAGTTTCTGATCTCTCATGATTGGTTTTGACATAGATGAGATCGCTGTATTTTTCTGATTTTGAATGCTTGTTGGAGTGCAGCCAGATAAAAATATACCGATTAATCCAGTCAATAGTCCGATGCTTAAGAGTTTATTTTTCAAGGTTATTTTTTTATTAGATTATTTTGCAGTTAATTTAGGATATTCTTATATTAATGGTTAAAATTATCAATGAATGTTAAATAAATTGTGGTTAACGAGATGGAAAATGGAAAATTGTTTGTTGTTGCCACTCCTATCGGTAATCTCGATGATACATCAAAACGCAGTTTAAAAACTCTTAATGATGTTGATTTAATAGCCGCCGAAGATACTCGTAAGACAAGGCATTTATTATCCCATTTTAATATTAAAGCAAGAATGATTTCTCTTCACGAGCATAACGAGGAAGAGGCAGCAAAAAAATTAATAAAAGAAATTAAAAATGGCAACTCAGTTGCTTTGGTCAGTGATGCAGGTACTCCCGCAATAAATGACCCTGGCTATAGATTAATATTACAGGCACACAAACAAAATATTACAGTCGTTCCTCTGCCTGGCCCATGTTCGATAATTAGCGCTTTGTCTGTCTCTGGATTACCAAGTGATCGATTTTGCTTTGAAGGTTATTTACCCGCAAAAAGTGAGTCAAGGAAGTCAAAATTAAAAGAGTTAGAAAAAGATGAAAGGACATTAATTTTTTTAATTTCAGTGCATAAAATAAGTCAATCGTTAGAAGATATCTTGTTGATTTTTGGAGGAGATAGGATAGCTTTTATTGCACGCGAGATGACTAAAATATACGAACAATGTACTAGAACGAATCTTGGCGAACTATTAAAAATGATTGAAGTGGGTGAAATTCCTAAGAAAGGTGAGTTTGTATTGATTGTAGAAGGCTGTAAAGAAAATAACGACGATTCTCTGGTATTAGCTAGAGATTTAATGGGTGAATTAATAAATAATAATTTAAGCAGTCAAGCGGTCGATATCGTGACGAAGGTGACTAAAATAAAACGTAATATAATATATAAGATGATGCTTGAATTAAAAAAAGAGCAATAAGATTATTGGGGTAGTGTTTTAGCCGATCTATTTTTTAGATGATATAAATAAATAATGAGACAAGCCAGTAAGAATGGTACTAATCTTTCAAAAGGGTCTCCTGGAAGATTTCCTAAAATCGAAAGCCAGTATGAAATATTGTTAGTTGTGGTATCAGGAGCAATATTTCCATAACTATAAAATAAGACTGTTGAGCTGAACCCTATAATTATACTCCATAATCTTGCTTCTGATGAAGGTTCATGGTTAATTACTCTCGCTATTACTATAGCGCCAAACGCTGCACCTAGAGCACTCCAAGCAAATAATACACGATCAAAAATACTGTCTGGAATTATCCAGGCCAGTATTACCGCTGCAAAAACAATAATACTCATAACTATGCGTGATACCAGTAAACCACCAACACTAAAGTATTTTGATAAACCTAAATCATGGGATATAGCTGAAGATGCTGCAAGTAAGAGAGAATCAACTGTTGACATTACCGCTGAAAGAATCGAAGCAATAACGATACCAGCTAATACAGGAGGGAGAAGTTGCTCTGCCATCAGATAAAAAATTTGCTCTCCTGTGTGCATTTCTGTAATTAGAGTTCTTCCTGCAAGCCCTAATGCCGCCATTGCACAAAAAATTATGATTGACCAGATAACAGCAATTGCCGCACCAAGTTTTAATTCATGATCGCCCTTAACTGCCATTAATCGAGATAAAAGATGGGGCTGTCCAAATGTACCACTACCAATACCGATCATACCCGCCAGAAAACCAAATAAGATAAAACCCGAGTGACCACCCATCCAATCACTATGATTATTATCTATAGTCGAAAGGTTAGTAATTATCTCACTGAAACCTCCAGCTTCATTAACGGTTATGAATGACACGATAAGAGCAGCAGCCATCATTATAAAAGCTTGAAGGGTATCAGTAATACTGGCAGCCCAAAATCCACCTAGAATACAGTACAATAATATTATGCATGCGCTAACGATTAAGCTTGTACCCGCGGTCATTTGGAAGTTACTAATGAATGCAGAGGCAGCTGCATCAAATTGAGCAGCAATATAAAAAATAAAACAAAATGCAATTAATAAAGCAGATAAACTGGCTATTTTACGCCTATCTTTGCCCTTAATATTGCCGCAAATGAAATCCGTAGGAGTGATCCATTTTTTTAGACTCGACTCAGTCCTCACTCTTGGTCCTAATAACAACCACATTATTATATAACCAGCCCATATACCTGGCATCATCCATAATGCTGAATAACCATAAACAAAAACAAAACCACTAAATCCAAGCAATACCCAGGCAGATGAAGTGCTAGCCGCGTAGGATAAACCAGCAACCCAAGGGCCTAATTGCCTTCCAGCTAACAAAAAATCAGTATTATTTTTTATTTTTTTCGAAGCGATAAAACCAATAAGAATAAGTAGGACTTGATAGAAAATCAGTGTAATTACGATAACTTGGGATTGATGCATATTGATTTCTTTCAGTTATATTTCAATATGACTTTAAGGCTAATAGCTAACATCGTCAATATATGATTATTTGATCTTAAAGTACGATTTTTCTTATTGATGGTATATGGCATAAAAATTTAAATAAAAATAAATAAAGAATATTGAAAAATATATTATTATGAGTTTGTTATGTATTGATTGTATTAAGTTATATTGATATGTTGTTAAAGCATAATATATTTAAATACTATCTCGATAATTTTTGAAGCTTTTATTGTCCGATTTGAAGATTTAGAATCAGTATAAGGTTTCTCAACCTTTGAAGGCATGGAGTTGACTGGTCGAGCTAAATCCAAGTATTTAAATGGAATTTAATATATGAAAATGGCAATACTGTTGGCCTAGCTCGTGGCCAATACCTTCATAGACCGACTAAGTCAGTAGCTTGAGATAAATTTATGCTTGAAAGTGAAATTTATATTTTATTAACAACTGCAGCAGCAGTAGCTTTCATCCATACCTTGATTGGACCAGATCATTATCTGGTGTTCGTGGCTTTGAGTAAGGCAAGAAATTGGACTATAGGTAAAACCTTAAGAATCACCTCTATATGTGGTATTGGTCATATACTAAGTTCAATTTTGATTGGATCAGTTGGTATTTTTTTTGGTGCGGAACTGATGAAGTTGGTTCATATTGAGGAGATTCGGGGTACCTTATCTGGTTGGTTGTTGTTAGTTTTTGGGGGTATTTATTTTATTTGGGGTTTGAAAAAAATGGGTCGATCTCATTCTCACACTCATTCCCATCATCATGGTGAGATTTATCATTCCCATGAGCATTCACATAATAAAGAGCATATGCATCCTCATTTAGACAAGGGCAGCAATTATCTTACGCCTTGGGCACTTTTTATAATCTTTGTCTTGGGACCTTGTGAGGCTTTAATTCCGTTATTTATGTATCCAGCAGCTCAAAATAATACCATGACAGTAATTATGGTTGCTGCAGTATTTGGCTTAGTTACCTTGGTTACGATGTTACTAGCAGTTTTTTTGAGTATGCATGGCTTAAAGCATGTAAAAATTCGTTATATGGAAAAATACTCTCATGCTATTGCGGGGGCTTCCATTATGTTTTGTGCAGGCGCTATTAACTTTATGAATTTATGAGTTTAGATTATATTTATATTGAGTAATTTTATTAAAGGTGACCCAATGTCTGAATGACCAGAATCTCTAGATATCAGATCTGATGAGGTTGTTATTTCAAAGCAATTTCCTAGTGCTTTTTTAATACATCATTATTTTCTGCTTTAACTTTACTCAATATTGATACATTAATTATTAGTGGTCTCACGACAAGCGGCCGCGAAAGACTACTTGCGTCGATGCAATTTCTCATGGCTTTAAACCCATTGTTATTGCAGATACTTGTGGAGATCGGCATCAAGTCCCTTATGAGGTAAGTCTTTTTGATATAAATGCGAAATATGGTGACGTTATTTCAGAAAAAGAAGTGCTTGAATATTTATCGATATGATATTTAGTAGAAATTTATTACCTCAAAACTTATATATTTTTTAGTAATTTGGGTTTACTCTTGTTGCTGTAAGAGTTGGCCTGGTAATCGCTATTTCTCATTAATTGAGTAAGTAGAGGAAAGTCCGGGCTCCTTCGGACAAGGTGCCAGGTAACACCTGGGGGGCGCAAGCCCATGGATAGTGCCACAGAAAATACACCGCCTAAGTACTTTTGTACCGGTAAGGTTGAAATGGTGCGGTAAGAGCGCACCGCATAAATGGCAACATTTATGGCAGGGAAAACCCCGCCTGGAGCAAGACCAAATAGAGAAGTATTTGACTAACGTCATACCGTCGGTTCCGAACGGGCTTCTGGGTAGGTTGCTAGAGGTAGTTGGTGACAACTATTCGAGATGAATGATTATCCTAGACAGAACCCGGCTTATGGCCAACTCTTACTTTTTTATTCACTCCCTTTTAATTTTTGAAATCTATTGCTCATAGAATCAGTTACTTAAGTTGATTCATTCAACCATTGTAGTTGAATTAGCGCAGATTTGATTTTAATTTAGCTTAACTGATTTTTAGGCTTAATTAATTTATAGAATAATAATAAATTAGATATTATGGTTTAGCTATGACCTTTAAGTGATTGATTTATGGTTTCAAAAAAAATAATTAATCATGATTTATTCTATAAAAACCCATCTAAGTTACTGTACTTAATAGAATTATTCTATTTATTAAGTTGACGCTCGTATACCTCGAGAATATAGTGTTTATTAGTGGAAAAATGTGGGAGATTATGGTTTTAATTATCACTAAAGCCAGTAATTCATAAAAAGATGATGTTTCGTGGAGCAACAAAAGTAACGATTGATGCGAAGGGGCGCCTAGCCATTCCTACTCGCTACCGTGATCGTTTGGAATCTCGCAGTAATGGTCAACTGGTTGTAACCGTTGATAGGGATTATTGCTTACTTTTGTATCCTTTTCCTGATTGGGAGGAAATTGAACGAAAATTAATTCGCTTACCAAGTCTGGACAAACAAGCCAGACGTCTTCAAAGGTTGATGGTGGGTTATGCAACAGAATTAGAATTAGATGGTAACGGTCGGATACTTCTTTCTAGAGAGTTAAGAGAGTTTGCCGAAATAGATCGTCAGGCCATATTAATTGGTCAGGGAAATAAATTTGAATTATGGAACGATGACATATGGAATAAAAAACGAGACTCATGGTTGAGTGAAGAAGATGAGGGAAATTTATCTGCTGAACTTGAAGCATTGTCTCTTTAATTAATTCGGTGAAGGTTAAAAATGAGAATGATCACATACCAGTATTACTCAATGAGGCTATCGCAGGATTAAATATAAAAAAAAATGGAATATATATTGATGGAACTTTTGGAAGAGGGGGTCACAGTAAAGAGATTTTAAACATGCTTGATAAAAAAGGTCACTTATATGCCATTGACCGAGATTTACAAGCGATGGATGAAATTGACCCTGAAATTGAAAGTGATTTACGTTTTGAATTAATTAAGGATGAAATGTCAGAATTAAAAAATATAGCGATGGGAAAGGCTTTAATCGGAAAGATTGATGGTTTGCTTTTTGATTTAGGAGTTTCATCTCCTCAGCTGGATCAGGCATCAAGAGGATTTAGTTTTCAAAAAGATGGCCCTTTGGATATGCGCATGGATACAACTAAGGGTATGACTGCTGCTGAATGGTTATCTACTGTTAGTGAAGATAAATTAAGAACAGTCTTGTTTCAGTATGGAGAAGAAAAATTTTCCTCAAGAATAGCCAGAAATATTGTTAAAAATAGAAATATAGCACCATTAAAAACTACGTTTGATCTAGTGAATGTAGTAACTCAAGCCGTGCCAAAAATGCATTTTAAGAAACATCCGGCAACTAAAACATTTCAGGCAATTCGGATATATATAAATGACGAGTTATCACAACTTGAAAGCGCTTTAACCGCGAGTATTGATGTATTAAAAAGTGGTGGTCGTTTGTGCGTGATTAGTTTCCACTCACTCGAAGATCGAATAGTAAAAAGATTTATAAAAAACGCATCATTAGAAACAAAGCAATATAGAGGATTACCAGATGTTCCAAAAGAATTTCAACCGCAATTAAAAATTATAGGAAAAGCGGTAAGGGCAACTATTGCTGAAATTGGAGTAAATGTAAGAAGTCGAAGTGCAGTTTTGAGAATAGCAGAGAGAATTTAATTTTAAATGAGATAACGAGATAATAAGGGAGGCGTACACATGTTTGAGTTAATGGATGCACACAGTCAGAGTGCGATAATAAAAGTAATTGGTGTTGGCGGCGGCGGCGGGAATGCTGTTTCACATATGGTAAATGCTGGCATTGAAGGCGTTGATTTTGTTTGCGCTAATACAGATGCACAGGCATTGAATACAGCAAGAGTCAAGACCGCCTTACAAATAGGTTGCAACATTACAAAGGGTCTTGGAGCTGGTGCTGATCCAGATATTGGTCGTCAAGCAGCCATGGAAGATCGAGATAGGATTGTTGAGGTAATAGAAGGCGCAGATATGCTATTTATCACTGCCGGAATGGGCGGAGGAACTGGTACTGGAGCGGCTCCGGTAGTAGCTCAAGTAGCTAAAGAGCTCGGGATATTAACGGTAGCTGTAGTGACTCGACCTTTTGAAATGGAAGGTTCTAAGAGAATGGCTATAGCTGATAATGGTATTGCTGAACTGGGTAAATATGTCGATTCTTTGATAACTATTCCAAATGAAAAATTACTTGCAGTACTAGGTAGTGACTGTACATTGGTTAATGCTTTCGAATCTGCAAATGAAGTTCTTCAAGGAGCAGTTCAAGGTATAGCTGAATTGATAACTACACCAGGAACTATGAACGTTGATTTTGCCGATGTAAGAACAGTTATGTCTGAAATGGGTATGGCGATGATGGGTACCGGTTCTTCATCGGGTGAGGGGCGAGCTAGAGAGGCAGCAGAATCAGCTATTTCTAGTCCATTATTGGAAGATGTTAATCTTTCAGGAGCAAATGGAATCTTGGTAAATGTCACTTCAGACTTGAATCTAACTATTGGTGAGTTCTCTGAAATTGGAGATACTATCAAGGAATTCGCAGCACCAGACGCAACGGTGATCATTGGTTCAGCACTTGATCCATCCATGAATGATGAAGTTAGAGTCACGGTGGTGGCAACTGGCTTAGGGAAAGACATGACGAGCTCACAGACACCGCCAATGCGCGTTATACAAAAAGAAACAAGCATGGAGAATGATCCAAATCCAAATTATCGTAATTATGAGAAACCTACAACCGAGAGAAAAAAAGCCGTTGGAGATGGAATGGAGGGTGAAGAATCCACTCAAGAATATCTCGATATACCTGCTTTTTTAAGACGACAGGCAGATTAATTATTGAGTTTTTGCTAATCACTTCTTACTCATTGAACGCCGTGTAAAGTGATTGCAATAAAGCGACTGAAAGAAATATGAAATGGATTTAAAAAAATCTTATCTTCAGTTATTAATGTGTATTGTTTTATGTATCTTTTCAGCAGTTGCAATAATTTATATAAAACATCAGTCTCGTGAGTTATTCATTGAGCTTGAAGCCTTGAATGCCGAACGTGATAAGTTAAATATACAATGGAGCGAATTAAAAACAGAAGAAAATGTTTGGGCTACACCCATGAGAATAGAGAGAGAAGCGATCAATAAACTTAATTTGCAAAGGCCTCCCATAAAAAAAATAAAAGTATATGAGAAAAGATGAGTCGTGGTGCTGAAACTAAAGAAGAGATTTCGAGGCGTTTTATAGCAAGAACTTTCTGGGTACTTGGTTTTTTTATATTACTCTCATTTCTGTTGCTTTTGAGAGCGACTTATTTGCAAGTTTTAAATAAAGATTTCTTGATTAATCAGGGAAATGCAAGACAGATGCGTGAGCCAACCATAATGGCTTATCGTGGGATGATTACAGATAGAAATAATAAACCATTAGCAATTAGTACTCCAGTCGACAGTCTTGCTATAAATCGTAAAAATTTTCTCATTTCTCCTCAGCAACTTAATGATTTATCAGAATTATTAGATATTGATTTACAAAAGTTACAAAAACAAATTAAAGCCAATAATGAAAAGCCTTATTGGTATTTAAAAAGACATGTTAGTACGGAATTATCTGACAAGGTAAAGGCATTAAATATAAAAAACTTAAGTATTAACAGAGAATATAAGCGAACATATCCAGCTGGAGAACTCGTATCACAAATACTTGGCTATACAGATACAGATGAAAAAGGGATTGAAGGAATAGAGCTGCAATACGAGAGCTGGTTAAGAGGTGTTTCAGGTAAAAAGAAAGTATTAAAAGATAGGAAATTTAGATCCATTGAGAACATTGGTATTATCAAAACAGCAAGACCTGGAAAAGATTTAAAACTCAGTATAGATTTAAGATTACAGTACATTGCTAATAAACTACTCAAGGAATCTATCCTTGAGAATCAAGCTCAATACGGCACCATAATTGTGCTTAATGCTTTAACTAGTGAAGTGCTTGCAATGGCCAACCAACCTTCTTTTGATAATAATGAGCGCGCATCTTTAAATCATTCTTTAATCAGAAATCGAGCTGTCATTGATATGTATGAGCCTGGCTCGAGTATTAAACCATTTATTATTGCTAATGCTATCGAATCTGGCCAATACGATACTTTAAGTCTGATTGATACCTCTCCTGTAAAAATTGGCAAGAAAATTATAAAAGACCGAACTGAGAAAGGAGCCATAGATTTAGCTACGATTTTAAGTAAATCATCAAATGCAGGGATGAGCAGAATTTCATTATCATTGGAGTCAGATAAACTTTGGGAAATGATGAGTAACTTTGGTTTTGGAACATTTTCTTCAGGTGGCTTTCCTGGAGAGGCTAGAGGTGAACTCCATCATCACTCACAATGGGGCGATATTGGGAAAGCAACCATGTCATATGGCTATGGAATAAGTGTAACACCCCTTCAATTAGCTCAGGCGTATGCCATATTAGCTAATGATGGGATTCATAGGCCAATTAGTTTATTGGCCAATCAATTAGGGGAAGGAAAACGAGTTTTAAGTTCAGCAACGGCAGCCGCAGTTCGGGGAATGTTAGAGAAGGTAGTGGGCCCAGACGGTACCGCGAGAAAAGCAACAGTTGAAGGTTATCGTGTAGGTGGAAAGTCAGGAACTGTATGGAAAACTTCTGGATCTGGTGGTTATACCGAGGATAGATACAGATCGTTTTTTGTTGGTATTGCACCATTAGACAATCCGCAGTTGGTTGTTGTGGTATTTATTGATGAGCCATCAGGAGAGTTCTATTATGGCGGTGATGTTGCGGCGCCTGTTTTTTCAAAAGTGATATCTGAATCATTGAGGCTCATGGCAATACCACCTAATTATAATACCTCTCCTTTGCCACCGTTAATTGCCGATTTAAATCTTGAATAATATTTCAATAAAATGTTACCAAAAGTAAAAATAAATCTAAGCGAATTATTGTCTGGTATAGCCATTGCACCTCCCATTCCTATGACAGGTATTAGCGATGACAGTCGAAATATAAAAAAAGGCAATATTTTTTTTGCTTGCCACGGCGAAACTTATCATGGGTTAAATTTTTTAGAATCAGTTATTAAAAATGGTGCGATAGCCGTAATTTATGAAAAACCATATGATCTTTCCCAATTAAAAAATTGTGCTATTCCATTAATTGGTGTGGAAAATTTAAGTGAGTATATGGGTGAAATTGCCAATCGATGGTATGACTTTCCATCAAGTGTTTTAGAGGTCATAGGAATTACTGGAACCAATGGTAAAACAACGGTGGCATGGCTAATTCAACAGTGTCTTTCTTTGTTGGGAAATAAATGTGGATATATCGGAACGCTAGGTGTTGGTGTAAAAAATATTGACAAAGGCGGATTAACAACACCCTCTTGTTTTGAGCTCCATAAACAATTATCTATATTCAAAGAAATGGGGATCAAATATGTTGCTGTGGAAGTATCTTCCCATGCTATTGAACAAGATAGGATTGCGGGTTTATCTTTTGGCGCAACAATATTTACAAACTTATCTCGAGATCATTTGGATTATCATGGTAGCTTTGAGGCATATAGTAAAATTAAGGCTAAGCTATTTATAGATATAGATTCAAAAATAAAAATTATAAATTGCCATGATGATTTTGGCAGAACATTACTTAAAAAAATTAATAATAAAGCCATATCTATAATAAAAGGACAGACATCTGTAATTCATGATGAAGCCTATTTATCAATTCTGAGCTCTAAAGCAAATGAATTTGGGCATACAGTTTATATAAAAAGTACATGGGGTGAAAAAGATTTTATCCTTCCTTTGATGGGTGAATTTAATATTGAAAATGCAGCACAAGTTATTGCTTTAATTTCAGCTTATGAATTTGATTTTAAGAAAATATTGTTAGCTATGGAGAAGATTTCACCACCTCAAGGCCGGATGGAATTAATTGATGCATCAATGAATCAAAATCTGCCAAGTGTGTTTGTGGATTTTGCGCATACACCAGTGGCGTTAAAAGCAGCTTTACTTGCCTTAAGATTGCATTGTAAAAGAAAGATTTGGTGTGTTTTTGGATGTGGCGGAGATCGCGATAAGGGAAAAAGAAAATTAATGGGGCTTATCGCTAAGGATTATGCTGATTATGTTGTTGTAACAAGTGATAATCCTCGTAATGAGTCCCCAGAAAATATTATTTCTGAGATTTTACTGGGATCAAGTGACGCCGCACATACGATAATTGATAGATCAACAGCGATTAATTTTGCGATTAAATCTGCTAGTAATCAGGACGTTATTCTTATAGCAGGTAAAGGGCACGAAGATTACCAGCTAATTGAAAACAAGAAAATTAATTTTTCAGATAATCTAGTTTCACAGAAAGCCTTGGAATTGCGTCTTAAAGAGATAAACAAATGATTAAATTATCATTAAGCGAAGCTGTTGATCATATGGACGGTGAATTTTATGGTAAAGATAGGTATTTTTATGGCGTCAGTACTGATTCTAGAGAAATAAATCCGGATGAATTGTTTTTTGCTTTAAGAGGACCAAGTTTTAATGGCAATAAATTCAGTGGACAAGCTCTTATGAAAAATGCTGCAGCTTGTGTTATTGATGATAAAAATTTTCAATCGAATGAAACCATTTTAGTTGAAAATACAGAAATTGCTCTCGGTAAATTAGCTAAGACTTGGCGGCAAAAAGTAACAGCAAAAATTATTGCTATCACAGGAAGTAACGGAAAAACATCTGTGAAAGAAATATTGAATAATTGTCTTTCAATTCCAGCGAAAGTATTAAGTACAGATGGAAATCTTAATAATCATATTGGCCTACCCATTATGTTATTAAGATTAGATGAAAGTCATGAATACAGTATCCTCGAAATGGGGGCAAATCACCCCAAAGAGATAGACTATTTGGTTAATTTAACCGATCCTTTTGTTGTGGTGATAAATAATGCTGGTCCAGCTCACCTTGAGGGTTTTATTGATATTAAAGGTGTCGCTGAAGCCAAGGGTGAAATTCTTCAAGGTAAACTACCACCAAAATATGCATGTTTGAATTATGATGATAAATATTATGATTTATGGTGTGAAATGGCGAAAAATTCTTCTGTGATAAGTTTTGGTTTTAATCCCAAAGCTTCTGTTTTTGCCAAAGATATAGAAGTAAACTTAGCGGATCATGTCTCATCTTTTACATTGGTTTTGCCTGACTCTTCAACTAATATTAAATTACCTGCTTTAGGTAAACATAATATAATGAATGCTTGTGCCGCGGCTTCAGTAATGCATTCCTTAAGCATGCCAATCAAAAGTATTAAACTGGGTTTAGAGGCACCTCTATCTGTACCGGGTAGATTGAATTTCTTGAAAGGCATTCGTAATCACTGTGTTATAGATGATAGTTACAACGCCAATCCTACTAGTACTAATGCAGCAATTGATCTTTTGGCCACCATGAAAGATTATAAATGTTTGGTTATGGGAGATATGAAAGAGCTTGGCAAGGATTCTATTGAAATGCATTCATTAGTTGGTATAAAAGCAAAAGAGTCTAGAATTGATGAGCTTTTGGCAATTGGCGACATGACGAAATACAGCGTTGAGGAATTTGGGGGTAATGGATATTGGTTTAAGACAATCAATGAGCTATTGTGCCATTTACATAAGTTAATAGAAGATAAACCTAAGATGAATATTCTTGTAAAAGGCTCAAGATCTATGAGAATGGATAAAGTTATAAAAGAGATAATTTAGTTATGACCATCGAAAAGGAATATTGAAATGCTACTTTATTTGTCTAATTATTTAAGTCAATTTGATGCTAGTTTCAGCGTTTTTGACTATATAACCATAAGAGCCGTATTTGGGGCTTTGACTGCATTAATTATTTCATTTTTGATTGGACCAAAGATGATTAAAAGATTAAATATAAGTCAATTAAGCCAACCAGTTAGAGATGATGGGCCGAAAAGTCACTTTATCAAAGCAGGCACCCCTACAATGGGAGGTGCAATGATTTTATTGTCAGTCTCAATTAGTACAATATTATGGTCTGATATTAGTAATGTATATATATGGATAATTTTGTTTGTGATAACTTCATTTGGTTTGATTGGCTATATTGATGATTATAGAAAAATAATTAAACAAAACTCAGATGGAATTTCAGCATGGACGAAAATTTTCTGGCAATCTTTTGTAGCAATCATTGCAGCGATTTGGTTGTATTACTTAGCGGAAGACAGTAATGCAACATCATTATTAATTCCTTATGTTAAAGACGTAATGATTCCTTTAGGAATTTTTCAAATATTTGTTAGTTTCATTTTTATTATCGGTTTTAGTAATGCCGTTAATTTAACGGATGGGCTTGATGGCTTAGCGATTATGCCAACTGTACTTGTTGGTGGTGCTTTGGGTTTATTTGCTTATGTTGCTGGAAATATGAATTTTTCATCTTATCTAGATATACCTTATATTGAGGGTGCTGGCGAAATCTTTGTTTTTTGTGCGGCTTTATCAGGCGCTGGCCTTGGTTTTCTTTGGTTTAATACTTATCCTGCTCAGGTGTTTATGGGAGATATCGGATCTTTATCGATTGGCGCAGCACTTGGAGTGATTGCCGTCATTGTAAGGCAAGAGATAATTCTAGCGATTATGGGTGGTGTGTTCGTTGTTGAAACCTTATCAGTTATAATTCAAGTGGCTTCATTTAAGTTAACTGGAAAACGTATATTTAGAATGGCACCTTTGCATCATCACTATGAATTAAAAGGATGGGAAGAACCAAAAATAATAGTACGTTTTTGGATAATTACAGTAATTTTAGTTTTAATTGGTCTAGCAAGCTTGAAGATCAGGTAAAGGAATGAATAATTATTTCATTTATATTTTGTTAATATGATTAGATATTTAGTATTTGGTATGGGTGAGACAGGCTTATCTGTAGCTCGACATTTGAAGAAAATGAATATCCAAGCTGTGTATTATGACACACGATTAAATCCTCCAAATTTACCCTCATTCGAAAAAATAATTTCAAAATCAGATGTAATTTTAGGTAATTTTAATGACCGATTGTTTGAGAATATTGATTGTTTGGTTGTTTCGCCGGGCCTGAGTGATAAAGAACCTTTGATTCAAAAGGCTCTCCAGCTGGGGATCAAAATTATTTCTGATATTGATCTTTTTGTTGAGAGTGTAACGAAAGATTTTGTTGTAATTACGGGCTCAAATGGAAAAAGTACAGTAACAGAACTTTTATCTTTGATGTGTAAAAAATCCAATATTAAAGTTTCAGCAGGAGCAAACTTAGGTAGGCCGGCATTAGATTTATTAAAAGATAATGCGGATTTATATCTTCTAGAGCTTTCAAGTTTCCATCTGCATAGATGTCAGAAATTACCAGCGAAAGTGGCTGTTCTGCTGAATATCTCTAATGATCATCTTGATTGGCATGGCAGTGAAAAAAACTATCATCAAGCGAAATATAGAATCTATAAGGAAGCATTATCTTCGGTATATAATCGCAATTTAAAAGGATGTTTAAGTCATCTCAATAGTAATCCAAAAATTAGTTTTGGCTTATGTGAAGTTGAAGGGAATCATTACGGTATTTTAAGTGATGGCGCTGATAAATTCTTATCTAAAAATCAAAAAAAACTATTATCAAGTCATGAGGTTAAAATTTTGGGCTCTCATAATCTTGAAAATATATTGGCAGCCATGGCTGTTGGAGAGTTAATAGGTCTTGATACCAGTCCTATGATAGAGGCAATAAAAGAGTTTAAAGGGTTGCCGCATCGCATGGAATTTGTTGAAAATTACAAATCTATTGAATTTATTAATGACTCAAAAGGAACAAATGTTGGCGCTGCTATTGCATCTATAAATTCTTTAGAAGGCCCCATAATTTTATTGGCTGGAGGCCAAGGTAAAGGGGGAGACTTTAAATTTTTTGCAAATTCAGTTCATAAAAAAATAAAAAAAATAATCTTATTTGGTAAGGATTCGAAGTTGATCGAAAAGGAGTTTAAAGACTATGTTTCTTCAACTTGTGTAGAAAGCCTAAAAGATGCAGTGCATTATGCAACGGAGTATGGTCATGAGGGTGATAAAGTTCTTCTTTCTCCTGCCTGCGCGAGTTTTGATCAATTTGATAGTTATATTCATCGTGGTGAAGAATTTTGTCGAATTGTAAGGGAGTTGAATTGAGTTTTTTCCAAAAAGATTTAATTCAAAATTATAAAATTGACCCGGTATTACTCCTTGTCATTTTAATGCTACTTATGATTGGATTGATAACATTATCTTCAGCTTCCTCGGCTATATCTGAGAATGATTTCGGTACACCGTTTTACTACTTAAATAGGCAACTATTTGCAGTTTTTTTAGGGTCGATAGGCGCATTATTTTGTTTAATGATACCTATTGATTATTGGAAAAAAATTGGACCTTTATTGCTGGCGCTGGGAATATTTTTATTAATTATTGTTTTGATACCTGGATTTGGTCATACCGCAAATGGTTCAACAAGATGGTTAAAATTAGGCGTCATGAATGTGCAGGTTTCTGATCCAGCTCGCCTCTGTATCATGATTTATATAGCCGGTTATTTAGTTAGAAGGAATAGGCAGTTAAGAGAAGGTTTTGTAGGTTTTCTTCGACCAATGTTAGTTCTGGGGGTAGCCTCGTTATTGCTATTATTAGAGACGGATTTTGGCGCTACAGCTGTTTTATTGGTGACTGTACTATCAATGTTATTAGTTGCGGGTGCGAGAATTAGAGATTTTCTGATATTTCTACTTTCAACAACTACTATTCTTGCATTATTAATCATGCAGTTCCCTTCTCGTATGAGACGATTTTCTGGATTCTTAGATCCATGGGATGAGAATGTTGTCTTCAATACTGGATATCAATTAGCGCAGTCTCTTATTGCTATTGGTCGAGGGGAATGGTTGGGGGTGGGATTGGGTAATAGCGTTCAGAAGTTATTTTATTTACCAGAAGCACATACGGATTTTATTTTTGCTGTTTTTTCAGAAGAGTTTGGTTTAATTGGATCCATTTGTTTAATTTTATTATTTGTAACCTTAATTTGGAGGGTATTTCGACTTGCTATCAAATCAGCTAAAGCCGATCATTTTTTTGAAGCATACTTTTGTATTGGTGTTGGTTCTTGGCTTGCCTTTCAAGTCGCAATTAATCTTGGTGTAAACATGGGATTGCTCCCTACAAAGGGCTTAACACTCCCGCTGATAAGTTATGGCAGGAGTAGTATAATCATGACAATGATAACATTGGGTATTCTATTGAGGATTTATCACGAGCTGGATTCAGGATATGCTCCTCATTCAAAATCAAAAAGAAAAGACCAATGAATCAACCTAAAATTATGATAATGGCTGGAGGAACGGGTGGCCATGTTTTCCCTGGGCTTGCAATTGCCAATGCTTTAAAAAATCGTAATTGCTCGGTGATTTGGTTGGGAACTAAAATTGGAATCGAATCAAAAGTAGTGCCTGAAGCTGGTTTTAAGATTGAATATATAAATGTGGGTGGCCTTAGGGGAAAGACGTTTAAAGCTTTTTTTTATTCGCTAGGTAAATTATTAATGGCATTTGCACATTCATTTGTCATTCTATTACGTCATCGACCTGATGTAATATTAGGAATGGGTGGTTTTGTTAGTGGTCCAGGAGCACTGGCAGCTTTTTTATTGCGTTATCCAGTAATTATTCACGAACAAAATGCAATCGCTGGAGGCACTAATAAAATTCTAGCTAGAATAGCATCATTGGTAATGGAAGCTTTTCCAGGAAGCTTTCCTGAAAATATCAAAGTTCAAACAATAGGTAATCCTGTTAGACAGGATATTACAATACTGGACCCTCCAAATATCAGATTAAAAGACCGTGAAGGTCCAATAAGGATTTTAGTTATCGGGGGAAGTCAGGGCTCATTGATTTTAAATAAATCTCTACCAAAAGTATTTAATGATTTAGCTTCATCAGCAAAAATTGAGGTACTACATCAAGCCGGAGAAAAAACTTTAAGTGAGGCGCAAAAAGCTTATGAAGGCGTATCCGTTGGTTTATATCTGGTGGAATTCATTGATGATATGGCGGACGCATACAATTGGGCTGATATAGTTATTTGTAGATCTGGAGCAATGACGGTTACAGAATTAATGACTGTAGGTTTACCGGCAATTTTAATACCATTTTCCCTAGCTATAGATGATCATCAAACTGCGAATGCCAATATAATGAAAAAAATTGGTGCTGCAGAAATTATTCATGAAAAAGAACTGTTAAATGGGAAACTTATTTTACTTTTACGTAATTGGGTTGAGGATAGAAATAAGCTTCAGCAAAGAGCTTGTTTGGCAGCTACAATGTCTAAACCTAATGCCACTAATGAAATTGTTAGGGCTTGTCTCAACTATGTGAGTAGTTATGATTAAAAAAATGCGACGACTTAAACGAGTTCATTTTGTCGGTATCGGAGGGTCAGGCATGTCAGGCATTGCAGAAGTGATGCTTGGACTTGGTTATCAAATTCAAGGTTCAGATTTAAGTAAAAGCGAACAAGTCAAAAGACTGGAATCACTAGGTGCTACAGTATTTATAGGTCATCACCGAGAAAATGTACATAGCGCTGATGCTGTGATCGTTTCAAGTGCAATAGATGATAATAATTGTGAGCTTATTGAAGCTCAAAAACTGATACTTCCAATTGTAGCTCGCGCTGAAATGTTAGCTGAGCTCATGCGTTTTTGTTACTCAATTGCTGTTGCCGGGACTCATGGAAAAACCACTACAACGAGCTTTATAGCAAGCATTTTAGCTGAAGGTGGACTAGATCCTACATACATAATTGGAGGTCGCCTTAAGAGTTCAAATTCACATGCAAAACTTGGCTTAAGTGAATATTTGGTAGCAGAGGCCGATGAAAGTGATGCATCTTTTATACATCTGAAACCCATGATTTCTGTTGTGACTAATATTGATGCAGATCATATGTCTACATATGACAATGACATGAATAAGTTAAATCAAGGATTTCTCAATTTTCTACATAATCTGCCGTTTTATGGGCTTGCAATTATGTGTATTGATGATCCTGGGGTTTGTGAAATACTCCCCAGAATAAAAAGGTCAATAACAAGTTATGGCTTATCTGAAAATGCTGACATCAGAGCTTCAAATATTAAATTATCAAAAGAGTTAACTACATTCGAGGTCACTAGGAAACAAAATAAAAGCAAATTAAAAATTAGTTTGAACTTACCTGGTAAACATAATATACAGAATGCTCTGGCAGCAATTGCAGTAGCTTCAGAACTGGAAATTGATGATGATTCTATCGTTGCTGCATTTGAAAAGTTTGGTGGTATTGATCGAAGATTCCAGATTACCAATAATGTTAAATGCAATAATGGACAATTTACTTTAATTGATGATTATGGTCATCATCCCACAGAAATTAAAGCTACTGTGGATGCTGTTCGTGCAAGTTGGCCCGAAAAGAAGTTAACTCTGATGTTTCAGCCGCATAGATACAGTCGAACTAAAGAATTGTTTGACGAATTTATTGATGCCTTGATGAATGTTGATCAAGTTTTTATAGGAGAGATATACCCTGCTGGTGAATCTCCCATTGAGGGTATTAATAGTATAAATATTGTAAATAGTCTAAAAAAGAAAGGTGTCATCAATATACAGTTATTGTCATCGTTAAATGATGCAATTCCGATTTTAAATAATCTACTAGGAAATGATGAAATTTTATTATGTATGGGTGCAGGAGATATTGGAAAATTTGTATCTGATTTGCCGGATAATCTTGATATTAAAAATTAATCATGAGGTGAATTATTTTGCTCGTACCAATTAATTCTATTCGTGGTGAACTAATTGACTCTGAGCCAATGAAAAAACATACTTCATTGAGGGTTGGCGGTGCTGCAGAATATTTTTACAAACCATCTGATTTGGATGATCTCGCGTATTTTTTATCAGCATTGAGTAGTAATATTTCTATATTTTGGTTGGGTAGAGGAAGTAATATTCTTGTGAGGGATAAAGGTCTTTCAGGAGTTGTTATTTCATCATCAAAAATATTAAAAGAAATAAGAGAGATTAATGGTTTGACTATAGAGGTCGAGGCTAATGTCCCTTGTTCAATGCTGGCAAAAAAATGTATTCGCTGGGGCTTGGGTCCGTCTGAATTTTTCTCGGGAATACCCGGCTCATTTGGAGGTGCTTTAGCAATGAATGCTGGAGCTTATGGAAATGAAACCTGGGAGAGAGTAATTTCTGTAAAGACAATTGATCGAAATGGAAAGATAAAAAATCGTAATAAAGAAGAATATCAGATTGATTATCGTGAAGTTAAAGGCCCTATTAATGAATGGTTTATTAGTGCTATTTTGAAATTTGAATCTAACGTAATTGCTTCGATGGATAGGCAAAAGAAAATGCTTGAGCAACGAAAATTATCTCAACCATTAGGTAAACCAAGTTGCGGATCTGTTTTTCGTAATCCACCTGGAAATTTTGCTGCAAAATTAATTGAGCAGTCAAATCTTAAAGGTTATAGGATTGGAGGTGCTCATGTTTCAACAAAACATGCAAATTTTATCATTACTGATGAACGGGCTTGTGCTAAAGATGTCGAGCAATTAATCGAACATATAAAAGCAATAGTAAAGAAATTGCATGATATATCATTGATATGTGAAGTAAAAATAATAGGAAATTCATAGAAATATCGTGAGCGATATAACAATAAATAAAATGATTGAAAAACCCACAGATTTTGGGAAGGTTCTGGTTATCTATGGCGGCAATTCTAATGAGAGAGAGATTTCACTCAAGAGTGGAAAGGCGGTATTACAGGCACTTAAGTCAAAAGGAATTGATGCGTATGGATGGGATCCAAAAGATGAGCCATTTTATAAGTTAATAGAAAATAATTTTGATCGTGCCTGGATTGCGTTGCATGGAAAGGGTGGTGAAGATGGTTCCATACAAGGGACGCTAGAGTTTTTAGGTATTCCGTATACTGGAAGTGATGTTTTGGCTTCATCGACCGCCATGAATAAAATAATAAGTAAAAAACTATTTCAAAATCATGGTATTCCCACGCCAGATTATAGAATTATTCATACCAAGCGCGATGCTCTTGAGGCAATAGAATGCTTGGGTTTACCAATGGTAATAAAACCAATTTCGGAAGGTTCGAGTATTGGTATGAGTATTATTTCTGATGTTCGCGATTTGGAAGAAGCAGTAAATATGGCTTTAAGATATAGTGATACTGCTATGGCAGAGGAGTGCATTATTGGTGATGAGGTAACAGTCACCATTCTCAATAGAAACGCTTTGCCCAGTATTCGAATAAAAACACCTCGGATTTTTTACGATTATAGAGCAAAGTACAAATCAATTGAAACTCAGTATATTTGCCCGGGAACTGATGATATTGATTCAGAACAACTTTATGCAGATCTAGCATTAAAAGCTTTTGATGTTCTTGGTTGTTCGGGTTGGGGTAGAGTCGATTTCATGAGGCATGCCAGTGATTTACCTAAAGTACTGGAAGTGAATACGATACCGGGCATGACAGAAAAAAGTCTTGTGCCAATGGCGGCCAAAAAAGCAGGAATTGATTTCCCCAAATTATGTTGGCAAATCCTAGAAACGAGTATTGATATTTAAAGCGAATTTTAAAGTCCATGAATCAAGCAAAAAAAAGAAAACAAAAACAACTAAATATCCGGTCTTGGCAGAAGGGAGGTAAATATAATTATTTTAAAATCTCCATAGCTTTAATGACCTGTTTTTTTAGCTACCAGTTATTAACTAATATTTTGAATCAACCAGTAACTTCTATTTCAATCGAAGGATCTTTCCAGCAGGTTAAATCTAATCAGATTGAGGGTGTAATCAGTGAGCATTTGGATAAGGGTTTTTTGAATATAAATATTGCTGATATACAGAAAGACATACTTAAAATGAAATGGATAGATAAGGTATCAATAAGAAAGAAATGGCCAGGAAAATTGGAAATAAATGTTTTCGAACATACACCTGTAGCTAGATGGGGAGAACGAGGTTTATTGAATGATAAAGGAATTTTATTCATTGAAATTGAGAATATAAATCATATACCTGATCTAGTGTATTTGTTTGGTCCTGAGGGTACCTCAATGGAAGTTGCAGAAAGATATTTTTACTTGCGTGATCATTTGATTCCATTAGGCATGAATGTTAAGCGAGTTTTTGTTAGTCCACGAGGAGCTTGGGAGATTAAATTATATAATGGAATCAATATAAATTTTGGTCGAGAAGAGCTTGATGATAAAGTAAATATATTTATAGACATTGCAAGAAATATTATATCTCAACAATCAGATGACATAGAATCTATAGATATGAGATATGACAGTGGTTTTACGATATTATGGAAAAAACCCTCTAAAAATAGCTAATATAAAAAGGATCTATGTGAGTAAGAAAGGCGAAAAGAATCTTATTGTTGGATTGGATATAGGCACATCGAAGGTTGTTGCTATTGTTGGTGAAATCAATGAAAACAATCAAATTGAAGTTATAGGAATTGGTACTCACCCATCTCGCGGCTTGAAAAAAGGTGTCGTTGTTAATATTGAATCTACTGTTCATTCCATCCAGAAAGCAGTTGAAGAGGCAGAGTTAATGGCTGGTTGCGATATACATTCGGTATATGCTGGTATTGCTGGTAGTCATATAAGAAGTTTAAATTCTCATGGAATTGTAGCCATTCAAGAAAAAGAAGTAAGCTCAAATGATATAGATAGAGTCATTGATGCAGCACGCGCTGTTGCGATTCCAACTGATCAGAGAATATTGCATATATTACCCCAGGAATTTTTGATTGATAGCCAAGAAGGTATTCTAGATCCAATTGGAATGTCAGGTATTCGTATGGAGGCTAAAGTTCATATGGTAACTGGTGCGGAAAGTGCAGCTCAAAACATAACAAAATGTATTCAGAAATGTGGATTAGAGGTTGATGATATTGTTTTGGAGCAACTTGCTTCAAGCTATGCTGTTTTGACAGAGGACGAAAAGGAACTTGGTTCTTGTTTGGTTGATATTGGAGGTGGTACAACAGATATCGCTGTCTTTCAGGGTGGTGCTATTCAGCATACTGCAGTAATACCAATTGCTGGTGATCAAGTGACCAACGATATTGCCGTCTCTATGAGGACACCAACTCACTATGCAGAAGACATAAAAATTAAATACGCTTGTGCGTTGTCTCAACTTGCCAATCCAGATGAAACGATTGAAGTACCAAGTGTCGGTGATAGACCGCCCAGAAGGCTAGCAAGACAAACATTAGCAGAAATTGTAGAACCAAGATTTGAGGAATTATTCAGTTTAATACGAAATGAATTAAGAAGAAGTGGTTTTGAGGAATCCATTCCGGCAGGAATTGTCATAACTGGCGGCAGTGCAAAAATGGAAGGTGCGGTGGAATTAGCCGAAGAAGTTTTCCATATTCCAGTTCGTTTGGGGTCACCTCAATATGTTGAAGGGCTATCTGATGTAGTGAGAAATCCAATTCACGCAACTGGTGTTGGGTTACTCATTTTCGGAAGAGATTCAATGGATAAAAGAAATTACAATAGTGTTTCTATAAAAAATAGTTTAAATGATAAAATAGAGAAAATAAAAAACTGGGTTCAAAAACAGTTTTGAGTTAGTAATATTTTTGAATATTTCTAATCAAATGATATACTTATATTGTTGTTTTATATGGGTATTAGAGGAAGTATTGTATGTTTCGACAACGCACTATTAAAACTACAATCAGAGCAACTGGAGTGGGGCTGCACACTGGTAAGAAAGTCTATATGACATTGAGACCTGGTGGCGCCAATACAGGTATTATTTTCCGTAGAGTTGATATCGATAAAGACATAGATATTCCAGCAAAAGCTGAGTTAGTAGGTGAAACTAAGCTTGGGACAACCCTAATTAAAGATGGTATTAAAGTGGCTACGGTAGAACACTTAATGTCAGCACTAGCTGGTTTGGGTATTGATAACATTGTCATTGAACTATCAGCGCCTGAAGTTCCAATAATGGATGGAAGTGCTGGCCCTTTTGTGTTTCTTATCCAATCTGCAGGAATTGAAGAGCAGAATGCCGCAAAGAAATTTATTAAAATTAAGAAAAAAATTCGCATTGAAGAGGATGATAAATGGGCTGAATTATCCCCATTTAATGGCTTTAAAGTCGATTTTGAAATTGGCTTTAATCACCCTGTTTTTAATAAACTCGACCAAAAAGCATCCATTGATTTTTCTTCCACCTCTTTTCTTAAAGAAGTAAGTCGCGCTAGAACTTTTGGTTTCTTAAAAGATATTGAAAAATTAAGAGAAAATAATCTAACACTTGGAGGTAGTATGGATAATGCTATTGTCCTTGATGATTTTAGGATACTAAATGAGGACGGCTTAAGATATTCAAATGAATTTGTCATACATAAAATATTAGATGCAATTGGGGATTCTTATCTATTGGGCCATAGTCTAATAGGAAAGTATGCCGCAAAGAAATCGGGCCATTGCTTGAATAATCAATTAATGCGGGCACTGATTGCGGATGAGAGCGCATGGGAAGAAGTATCATTTAGCAGCCCAAAGAAAGCACCTATTTCTTATCTCACTTCTGCGTATAACTGAGGCTAATTATTTAATATTATGCCTTAATATCGGCTACTTTAATTTTACAGTCAGTAACATTTGGGAACTTTTTTCTTGCGGCATTAAGAAATAATTCATTCTGATAACGAAATTTAGCAGCCCAAGCAATAGAGCTGCATAGGATAATTAATTTACCGGTATTTCTTATATTGCATCCAACTAAATGTTCCGCGGCTTCATTGCTTAATGTTTTTTTTAGTATAAAACATAATTCTTCCATATTTTTAGCTCGTTGAACTATGTCATCTAGGTTATTATGCGAGTCGGAACTTAATATTTTTTTTAATTTATTGAAAGACATAGGTAATAGGCAGTTTTTTTTTGATACTGTATTTAAGAGTAATTAATAAAATTTCATTTTATAATATTCTTAAATATAATTTTTACAAGTAACAAAAAAATCATAATATTAAAATATAGTCTATTTATTAGGGATAAAGTGTGGCAAATATATTAACTAATTTATTCGGTAGTCGAAATCAGAGACTCTTGAAGCGTTTATCTAAAAAAGTAGGTGCTATCAATAAATTAGAGCCTGAATTACAAAATCTAAGTGATGATTCTCTTAAAATAAAGACCAAAGAATTCAGAGAGCGCTTAACCAAAGGTGAGACTCTAGATGATTTATTAGTCGAATCATTTGCTGTTGTTCGTGAAGTTTCTCAAAGAACATTAGAAATGAGACCTTTTGATGAACAATTAGTTGGTGGCATGGTATTGCATCAAGGTGATATTGCGGAAATGAGAACAGGCGAAGGCAAAACCTTGGTTGCAACATTGCCTGCCTATCTAAATGCTTTATCTGAGAAAGGAGTGCATGTAATCACTGTAAATGAGTATCTTGCAAAAAGAGATGCTGATTGGATGCGGCCAATTTATGAATTTTTAGGACTAAGCGTCAGTGTTACCGCTAGCGGGCAAACTCATGACGAAAAAAAAGCAGCTTATGAAGCTGATATTACTTACACCACAAATAATGAACTTGGATTTGATTATCTTCGTGATAATTTAGCATTTTCAATTGAGGATAAGGTTCAAAAAAAATTAAATTTCGCAATCGTTGATGAAGTTGATTCTATTTTGATTGATGAAGCGCGTACGCCTTTAATTATTTCTGGCCCTGTAGAAGAAAATACAGATCTTTACCAAAAAATAAATAAATTAATACCAAAATTAAGCCTTCAAGAAAAAGAAGACGGTGATGGTGATTATTCTAAGGATGAAAAATCTAAACAAGTCCATATTACAGAGGCTGGTCATCAACATATAGAAGAGTTGATGATTAAATCTGGCCTTTTGCAAGAAAATGAAAGCCTTTATGATGCGGGTAATATTCGTTTATTGCATCATTTAAATGCTGCTCTAAGAGCTCATGTGATGTTCAGCCTCGATGTTGACTATATCATCAAGGACGGTGAAATCGTCATTGTTGATGAATTTACGGGAAGAACTATGCCTGGAAGGAGATGGTCAGATGGGCTCCATCAGGCCGTTGAAGCAAAAGAAAACGTTTCGGTTAAGCAAGAAAATCAGACTGTGGCTTCTATTACTTTTCAGAATTATTTTCGCCTATATAATAATTTATCTGGTATGACTGGAACAGCAGATACCGAGGCCTATGAGTTTCAATCAATATATGGTCTTGAAGTAATTGTAATTCCAACACATAAAGCAATGATCCGTAAGGATCAGCCAGATAAAGTCTATCTCACTGAGGAAGGAAAATTTAACGCTATAATTGAGGATATCATTGGATGTAGAGAAAGGAATCAACCCGCACTTGTCGGCACGACTTCAATTGAAACATCAGAATTATTATCTTCAATTTTAAATAAAAAGAATATTAAGCATGAAGTATTAAATGCCAAGCAACATGAGCGGGAGGCAATCGTAGTTCAGCAAGCTGGTCGACCAGGAGCAATAACTATTGCGACTAATATGGCCGGACGAGGAACAGATATCGTACTGGGTGGAAATTTAAATGCAGAGATAGAAGAGCATGAGGAAGATAAAGAATCCATAACAAATAATTGGAAGAAGAGGCAAAGTCAAGTAATCGAAGCCGGTGGACTCCATATAATTGGTACAGAGAGGCACGAATCTAGAAGAATTGATAACCAACTTAGGGGTAGATCAGGAAGACAGGGTGACCCAGGATCTAGTTGTTTTTATTTATCTATGGAAGATAATTTAATGCGTATTTTTGGTGATCCGGAGAGGACGAAATCCCTTTTATCGAGAGCTGGAATGAAAGAAAGCGAAGCTATTGAAAGTAAACTTTTAAGTCGGCAGATTGAAAAAGCGCAACGTAAGGTTGAGTCACATAATTTTGATATTCGAAAGAACTTATTGGAATATGATGATGTTTCCAATGATCAAAGAAAAGTTGTTTATCATCAGAGAAATGAATTAATGAGTGCTGATGAGATTGGCTCTTCAATTATGGCTATAAGAGAAGAAGTCATTGAACTTACGGTCGATAAATATATTTTGGAAGATAGTCATGAAGAAAATTGGGATTCGGAAGGGTTGATGCAAGCTTTAGAGAAAGAATTTTTATTGCCACTTAAGATACCTCAGTGGATAAAAGATGACCCAAAATTAAATGCTTCTATGATTCGCGAGCGCTGTGTTGAGAAAATGCAATCAGCCAGTCAAGAAAAAGAGGAGGCGGTTGGAGCAGATTTAATGAGAAAGGTTGAAAAAGAAATTATGCTCAAACAGCTCGATCTTCATTGGAAAGAGCATTTGGCAGCAATGGATTATTTGCGACAAGGTATTGGTCTTCGTGGTTATGCTCAAAAAAATCCGAAACAAGAATACAAGAGAGAAGCATACTTGATGTTTGGTGAAATGCTTGATCAAGTAAAATATGATGCGATTAGTATGTTATCAAGGATTAGAATTCAAAGTGAAGAAGACGTTACAAGGATGGAAGCGCAAAGACGAGCCGAACAATCTATGGATTTTAATTCGCCAGTTACTGGAAGTTTAACTAATTTAAATACAAATAATGAGTTATCTAAAAAAAGTGGTGATCCATTTGTAAGATCGGATAAAAAGATAGGTAGAAATGACCCCTGCCCATGTGAATCTGGAAAGAAATATAAGCAATGTCATGGCCGTTTGAAATAAGAGTATCTGCGGTTGCGAAATATTGAAGTTGCAGCGGGTATTCTTATTGATAAAAATAAGCGAATATTGCTTGCTCAAAGATCCCACTTAAAAATTTTCCCATTACAATGGGAATTTCCCGGTGGTAAATTGGAAAAAAGTGAGTCTATTGAATCTGCTTTAATTCGTGAATTAAAAGAAGAGCTTAATATTGAAATCCGTGAAACTGAGTTTCTCATGGAACTTAAGCATGATTATGATGCGTTTAGAGTGAAAATTCATTTTTATTTAGTACGCTCATGGTCTGGTTTAGCTATAGGCAATGAGACTCAATTAATTCAGTGGTATTCAATAGATCAATTAAGTGACGTTGATCTATTGGCAGCGGATACGCCGGTTATTAAAGTGTTAAAGAAGGTGTTATAAATCGCTTTACCATTTAATTAAATTAGCAAATTGAAATTTTAAAAGAAATATCATCATGAGTCTGAATAGCTCTTTGGTTAATATCGCACCATTCTAAGAATCTAACGGTAAATCGATGCTGGTTGCCGCTAATTTCTGGGAAAAGATAACTTTCTTTAGGTAGGGTAACTCTTACCAGCTGATCGTGTGAATATGGTGGCATTTTATGTTGGTACATTCCATTGGTTGCTAATTTTTCAATTGGAGCGGTGCTTTCGCGGATCAACCAAAGTAGTTCGATTACCGCATTACAAACGGGTTCTATCATACTCAACCAAAGATCAAAGTCTTGTTTTCTTCTGCTGGGGATTTGTCTGAGCCAATGACTAAATTCAGGTAAATCAAACTCACAAGTTCCACCAGGAATGGTGTTACGATGTTTTATGGCACTCAGAAATTCATTATCCCTTAGAGGCTGAATAAAATTAGTTCCTATGGCTCGAAGCGCATCCCTTCTTTTTGTTAAATTCTCAACCATAACATCTAGTCTTTCAGGGTCAACGGTTGGTTGACTATGATAACTAGTCAGTATGCCGATGTGACGATCCAATTCTTTATGAACATCACTTCTGATGTCCCCTCTCGTTAATATCGCCATCATGTCAAGGAGGCTTGTAACGGCAGTTCTAGAGGCCCAATCTGTTTCTATTTCTACAAAATAGTTAAATTGTTGATACAAAAATTCTAAACGAAGAAATGTCCTCATTCTCTCGCTGAGAGGTAATTCATATTCGGGCGATCTTCGAAATATTGAATCTAAGTTTTCAGATTGTTTAATCATATTGCGATGTATACCCTTAAAATATTAAGCTCATCTTTCTTAAAAAATCTATTTTGAGTTACTCAAATTAAAAATATTACTTAATATTAAAATTGATAAATGCTTTATTTGTATAATCATATTATCGTTCTTCGTGATATATCAAGGCATATTCTAAATATTTTTTATGAATTTTTTTTATTGTTGGGATTAACTTCATGAAATCATTATTATTTTCTATGATATCGTCAGCTATTAGTAGTCTTTCTTCACGCTTAGCTTGAGACGCTATAATTTTCTTTGCCATTCCTAATGAGACGGAGTCTCTTGTCATGAGTCTTTTGATTTGTGTTTGTTCGTCACAATCAATTACAAGGATCTTATTAGCTTGATGCTTGATTGGAGAGGTTGTTAGTAAGGGGACGACAATTATTTGATAGGGACCTAGCGATTTAGATAATTTGATTTTAACTTCCTTATGAATCTGTGGATGCATAATGGATTCTAGGCATTGACGTTTGGTTGGATCATTAAAAATAAGTTTTCGCATATATTGACGATCCAATTCACCAGAATCAGTCAGAATGCCTTTACTAAACTTTTTGATAATCATTTCTAAGGTTTCACTACCGGGTTTTACTAGGTAATGAGCTATGTCATCGGTGTCAATAATATCGACACTCAGATTTCTAAATATCTCACTAACTTTCGATTTACCTGAAGCTATTCCACCTGTTAAAGCTACCTGAAAGTTTATTGATTCATCTTTTTTATTGATAGATATTCTTCTTTTTCTTAAATAAATGAATATATAGTTATTATCTTTGCACCAAAAATCATCGAAATCCATCCTGCTATAGCTAGAAATGGACCAAATGGAATGAGCGTATCTTTATCACTTTGTCCATATTTGATAGATATTAAACCAAAAATTAGACCTAGTATTGAAGCAAAAAATAAGATCATTGGTATTAATTGCCAGCCAGTCCAGGCACCAATTGCTGCCAGTAATTTAAAATCACCATAACCCAGCCCTTCTTTTTTCGTGATCAAAAAATGAATATGATAGATAGTCCATAAAATTAAATAACCAGAAACCGCACCTAAAATACTTGATTGAGTATCCACAAGAATTATTGGTGAATTGTAGTTAGAGAAAATAACGGTGAATAGTAAGCCACTCCATAATAAAGGTTGGGAGAGTGAGTCTGGAATTATTTTGTGATTTATATCAACAAAACTAATTATTATTAAGAACCAGGTAAAAAATAGAATCGCAATTAATTCTTCAATCAATCCATAATAGAGACCGCAGAAGACCGTAAGGCACGTGGCGAGAATTTCTACTAAAGGATATTGCATAGAAATTATTTTTTGACAATAAGCGCATTTACCGCCGAGAATAAGATAACTTATAATTGGTATATTATGAAAAAAACGGATTGTATTCGAGCAATTCCTACATTGAGATCTCGGCCAAAAAAGATTGTAATTAGGCTGAATTAATTGATTATTATCGATAATCGGAATTCTATAAATAAATACATTTAATGCGCTGCCAACTATAAGTCCACAGACTGTCAATATAAGCGTATTTATTAAATTAATTTCTTCCATCGTGATGATGAGTTTTAGAGTGAATTAAGCATATAATTACTGCTTACTTATCTATATTAATTGTATCGGATCGATTGTTGTAGTCTTCATAGGCTGGTATGGCTATGGATATCATAATGCCAGTAATAATTATAACCACAAATATCTCAATCAAGGTAAATCCATTTTTTAATTTTTTCATTATTTTTAGATACCATAAAAACTTAATATTAGAAGAGCTTATTATGAAGAGGTTGTAACCTCAAGATTATATAATGTAATTTATATCATTATAGTGGTTTCATTTATGATTGCGTTATGAAAGAATTCTGCCTTAATAGATTTTATATATTCTTCAAATAATCTTTCAATAATTTTTTTAATTTTAGTAAGTGATCATAATCAATGAATTTACACGAATATCAAGCCAAGCAGTTATTTATTAAATATGGAATTCCCACTCCAGTAGGCTATACAGCTACTAATAGAAGTGAAGCTAAATTAGCAGCTGAGAAGATTGGCGGCCCAGTTTGGGTGGTCAAAGCTCAAGCTCATACCGGCGGAAGAGGAAAGGCTGGTGGTGTTAAGATAGCAAAAACAATCGATGAGGTGCAAAAGTACGCCGAGGATATGATTGGTATGACTTTGATCACCCATCAAACAGGTCCGGATGGGTTACCGGTAAATATGGTTTATATTGAGCCAGGCTCAGAGATTGATCGAGAAATTTATTTGAGTGTTTTACTGGATCGAGAGCAAGAAATGATCTCATTTGTAGCTTCCGCTGCTGGTGGAATGGATATTGAAGAGGTCGCTGAAAAGGAACCTGAAAAAATTTTTAAAATTGCAATTTCACCTGCCGCAGGCTTAATGGACTATCAAGTCAGGCAGTTGGCTTTTGGCATTGGTTTAGAAAAAGATCAGCTGAAGCAATTCTCACTTGTAATAAATAGAATGTATATTCTTTTTATGGAAAATGATGCTAGTTTAATTGAAGTTAATCCATTAATTGTTTCTAAGACTGGCGAGGTAATTGCATTAGATGCAAAAATTAATATCGACTCTAATGCTCTATACAGACAAAAAGAAATAACGACCTATAGGGATCCTTCTCAAGAGGATGCAGCCGAAAATGAAGCAGCTGAACATGAACTTAATTATATAACTTTGGATGGAGATATAGCTTGCATGGTAAATGGAGCTGGACTAGCAATGGCAACTATGGATCTTATTAAACTTCATGGAGGCGAACCGGCAAATTTCCTGGATGTTGGTGGCGGTGCTACAAGTGATCGTGTTGCATTTGCTTTTAAATTAATATTGTCGAATAAAAATGTTAAAGCTATTTTGGTAAATATTTTTGGTGGAATTGTTCGCTGTGACCTCATAGCACAGGGTATTATTAGCGCGGTTAAGGAAGTTGGTGTCAGTGTTCCTGTTATTGTTCGCTTGGAAGGCACAAATGTTGAAACAGGAAGAAGTTTATTGAAAGAGAGTGGGCTGGAGATTATTACTGCTTCTGATTTAACCGATGCAGCTAAAAAAGCAGTTGCTGTGGTGGTTCAATCATGAGTATTTTAATCAATAACAACAGTAAGGTTATTTGTCAGGGTATTACTGGTAAGCAAGGATCTTTTCATGCCGAACAATGTATAGCATATGGTACTCAAGTGGTTGCTGGAGTGACACCTGGAGCAAAAAATGATTCTCATTTAGGAGTACCTGTATTTAACACGGTCAGTGACGCAATTATCGAAACTCAAGCAGATGTGAGTATGATTTATGTGCCTGCACCTTTCGCTGCTGACGCTATTATAGAAGCAGCTGACGCGGGTATTGAACTTGTGGTTTGTATAACTGAAGGTATTCCAGTCTCGGATATGGTGAAAGTAAAAGCCACGCTAAAGAATTATAATTGCCGACTTGTTGGTCCAAATTGTCCTGGGATCATTACGCCTGGTGAGTGCAAGATAGGTATTATGCCAGGCTTTATTCATCAAAAAGGTAAGATTGGAGTTATCTCACGCTCAGGAACTTTAACCTATGAAGCGGTTTACCAAACTACACAAAATGGGCTGGGTCAAACTACATGTGTCGGTATTGGTGGAGATCCAGTTAGAGGAATGAATTTTATCGATTGTCTAGAATTATTTGAGGCTGATCCCGAGACTGAGGGTGTTGTTATGGTTGGAGAAATTGGTGGTACTGACGAAGAAGCAGCCGCAGAATTTATCAAAAGTGATGTTACAAAGCCAGTAGTTGCTTATATTGCTGGCATTACGGCCCCTCCAGGAAAACGAATGGGGCATGCGGGAGCTATAGTTTCTGGAGGAAAGGGTACAGCTAAGGACAAATATAGAGCGTTAGATAATGCGGGTGTTATGACCGTTCAATCACCAGCAGAATTGGGGAGTGCAATTTTAGAATTAGTTACTAAGTAACTCTTTTAGCATCTTATATAAAATTACTTTTTTGATGAATAACAAAATCACTATTGCTTTAGCACAAATCGATTTAATTGTTGGCGATATTGCCGGTAATACGACTCGAATTCTTGATTGCTGCAAACAAGTAAAATTAGATTCTCAAGCTGATCTAATAGTATTTCCAGAGTTATCAATATCAGGCTACCCTCCTGAAGACCTTTTATTGCATTCCGGTTTAAAACGAAGAGTTGCAGAAGCTATCGAAATCATACGAATGCAAGTATCTGATATTGCTGTGCTTATTGGCTTTCCTGAGTATGCAGAGAATGTTATTTATAACAGCTGTGTTGTTTTTGAAAATACCAAAGAAATAATTCGTTACCGCAAACATGTTTTACCTAATTACAGTGTTTTTGATGAAAAGCGCTATTTTGAAGCTGGCAACAAAGCAGCCGTTTTTAAAATAAAGGGAACAAAAATAGGCATCAATATTTGCGAGGATATTTGGTATTCGGATCCAGCTAAGCTAGCAAAAGCTGCAGGTGCTGAATTAATTATTGTCATTAATGGCTCGCCTTATGAGAAAGATGGACAGCTTAGACGTGAATTGATTGTGAGGAAAAGAATTTCCGAGGTCAGTCTTCCTGTTGTTTATCTCAATATGGTGGGAGGTCAAGATGAGTTGATATTTGATGGCACTTCATTTGTTATGAATAGTAGAGGTGAGATAACTTATCGCGCTCCTTCATTTGAAGAGAAGATAGAAATTATTGAATTTAACGTTAGCGCTAAAGAGAAAGAACCATTGAGTGCAAATGTGACCCCAAGATTAAATGATGAGGAAAGTGTCTATAAGGCGTTAGTTAAAGGAACGCGTGATTATATAAATAAACATAAATTTCCAGGGGTGGTTCTAGGGTTATCTGGAGGAATAGATTCAGCCTTAACGCTAGCTATAGCATGTGATGCCATAGGAAATGAAAATGTTAGAGCAGTAATGATGCCTTATACTTATACCAGTGCAATGAGTTTAGAGGACGCAGAATTACAGTCATCAATACTAAATATTCAATATGATATCTTACCTATTGAGACACTTTATGACGCCTCAATGGAGTTACTGAAACCTATTTTTGATGGTAAAAATGTTGATACAACTGAAGAGAATATTCAATCGCGCGCGCGAGGTATTCTTCTAATGGCAATCTCAAATAAAACCGGCTTGATGCTATTAACTACTGGCAATAAAAGTGAAATGGCGGTTGGTTATGCTACCTTGTATGGTGATATGGCTGGTGGTTTTGCCCCCCTAAAAGATTGCACCAAGACTATGGTAAAAAGATTAGCAAATTATCGAAATACAATTAGTGAAGTTATTCCGAGCCGAGTTATTGAAAGAGAACCATCTGCTGAACTTCGAGAAAATCAACAAGATAGTGATTCGTTACCACCTTATGACATTCTAGATCCTATATTAGAAGCTTTTATAGAGGAGGATTTATCTGTCATCGAAATTGTTGATAAAGGGTATGATCGCGAAACTGTAATCAATATCTTAGAAATGGTTAAACGAAATGAATATAAACGAAGGCAAGCACCGCCAGGAATAAGGATAAGTAATCGAGCTTTTGGAAGAGATTGGCGTTATCCAATAACTTCTGGTTATAATTTTCCAGATTAAAGTGATTTTTTAAATTAAATATTAATCACTCAGTATCGTTGGTTTTTTTGGTACCAGCGCTTTTATCTTTCCCCAAAAATTAGGCTTTTTAACTTCGTTGTAATCAACTAATACCATGGGATCCGAGTAATTCTCAGCAAGCACCCGTCTTGTATCTTCAGCTAAATCAAACATTCCTAGTTTTTCATAAGCTACGATCATTATCTCAATTGATTGCCTATTACCTGGAACACCATTATATTTTTCAAGAGATGTTTTAGCTCTATTTGCAGCAGCAACATAAGCGCCACTTCGAATATAGTAATCTGCAACTATATTTTCATAAGCGGCTAATCGATTTTTAAGATAAATCATGCGCAATTCAGCATCGGCTGAATATTCACTGGCAGGATATCTTTCGACTAATCTTTCAAATATTGAGTATGATTTTTCCACATCTTCCGGTGGCCTTTTATTCATATCTTTGCGAAATGTCTTTTCTAAAATATCTGGATCTTCTTCAAAATAGGATAGGGCTTGTATATAGAGAGCATAATCTATCCTTGGGTGCGTTGGATTTTCTCTAATGAATGCTTCGGTTTGATCAATGGTTTGTTCAGCGGATCCACTTTTGTAGTAAGCAAAAATTAATTCTAATTGGATTTGATTTGATAACTCACTAAAAGGGAATCTTGATTGAATATTTTCAAATATGCCAATAGCACGTCGATAATTACCTCCTTGAACTGCAGTTTGAGCGGTTTCATAAGCTCTAACGAGATCATTGATATAAGCATCTTCAGCTGATTCTTCATTATTTGCACAACCAATTAATGATAGAATAAAAAAAGAAATTATAAGATTTTTATAAAAATTAGACATATTTTTATCAACGCCAGATAAATTGATTTTAAGAAAGTAAATTAATATTAATGTAATCCTGATATTAGAGTATAACTCAAATTAAATGAAATCTTTTTAAAGTAACCAATGACAAATTATTCTAGACAAAAAATAATACCAGAAGAATTATCGGGTTTCCGATTGGATCTTGCGCTCGCGAAAACTTTCTCTGAGTTTTCTCGAAGCCGAATAAAGAGTTGGATTTTAGATGGCTCTATATTGATCGAAGGTGAAAAATTAAGACCACGCGATATTGTTAATGGTGGTGAAAATGTATCCATTCAAGTTATCTACTCTGAAAATATCAAAAATGAACCCGAACCAATGGTCCTAGATATTGAGTACGAAGATGAAGAAATTGCTGTAATCAATAAACCAGTAGGTTTGGTAGTGCATCCTGGTGCTGGAAACTTTACTGGAACATTAATGAATGGATTGCTTCATAAATGGCCAGTATTAAGTGAGTTACCTAGAGCTGGTATTGTTCATCGTCTTGATAAAGATACAAGTGGATTGATGGTGATTGCAAAAACTCTAATTGCTCATAATTCATTAGTACGTCAACTGGAAAGCAGAACAGTGACAAGGCAATATGACGCGATTTGTAATGGGGTTTTGACTGGCGGAGGAACGATTAATGAACCGATAAACAGGCACCCTGTTCATCGTAAAAAAATGACGGTAAGAGAAGATGGCAAAGAGGCAATTACTCATTATCGTGTAGAAAAAAGATTCAAAGCACATACACACGTTAAGGTAAATTTGGAAACAGGAAGAACTCATCAAATTAGAGTGCATTTTGCATTTAGGCGGCGCACCTTAATAGGTGATCCTCTTTACGGAAGACTTATGATTCCTTCAGGTTGTTCTTCAGTTTTAAAAGAAGCATTAAGCTCCTTCAAAAGGCAAGCATTGTGTGCCTCTAGATTGGAATTAATACATCCATCATCAGGTAAAATTATTACATTAGAAGTTGAACCAGCTGCAGATTTTAAAAATCTACTGCACGCCATGAAATTGGATTTACTGCCGAATGACAAGTGAAATAGGATTTTTAGATGCGGTTTGGCCTGCTCCGGAGAATATAATCGCGGGTACTACTCTAAAAATGTCTGGTTACAGTCAAGGAACCTATAGCGCGTTTAATTTGGGTGATCATGTTGGTGATAATATCGATCATGTTAAGAATAATCGCCGACTTTTATGCGAGGTTTTAAATTTGCCTTCAGAGCCTTGCTGGTTAAATCAAAAACACAGCGCTAAAGTTATTACAGAACCTACTAATGACGTTAATTTATTTGCAGATGCGAGTATTACTCGTTCAGCAAAAAAAATATGTGTGGTGCTAACTGCTGATTGTTTACCCGTTCTAATTACTACTAAGTCTGGCGATACAATCAGTGCAATTCATGCTGGTTGGAGAGGTCTTGCAGCCGGTATAATCGAGAATACTATAAATGCAATGCAATCCGACCCAAATGAACTTTTGGTTTGGTTGGGCCCTGCTATATCGCAACGGGCATTTGAGGTTGGTGACGATGTCCGAAATATCTTTCTAAAACTTAATGATAATAATAAATTTTTCTTTAAAGCTAATGACTCTAATCGCTGGCAGGCAGATTTATACGGCTTAGCAAAATTGAAATTAAGTGATCTAGGAATCAGAGCTATATTTGGTGGTAATGAGTGCACTTATAGCGATACGAAACGCTTATACTCGTATCGTAGAGACAATAAATGCGGCAGAATGGCGAGCATAATTTATATACAAAAATGAACTGTTTTAAAAAAAATGATTCTTGCTGAGATAGTTATAACTCTAAATTAAGAAGATAATAAATTTATAATTATTCAGATTCCTTTGTATCAGGAGTATACTGAGAATTAGTGGAGATACACATGCCAATATATGAATATGAATGTACTAATTGCGATCATAATTTTGATGAATTACAAAAAATGAGTGATGCGCATCTGGTTGATTGCCCAAGTTGCAATGAACCAAAGTTATCTCGATTACTCTCAGCACCAAGTTTCCGTCTCAAGGGCGGTGGTTGGTATGAGACAGATTTTAAAAAAGATAATCAGCGCAATATCTCAAAAAATGACAATGATTCTGATAAATCAAAGAAATCTCCTTCAAAAGTCGATACCTCAAAATCTGAACAAAAAACCATACCATCAAAAACTAAAACAGCATCAAATACGTAATGAAAAATATACAAAAATACTTAATTGCAGGATTGTTAGTCTGGCTCCCAGTTGTCGTAACTGTGCTACTTTTTCGTTTTTTAATTACACTTATGGATCAAACCTTAGTTTTACTCCCTATGCAAATAAGACCTGAATCGTTGCTTGGATTCTCTATCCCAGGATTGGGTTTAATTTTAACTTTGTTGGTATTATTGGTGACTGGTATTTTAGCTGCCAATATTGTTGGTCGAACCATGGTGGGTTTTGGTGAAAGAATACTGAGGCGCATCCCTGTGGTAAGGTCGGTGTATTCAGCGGCAAAGAATTTCTCTGAGCTTGTTTTTTCTGAGACAGGTCAATCTTTTAAAAAAGTTCTGTTGATTCAATACCCGCGTAAAGGGGTTTATAGCTTGGCTTTCCAAACATCAACTGCCTTGGGTGAAGTACAGAAAAAAACTGGCTCAGATGTAATATGTACCTTTGTTCCAACCACGCCTAACCCAACTTCTGGCTACATAATTATTTTACCTAGAGAAGATGTAATAGAGATGGATATGAGTGTTGACGAGGCATTTAAAATGATTGTATCGCTAGGAGTGGTAGTGCCTTCTTGGGAAGAAGAAGAACTTAAAGATTTGTCAATAAAGTCCCCCACTAAGGGCAATAAGAATTCTTAAGAATTCTTATAAAAAGAGAGAATTATGGCAAGAACCTTGCAGATGAAATGGTTAATCCGTAGTATTTCGTTTTTTTTTAATATATGAAAAATATTATGCGAAGTCATTATTGTGGTGAAGTCGATAGCCGACTAGAAGGTCAGGAAGTTTCAGTGACAGGATGGGTACATCGTCGTCGCGATCACGGTGGTGTTATTTTTGTTGATCTTAGGGATCGTGAAGGCTTGCTTCAAGTTGTCTTTGATCCTGACAATAAAATAATTTTTTCTGAAGCGGAGCGTATTCGTGGAGAATTTGTTTTAGCAATAAAAGGCTTGGTTCGCTCTAGACCTGAAGGCACAAAAAACTCCAATATGAAGACCGGTGAGGTAGAGATTTTAGCGACCGAATTGGTAACTTTGAACGACGCTTTGACCCCTCCTTTTCATCATGATGAAAAAGCCAATGAAGAATTAAGATTGCAATATCGTTATCTTGATTTGCGTCGCGATAATATGCTTTCAAATTTGCGTCTACGACATGCTGTCACTAAAGAATTGAGGCTGTTTCTTGATGACCATGGGTTTATTGATACAGAAACCCCTATGTTAACCCGAGCAACACCCGAAGGTGCAAGAGATTATATCGTACCAAGTAGAACAAATCCGGGTAAATTCTTTGCATTACCGCAATCTCCGCAAATATTTAAACAATTGTTAATGATGTCTGGGTTAGATCGTTATTATCAAGTGGTTCGCTGTTTTCGTGACGAAGATCTGAGAGCCGATAGGCAACCGGAATTTACTCAACTCGATATAGAAATGAGTTTTGTTGATGAAGACGACGTGATGGACATGATGGAAAATTTACTTCGTTCGTTATTTGAAAAGGTAATGAAAGTATCTTTACCAAAAAGTTTTGTACGCATTACTTATGCCGAGGCAATGAGAAGATTTGGTTCTGATAAGCCGGATCTGAGGATTCCTTTGGAATTGGTCGATTTATCTGATTTGATGACGGACGTTGAATTTAAGGTTTTTTCTGGGCCAGCAAAAGATAAAGACGGTCGTGTTGCAGCAATATGCGTCCCTGATGGCTCTAAGATGAGCCGCAAAATTATTGATGATTATACAAAATATGTAGGTCGATATGGTGCCAGAGGATTGGCTTATATAAAGGTAATAGATGTAACCAATAGAAGTGAGGGATTACAATCTCCCATTTTAAAATTTTTACCAGATGATGTCATTGAGAAAATCCTTGAACGAACTGAAGCTAAAGATGGAGATTTAATCTTCTTTGGGGCGGACAAGGCAAACATTGTAAACGATTCACTTGGTGCGTTGAGAGTGCGTCTTGGGGAGGATCTTGATCTTATTGAGGCAGGTTGGCAACCACTCTGGGTGGTTGATTTTCCAATGTTTCAAAAAGATAAAAATTCACAAAGATGGACTTCTTTGCATCATCCATTTACCGCTCCCGCAATTACCGCGATTGATGAACTTAATGATAATCCAGGTACAGTGCTTTCAAAAGCATACGACATGGTCCTTAATGGCTCTGAAATAGGTGGTGGTTCCATTCGAATACATAATAAAAATATGCAAGCGGCTGTTTTTAAGTTGTTAGATATAAGCGATGAAGAGGCCGAGGAGAAGTTTGGTTTCTTATTAAGAGCACTTGATTATGGGTGCCCACCGCATGGTGGTATTGCTTTTGGCCTCGATAGAATGGTTATGTTAATGACTGGCGCTGAGAGTATTCGTGATGTTATTGCTTTTCCTAAAACACAATCTGCAAGCTGTCCATTAACAAATGCACCTGGTGAAGTTTCTCCTGAACAACTAAAAGAAACCGGAATACGCTTAAGACCGAAGTCTATAGAATAAGTTTATATGGTCCATTATCGTCGACCAGAATCAGTGCTAGTGTTGATATACACATCAAATCATGAGGTGTTGTTGCTCAAAAGAATAGATCCATTTCCATATTGGCAATCAGTAACAGGCAGTATGCGAGCCAATGAAAACAAAGAAGATGCAGCCCCGCGTGAGTTAAGAGAAGAAACTGGCTTAAAAGATGAGGGCTTTATGGTTGATTGTGAATTGAGTCGTTCTTTTGAAATAGATCCACGTTGGCAGTATCGCTACCATTCCAGCAATAAAGTGAATATTGAGCACGAATTTCATTACCTTCTCGCAGAGAGATCCAAGATAACTCTGCATCCTAGAGAGCACAGCCAATATAAATGGTTGCCGATTGATATAGCGATCAAAGAAGTATGGTCTTTTACAAACAAAGAGGCTCTAGAACGATTAGCCGCTAGATTATAGATAATGACTATTTCTTAAGTGATACACTAAATTAACTAAAATATGGTTAAACTAAAATAATTGCATCGATGATATGAAAATCCTTCATATAGAAACAGGTCGTTTTTTTTATGGTGGTCCTCAACAGGTTCTCTATCTTTGTTCTGGCTTAAATGACCATGGATTTGAGAATATTCTTGTTTGTCCTACTAAAAGTGATCTAGGAAGAATAGCTAAGGATAAAGGCATAAAAGTCATTGAGGTTAAATGTAAAGGTGATTTAGACTTATTTTTTGCACTTCATTTATCAAAAATCATTAAAAATGAACGGCCGGATATAATTCATTGTCACAGTCGAAGAGGTGCTGACTTTTTGGGTGGAATGGTGGCTTATTGGTCTGGCATTCCTGCCATTTTGTCTAGACGAGTTGATAGCTTAGAATCTAATCTTATTAACAAATTACGCAATACTTTATTCGTTAAAACTATTGCTATATCGAAGAATATTTATAATATTTTGTCTTTATCGGGTATTCAGCCTGATAAATTAATATTGATTCGCAGTGCAGTGGATAGTCAGCGATTTTTAAAATCAAAAACAAAAGAAGAGTTTTTAGATAAATTTAACTTAAATGCAAATGATTTTGTTATCGTATCTGCAGGCCAATTAATTCCTAGAAAAGGTCATGATTTTTTGATTAAGAGTATGGTTAATTTAAGAGAATTATCTCCACGAATAAAGTTAATTATATTTGGTCAGGGGCACTTGAATGAAAAACTTAAGAAGCAAATTAATAAGCTTGATCTTAATAATTGTGTCAGATTGGCAGGTTTTGATTTAGAGCTAGATGATTACTTATCGCATTTTAAGTTATTGGTTCATACGGCTAGTACAGAAGGTCTTGGTGTGATTTTGATGAAAGCCAGTGCTGCGGGATTGCCTGTCGTTGCTTTTAATGCTGGTGGTGTTTCAGAAGTTATCAAAAATGGTGAAACAGGTTTGTTGTCTGATGTGGGTGATCGTTATACTTTTGAAAATAACATTAGCTATTTTATTGATGATGAGGCACGTAGAAGAAAACATTCAGCTGCAGCAAAAAGTAATGTAAAAACCGAATTTTCAATACAACAAATGCTTAAAAAACATATTCAATTATATGAGTCGATTTATAATGGGTGAAATAAACAAACTTCGTGAAGTTGCCAGTCAACTCGTTTCTTCAGCGATACAACGAAAGAAAACCATTGTGACTGTGGAATCTTGCACAGGTGGTCTAGTTGCATCATCAATAACCGATATTCCTGGCAGCTCTCATTGTTTTTCACATGGCTTGGTCACCTATAGCGATACAGCAAAAAATAAACTTCTTGGAATTGATAGTATTTTAATTAAAGATAATGGTGCCGTTAGTAAAGTAATTGCTAAAAGTATGGCAAAAAATGCCCTTGATGATAATAGCGTAGATTTTTCTGTAGCGATCACCGGCATTGCAGGTCCATCTGGCGGTTCTCTAGATAAACCCATAGGAACTGTCTGGATAGCCTGGGGTTATTATATTGATAATGATATCGTCGTTGATGCACAAGATTACTGTTTTACGGGTGATCGAAATGCAATCCGCATGCAATCCGCAATCGAGGCACTAAAAGAGTTAGAAAAAAGTATCAAAAAGTTACATTCTATCTAACTATATATTTTTAATTATGGAATAATGAGATCACAATTCAAATATAAAAAAGTGATATCTGACTATGGATGAAAATCGAAAAAAAGCACTCGAAGCCGCATTGGGACAAATAGATAAACAGTTTGGTAAAGGCTCTGTTATGCGACTCGGAGACGGTGGCATTGCAAGAAATTTCGAGTGCATATCGACCGGCTCAATTGGTCTTGATGTTGCATTAGGTATTGGTGGATTACCAAAAGGTCGAGTTGTAGAAATTTATGGACCTGAAGCTTCAGGTAAAACTACATTAACACTACAGGTAGTAGCTGAATGTCAAAAAGCAGGCGGCACGGCTGCTTTTGTTGATGCTGAGCATGCACTAGATCCAAAATATGCTGAGCAACTAGGTGTAAATGTGGATGAGCTTTTGGTTTCGCAGCCAGATACGGGCGAACAAGCTCTAGAAATTACGGATATGCTGGTAAGATCGGGTGCCGTGGATATCATAATTATAGATTCTGTCGCCGCCTTGACTCCAAAAGCTGAGATTGAAGGTGATATGGGTGATACTCATATGGGTCTTCAAGCACGCTTAATGTCGCAGGCATTGAGAAAGCTTACTGGGAATATTAAACGTTCCAATGCAATGGTGGTTTTTATTAACCAAATTAGGATGAAAATTGGTGTGATGTTTGGAAGTCCAGAAACAACCACTGGTGGAAATGCACTTAAATTTTATTCTTCGGTTCGTTTGGATATAAGAAGGATTGGTGCAATCAAGAAGGGCGATGAAATTATTGGTAATCAAACACGTGTCAAAGTAGTTAAAAATAAAGTGTCACCCCCATTCAAAATGGCTGAATTTGAAATATTATACGGTAAGGGAATTTCGCGTGAGGGTGAAATTATAGATTATGGTGTAGAACAAGACTTGATTGAAAAGTCAGGATCCTGGTACAGCTATAAAGAAGAAAGAATTGGTCAAGGCAAGGAGAATGTTCGTGAATTTTTGCGCTCTAACCCAAAAATTACCAGTGAGCTAGAGGTTCAAATTAGAGCAAAACTTTTACCTAAGGAAGATGATTTACCTAAGTTGGACGTAAGTGATGAAAATGAGGCTGAGCCAGCTGATTCTTGATGGAGTGTTCTAATTGATGTGAATAAATCTATTAATGAGCTAAATGCAGATATTTTCAAAACTCAAGATGAAGAAAAATTTTTAGATCCTCAGCATGCTAGAAAAAAAGGCATGGATTTTTTGGCCTTACGCGAGTACGGATACGAAGAATTAATTACAAAACTTCAAGCAAAAGGTTATAATTATCAGGCTTCAAGCCAGGCTCTTGAGGGGCTAAAGCAGGATGGCTTGCAGGATGACTTGCGTTTTGCGGAAAGCTTTTGTCGCTCAAGATATAAGCAAGGCAAGGGACCGCTTAAGATAATTTTTGAACTGAAAGCCAAGCAACTGCCGAGAAAGATAATAGATCATGCATTGGCAGAGCTCGATGTCGATTGGTTTGAATTAGCAAAAGAGGCAAGATTAAAGAAGTTTGGTGCTAAGCCACCTTTGGACTATAAAGAAAAATCTCGCCAAATGCGTTTTTTGCAGTCACGTGGCTTTGATTCGGATAGTATTTCAGCGTCCTTAAAAATTTAACCCCAAAGAGAGTTTTATAATAAATTAACAGTAAGAGCATTTAGTTTAAAAGACGATGCTAATATTTGAATTTATCTATACACTATTTATTTATGAAACCCATTACTAGCAATGACTTACGCCAGAAATTTTTAGATTATTTTCATGATCGAGATCATGAGATAGTCAAAAGCTCTCCACTGGTGCCTGGAAATGATCCTACTTTATTATTTACCAATGCTGGTATGGTCCAGTTTAAGGATGTATTTTTAGGTAATGATAAAAGGAGTTATCAACGAGCCGTCACCTCCCAGCGCTGCCTCAGGGCGGGTGGTAAACATAATGATTTAGAAAATGTTGGATACACAGCTAGACACCATACTTTTTTTGAAATGCTGGGTAATTTTAGTTTTGGAGATTACTTTAAAGAGCAGGCCATTATTCAGGCATGGGACTTTTTAACAAATACCTTGGAATTACCTCAAGATAAATTGTGGGTCACTGTGTTTAATGAGGATGATGAAGCCGCAGATATTTGGCTTAATAAAATCAAGGTAAGCCCTAAGCGATTTTCACGCATGGGGGAAAAAGATAATTTTTGGTCGATGGGAGATACAGGACCTTGTGGACCTTGCAGTGAAATATTTTATGACCATGGGATAAAAGTTCCGGGAGGACCGCCCGGCTCGAAAGATGAGGATGGAGATCGATATATTGAGATTTGGAATTTAGTATTTATGCAATATGATCGTTCTGCAGAGGGAGTTATGACGCCATTGCCAAAACCTTCAGTCGATACTGGTATGGGCTTGGAGAGATTGGCTGCGGTGATGCAATCTGTGTACAGTAACTATGAAATTGACCTATTTAGTAATTTAATCAATGCTTCACAAAAGATACTTGAATTGGAGACTCATCAATCAAGTTCGTTAAATGTCATCGTCGATCACATTCGAGCCTGTTCATTTTTGATCGTTGACGGGGTGAATCCGGGTAATGAAGGAAGAAGCTATGTACTAAGAAGAATTCTTAGAAGAGCGATTCGTCATGGCAAAAAATTGGGCATTAATGAAGCATTTTTCTATAAGTTGGTAGCGCCTTTAGCCATAGAAATGGGAAATGCTTATCCAGAATTAGTGAAAATGAAATCAGTTATTGAAGCTACGATCAAAGAAGAAGAGCTGCGTTTTGCCATAACGCTTGATCAAGGTATGGAAATACTTGAGAATTCGATTCAATGCATGAAAGATAATTTATTACCGGGTGACGTCGTATTTAAACTCTATGACACTTATGGATTTCCAGTAGACTTAACTAATGATATCGCCAGAGAAAGAAATTTTGAAATCGATATGGATGGTTTTGACGCTGCAATGCAATCACAACGAACAAGAGCTAGAAAAGCTAATAAATTCTCACATTCCGATGATTTGAGTATAAAAGTCCAAACCGCCTCTAGTTTTGTCGGATACGAATATTCTAAAGATAACGCAGAGATAAAAGAATTATTTTTTGAAGGTAAAACTACCACCTCACTCGCAAAAAATCAGCATGGGATTCTTATCACTGATAACACACCTTTTTATGCTGAATCAGGAGGACAGGTTGGTGATATTGGGCAAATTGAATCAAAGGATGGTTCTTTTAGGGTAACAGATACACAAAAACAGGCTAAAACCACTATTCATCATGGTTTTATGGAGGTTGGTGAGTTAAAAATATCTGATAATGTCGTTATGAAGATTGATCATGAGAGACGCTCTAATATAGCAGCCAACCACTCCGCAACACATCTGATGCATGCTGCTTTAAGGAATGTATTGGGTGATCAAGTTACACAAAAAGGCTCTTTGGTTGATGAAAATCGTTTACGCTTTGATTTTTCTTATAATAAACCCTTATCAAAATCTGATCTTTTTGATATAGAGGTCCAAGTGAATAACGAGATTCGTAAAAATTACGTATCAAAAACTACACTGATGCCTTATGACAATGCTATTAAAGCAGGGGCAATGGCATTATTTGGTGAAAAATACGAAGCTGAAGTTAGGGTTCTAGATTTTGATGGATATTCGATTGAATTGTGCGGAGGAACTCATGTTAAACGCACAGGGGATATTGGTGTATTTAAAATAACCAATGAGAGTGGTGTTGCCTCGGGTGTTCGAAGGGTTGAAGCTATTACGGCTGATACAGCCTTTCAGTGGCTTACAATGCATATAGAAAAAATGGATAAATTGGCGCTATTGTTGAAGTGTTCTCCAGATCAGGTTTATTCTAAAATCGAACAACTTCAAGCTAAAAATAAATCAATAGAAAAAGATCTCTCAGCGGCAAAACAAAAAATGCTGAGTGGAGATTCTAATGATCTTTCGAGTAAAGCCATTAAAATTACAGATGTTAATGTGCTCGTCCAAAGAATAGATGGCGTGGATTCAAAAAATCTCAGAATAGCTATCGATCAGCTTAAAGATAAATTAGGGACTGCTGTGGTGGTACTGGGTTCGATTGATGAGGGCAAGGTAAAGCTTGCTGTTGGGGTTAGTAAAGACATTATAAGTCGTATTCGTGCCGGAGATTTAATCCAGTCTATAGCCACTGTCGTTGGTGGAAAAGGTGGAGGAAGACCAGACTTCGCTCAAGCTGGTGGCTCTGAACAAGATAAAATTGATCAAGCATTGGAGTTGGCCTCAGATTTAATTAAAAATGAACTATAAATTGTTTTTATATATAGTTACATATGAAATAATTAAATTTTAAAATATTATTAGTCTTAAAAAGACTTTTTTTAGAGGGGGCGTTTTTAAATGTTGATACTAACTAGACGGGCGGGTGAGGCGCTTATGATTGGAGATGATGTCTCAATCACTGTTCTCGGAGTTAAGGGCAATCAGGTAAGAATTGGTATTGATGCACCTAAAGATGTGGCGGTTCATCGGGAAGAAATATTTGATCGAATTCAAGATGATAAAGAATCGGATTCTAAAGATTAAGTATTTTATTGCTTGATTTTATGGGGTAACCGTCTGTCTATAAAGCCCTTTAATTGAGGCTTTTTTGTTTTCTTTATTTAATCGCTAATAAGACAATAATTATCAAGTCATCTATTTTATTCAATCTACACTTTTTTGAAATTACCATATAAAAATATCACACAGAAAAAATATAAAATTTAACTCGACCTCATCTCCACAAATCCTTATAGTTCGCTACCTTGATTCTAATCGACGGTAGCTATTGATTCCAAGAATCCAAAAATTAACAAGTTCAGATTACCTAGGAATACTCGATTGATTTCAACTTCTAATATCACTATGCAGTTTGCAGCAAAACCCCTCTTTGAAAACATCTCCGTAAAGTTTGGGAATGGAAATCGCTATGGGTTGATTGGGGCTAATGGTTGCGGCAAAACGACCTTTATGAAAATATTAGATGGCAGTCTAGTCCCTAGTTCTGGTCATGTGTCCATCAGTCCACATGAGCGTATTGGTAAATTAAATCAAAACCAATTCGCTTTTGAGGCATACAGTGCTGTTGATACGGTAATTATGGGGCATCAGGAGCTTTGGAAAATCAAGCAAGAACGTGATCGCATCTATGCTTTGCCGGAAATGACTGAAAAGGAAGGCATGCAAGTGGCTGATCTTGAAATTCAGTATGCTGAACTTGATGGCTACACTGCTGAAAGTCGTGCGGGTGAGTTACTTATGGGAGCAGGTATTGCTCAAGAATTACATTACGGTGAAATGAGTGCGATTGCTCCAGGTTGGAAGTTACGAGTCCTTCTAGCTCAAGCACTATTCTCCGATCCAGATATTTTATTACTTGATGAGCCAACCAATAACTTGGATATTAATGCAATTCGATGGCTAGAAGGAGTATTGGCACAACGAAAATCAACCATGATTATTATTTCACATGACAGGCATTTCCTAAATTCAGTTTGTACGCACATGGCCGATATCGATTATGGTGAGTTACGTTTATATCCCGGAAACTATGATGATTTTATGACGGCGTCCACCCAGGCACAGGAAAGATTGCATGCAATCAATGTCAAGAAATCTGCAAAAATTACCGATTTAAAGCAATTTGTAAGTCGCTTTTCTGCAAATGCATCAAAAGCGAAACAAGCTACTTCTCGTGCGAAGCAATTGGAAAAAATTAAATTAGAGGAAATTAAACCTTCCAGTCGTGTTAGCCCATATATTAGGTTTAATCAAATTAAGAAATTATATCGTCAGGCATTAACTCTTGAGGATTTTGGGCACAATTTTGAGCATGAAAATTTATTCAACTCAGGTAATTTAATTTTATCTGCCGGTACACGTTTGGCTATTATAGGTGAGAACGGTTCTGGCAAAACTTCGTTTTTGCGTTGTTTGATGGGTGAATTAAAAAACAAAACTGGCACAATTCAATGGGCTCAAAATGCATCACTAGGATATTGCCCACAAGATAGTACGGCTGACTTTGAATGTGAAGATACATTATTTGACTGGATGAGCCAATGGCGTAACCCAAGCCATGGAGATCAAATTGTTCGTGCAACTTTAGGTCGTTTACTATTTTCATCGGATGATTTTGAGAAAAAGGTAAATGTTTGTTCAGGTGGCGAGCGAAACAGATTGTTATTTGGCAAATTGATGATGATGGAGCCGAATATTTTATTGATGGATGAACCTACAAATCATATGGATATAGAGGCTATTGAGTCACTTAATCTAGCTTTAGCTCATTTCGAAGGTACCTTGATATTTGTGAGCCATGATCGTGAATTTGTATCCTCTTTAGCCACTAGAATTATTGAAATTAAAGACGAAAAATTAAATGATTTTAAAGGGACTTATGACGAGTACTTATTAAGCCAATTACATGAAAGTGAGCGTATTAAATTTTAATGATTTAGATCTTTTGAATGCTATGATTGTTTCATTTAAAGGGGAAAATAATGAATGTTACTATTGCAGCAACTCAAATGGCATGCACTTGGGATTTAGATAAGAATATAGAAAAAGCCATAAATATCGTGCATCAATCAGCCGATTTAGGCGCTGAAATTATATTACTTCAAGAGTTATTTGAAACCCCATATTTTTGTATAGACACAAATAATGAGCATTTCAATCTAGCAAAAACCCTAACAGAACAACCTACGATAAAGAAAATGCAAGTTGTTGCAAAAGACCGTGGTGTGGTTTTACCGATCTCTTTTTTTGAAAAATCTGGATTGGTTTATTTTAATTCTATCGTTGTTATTGACGCAGATGGATCAATAGTGGGTCATTATAGAAAAAGTCATATTCCTGATTTTCCTCTTTATGAAGAAAAATTTTATTTCAGTCCAGGTGATACTGGATTTCGAGCTTTTGATACAAGGTTTGGACGAATTGGTATAGGTATATGTTGGGATCAATGGTTTCCTGAAGCCGCTAGAGCTATGGCATTAATGGGTGCCGAAATATTACTTTATCCAACCGCTATTGGGAATGAGTTGGATCAGCCAGACTTTGATAGTAAAAATCACTGGCAAACAACTATGCGTGGTCATGCGGCAGCAAATATTATGCCTGTGATTGCCTCTAATCGAATCGGTAATGAGTCTAGCAACAATCTCTCAATGGAGTTCTACGGCTCTTCATTTATATCTAATCATCTAGGGGAACTCGTCTCTGAGGCAGATCGTGAGTCAGAAAATATTCTAACTCATACATTCGACCTCGATGAAATATCCCGATTCAGGCGAGATTGGGGTGTATTTAGAGATCGACGCCCCGATCTCTACGAGGGAATTCTCTCTTTAGATGGTAATCGAACTCAAAAGATAGATCATGAATAAAATTCCTAATCTTAAAGTATTCTCAGCGCTATCGTTTATTGCGGTAATAACTATTTATCCAGTTTTGGCGTTACCGGTAATGATAGGTATCCTCATGGATCATGCAGAGATGTCCTCTTTTTCTGCCGGATGGGTGGTTTCTGTTGGCACTCTAGCAACTGCCTCTGCAGGTCTTTTGATGTCTGCTAAGGTGGATAATAAAAATCTTCAAAAAATATCAAGATTTGTGTTAATTATAGCAATAGCTGTAGATTTGTTGTCTGCATTTACGGCGGGTGCCACCATTATCTTTTTCTTCATGCGAGTAATATGGGGAATCGCAATGGGAGTAGCTCATGCTATTAGTATAGCGTCGATTGCACATTACGATAACTTCAAACATGGCTATGGTATTTATGTTGGATTGCAATTCATAGTCAGTGGATTAGCACTTTATATTGTGCCGGTATATTCCGATTCAATTGGTGTGATGGGGTTTTTTATTGGATTTGCAGTACTGGATTTTTTCGCACTTCTTTTAACTAAATTCCTTGCCTTAGAATCCAAGCAGTCTTCAAAGGAGCATAAAAATAAGTCAAGTTTAGGTGCTTTGATAACAGTCCCTGCAGTATTGGCTATTATGGGCTTCGCATTATTTGAAGCTGCCAATACCTCGCAATTTTCATATATTGAAAGATTTGGCATGATATCAAATATCACCGAACATCAAATAGGATTAGCTCTTCTTGTGGGATCTCTTCTGGGTATTCCAGGAGCTCTATCAATATTTCTAATAGGTGATAAATTTGGATTAATAAAACCATTGGCATTGGGGTTGTTATTACCAATTGCAGCATTAACCATGCTTTTATCCTCCAATAGCTATTCTGTTTACTTCATAACCAGCTGCCTACTTGGTTTTTCATGGTCATTTTGCATGCCATTCATCGACTCATTACTAGCTAGAATCGATCGTAAAGGTAGGGTAGTAGCTGCAGGTTCGTCAATTTCATTTTTTGGGTCTGCTTTAGGCCCCGGAATAGCAGCAATTGTTGTTTCAGGAGAGCAATACAGAAATTCATTTATATTGGCTATCGGTCTTTTTCTGGCAACTTTGCTTATTTTTATGATTCTAGGAAAAAAAATGAAGGAAGCTTTATGAAAACATGGGAAATTTCAAGCGATCCAAGAGATTTAGGTTACTTTATGCCTGGGGAATGGACTGACCATGACTGTTGCTGGATGGCTTGGCCATGTAGGAGTGGTCTCTGGGCTAACAATAAAGAAACTATGCAAGAATATGCAAATGTGGCACATGCTATTGCAAAATTTGAGCCAGTGAAAATGCTGGTGCCTTCAAGAGAAATTATTAATGCAGGTCATTTTCTTAATCAGAGTATTGAGATTGTTGAGATGAGCATCGATGATTCTTGGGCGCGAGATTCAGGACCAAATTTTCTAATTGGTGGCGATAATCTGGCTGGCTCAGATTGGATTTTTAATGCCTGGGGAGAACAATATCAACCCTATGATCAAGATGCACAAATGGCAAAAAGAATCCTAGAGCATGTGCATGCTGATATTTTTCCCAGTTGGTTAGTAGCAGAGGGAGGAGGCGTTACTGTTGATGGTGAGGGTACAATAATAACAACTGAATCTTGTTTTCTTAATAAGAATCGAAATCCAAAAAGAAATCGAGCGGAAATAGAAAATGAACTGTGCCGCACTTTAGGTGGCACCAAAGTAATATGGATACCAGGTGATCCAGATGAAACTGAAACGGATGGTCATATAGATGGTATAGCTGCTTTTATTGAGCCAGGACGGATTCTCGTGGAGGTCAATAGTGATAAAAGTGATCCTCATTATAATGTAGGCATTGATAACACCAATGCCCTTAAAAATAAAAGAGACGCAAAGGGAAGACAACTACAAATTGAATTTATTGAGGAGGGCATCTACCACCGAGATATATGGAATGGTGGTTGCAGCTCATACATTAATTCATATTTAGCCAATAATGCAGTCATAGTTCCTGCGTATGGATACGATCGTGATCATTTAGCTATAGAGACATACAAAAAGCTCTACCCAAATCGAGAAATCATTCAGATACCGATACATAATATTGCAACCGGTGGTGGAGGTATTCATTGTATAACTCAACAACAACCAAAATATTAATTGGCTCTCTTATGAGTATAGAGTAATAAATCCAAATAAATTTTTAACTCTTTATTTAAATGGTAAATTATATAAAAGCCTAAATAACACAGAGGAGCATGAAATGAAGTTATCTACTTTAAATTTGCGTTTAGCGGGTCGATTCAAAGCAATCATCGTCGCAATATTCACCGTGCTGGGATTGATCGCAACCATAGAGTCAGTGGCGCAACACAATAATCCGTATCGCGCTTATTACGGTTGGGTAAAACTGCCGGAGGGTCGGGTTCAAGGTGTGGTCGCCGGTATCTACGCAGATCCTGATGGCAAACATATGTGGTTGATGGATCGATGTGGTGGAAACAACTGCGCGGGTGTCGACGTAGATCCCATACTCAAACTCGACCTGGAAGGAAACTTAGTCAAGAGTTTTGGTAAAGGGCTATTCGGGTGGCCGCATGGTTTCTTCGTGGATCATGAAGGAAACCTCTGGGTTACCGAAGGATCACCGGCTGGCGAGCGTCGCGGCGAAGCCGGATTTAAGATTGGCAAAGGCCACCAGGTTTTCAAGTTGAGCCCTGAAGGCGAAATTTTAATGACTCTGGGTGAAGCGGCTGTCCCCGGAGATGATGAGACGCACTTCAATGGGCCCTCGCATGTACTAATCGCCCCCAATGGTGAGATCTGGGTAACGGATGGGCATCGTGGCGGCAACAATCGTCTGGTGAAATTCTCGAAGGACGGGAAGTTCATTTTGCAGATAGGTGGCGGGATTGAATCCGCGACTGCAGAACATGGTTTGTTTAACGACCCGCACCACATAGCAATGGATTCTCAGGGTAGGCTTTTCATTTCCGATCGCGGCAATAATCGAATCCAGATTTTCGACCAAGACGGAACTTTCCTCGGGTTGTGGACACACTTCGGGAGACCGAGCTCGATCGCTATTGGTGATGACGACAGAATTTATGTCGTTGATGGCACAACTTCGTTAACCGGTGTCCTGAACCAGCAGATGTACAGTGGCCAGACGGCTAACGGTGGTGGTAGCTACGGCTACAATCGTGGTATCTGGGTTGGTAATGCCAAGAATGGTTCGGTTGAGGCTTTTATTCCCGAGTTAGAAATCTCTGGGTTCGAGGATGGCGTGCCGCTCGGCGTTGATCAGGAGTTCATCGGTTTGCATCCTGATGGCAGCATCCTCGTGGGTGAAGTTGAAATTGGTGAGCGCGAGGGCAGACGTTTAGTACAGTGGATTAACGTCAGGAACTAGGGAACGAATTGCCCGTAAGTTATAATTCTTTTGAGACCTAAAGCTCATATTCTCTCATTCTCTTTTTTTAAATATTAGGTGGTAAACCAATCAGGTATCTGCCTGTCTTTCCATTTACTAAAATGTGCTTTTTCCCCAATATAAAATTTTTGATAAGCATCAACCGAATCTTTGCATTTATATTCATCAGGCATACATTGAGGTGGCTGCCTAAAAACCTTACCTCTAGGAATATTATCCGGTAAATTCAATAATATTTTCCTTAACTTTAAATCCGTAGAGTGAATCTTTTGATATCGGTATGTGTACTCATCAGATAAAGCAACAAATAAACTATAGAGCCATTCATACTGCAAACTACTCTCTCGAGTCCAAACTGTACTAGGATGATTAAGATGAGCTATCTTATAAACGGAAAGCTCATCGGCTCTCTCCTCCCCATCTAAAACTCTATGCGCTGTAGAGAGCATTTGAGCATACTCCAAAACCATCTTTACACAATGCTTATCATTATGCTCAATCGCCGCTATTTTAGGATCTTCATTTAAATAAAAAATATTCATACATCTATTTTGTAGATTAAATATAAGTAATTATCAGCATTTGTGTAATGTAATTTCCCTGTTCCTTGCTGGCCAATTCTATATGTTGAATTACCTTCAGTCTAACTCCATCTGATGAATGTATCAAAACCAACATCAATCTTCACAAGAGTTTGCTAGTTGTGTAGGCTGGTGTGATGTATTTTAAGAAACTATTTCTAGTAACAATAATTTTCCTGTTAAGTTTTAGTAATGACAGATGATAATTCAATATACGTTGGCGAATACAAAAATGGACACGCACTGAAGCACAGAATGCTCAATGGGTGGTCGTTTTTTTATCTGATTGCAATGCTGACCTTCGCCGGCATGATTGCCGGTTTGGTGTTGATCGGCACCGCGACGCCAGAAGCTACAGTCGACCTGATTCGCTTGTCGGTGCAGTTCGCATCTCCTTGGATCTTTATCGCCTTTGTCACGTCCCCCTTGAAACAACTTTTTCCCGGTAGCGTATCAAAATGGCTTGCTCGCAACCGCCGTTACATGGGTTTATCTTTCGCTGCTGGGTTCGGTTGGCAGGCGGTATGCATCGCTGCGTTATTTGCATTGCACCCTTCCTATTACGGGGAGCAATTACACAACACGGTCGACCTGATGGGACGCATTGCTAGCTATATTTTTTTGACCGCTTTGACTGTCACCTCATTTTTTTCCGTGCGCCGAAAAATGCGCCCTGAGCATTGGCGCTGGCTACATTTGGTGGGCATCTGGTATTTCTGGGCGGTAATTTGGGTGACCTATGCCGAGCAAGCGTTGAGCAGTGCAGTTAAAACGATTGACTTGGTATACACGGTGCTGGGGCTGCTTGTACTTTTTCTTCGTATTGCCGCCTACCTTAAGACTCGGGCTGGCAAGTCTATTTAATATTCTTAAATAAGCAATCTACTTAACAACCGTATCTGGCTAAAACCAACACCAGCCTTCACAAGAGTTTTTTAGTTGTGTAGGCTTATTGCAAAAGGAGAAATAAATGAAAAAAATAATTAAAACATTTTATATGACGACGATTTTCATTCTATTTATAGGGATTGGCGGGTTATCTTCCACCGTACTTGCGGCAGATAACTCTAGCGATGACTTTTCTTACGAATTTTATTATAAAGTGAAATGGGGCTATTTTGACGAATGGATGGAGCTGTACAAAAAGAATCACTATCCCGTATTACAACGATTACAGGAATTGGGTCGCATCGTTCACATGGAAGCCGCCTATCCGATTGATCACGATGGCGAAGCCGATCGTTGGGATATTCGATTTACAATTGTCTACCCAGATGCGAAAACCGCCTACGAAGATTTCAATCGAACCGCTATCCTCGAAGAATTGTACCCTGATCAGGAAACTTTTAGAAAGGAGGAACAACGACGTTTCGAGTTGCTCGTTGAACACAAAGATATGATTATCTCATACGATGACCTGTCCAAATGGTAGGGAGCAATTGAAAACCTGACCGTAAGCTTCACCATCAATGACACAATTTTGTTTGCAGGCCCTTGTGCTTGCCGGCAGCCGTTATATTTTACACCTACCTTCACAAGAGTTTGTTAGTTGTGTAGGCTTTGCCTATGAAAAATAAACAGAACAACGTTAGTCTTTTTGAAAGACAAGGTCTCTGGTACGAAGCGAATTCACTCGTGCCTTTCACGGGTATGGTTGACTCTTACTATGAAAATGGTCAATTAGAAGTGTTTGCAAGGTACGTGGTTGGGGTGCAAGATGGGTATTCTGAAATGTACTATCAGAATGGGCAGTTGCGATTAAGCTCGAACTTCACAGCTGGTGAGCCAGATGGACTTCGTGAGTCCTACTTCGAGAATGGTAATTTACAATCAAAAATACACTATGAAGCAGGGAAGCAACATGGATTGCGTGAGACTTACTTCAAGAATGGTCAATTAGAATTTAGAGCAAACTACATAGCTGGCCAGCCAGATGGAATTTCTGAGGCGTACTTCGAGAATGGTCAATTAGAATTTAGAGCAAACTACGTAGCTGGAAAACATGACGGGCTTTATGAGCTTTACTTCGAGAACGGTCAATTGCAAAGCAGATCAAACTGGAAAGCTGGCGTTTGTATTGATTGATAGGAACAATAGGAGGAATAGTTTTTTCATATCAATTCTTTTTATAAGGAAGAAAAGGAATCTTACCCACCAAGATGAATCTGATTAACCAACCAAATCCTGCGAAGAATAAAAATATAAAGGGTACAACAAATATTACTAAAGGTTGCTGAAACACCATCATTATCATTAAAAGTGAAAGCATTAAACCAAGCATAAACCCTGCCCAATGTATGACTAGAGCTAATCTGGATAAAACATTCTTTACTTCTTCTTTCATAGCTTCAGTCTAACTCCATCTGATGAATGTATCAAAACCAACACCCACCTTCACAAGTTTTGTAAGGTTGTGTGATGATTTCCAATTTCCTAGCAAGAAGTTATAAACACCAAATGAAAAAATTCCTATCGCAAGCTATAGAGATTGAAAAAAAATGATAACTAGACGACAGGATAGGACACTTTTGAATACGGGTTCTGTCAGGGTTCGGGGTTAGTGTAGAAATTTTGGACTGCTTTTGTCAGCTCAGCAAGAAAAATGTACTCATCAATTCCGGAGCGATGCTCTGGTTTTGGCTGCGCGCTCCACATGGCAATGACGATGTTGCGATTAGGATCCACGTAGACAAATTGGCCAAATATCCCAATGGCTGAATAAGCACCGTCATCGAGTGGCCAGAGCATATAACCATAGGGTACTATTTCGTCATTGACGAGCTTAGGCGTGCTGGCGGTATCCACCCAATCGACCGGCAAAACACGCTGGCCTTGCTGACTGATTCCATCAGCCAACAGGAATAGGCCAAAGCGCGCGTAGTCGCGCAATGTGGCCGAAAGCCCGCTACCGCCGATCTCCAGGCCATCCAGTGAATCCAGCCACCAGCTTGCGTCATTACGCATGCCTGCCGGTTTCCAGATTTTCTCGGAGAGGTAATCTGCGACGGGTATGCCGGTTGCTTCTCTGACCAGGGCGCTGACAACCTGAGTTTCGCCGGTACTATAGTTCCAGACGCTGCCCGGCGCTGCTGTCCTTGGTAGAGCCGCCATTAGGTCCAGAATCTTACCCGGCTCTTGGCCGATCTGTGCATCCAGCATCGCGCGGCGATCAGAGCTTGGGTCTGTATAGGTTTCGTTCCAACTCACACCGGATGTCATCTGTAACAGTTGCCTGACGGTGACGCCGTCATAAGCTGTTTCCTTGAATCGAGGTACGTAGTTGGTCAGCGGGTCGTCGATTGATTGAATATGGCCGTCGTGAATGGTAGCACCTACGAGCATGGCGAGCATGGACTTGACCACTGACATCGACATCCAACGACTGCGGTCGCTGTTGCCCATAAGGTAGTTTTCGTAGGCTATTTCGCCATCATGCAATACGAGCAGGCCGCTTACGCGGCCGATTGCAAGATAGTCATAGAGATCATAGGTCTGCCCATCGGCCTTGAAGCTGAAATAGCTGAAGGCCATATTCTTATGCTTCAACTCAAGATATCCATCGCCGGCCGGTACAGCTCGTGTTGGAAACAAACGGTCGATATTCCGAAAAGTATTTATCTGAATTTGTGGATCGAGCTTACCGTCATAAATCTGGCGAACTGAACCGATGGGTTCATCAGCATGTGGGTATTCCTCCGAGGCGATGGCGATGATGCTCGCAGGAATTAGAACGAGACTCAAAATCAGTCGCACAGCCAAAACAATTGTTTCTGTATTCATATATTAGATCCCCTATTCTAATCCCAATTTAAAATAACTTTACTAGATTCCCCTGAGTTCATTACATCAAAACCTTTTTGAAAATCTGTATAGTGATATCGATGAGTAATAACCTTGCTAATATCTAAACCAGACTCAATCATTACTGTCATTTTGTACCAAGTTTCATACATTTCTCTACCGTATATGCCTTTTAATGTGAGCATGTTAAAAATAACCACACTCCAATCTATAGCCATATCCTCTGATGGAATACCTAAAATCCCTACCTTTCCACCATGGCACATATTTGCCAATAGTTCTCTGAAGGCCGAGGGATTGCCAGACATTTCTAAACCCACATCAAAACCCTCAGACATACCTAGATTTTTTTGAACATCAGCTAAACTTTCACTTCTTACATCCAAGGTATGTGTAGCGCCTAGAGATTTTGCTAAAGCCAGTCGATGTGGATTGATATCAGTAATCACCACATGACGAGCACCAGCATGCTTACAAACAGCGGCTGCCATTGATCCTATTGGACCTGCTCCAGTAATAAGTACATCTTCTCCAAGCAAGTCAAATTGAAGAGCGGTATGAACAGCATTTCCCAGAGGATCAAAAAGGGATGCAATATCCAAATCAATAGATGGTTGATGAACCCAAACATTCGACATTGGCAAGGCAAGATATTCAGCAAAAGCCCCATGTCTATCAACCCCTACACCACTTGTATCTGCACAAAGATGACGTCTACCAGCAAGACAGTTTCTACAACGGCCGCAAACCACGTGCCCTTCTCCTGAAACAATTTGACCTATAGAAAAATCATTGACATTTGAACCTATTTTAACAATCTCACCAACAAACTCATGACCTATAACCATTGGAGTTGAAATGGTTTCTTGAGCCCATTTATCCCAATTATAAATATGCAAGTCAGTGCCACAAATAGCTGTTCGCTTTATTTTAATTAATACATCATTAATGCCAATTTCTGGCATAGGAACATCTTCAAGCCATAGCCCCATAGATGTCTCTTTTTTTACTAATGCTTTCATAGTAATTTATTCTTAACTTTTGAAAAAGCCTCAAGTGCAAAATCCAATTCTTCTATACTAATTGATGCGGACATTTGCGTACGTATTCTTGCCATTCCTTTTGCTACAACTGGATACGAGAAAGCTACAACATATACACCATGCTCTAGTATTTCTTTAGCAAATCTTGTTGCTAAGACTGCATCACCGATCATAATTGGTACTATAGGATGCTCTCCAGCTAATAAGTTAAAACCTAGTTTCTCTAAGCCGTTACGAAAATATATAGTATTTTCTATAAGCTTTGCCTGTAAACCAGTTGATTCCTCAACTAATTCAATTGCTTTAATCGCTCCAGCTACTCCAGGGGGTGCAACTGTATTTGAAAATAAATAAGGCCTTGATCTCTGACGTAGTATGTCAACAATTTCACTATGAGCACTTGTATAACCTCCACTAGCACCACCTAATGCCTTACCCAGTGTTCCTGTAATAATATCAACCTTATCCATGCAATTATGAAGTTCATGTGTTCCTCGACCTCTTTCACCAATAAATCCAGTGGCATGACAGTCATCAATATGAACCAAAGCTTGATATTTTTCTGCAAGAATACAAATTTTATCTAGCTGAGCAATAGTCCCATCCATCGAAAAAACTCCATCAGTGGTGATAAGTATATAACGAGCTCCCTTTGCAACTGCTTCTTTTAGCTTGAGTTCTAAATCAGCCATATCATTATTTTTATAGCGATAACGTTCAGCCTTACATAAACGAATACCATCAATAATACTTGCATGATTGAGTGCATCGGAGATTACCGCATCTTCCGGTCCTAAAAGAGTCTCAAAGAGACCGCCATTTGCATCGAAGCAAGATGGATATAAAATAGTGTCCTGCATACCCAGAAAATTACTTAATTTTTTTTCTAGCTGCTTATGAAGAGTTTGAGTGCCACAAATGAACCTAACCGATGCCATTCCATAACCCCATTCATTTAAGCCTTTTTGTGCAGCATTGGTAACATGAGGATTCTCAGCAAGACCAAGATAATTATTAGCACAGAGATTAATTAGATTACTGCCATTCAACACACTAATTTTAGCGCCTTGTGGTGAGGTTATTTCACGCTCCGACTTGTATAAACCCGCATCATGTATTTCATTAAGCTGCTGATCTAAGTGAGACTTGAAATTATCGTACATTTAAGAGCTTTCCTCGTATGTGCTTTTTAAAATTAAAAAACATTTAGTAAATATAGTTTATTTGAATAGATAATATAAGTTAAGTTAATCATAAGTAAATATTCGTATATATATTAATGATTTAAATTTTTATGGGGTTAAGTATGGATTGTGGTTGCGGAAGAAGTCCAACAGGTAAATGTATTGGTTGGCACAAACTCTCTGAAGAAGAGTATCAGGAAAAACTAAAAGAATATAAGGACAAAGATCAACAACAGCCTAGCTAGGTGTAGCTATCACTAGAGCAATTTAACCTGAGTAAAGAGTCATATACCTTCTATTTGAGGACTATGTGGGCTATCTGATGAATGTATCAAAACCAACACCTAGCCTTCACAAAGTTTGTTAGCTTGTGTAGGCTGGTTTAATCAGATTAAAAGGAGGCTGGTAATGAGTCCAATAAGACCTTATGAAAAGAAAAAATACCACAAAAAATCTACAAAGGATTTATCCAAGTTAAAACCAGTAGTTGATCGGGAATTTAAGAAGCGTAATGATGAATTGTTTGAAACGTTAGTTGATAACCTTAATAAGAACACGACTAAAGAGGAATAGATGTTATGAAGCAAATAGGATTAATAGTAAGCATAATATTTTTACTTACAACTGGATGCTCTCAAACATTTACTCCATCAACATATCAATATGGAGATTGTATTACGCCAACTGACAAAAATGCTTCATGGTATGGAGAATATGCAAAAGTAGAAGCATTTGTAAAAAGTCAGTGGGTAGAAAGTTTTAAGGGTAATGCATATGTTTTATGGTTTCCTAAATATAATAGTCTAACTCATGTTTTTGATAAGTCTTGGATTGAGTCCAGTACTATGAAAGTTGACTATTTAAAAAATTGTGGGATTCCAAATCAGAAGCTATTCTAAAGTAAATAACAACCAATCTACTTAACAGCCAAGTCTGGCTAAAAATGTTCGACTACTAGATATATACCCCCACTATTGAATGGCGGTCTGCCTACCCCCACCTAGAAGCTTTGCCTTCCCTGCAACTAGAGCTGACTTTTTGTCAGTAAAAAAGTAGGACAACTAATGAGTGACTTGCAGATAAGATGAGTTGTATAATCACCGACCAGATAATTTTTGAAGTAGCGTTCAATAGATAATTATCGGGGAGAAGTAGAGGGTATATGCCATACATTTGCCATACAGCTCATAGGTAAGAAATAATCTATCAGGCTGAAACCCTTACAATTAAAGGTATGGAGAGCTGGCTGAGTGGTCGAAAGCGCTCCCCTGCTAAGGGAGTATGGGTTAATAGCCCATCGAGGGTTCGAATCCCTCGCTCTCCGCCATCTTAATAATATCTATATATATCAATAATTTAAACAGTAATTCATCATAAATGTAGTACATATGTAGTATATTATGTAGTACAAACTCTCAACCAATCCTCTAAAGCTTGTCGTGAATTGTCAATATATAGTCGTAAACTGATTATATATATCAAGTAAAATAATGAGAGAATACTTTTTCTAAAAATAATATTTTCTAGTTTATTTAACTACTATTAAGGGTATTCAGATGATCTGTAAGCAAAAGTATTTAATTCTGGCTGTGCTTTTTTCTCTATTCGTTTCTTCGGCTTATGCGAAAGAATATAAAATGGAATCAGGTAATACATTTAATCTAATTGGAAAATATCGAAGCTCTGAGTTTATAACAAATAACAGAGACCTTAAGAAAATTTCTCGTGAAACAGCCGGAAGAGCAACCACTGTAGAAGGATTCTTGAAGGGTGAAAATATTGAAGTACACTTCTTTAATGAGGCGGTGGGATATGTTTCACCGCAAACATGTAATATCGATAAAGATAAATTATTTGAAGAAATTAAAAAACAAACAAGCAATCAATCTAAAGAAACCAATAGAACAATCAAACCATTAAATTGGGTAGTTGATCCTGTAGTTGATAATGAATTACATGCCGTTTATTACGCATTTAATGCACAGTTTGATAATTCTGGAAAAACATGGACCAATTTTAGGATTTATGAATTAGGAAGAGGTGGTTATGAGCAAATGCTTATTGTAGCTACCCCTGACGCATTTAAAACTGTGAATCCTCAAGAATTGGTAGAGTATTTTGATGCCAATCACTATTTTCCAGAAGGACAGCGCTATGAGGATTATCAAATTGGAGATCCTCTAGCACCAATAGGTGATTGCGGATTAGTTGGATCTTTCTCAGGTGCACTTGAGGATGAGGACCTTGGCTTGGATGAGGTTGAGGATGAGGTTGACGATGAGTCATCAAATAATCTTACTTGGTTAATAGCATTGTTACTCGCTTTAGTTATTGGAGGCATTATAGCGTTCAATAGGTCGAGAAAGAATGTTTTTACCGAATAAAAATACTAGCAGTATTTAAGTATTTCTAAATATATAAGGAACTTTCATGTTTGAAATTTATAAAGATAAAGCAAATAAATTTAGATTTAGGTTAAGAGCCTCAAATGGAGAGATTATCTGTGCAAGCCAAGGGTATGCAAGTAGATCTAATTGCATGAACGGAATAAAATCTTTAGCAAAAAATGCAAAATCTAGCAAATCATTTAAATCTCATGAAAACCAGACTGGAAAATGGATGTTCAATGTCGTGTCAGGTAATAATAAAATTGTTGCAACATCACAGAGCTATAAAGATAAAGTTGGAATGAATATAGGTATAAAAAGTGTTATGACTAATGCTCCAAAGCTTAAAATAAAATAAGTATCTCATTTTTATGAAACTGAGATTGTCTTAGTTTCATACCCACAAAAACAAGAGAACCTATAATTCCTATTATACCAAGGATGTTAGCCGCTCCATTAAATGAAATTGCTACAGGTAATTTTGTCATTTTACCTTCCTAGATCTAATTAACTTGTGCATAACTATTTATTATGAGATCAGCTGCTTTTTCAGCAATCATTATGGTAGGTGCATTGGTATTGCCACTGACTATTTGAGGCATAATTGACGCATCTGCAATTCTAAGATTCTGAATGCCAATGACATTCAATTCTTGGTCAACAACAGCCATATCATCTAAGCCCATTTTGCATGTACCCACTGGGTGATAAACGGTATCTGACTTATTTCTTATGGCTGTCTCTATATCACTATCATTATTTTCATTTATTTTTCCATCAATAGGGTTTTTAGTATATTTAGACATAGGCTCTTCGTTTAAAATTTCTATCATTTTTTTATAACCATTAATCATGGTCTTTACATCATCTTTATCAGACAAGAAATTTGGGTCAATGATGGGAGATTCAAATGGATCACTCGAGCTTAAGGTTAACGATCCTCTTGATTTTGGTCTAAGTAAGCATACGTGACAACTGATACCGTGCCCCCATAACAATGTTCTGGCATGATCTACCGTTTTGGCTAAACCAAAATGAAGCTGTATATCGGGTGTTGCTTCACTCGATGAACTTTTTATAAAGGCCCCAGCTTCGGCTACGGGTGAGGCAAATTGTCCTTTTCTAGTGAAGATATATTTCAAAAATTCCAGAGGAAATTTATATAAAAATGATTTTATTGAGAATCCTATCGTGTCTATTGATTCGTAATCAAAGGTACGAACATAATCAATGTGATCGTGTAAATTTTTACCCACACCAGGAAGGTGCTTTTCTGTTTTGATGCTCAGTTTTCCCAGTTCATTTTTCGGCCCGATACCGGATCTGAGTAATATTTGCGGTGACCCAAAAGTACCGGCCGACAGAATGATCTCTTTATTAGCTTTTATGGTAAATTCTTGTTTATTTTTATCTAAAAATCTAACAGCAATTGCTTTGTCATCTTCGATGATTAATTTATCGACATTCACATCAGTGAGTATAGTTAGATTCTTTCTGTCTTTTATGGGTTCAATGTACGCTTGTGCCGCACTCCATCTTTTTCCTGCTTTTTGAGTTACTTGAAAAAAGCCCACTCCTTGTTGTTCTTGCCCATTAAAATCATGATTATAGTTATGTAGTTTTGAGCCCGATTCTACAAATGCTTTCGTAAAAATATTCTCATTTTTTATATTACTGACGTTAAGAGGACCATCTTGACCATGATATTGATCGTTAAAAACTTCATTGGATTCGGCTTTTTTGAAATAAGGCAACACATCATCATACGACCAACCTACATTGCCAAGATCTCGCCAATTATCGTAATCATTTTTTTGACCTCTTACATAAAGCATTGCATTGATAGCGCTTGATCCGCCAAGCGTTTTACCTCTGGGCTGGAAGCCCCTCCTGTGTTCTTCATTCTCAATGGTTGCTTTATGCAGATCACCAGTTGAGTCAACAATATATGATTCAGATTGAGGGAGAGTTACTTTTCCAAATGCCCTTTGGGGAACGGTTTCATAACTCCAATTATATTTACTCTTCCGACCAACAATAAAAGGAAAGCCCATAGGGGTGCTGATTCGAATATCTTTATTTTTTGACCCAGCTTCAAGCAAGCAAACTTTAAAAGAATTTTTCGCACTTAATCTATTAGCAAGCACACAACCTGCTGATCCTCCGCCGACGATGATGAAGTCGAAATCGTTCATTGCATTATTTTTTTTCATTAAGGAGATTGTGTTTTTGGTCTTCAAACTCTTCATCATTAAGGACATTGGCATCACGTAATTTTTTTAATCTCTCTAACTGATCAATTAGAGAGTCATCATTATCGGTTCTATTTTGATTATTAGTAGCTTGGTTTTCAGTGTTACTGGTAAAAGACCAGATCAAGGCGACCACCCAACCTATAAATGTCCAACCTAATAATATGTTTACTATCAAAATAGGTATCTTATTATTATGTCTTCTTAGAAGGCATGTCATGGTGGGGAAAAAATAGATCAGTGAAAGGACAATGAAACTGCCACCGAAAAATGCAGAAAAAGGGTTTATATATTCAGCAAATAATGAATATCCTTGTCCCCAAGATGATGAATAAGCTAATAATGTTGTGATAAAGACTAGTTTTTTCAAAGTATTAATACCGGCTAGGTTTATATTTTTTAGAATACGTTAGAGTAAGATCATATACCATTAAGTTGTATCTAGAATTTTACTTTTGTAACTGCTTTAACAATCAATATAGTCTTCTTTGATCTCGCAATCTTCTACAATAATGCCTACTGCTTGTCTGAAATCATAATCTTGGCTCAAACTAAAACCATTCATTCCAGCTACTTTCGCGTTTGCAGTTGGCGTATATAGTTTAATTGTAATCATGACCAAACAGACCATAATTGTCATTAGTGCTGTATTTCTCATTGTGCGGTCCTTTCGTTTTTATTGTGGATGTAATTGTTAATTTCATGAGTCAATAACCAGATCCGATCACGACCCCAGCTAGAAAATATTTCTTTATTCTCGGCGTTTATTAAACGGAAACTCGGGACACCCCAGAGACCTGATTTTATAAGCTGCAATCTATTCTCTTCAATTGATGGTTGCCAGTCTGAATTATCTAAATAATGTTTGGCTTTACTCCAATCAAGCGAATTAACTTCTATGGCGTATTTTAAATTCTTTTCCAAACTCATGTCCTTACCTTCTGACCAAGCCATACGACAAAAAGCCAATAGATACTCTCCTCCTTTATCTTGAGATTGGGCATAAGGAAATAATGAGTAACCTCTTAATACCGCACTTCCAAGAGGATCATTGATAACACCAAAAGGAACTCCGATGCGATCTGATTCCCGTTTTGCATCCATCACAATGTATGAAGCTTTATTGGTGGGTACCGCTAAACCCCTCATTACCATTGGCATGACAGGTCTTATGTTTGTTTTAATGGAATGATTTTTTTCGAACGCAAGTATTTCTGGAAGAGCTAGGTAGCTATAGGGGCTTCTGATTGATATAAAGAATTCAACCGTTAAATCCTTATGATTTTCTTGATCATTTCGCTCAATATTTTTTTGAAAATGAGAAACATTGAGGGAATTATTCTTTTTAAGACCGAGTTTTTGGATTCTCTCTTCTAGATATGGCAATCGATCGACACCCCAATACCATTCACCGGCATAGTAAAACATGGCACTTTGGTAGTGACCTAATTGTTTTCTAAGTAAGCTATTTTTTTCTAAAGTCTCTGTTAATTGTGTTTTTGAAGCTAGTAATTTATTCGGTTTTTTCTTTTCTTCATTACTCCATAAATTTTTTCCAATGAGTAATATATCGGTTAATAAATTATCTGATAGAGCTAATACGCGCATGGCTATCTCGATGTCGTCATGAGATGGCGTTGTTGTGTTATCTGGAAAATCTAAATTATGATATGACGCTATTTTTTTTGCGTCTCTTAAGGAAAATTCAACTAATTCTTTCTTTTTAGGGGCGGCACTCTTATCTGGAGCTGCAACTAGATGAATACTTACAGAAATTTGATATTCATTAATTAATTTTTCTAATAACTGAGAAGCAAGATAGCTATAAGGATCATCGACTTGGAAGAAGAAATATACATCATGAGTTTGTCGGCATAGTTTTCTCTTTGCCTCAAAATAATATCTTTTGATATTACGCAAGAATGAACTAGTAATGAACTTCGTAATTGGTGGGCTGATTATTTTTTTTAATTTCATTTAAATCCGATTTTTTTCTGATTATTTACCATCAAGAGCATTAATAAATTCATTGTTAAGTATTATTCATAGTATTCTTAGTGATCTCTTAATATAATTGATATTTAGACTATACAAAAGCGCCCGTAGCTCAGCTGGATAGAGTACCTGGCTACGAACCAGGCGGTCGGGAGTTCGAATCTCTCCGGGCGCGCCATAATATAACCCCACTTTTCATGGTGGGGTTTTTATTTTTCTCTTAAAACGATAATATCCATAATTACTAAATCTATTAAAAGTAGGTGATGGGTGTGCATTTAAAAAAGCCATATGTTTTATTTGTTGGTGATATCGAGGATGACTTGGCAGCAAAAGTTGCTCATGGCATCGCCGATTGGCGGCCAAATGATTGCGTTGGCCAGATTAGGTTACCCGAATGTAAAGCAACCTTGGAATTGCCTGAATTAACAATTGAGTCTGCAATTGAAAAAGGAGCTAAGACATTGGTCGTTGGAGTGGCTAATCGCGGCGGTGGCATTTCTCAAACATGGTATGAAACTCTTATCATGGCGGCGAGTCATGGCCTAGATATTGCCTCAGGTCTGCATCAATTATTATCGACCGTACCTAATTTAAGTACTGTCGCTGAGAAAAATGATGTGCTGCTGTATGAAGCACGTATACCAAATCCTCCTTTCCCAATTGCAAACGCAAAGCCACGTTCAGGCCGAAGATTATTGACGGTTGGGACGGATTGTTCAGCTGGAAAAATGTATACGGCGTTGGCTATTGAGAAAGCCATGTTGGCCAGAGACCTTTCTGTTGATTTTAGAGCTACCGGGCAAACAGGTATATTGATTGATGGTAATGGGGTGCCTATTGATGCGGTGGTGGCGGATTTTATGAGTGGCGCTATAGAGGAGCTCTGCCCGGCTAATGACTCCAAACATTGGGATATTATTGAAGGTCAAGGTTCTTTATTTCATCCTTCTTTTGCGGGTGTTAGCCTTGGTTTATTGCATGGTGCTCAGGCCACTGATTTGATTTTATGCCATGAGCCCACCCGTCCTCATATGCGCGGATTACCTGATTTTTCTCTTCCCTCTATAGAGAAATGCATAGCAGCAAATTTAATGGCAGCAAAATTGGTTAACCCGGATGTTCGATTTGCAGGAATTGCCCTTAATACAGTTGCATTAAATTACGAAGATACAATGAAGATAATAAATGAATTATCTCAAGAATTTGGCTTAATAACATTTGATCCCCTCAAACATGAGATGAATGATTTGATCGATTTTTTATTATCAGAGCAAGCGTCTTGAGAGAATTGTCCGTCAGCCATCAATCTTGGCCCTTAAAAAAAATATTTACTATTTCGAGGGGTTCGAAAGTCTCGGCTGAGGTTATTTATGTAGAGATTAAAGAGGGTGGCTTTATTGGAAGAGGAGAGGCGGTTCCATATGCAAGATATGCTGAATCGATCTTGAGTGTAATCAACCAAATTATGTCAGTTAAAAATGATATAGAAAATGGCTTGAGTTGTAAGGATTTACTCTCTCTACTTGAGCCGGGCGCTGCAAGGAACGCGATTGACTGCGCATTGTGGGACTTGCACTCAAAAATCAATAAAATACCTGCATGGAATAATTTAATTGGTGATATAACGATCAGGATGAAAACCGCAATTACATTAAGCATGGACAGTCCTGAAAAAATGGCGATAGAGGCTCTTGAGTTTAATGATTGCGATTTATTGAAACTAAAGTTGGGTTCTGAAAATGCAATAAATTCTATTCGTGCAGTTCGCCGAGCTGCGCCTAAGCCAAGATTAATTATCGATGCCAATGAAGCATGGACAGAAATAGAACTTTGTTCTTGGCAGCAAGAGCTCATAGATTTGAATGTGTCGCTTATTGAGCAACCATTGCCCGTTGGTGAAGATGAATGCTTAAAGAGTTTCAGTCATTTAGTGCCTATCTGCGCGGATGAATCTTGTCATACTGCAGAGGATATCCCTCAATTGGCTGAAAAGTATGATTATGTCAATCTAAAGTTAGACAAAACAGGAGGTCTAACAGAAGCGTTACGCACAAAAGAACAAGCCCAAAAACATGGCTTAGGTTTGATGATTGGTTGCATGGTGGCAACCTCTTTATCCATGGCGCCAGCAATGTTACTGACAGAAAATGCAGATTTTATTGATTTGGATGGTCCTTTTTTATTAGACAAGGATCGTCAACCTAGCTTAATGGCGGGGTCAGATTGTCTGCTTTATAACGAGGACGTTTGGGGATAATGTTAAGATTAATTTTTTTATTCGCTTTCTCTTCCGCAATGACTGGTTGCACATTGCTTTCTGTGGATTCATCGTCAGAAGATATGCCAGACTATTTTATTGATGTCGGTGATTTCATAAACGATATAATTATAGATGCTAGATACGCATCAACAAATAATTTTACCGGCAAGCAAGTCACTGGTTATTATGAAAATAAGTGCTTTTTGACTAAAGAGGCAGCTAAAGCCTTAAACAAAGTTCAGCATGAAGTACTGAAGCATAAAATGACTTTGAAAGTATATGATTGTTATCGCCCTCAGCAATCGGTCGATCAGTTTATTGCCTGGGCAGAAGATTTATCCGATCAATCCACAAAGACTCAATTTTATCCGAATATTGAAAAAGAGACGTTGTTAGGTCCTTATATTGCTGCAAGATCTGGTCATAGCACTGGCAATACGATTGATTTGACGGTGGTTCTATTTGATGAGGAGGGTGATGTTGAATTAGATATGGGCTCTGATTATGATTTATTTGACCCTATATCTCATACTAAAACAGATTTAATTACTTCAAAACAGCAGCAAAATAGATTTTTATTAAAGAATATTATGGAACAATTTAATTTTCTCAATTATGAATTAGAATGGTGGCATTTTTCATATCAGAGCTCTGATACCGCTCTTTATTTTAATTTCCCAGTAAAGTAATAATTTTACAGTGAGTAAATTAAGGTGCTTTTTCAATTGTTATCAGTTAGCGTATGCGACTCTATTTTTTTTATCTACAAAGGAAGAGGAATTTTATAAAATGAGTAAATTATTTAATTTATTAGGTGTTGGTGTAACTTTTTTGTTTCTTTCTGGCTGCGCTAGTAATTCTGGCGAGTATCCATCAGCTAGAACACCATCTACAGCTCCGTCCTCCCAAAGTGGAGCTTTAAAATGTAATGCAGGCGAACTACTTGTATGTGAATCACGTTCTCCTCACAGAATAAGTGACGGTAGATATGGGCGAAAAAACAATAAAGGCAAAAAATGCTCATGCCAACCAGAAACTGATCTTAGTGACTTCAATAATAATGTTCTAGGACAAGGTCAATAATATTCTTTGTTAGAATTTGAAAAGTTAAATCGTTTTTATTTTGCAAAGAAATGACAACTTAAGTGACACCTTAATATAAGAAGCGTATATATAAAGTATGTTTTTGAATTAGGGTGGGCTTAAAATGAACGCAAGATCTACATTATTTTTTATGGCTTTATTAGCCATGTCTTCTATTACATGGGCACTAGAGCAAACCGAAGATAGCCTCGAAGTTATTCCTCCAACTGAAACAAATGATACTCAAGCAGGTATAACAGTGCAAGAATTTGCAGATTTGTTAAAAATGTCATCTAAAGACTTTGATTCTTTATTGGCTGCGGCTGAAATTGAGGTTTCGGGACCGGATGATATTGTTGGTGATGATAAGAAAATTATTCTCATGAAATTTCTCAAAAATTTACCCGAAATACATGAATTTGATAATACTGATTGCAAGCCAGATGAAATGTTATTTTGTGAAACAGAAAGACGAGTCAGTGATCAACGTTTTGGTAGGAATAAAATGGCCAGTGATAAACTATGCGCATGCGGTCCAATGGCGGGTCGATTCTAAGGAAAAATAATAGAATATTTCACTGCGAATAATTCAAATTTGCAATTGTGTATAGTTTTTTCTCAATTATGTTTGACTGTATTAATCGTTTCAGTAGGATAGTTAGAATGAAAATTAAATACCTACTACTATTAATTTTTACGACCTTAATAATCGGTTGCGTTGGTTCATTAGAGCAACCAGAATACCCATCAGCTAAAATTCCCTCAACCGCACCAAGCTCACCAGAGCAAGAAATTAAATGCAACCCTGGAGAAACACTGATTTGTATTACTGAGCGCCGCATAAGTGATCGACGTTTTGGTAGGAATAAAATGGAAAGCGGCCTTTGTTCATGCAATCCTGACTTAACCGGCCGTTGGTAGTAAGCTTTTTTGTGTTATCGGACTATAAGTTGGCTTGATTATTAGTATGAATTATATCAAAAAACTTTTAAATTTAGACTTAACATTGCAAATAGTAATGGGTATTTTGATTGCTATAGCCGTATCTCTTGTCTCGAAAGAATGGGCTCAATCATTATCAATATTTGGATTATTATTTGTACAAAGTCTCAAAGCTGTGGCTCCAGTATTGGTGTTTTTCTTAGTGGCAAGCGCTATTGCAAATCAACCTCAAAATCAAGATTCAAAATTACGCCCGATCTTGTTTTTATATATTATAGGGACTCTCTGTGCCGCTGTTCTTGCGGTAATTATGAGTACATTATTTCCAACTAATTTACAGTTAAACGTCACGGATGTCGTTTTGAATGCCCCGCAAGGAATAAGTGAGGTATTAAATAATTTATTATTTAAATTAGTTGATAATCCAGTAAGTGCCATTATGAATGGTAATTTCATTGGTATTTTGGTTTGGGGTGCTGCCATTGGTATTGGTCTTAGACGTTCATCAGAAACGACTAAGCTAACGTTTTCAGATTTATCCCAAGCCATTACCCAACTTGTTCGTGTAATAATAAGATTGGCGCCGATCGGTATATTGGGTTTAGTTGCTGGTAGCTTAGCCGAATCAGGCTTACAGGTACTGGCCGATTATGCACGGATCTTACTGGTATTAATTAGCTCAATGTTGATAATGGCATTATGTGTCAATCCCTTGATTGTCTGGCTAAAAACGAGAAAAAATCCATATCCAGTGGTCTTCATTGCTCTTAAAGAGAGTGGGGTAACGGCTTTTTTCACACGCAGTTCAGCGGCAAATATTCCAGTCAATATCAGTCTTTGCGAAAAATTAGGGCTGCAGAGAAATATTTTTGCGGTCTCTATCCCGCTTGGCGCTATCATTAATATGGGCGGTGCTGCTATTACCATTTCTATTCTAACCTTGGCAGCTACTAACACCCTAGGTATTAGTGTGGATTTTCCTAGTGCGATACTTTTATGTGTGATCTCAGCTTTATCTGCATGTGGGGCTTCAGGGGTAGCTGGAGGCAGTTTATTATTAATCCCTTTAAGCTGCAGTTTATTTGGTATTCCTGATGATGTCGCGATGCAGGTCGTGGCAGTTGGTTTTGTGATCAGTGTATTACAGGATTCGGCTGAGACAGCGTTGAATAGTTCCACCGATGTTGTTTTTACCAGTGCGGTCAGCTCTTAAAGAAATAAGATTATTGCATTAAATATTAAAACAATGACCGTAAAAAGTACGGTAATAAAATGCAGTCCACGAAATATTGATTTTTCATCGTTATCTTTGGCTTTGTTAATTACCGGGGTAAGCATATAACATATTGTTGGTAATGCTGTGTTGATACAACCAAGAACAAAATTCTTATTTATTCCAGGATGGTAGTAAGAGCTTATTAATAAATAAGCAAAACCTAGGAATGTCAGCAATAAAAAAAATTTCGGAAAAATTGCACGCAAAAATATCTTTGTATTGGCTTCGTCAAGATGATTAAAGACGGTTCTGGTTATAAACCCAGTTTGAAATATAATTATCCCTACGATAATCCCAGAAAGCATTGCTAAATAGTTCATAAATTTTAACTCTTACCTATTTTCTATCTGAATGTTTTTATCAATTCGGCGCATTGATCTTCGCAGCTTGGACCCATAAGATGCACTCCGTTAATACCAGGCATATCCATGAGTTTTTCGATTATTTCTTCACAAATCTTTTTTCCTTCTTGCAGTGGTGCAGAAGCTTGATCTAGCCGTTCTATAATCGAATCTGGTATTTTTACGCCATACAAATTGTCTCTCATCCATGATGCTTGCTTAGCTGACTTTAATGGCCCAAGACCGATAAGAAAATTAGCGTTTTCATTAAGATTATTATCCATAATGAACGTCGAATATTTTTGACATAAATCCAAATCATAGCAATATTGAGTTTGCACGAAATTCACACCTAATTTCACTTTTTCAACGAAAAATTTAGAATGTTGATCTCTTATAAAGTGGTCATGAATACTGTCAGCACATCCAGAAATGAGTGGTATAGGTTCCTTGATTTCAACTCCGTCCGTCAGAAAACCATCCGACATGGTATTGAGAAGGTTTATTAAATTAGCGCTGTTCATTTCATTCACAGCTTTAGGGCCATCTTCTGGAGGACGGTCTCCAGATAAGCATAGAATTTTATCGATACCTAGTGATAGAGCGCCCAATATTTCTGATTCTAATGCAATACTATTTCTATCTCTTCCGGTGATTTGTAAAATTACTTCTAAGCCATTTTTTTGTATCTCTCCTGCCACTACTAAGCTGCTAAGTTTGGGTTTGCAATTAGGTGCATCAGTGATATTAACGGCATCGGCCACGCCAATTAGGCTCTCAACTCTAAGAATATTTTCTTTTAAATTAGTAGAAACTGATGGCGTGGTTTCTGCCGTGAATATAAAAGGTTTATTACTATCTTGAAAAAGTTTATTCGTCATGAGCGTGCCCTTTAAAAATGTATATGCTAAATAATTGTATATTAAACTTGACAAGTAGTCATAATAGTTAATATATTAATAGTTAATATATTAACTAAAGTCCACATTTATGGCAATAGAAGAATTGAGCAATTCTTTACCAATGATGCTTTATAAGGCACTTGATACAATAATGCCAAAATTTCGTATTATATTTAAAGAATTTGGAATTACAGAACCGCAAGCCCGAGTGTTAAGGATTTTATGGCAGCATGAAACAATTGCACTCAATGAACTTTCCTCCCTATCGCTAATAACACCACCTAGTTTGGTTGGTGTTATCGATCGTATGGAGCTAAATGGTTTAGTAGAGAGAAATAATTCAAATATTGATCGACGTAAAATAATAGTAAATTTAACCGAAAAGGGTGAAAAACTAGAATCAAAAATACTGCCTAAGGTAAAAAAGGTATATGCAGAAATTGAATCGTCTATGACTAAAAAAGATCTGAATAATACTCTTTTTCTACTTAATAAAATCTCATTAATTTATAAAAAATAAGGAAGTAAGAAATGGTTGCTAAATTAAGTGAAAATATAACATCACTTGGAAACGGGATTCGATCAGGTGCTGAGTATCTAGAAGGGCTTAATGATGGCAGAGATGTCTGGTTGGAAGGGCAGAGAGTCGCTGATGTTACTCAGCACCAAGGTTTAAGGCGTGGTGCAGAAACATTAGCAGGTTTTATGGACAAGCAAGCCGATCCTAAACATAAAAAAATCGTGACATTTGAGGAGAATGGCCGTGACATACCTATGTCATTTATGATTCCAAAATCAAAAGAGGATATCGTTAAACGTGGTGCTGCTTTTTACGAGTGGGCTACGTGGTCAAATGGTATTTTTGGTAGAACCCCAGATTATAAAAATGCGTCCATTATGGCATTCACAGCTGCAGCAAAATTCCTTGAAGAAGGAAAGGTTGAATTTGCAGAGAATATGCGTCGTTATTATCAGTATGCAGCGACACATGATAAAGTTTTAACGCATTCCCTACTTAACCCGACTGTTAGTTTTGCTGAAGCTAAAGCAGGCCGATCCAGTGCTGATGTTACATTAAAAGTAGTCAAAGAGAATGATGCAGGTATCTTTGTTACTGGTGCACGTTTGTTAGCAACCCTGGGTCCACAAGCAGATGAAGTTGAGGTTTTTCCCTCGACACTATTAGATCGACAAAAAGACGAACATCTTGAATATGCTTTTGCTTTTATGGCACCTGTAAACAGTCCTGGATTACGCATGATTTGTCGTGATAGCTATGATCATGGTAAATCTCATTATGATGCACCCTTAGCATCACGATACGAAGAGATGGATGCCATTGTCACTTTTAAAAATGTATTTGTGCCCTGGGAACGCATTTTTATTTATCGAGAACCTTTGTTATGCAACAGAGCTTTTGCTGAGACAAACGCGGTCACTCAAATGATGCATCAAGTTATCTGCGGTAAACTTGCCAAGGCTGAATTTATTGTTGGCCTACTGTGTGCAATGGCTAAAGCTTCAGGAAAAGATAAAGATATGGCTATAAAAGGTCATATAGCTGAGGCAATGTTTATAACTGAAACCATCAGAGCATTGAGATTCTCGGCAGAACAACATGCACATGAAGATGAGTACGGCAATTTTATTCCGTTACGACAACCACTCGATACTTCAAGGAATTTATTTCCAAAAATGTACCCAAGATTAATTGAATTAGTGCAGCTATTGGGTTCGAGCTCGCTAATGGCAACTCCAAGTGAATTGGATTTATCTAATGAAATTTCGGACGATGTAACACAGTATTTTCAGTTGCTAAATCTTGAAAGTAAGGATCGAATTGCACTGTTTAGATTGGCGCATGATCTTTCCGTATCTGGTTTTGGCGGACGCCAAACTTTATATGAGCGTTTTTTCTTCGGACCACCGAATGTTATGGCCTCAATTTATTATGATTTGTACAATAAGGATGAAATGATAGATCGAGTTACGACACTAATCAGTCAAGCTTAAGTGCAAATTTTTTTGGTCGCGACTTTACCGAACGTATAAGGAAATACGATGAAAGTAAATAATACAAAGAAAGCAATATCTCTCAAGAAGGTTTCTTTTGAATTTTTTCCACCGAATGATAAAAAAATGGAAAAGATGATGTGGCGGTCAATTGAAAAACTTTCTCCACTAGATCCAAGTTTCGTTTCTGTAACCTACACTCATGATGAAATAGTTCGACAAAGAACTCATCAAGTAGTGAAAAAGTTAACTAACTCTACCTCTCTTTGCGTTGCCCCTCATCTAACCTGTGTAGGTGCAACAAAAGAAGCTATTAACAGCATTGCAAAAGATTATTGGAATCAAGGAATTCGACATATTGTCGCATTACGCGGCGATCAGCCGATAAATCGCAAAACGAACGAACAAAGCACTTATAGTTTTGCTAGTGAATTGGTAGAAAGTTTAAAAAAAATTGCAGATTTTGATATCTCTGTTGCA
>Ga0209090_10000023_pt1 | contig 101487 bp, 125 predicted proteins | sample ArcticOcean_MG_C_9_FD_187432 | JGI IMG/M metagenome (GOLD analysis project Ga0209090, IMG submission 187432) | Marine microbial communities from western Arctic Ocean - ArcticOcean_MG_CB2_152 (SPAdes) (version 2) | ecosystem: Environmental > Aquatic > Marine > Oceanic | place: Arctic Ocean... | reverse complement strand
GCTCTGTCAGGCTTTCGCCCATTGCAGAAAATTCCCCACTGCTGCCTCCCGTAGGAGTCTGGACCGTGTCTCAGTTCCAGTGTGTCTGATCATCCTCTCAAACCAGATACTGATCGTCGCCTTGGTGGAGCCATTACCTCACCAACAAGCTAATCAGCCGCAAGCTTTTCCTTAGGCGGAAAAATCCATTTTACTCGGAAGCATATGGGGTATTAGCAATCGTTTCCAATTGTTATCCCCCTCCTAAGGGTAAATTCTTACGTGTTACTCACCCGTCCGCCACTTGAGTTAAAAACTCACGTTCGACTTGCATGTGTTAGGCATACCGCCAGCGTTCATCCTGAGCCAGGATCAAACTCTCTTAAAATATCCAGAAATTTATTTAAATGGTATTTAGAATCATTTTTAATTATCAAAATATTTCTATTTTTGATATCCACAAAGTTAAGGTTAATGTAAAGATCAAAAAAATGTCAACCCTAAAATTAGAAATTTTACGGATTAAATCAAATTTTTTTAAAATTTTACTTAAATTATAAAGTAGAATTGTTTTATGTAAAATATTAGATAAATTACAAAGTACGAACAATTATATTTTTATAATTATGATTAGTGATTCTCAAGTTTATATCGCATTGTTATTAGCTCTTACCACAGGTTTGTTAGCAATTCGATTAGGTTCAACTTTATACCAATAATAATTTAACAAATAAGTTTTTCAATCCATTAAATTTTTTAACGGATTGAAAAAAATTAATAATTTAGATAAAATAATAAAATATTTAAATTCTAATAGAATAATTAATTTTTATTTATGGTTACAACAGATTTAAAAAAATTTACTTCTCCAGTTTTTCCATTTAGTGCTATTGTTGGGCAAGAAGAAATGAAACTAGCATTACAGCTAAATGTAATAGATCCTAAAATTGGTGGTGTTATGATTATGGGAGATCGAGGAACAGGAAAATCCACTACGATAAGGGCAATTGCAGATTTATTACCGGAAATTGAAGTAGTTAAAGATGATTCTTTTAACTCACACCCTACTGATCTTGATCTTATGGGCAATGAAGTTAAAAAAGCTATAAGTAAGGGTGAAACATTGGAACTTACAAATATTAAAATCCCAATGATTGATCTACCTTTGGGTGCAACAGAAGATCGTGTGTGTGGAACAATTGATATCGAAAAAGCATTAACAGAAGGGATTAAGGCTTTTGAACCTGGTTTGTTAGCAAAAGCTAATAGAGGTCTTTTATATGTTGACGAAGTCAATTTATTAGATGACCATTTAGTTGATATTCTTTTAGACTCTGCAGCTTCCGGTTGGAATACTGTTGAAAGAGAAGGGATTTCAATACGCCACCCTGCGCGTTTTGTTCTAGTAGGATCAGGAAATCCTGAAGAAGGTGAATTAAGACCTCAATTATTAGACCGTTTTGGTATGCATGCAGAAATCCGAACTGTGAAAGACCCACAATTAAGAGTAAAAGTTGTTGAAGAAAGAACTTCATTTGACCAAAACCCTGAAATATGGATAGCGAATTACGCAGATGAACAAGAAGAACTTCGAACTAAAATTATTAAAGCTCAAAAAATATTACCAAGTATTAAAATTGATTATGATTTAAGAGTTAAAATTTCTGAAATTTGCAGTCAACTTGATGTTGATGGTCTTAGAGGTGATATTGTTACAAACCGTGCTGCAAAGGCATTTGCAGCCTATAATGAACGAGAAACTGTAACTAAAGAAGATATCGCCACAATTATTACCTTATGTTTACGCCATCGTTTAAGAAAAGATCCGCTAGAAACAATTGATTCTGGTTCGAAAGTTTCAAAAGTGTTTAATGAAATTTTTGAAATTAATTAAACACCAATAATAATTTTACGATATTCTATAACGAATAGAGTTAAACCTTAAAAAATTTAAATTATAAAAAATTATGTTAAAGATATTTTGGGTTAGTAGTAACTTATTTTTAATATTTTTAATACTAATTCAAGTTCCAAGTAATAATGGGCTTGAGAGTATCGCTGGTAAAAGTGATTTTTTAGGGTCACCAAGCAGAACACTAAAAATACTAAAAATAATTACTTGGACACTTATAGTAATTTACATAGTAGTGGCTTGTAAATACAATATACAATCATAAAGCCTATTATTAGTTATCTATAGACAAAAATAAACATAGAATTATATCATAATTATATGTTTTTTATTTCGCGGAGTAGAGCAGTCTGGTAGCTCGTTGGGCTCATAACCCGAAGGTCAATGGTTCAAATCCATTCTCCGCTAGAAAAAATTAACTAAAAATACTTTTAATTTTTTTATTAAGATATTATAATAAGTAGTAAATTAATTAAAAATTAGGTATGACATTAAACATACAAACCCCATCGCCAACTTTTGGGGGCAGCACGGGAGGCTGGTTAAGAGCAGCTGAAGTTGAAGAAAAATATGCAATAACGTGGACAAGTAAAAAAGAACAAATCTTTGAAATGCCTATAGGTGGAGCAGCTATCATGAGAAATGGTGAAAACCTTTTATACCTCGCCCGTAAAGAGCAATGTTTAGCACTTGGTGCACAATTACGTACGTTTAAAATTAACGATTACAAAATTTATCGTATTTTTCCTACTGGTGAAGTTCAATATTTACACCCTAAAGATGGAGTTTTTCCTGAAAAAGTAAATGAAGGAAGAGAAGCAGTAAATAGTCGAAATTTCTCAATAGGAAAAAATCCAAATCCTGCAACAATTAAATTCACAGGTATTGCAACATATGAAAACTAATTTTTAAATTGATTAGTTTAAAACTAATCATTTGGCGAGATGGCAGAGTTGGTCGATTGCGTCTGATTTGAAATCAGATGAATCTTTACAGATTCCGTGGGTTCGAATCCCACTCTCGTCTTATAAGAAATTAGGTATTTATTAATAAAATTTGCTTAACTGTTTTTATTTTTCAATACAATAATATGGGTAAAGTTTACGATTGGTTTGAAGAACGGTTAGAAGTACAAGCTATTGCTGATGATATTTCTAGTAAATATGTTCCACCACATGTTAATATATTTTATTGCTTTGGTGGTATTGTTTTAACTTGCTTCTTAGTACAAGTAGCCACTGGCTTTGCAATGACTTTTTATTATCGCCCTAGTGTTGTTGACGCATTTGCATCTGTAGAGTACATAATGACAAGTGTAAACTTTGGTTGGTTAATACGTTCAATACATCGCTGGTCTGCTAGTATGATGGTAATGATGATGGTGCTACATGTTTTCCGTGTTTATTTAACTGGTGGTTTTAAAAAACCACGTGAATTAACTTGGGTGACAGGAGTTATTTTAGCTGTTGTAACGGTATCCTTTGGTGTTACAGGATATTCATTACCTTGGGATCAAGTAGGGTTTTGGGCCTGTAAGATTGTAACAGGAGTTCCTGCAGCAGTACCTATAATTGGAGATACATTTGTACTACTTTTAAGAGGTGGTGAAAGCGTGGGTCAAAGTACCCTAACACGTTTTTACAGCGCACATACATTTGTATTACCCGTTGCAGCAGCAGTTTTAATGCTTACACATTTTTTAATGATTCGAAAACAAGGTATTTCTGGACCATTATAAATTTAATCTCTACATAATCTCATAATATTTTAAGGAATTTTTTGTATGTCTGTTATAAAAAAACCAGATTTAACTGATCCAAAATTACGAGCAAAATTGGCTAAAGGAATGGGTCATAACTATTACGGTGAACCAGCTTGGCCTAACGATCTTTTATATGTATTTCCAATTGTAATTTTAGGGACTTTTGCTTGTTGTATCGGCTTAGCTGTAATGGCACCTACACAATTAGGTGAGCCGGCTGATCCATTTAATACACCATTAGAAATTTTACCGGAATGGTACTTCTTCCCAACTTTTAATTTACTGCGAGTATTACCTAATAAACTATTAGGCGTATTAGCTATGGCTGCAGTACCTGCAGGATTAATTACAGTTCCATTTATTGAAAATGTAAATAAATTTCAGAATCCATTCCGACGACCAATCGCAAGTCTAGTTTTCATTTTTGGATTTGGATTTGCAGTATGGTTTGGTATTGGAGCTTGTTTACCTATTGATAAAGCGGTTACTTTAGGGTTATTTTAATATTTTTAGTTATACAAAAAGGTTATGCTAAGTTTTTAAACTTAGCATAACCTTTTTTATGCATCTGACTGGGTTCGAACCAGTGACGTTCCTTTGGAAAACGGATTATGAGTCCGGTGCCTTCAACCACTCGGCCACAGATGCAAATTTATTGGAACTGGTGGGAATTGAACCCACGTCCATTTAAAATTTAATAATATATATTTAATTGTTAGGTAAGTAAATTTAAAAGTTCATTTCTTATTGTATATAAAATTACTGTTAATAATCTATAAAAATTAGTAATTTTTAAGATTCCAAAAAATAACTTTAAGCAAAGCTTAAAGTTTTTCGATTAAAAGAAAAAATATTAATTAGATTTATTTATTTACGTCATTTTTTCGGATATGACAACCGACCCTACTATACATTATCACATACTAAATGTCGATACCTTTACAGCCCCTTATTTTTAAAAAGCATGAAGGGAATCGAACCCTTGACACTCAGTACCGGAAACTGATGCTCTATCCACTGAGCTACATGCTTAAAAAATAAAATTTATTAAATAACTATAAATTAAAAATTTAAAAACAAAAATTGTTGAATTTTACTATAGTAAAATTCAACAATTTTTGTTTCTTAATAGTATATTTTACCACCACCCCATTTTTCTGTCACAATTTTTGGCTGCAACATAATATGCCCGCCAATTGAAAATAAATCTTCATCCGTTAACGATCGCATACGAGGGTAAATATCAGCACTTTTAATACTAGGATGTACTTCCGCAATAGATTCTAAACCATCATAACTTGTTGGATTTTTTAAATAATCAACAATAGATAAAACATTATCCCGACGTGGAGTTGCTAAGCTTAAAGCTTCCGGGTCTAAACCTACATTAGGATTCGTTTTTGTCATACCACCTACATGACAAGCCCCACATGTTGCGTTAAACAATCGTTTACCACGTTTTACTTGTTCGGGTGATAAAACTGTTGTTGTTCCTGAAGCATCAACGGCTACAGTTCTTGTTGCATCATCTAAATCAATTGCTAAAACTGGGTTAAGGAAACAAAAGAAAGATAAAATTAAACTTATTGAATATTTTTTAAACATAATATTTTAGAAAAATTGTCTATAAAATTAAAACTATAAAATTAAAATATTTGATTTTAATTTTCTTTGTGTTTTTTAATTTGAAATATTGAGAAATAAATAAAAATTTATAATGAAAGGTTAAAAATAAATTTTTACTTATATAATTTTTTATTATGAACGACTTATCCGATCACTTTTACTAATAATAACTAAAGCCACTGCAATTGCTGAAACTACAAATCCGCCAGCAACAAGACTTGATAAAAACCCTGATAATGAAGTTGTCATCTTTAATTCCGTTTTTTTTTAACAAGTTAAATTTTATAAAATTCACTACGATATTAATTATATAAGTTTTTTAATAAAAATTTGAATTAATATTTTAATTAATAAAAAATGTTTAATATACGACTTAGCTTTTATACTTAATGTTTACAGAAAATTTACGCTGCTATTTTTCAATTCTGGCATAAGTCACTTTATGTAGAACAAATATAAAACTCTAAGTCATATTCTATTATAAGTAATATACTTTATTTTTACAATAAAAGCTTGTAGTATTTCTCGTACTATGTTATATTTATTCATATTATGCCTGGATAGCTCAGTTGGTAGAGCAGTGGATTGAAGATCCTCGTGTCCCCAGTTCAAATCTGGGTCTAGGCAATTTTAATATTATTAAATTTTGTGACTTTTGGTGAAAAATTTAATTTTACTAACCCAATTGGTCCATTTCTATGTTTTGCTATTATAAGTTCTGCAATATTAGATTCTTCTGTATTATGATTATAATAATCATCACGATATAACATTATGACTAAATCAGAGTCTTGTTCTATCGAACCACTTTCCCGTAAATCTGATAAAATTGGGCGTTTATTTACACGACTCTCAACACTTCTGCTTAACTGTGACAATACAATAATTGGTATATTAAATTCTCTTGCAATATTTTTTAAAGCACGAGTTATTTGTGACAATTCTTGCACTCGATTTTCATTTTTTGATGACCCGCTTTCCATTAATTGTAAATAATCAATTATAACAACCCCAATTTTGTTATGTTCAAAAATAATTTTTTTAATTTTTGAACGAATATCAGTTATTAGTAGATTTGGCAAATCATCAATAAAAAAAGGTAAACTTGCTAAATTTTTAATAGTTTTATTTAATAGTTTCCATTCAAAATTTTTAATATTACCCACTTTCAGTCTTGTATTACTTATATTTGTTTCATTAGCAAGTAGTCGGTAAATTAATTGTTCTTTTGACATTTCTAAACTAAAAAAAAGAATCGGGGATTTATATTTTTTTATAATATTAGTTGCTGTATTTAAACAAAAAGCAGTTTTTCCCATTGAAGGACGACCTGCAATAATAATTAAGTCTGATTTTTGAAAACCTTGAGTTAAGGCATCCAAATCATAAAACCCTGAAGAATAGCCTGGAAGTGTAGTTTCATTTGAGCGTTCTTTTAATTCTAAAATTACTTTAGTTAATAATTCAGCGCTTGTTAAAATTGAATTTTTAGGGTTTGTTTTTGTTAAATTGAATAATTCAATTTCTAAGTCAATTAAAATATTTTCTAATGAAATATTTGTTACATAAGCCGAATTTATTATTTGATACCCTAATTTTATTAAAATCCGTCGAATATATTTATCTTGAATTAAACCAATATATTCATCTAAATGAGTTAAATCTGGTATTTGATTAAATAAATCAGTTAAAACTCCGGCACCTCCGATGTGATGGAATAATCCATTATCCTGTAAGAAAGTTGTTAATGTTGTAATATTTATCGGTGTATTTTTTTTATGTAATTGTAAAATTGATTTATATAATTGTTGGTGGTTTTTAAAATAAAATGCATCAATTTTTAAAATTCGTGTAATAATTTCCAGAGCATCCTCATCAATTAATAAATGAGCTAATATGATTTTTTCTGCTAAAAAATTATGGGGTAAACTTTTTTCAATTTCTAATTTATTTTTATTCAAATTTTTCATAAATTATTTTTATAATAAAATTTTTCTAAAATAATTGCTTTTTTTAAGAATTGTAGTATATAATTTGGTTATGAGCGTCCTTAGTTCAGTTGGTAGAACGCTAGTTTCCAAAATTAGATGCCGAGGGTTCAAATCCTTCAGGACGCGATTCCTTATTTTTAGGAGTTCTGATATCATAAATAGAATTTTAAAATATATAAAGTAATTATATAATTTTATGGCAAAAAAAATTACGGCATTTATTAAATTAGCTTTACCTGCTGGTAAGGCAACTCCAGCACCTCCAGTTGGGCCAGCATTAGGACAGCATGGTGTTAATATTGCTGCATTTTGTAAAGATTACAATGCAAAAACAGGAGATAAAGGAGGTTTAATTATTCCAGTTGAAATTTCTGTTTATGAAGACAGAAGTTATACCTTTATATTAAAAACTCCTCCTGCATCTGTTTTATTAACTAAAGCAGCTAATATTAAAAAAGGTTCATCGAATCCTAATACACTTAATGTTGGTGAGATTAGTAAATCTCAATTAGAAGAAATTGCAAAAATAAAATTACCTGACTTAAACACAAACAATATCAAAAGTGCAATGAAAATTGTTCAAGGAACAGCCCGTAACATGGGTATTTCAATTATTGATTAATTTAATTATTTTTGAAAAAATGCAAAAAATATCAATTCGGCAAAAAAAGATAAAAGATAAAATTACAGAAAATCATTATGAAATAGATAATGCTATTCAGTTATTGAAAGAAACAGCGACAGCAAAATTTATTGAAAGTGCGGAATTGCATGTAAATCTAAACATTGACCCAAAGTATGCAGATCAACAATTACGTACAACTATATTATTACCAAATGGGACAGGGAAAGAAAAAAAAATTGCTGTTTTAGTTGATGAAGAAGCTATAGGTAATGTTGATCCCACAATGGCGGATATTATAGGGAATTCTGATTTAATAGATCAGATTACTAAAGGAACTATTAATTTTGATTTATTAATAGCAACACCGACTATGATGCCTAAATTAGCCAAATTAGGTCGAGTGTTAGGTCCGAAAGGCCTTATGCCTTCACCAAAAGCAGGAACTGTTACTACAAACTTAGCAGAAACACTTCAAGAGTTTAAAAAAGGTAAATTTGAATATAAAACTGATAAAACAGGTATTGTTCATATAAATTTTGGTAAAACAAATTTTACTGAATTACAGTTAAAAGAAAATGTACAAACTTTATTAAAGTCAATTGTACAAAATCGACCTGCTGGTGTTAAAGGTAAATATTTTAAAAGTATTTCAATTTGTAGTACTATGGGACCTTCAATTCCTATAGATGTAACTCAATTTAATTAAAGATAATATATTATTATGTCAGAACGTATTGGTGAAATTGTAGAGCAATTAAAAAGTTTAACATTATTAGAAGCTTCAGAATTAGTAACAAAAATTGAAGAAACTTTTGGGGTTGATGCAAGTGCAAGTGCTGGTAGTGGTATGGTTATGGCTGCAGCTGCTGTAGAAGATGTTGAAGAAAAAACGGAATTCAATTTAATGTTAGATGAAGTTCCTGCAGATAAGAAAATTGCTGTTTTAAAAGTTGTCCGTAGTTTAACAGGTTTAGGGTTAAAAGAGGCAAAAGAGATGGTAGAATCAGCACCTAAATTAATTCAAGAAGGATTAAATAAAGATGCTGGTGAAACAGCGAAAAAAGATATTGAAGCTGCTGGTGGAAAAGCATCTTTAACATAGAAATTCAACCTAATATTTAATTAATAAATATAATATGGAGGAATATGAATGTAGTGCAGTCAATAGAAAATAAATATTTAAAACCCGGGTTACCAAAACTTAAAGTTGGTGACGGTATTAAAATTGGTGTAAAAATTATTGAAGGTAATAAAGAACGAATTCAGTATTATGAAGGGACAATTATTGCTAAAAAAAACACGTCACTAAATACTAGTATTACTGTTAGAAAAGTTTTACAAGGTATTGGTGTTGAACGAATCTTTTTAGTACATTCACCAAAAATAGATTCAATACAAATATTACGCTCTTCAAAAATCCGAAGATCAAAACTATATTATCTAAGGAATTTATCTGGTAAAGCTAGTAGGTTAAAACAAAGTTTTAAATAAAAAAATTAGTTAATTTTTATTTAAAATGGTATAATATATTATATCAGAACTATTTTATTAATATTTCAATATTCTAAATTCTTAAAAAAATTAATTATGGCTAATTATAAAGTACATTTAGTAAGTGCTGAACATGATATAGATGTAACAATTGATTGTCCCGATGATCAATTTGTATTAGATGCTGCTGAAGAACAAGGTGTAGAATTACCGTATTCATGCCGTGCAGGGGCGTGTTCAACATGTGCAGGGAAAGTTGCAAGTGGTACAATTGATCAATCGGAACAATCATTTTTAGATGATGACCAAATGGGTGCAGGTTTTACATTAACATGTGTAGCTTACCCCACATCAGATTGTGAAATCTTAGTTCATGAAGAAGATTCTTTATATTAAAAAAAAGCTAATAAATATTTATATTTATTAGCTTTTTTTTTTAATAATTTAATTCTGCAGCTTGAACTTTTTCAAATTGTTTTTTCTTCAAGATAAGAGAAACTTGTGTGAAAACAACAAAGAAACAAAATACCAAATATCCAATAATTCGTTTTGGATTTTGTAAAACAATTTCTGTTTCTTCTTGACCAAACCCACCTTTATTGGGGTCTAAATTTAGTGGTTGATCTATTTTTAAAATGTCTCCTTCTTTTACAATTAAATCAATTCCACCAGGCATTATTTGAGTTGATGTTTTATCTCCTGAGTCTAAAACTGAAACTACAGTTTCTTTAGAATTTGATCTAAGCTCAGTTATTTTACCAGATACTGTTGATGTAAAAATATTTATATTACTTTTTTCACCAGTAGGGTAGACTTGCCCACGTCCACGGTTTCCACCAGCATATAATGGGTACGTTAAATATTTAATTTCTGAATCTTTTTCTGGGTCTGGGGAAATAACAGGAAAAATTAATTCTTGATGTTTCTTTCCAGCAATCGGACCAACAACTAAAATATTATCTAATTCATTACTATATGGAGAAATGAAAACTCCTTTGTTTTTAGTTTTAACTTCAGGCGAAATCTGTGCTGGAGAGGCTAATTTAAATCCTTTAGGTAGTATCACTATACCACCAACATTTAAATCAACTTTTTTACCATTCGCACCAGACTGTTTTAATGAAGTATCATAAGGTACTTTAACTTCAACTTCGAAAATTGAATTAGGTAAAACAGCTTGCGGAGCTTCAATTTCAATAGCTTTTTGGTTCAAATGACAATTCGCACACGCTAATTTACCATTAGCAGCTCTTGGGTTTGCATATCCTTGTTGTGCAAACACAGGATATGCATTTGAATTTTGAATTGAAAATCCAAAAAGACTGAAAGTTAATGCAATACTTCCTAGAATTTGTTTTGAAAACTTTTTAGGTATCATAGTTTTATTAATTTTTTAAGTGTACTTAGTTTTATGCTTTTATTATAAATAAAATAAACGCACCAGAGAAATATAGTACTAATATAGCAATTGATAATAACAATTGCGTTAAAGGGTCTGTAGAAGGTGTTAATATTGCGCCAATTATTGTTGATCCTAAGATCACATATCTCCATGCTTTAAGCATTTGTTCAACAGTAACAATCTTTAGTAAACCTAAAATAATTTGAATAATAGGAATTTGGAAAGCTAATCCAGTACTGTAAAACAAAACTAAAAGAAATTCAAAATACTCATCAAATGACCAAAATGGTTCAATAACATCGTCACTATAATTTAAAAAAAAATTTAATGCTGCTGGAATTAAAGCGTAATAAGAAAAAATTAATCCAAAACAAAATAATATTAGTGAACTTACTAATAATGGTAAAATAATTTTCTTTTCAGTTTTTGTTAATCCTGGTAGTAAAAATAATAAAATTTGGCCTAAACCAAAAGGACTTCCAAAAAGTAGTCCTGTATAAAATGAAATTTTTAAAGTTGAAAGAAAATATTCACCAGGTGAAGCTTGAAAAAATTTAACATCTGTTACTGGTAATTCTAGTATTTTTACTAATTCTTTTACTTCAAAAAACGCAAAACAAGTCAATAATAGAATGAACCAAACTAGTTGAAAACTTCGTTGTCTTAATTCTTCAATATGCTCAGAAAATGGGAGTTCTAAAGTAATATCAGAATTTGATTTAAAGTTAAAATCTGAATTTTCAATCATTATCTTTATAATACCTACTTGTTTTTATTTAATAGTTTTATTTTTTATAAAAAAAGTTCTTAGAAATTTCTAAGAACTTTTTTGTTAAGATAAAAATGTTGCAGCTTGTACCCTTGCTGACGCTTTTTTTAAATTTTGTGAGGCTTCAAGTTTTTCTCTACTTGTTGATGCATTATCTAATGCGATAATGGCATTGTCTAAACCGATACTTGCGTTATTCAATTTTAAATCTTCAGCTTCTTCAACACCATTAACTAAAATAGTAATTTGATTTTGATCAACTTCAGCAAATCCACCAAATAAAATAATAGGAGTCCATTTCTGATTTGTTTTTATTCTTAAAACACCTATGTCTAATGCTGTAATTAGGGGAGCATGCCCGTCTAAAATACCTAATTGACCTGTTGTACTAGGTAGAATAATTTCTTCTGCAACTGCGGAACAAACTATTCGGTCCGGAGTAATAACACGAATATTAATAGTCATAATTATGAAATACTCCTTATTTTAGAGTTTCTGCTTTTGAAATTGCTTCTTCAATATCACCAACAAGATAAAATGCTTGTTCAGGTAAATCGTCAAGCTCGCCTTTTAAAATCATCGTAAAACCTTTAATACATTGTTCTAAACTAACGTATTTACCTGGCGAACCTGTAAAAATTTCAGCAACAAAAAATGGCTGTGATAAGAATCTTTCAACTTTTCTTGCTCTTGCTACTGTTAATCTATCTTCTTCAGATAATTCATCAATACCTAGAATTGCAATAATATCTTGTAATTCTTTATACCTTTGTAATGTTTCTTTAACAGATTCTGCAATAGCATAATGTTCTTCTGTTACAATACCAGGTTGTAACATCGTTGACGTAGAATCTAGCGGATCTACTGCTGGATAAATTCCTTTAGCTGCAAGATTACGAGATAATACAGTAGTTGCATCTAAATGTGCAAATGTTGTTGCTGGTGCAGGATCTGTTAAATCATCAGCAGGTACATATACTGCTTGGATTGATGTTATTGAACCTTGTGTTGTAGAAGTGATACGTTCTTGTAATGCACCCATTTCTGTTGCTAATGTTGGTTGATAACCTACAGCGGAAGGCATTCGTCCTAATAGTGCAGATACTTCAGAACCAGCTTGTGTAAACCTAAAAATATTATCAATAAATAATAAAACATCTTTTTTGGCAACATCACGGAAGTACTCAGCCATTGTTAAAGCTGTTAAACCAACACGCATACGTGCTCCAGGAGGTTCATTCATTTGCCCATACACTAAGGCTACTTTTGATTCCGAGAAATTACTTTGGTTAATAACCCCAGATTCTTTCATTTCTTCGTATAAATCATTTCCTTCTCTTGTACGTTCCCCCACGCCACCAAAAACCGAAACGCCACCATGTGCTTTGGCAATGTTATTAATTAATTCCATAATTAACACCGTTTTACCTACTCCGGCACCACCAAATAAACCAATTTTACCACCGCGACGGTATGGTGCTAATAAATCTACAACTTTAATTCCTGTTTCGAAAATTGAGGGTACAACCTCTAATTCTGTAAATGCTGGCGCATCACGGTGAATTGGTAATGTTTCATCCTTAACAATATCGCCTTGGTTATCTACAGGTTCACCAATTACATTAAAAATTCTTCCTAATGTTGGAGTACCTACAGGAACTTCAATAGGATTTCCTAAATCCGTAACTTCTAAACCACGTTTTAAGCCATCTGTTGAACGCATAGAAACTGCACGAACCTTATTAGAACCTAATAATTGTTGAACTTCAGCAATTATTACACCATCACTTGATGGAATACTTATTGCACTGTATATAGGTGGTAAATTTCCTGAAGGAAACTCCACATCCATTACAGGACCAATAATTTGACTAATATAACCTTTATTTGTACTAGTTTCTAACATTTTTATTTAACATATTTAAATTATTTAAAATAGAAATACTTTCGAAAATTAACATAATTTTTAAGATTTGATTAATTTTTAGTTACTATCTAGCATTGTACAATAAATTAATTTCAAAACATTAACGAATTACTGCGCTTTTTAAAAATTAAAATTGGAATTTTTACGGCCAGTTGTTTTTAACCAATTTTGCGCTTCTATATAATTGTTAGGCGCTAAAGCAATAGCTTGTTTCCAATATTCAGATGCTTTATCAAATAATTTTTTTGCAATTTCTAAATTTTGTTTTTCAGATGCTTTAACACCTTGGTAGTGGTAAATTACGGCGATATTATTTAAGGCTTGAGGTAAATTCAAATTTAATTCTAATGCCTGATGGTAATATTCTAAGGCTTGAACATACTCACCGTTACTTGAATAAATTAATCCAATATTGTATAAGATATAACTCCTATCATAAGGGTCTTCTTCTAATTGAAGTGCTTCATAATAATTTTCTAATGCTTCCGCATACTCACCTTCTGATTGGGCAGACATTCCATCTCTATAGTAGAAAAATGCTTCTTTTTCTTGTTTACTAGCAGGTAAAACTTTTAATAAAATATCCGCAACAACGGTAAATGTTTTGTCAATAAAATTATCATTTCGTTGACTACGTCCCATTTTATAATCCTAAAAATTGAATATATTAAGTAATTTTATAATTTAAATTCTCAAAAAATTAAGAATTAACAAAAGGTAATAAAGATAGTATTCTAGCTTTTTTTATCATTTTTGTTAATTTCCGTTGTTCTTGGACAGTTACACCAGTAGCTCGACGGGGTAATATCTTACCGTATTCTGTAATAAAATTCTTTAAAAGTTCAATATCTTTATAATCAATTTTTTGATCTACAGATAAAGGTGACATTTTCTTTTTTTGCATATTTTTATTTTATTTCTTTATGTATTTTATGGCCATTACAATGGGGGCAATATTTCTGTAATTCAATTCGATCGGGTGTATTTCGTCTATTTTTTTGGGATATATAACGCGAAATTCCTGGACTACGCTTATTTGTATTTGATCGGCACTCAGTACATTCTAATGTAATTAAAATTCGAGTCCCTTTATTTTTAGCCATTTTAATTCCTATTAAAAAATACTAATATAAATTATACTTATTATCTCATAAATTCAGAACTTTTGAATCCTTTTTTTTTTAGAAGTTGACAAAAAAGTTGTTATGGTTATATTTTAGTCGTATGTATAATGTGTCGTTATTGATTTAATATTTATAGAATTATGTCAAAATATATAAAATATGAAATGATTCTTATTCTTAATGAAGAATTAAATGAAAGTGAATTAAAAACTTGGGCTTTTAAGTATGCTAGTCAATTAAAAGAATTTGGGGCGGAAGAAATCTGTGTAATATCACGTGGAAAAAGAAATTTAGCGTACACAATTAAAAATCAGAACCAATGTAATTTTATTGAAATTAAATTTTTCTTGATACCCCTTTATTTAAAAGAATTTAAAGAGATTATTGATTTGGATGAAAATATACTACGTTCATTAATAATTAAAAAAGGTGCGGCTAATTTATAAATACAAGACATCTAATATTCTTATATTTATTGAAATTATTATCTAATAATGTTATTATTATCTTAATATCCTCAGTAGCTCAGTGGTAGAGCAATCGGCTGTTAACCGATTGGTCGTAGGTTCAAATCCTACCTGGGGAGTACGTTTAATGAAAAAGAAATGATAAAAAACATTGAAAATTTAAAAATTGGTACAAAGACTTTTAACTCCCGTTTAATGTTAGGTACAGGTAAATATAAGTCTATTAGTGATACTATTCATAGTATTGAGAGTAGTGAGTGTGAGATAGTAACTGTTGCCGTTCGTCGATTACCTTTAGAATTAAAAAATGATCATCATACGTTTTTTAAAGATTTAAATTGGCAAAAATTATGGTTATTACCTAACACTGCTGGCTCACAAACTGCAGAAGAAGCTATTCGTATGGCTTTTTTAGGGCAGGAGTTAGCATGTCAGCTTGGGCAAACTGATAATTTTTTTGTGAAATTAGAAGTAATATCTGACCCTAAATATTTATTACCTGACCCTATAGGTACTCTTAAAGCCGCTCAATTTTTAGTAAAAAAGGGTTTTACTGTAATGCCATATATTAATGCTGATCCTATGTTAGCACTTCATCTTGAAGATGTTGGTTGTGCTACTGTAATGCCTCTGGGGTCACCTATAGGATCAGGTCAGGGTTTAACTAATTTAGAAAATATTAAAATTATTATTGAAAATTCTAGTATTCCTGTAATAATTGATGCTGGTATAGGAAAACCAAGTGAAGCTTGTCAAGCTATGGAGTTAGGGGCTGATGGTATTTTGTTAAATACTGCTATTGCACAATCCAACCACCCTCAGAAAATGGCAAAATCCATAAATCTTGCAGTTAAATCAGGGCGATTAGCTTATTTAGCAGGACTTATGGAACAAAAAAATTATGCAACATCTAGTTCACCTTTATACTAAATTTAGATTAGTCGTTCTTTTTTACCTATATGAAGTTTAGCAGCGTCTGTTATTATAGGCATATGAGTATAGCTATTTACCATCGCATGTGCCATCCCATAAAAAATTACAGCAAAGTTAAAAATAATTATCCCGTTCGCAAGATCTCTTAAAAACATTAGAAGTATTTTGTTTAACGAAATATATTGTTTACATTCAACATATGCAAATGTTAAGGGTACCTGTATTAGCATTATAAGAATACTGTGCATTACATTGTAACGAATAAAATAATCAATCTTAAATTTCCGTCCATTTTTAACTACAACATAGTAAACTGCAAAAAAAATAAAAAATGATGTGTAGCTATTTAAATAATTACCTATAATTGATGGAATAGTAGGGTCCATATAAATAGGTAGAGACTTAGCAACACTAATTTCTTTCAGCCCTAATATTGCGGGTAAGAACCGAATTTTTGGAATTGCGTCTTGGTAATATCTCATATTTTCTTGAATAGCTAATAAATACCCAAAACTTGCAAAAAAAGTAATAATACTGCTACGAAACGCTTTAGAAACTGAGTGTGATTTTTTTGTTACTATTAGTAATAGAAATCTGACTAATGCAACTAAAAATAAAAATGATAATATTCTTTCCATTTTTTCCTTTCTTAAAGTTATATAATAATAGTACTATATATAATAATATATAAATATTACCACAATATCCGATATTTAATTCAATCGTAATGAACTGAGATGATTAAAAATTTATTAAATAGAAATTTAAATAAATATACCAAAACTATATCTGAAATCAACGCTTTAGAAGATAACCTAAAATTATTATCTGATATTCAACTTAAAGAATACACGTTAAAATTAAGACACCAATACCATACTCAAAAATCCTTATCAAACATCTTAGCGCCAGCTTTTGCACTTACGCGTGAATCGTCTCGAAGAAATTTAGATTTAAGACATTATGATGTTCAACTTATAGGTGGTCTAGTTTTAAATGACGGTAAAATAGCTGAAATGCGTACTGGGGAGGGTAAAACATTAGTTTCCACTTTACCGGCATATTTAAATGCTTTAACAGGTAAAGGTGTACATATTGTTACTGTTAACGATTATTTGGCTAACAGGGATGAGAAATGGGTCGGTCAAGTACATCGGGAATTAGGCCTGCAAGTCGGTTTAGTTCAAGAAAATATGGATTTTGAATTACGTAAATTAAATTATAACGCAGACATAACATATGTAACAAATAGTGAGTTGGGTTTTGATTATTTACGTGATAATACTGCAATAAGTTTAGATGAGGTTGTTCAAAGAAGTTTAAACTATTGTATTGTTGATGAAGTCGATTCCATTTTAATTGATGAAGCAAAAACACCTCTAATTCTTTCGGGTTATGAAGATTCTGATATAGATAAATACATAATCGCTACAGAATTAGCTAAATATTTACAAGTAAATTCAGATTTTGAAATTGATGCTAAAAATAAAAATATTTTTATTACTGAAACAGGTATTATTCAAACTCAAAAACTTTTAAAAGTTAACGATTTATTTGATCCAAGAGATCCTTGGATGCCATTTATTCTTAATGCTTTAAAAGCGAATTTTCTATTTTTGAAAAATATTGACTATATCATTAAAAATGATGAAATTCTTATTGTAGATGAATCAACAGGTCGTCCAATGCCAGATCGACGTTGGAGTGATGGGTTACATCAATCAATTGAGGCGAAAGAAGGTGTTGCAATTATGGCAGGAACTAAAGCATTAGCTTCCGTAACTTACCAAAATTTTTTTTCATTATATTCAAAATTATCTGGAATGACCGGGACTGCTAAAACAGATGAAGCTGAACTTGAAAAAACGTATGGTCTATCTGTTATAAAAATTCCAACTAATGAACCTTCTAAACGTCAGGATTTAGGTGATAAAGTATTTGGTTCGGAATTTTTAAAATGGAGAGCAGTTGTAGAGGAATGCAAGAAAATTCATAAAACAGGACAACCCTTATTAATTGGGACAGTGGATGTTGAAAAATCACAAATTATATCGCAAATGTTAGAGGAGAGTGATTTACCTTATCGAATTTTAAATGCAAAACCCGAGAATATAAAGCAAGAATCAGAAATTATAGCTAAAGCCGGTGAGCGTTCTGCTATTACAATTGCAACAAACATGGCTGGTCGAGGAACTGATATTGTTTTAGGTGGAAACTCTCGTTTCACAACTAAAAAACAAATTTACCAAATACTAGTAAATTTAAAAAATAGTAAAAATACCTTAAGTACAGATTACCTGTTAGATTTCTTAAATTTAGATGATTGTGCTAACATTGAAAAAAACCTTCAAATTTTAAAAAAAGATATTAATTTTTTAAAGCTGCAACCATTGGATATAACTAAATTGTTAGATGAAATCGAAGAAATTGACAACACATCTTCAAATTTTAAGATAGTCATAAAACAAATTTTTACGCTTATATTTTCAAGTCTAAAAATATTATATGATAAAGAAAACCAAAAAATTAAAGGTTTAGGAGGTCTCTATATTCTAGGAACAGAACGGCATGAATCCCGTCGTATTGACGATCAGCTACGTGGCCGTTGTGGTAGACAAGGTGATCCTGGGACATCATGTTTCTTTCTAAGTTTAGATGATACGTTACTTCGTAACGCAAATAATAGGTTTTTTAAACAATACATAGAAGATGGTCGTGCACTAGAAGGAAGAGCCCTAACGAAATCTATATCACTAGCACAAAAATCAATGGAAAACCGAAATTATGATGTTCGTAAAAATGTTTTTGATTATGATCAAATATTAAGTAAACAACGTTTAGTAATTTTTTCAGAACGTGAGAATATTCTAGAAACCCCATCCATAAAAAGAAAAATACTTGGTTATGGGAATCAAATTATAGCCCAGATTTCAAATCAATATAAATTTACTAATAAAGATCAAATTACGTTAACTTGTGAAAATTTATTTGGGCAATCAGCAGATTTAAATTTCTTTTTTGAATCAAATGATAAAATTTCTCAAAATTCTTTAAAATTATATTTACAGCAACAATTATGGCTAGCTTATGAATTTAAGGAAGCAGAATTGCAAAATCATGAGTATGGCTTACTGGAACAAATTGAAGAATCGCTGGTCTTACAGTATATGGATGCTGTCTGGAAAGACCATCTAGTAATTATGGGTATATTAAGAGACAATGTTGGGTGGAGAGGCTATGGACAGCGGAATCCACTTGATGAGTATAGAAGTGAAGGTTTTTATATATTTAGATATATAATTTTGTTAATAGAAAGGCTTATAATATATGAATTTTTCCATTTAAGACCTATCTAACTTTAAGTTTTTTTGGTAATATCTTATTAAAATTAATTAATTAAAAATTATGACAAAACGAACTTTATCTAATAAAAGCAGATTTTCAATTTTAAAACTTTCAGGTTTTCGTAGTCGAATGTCAAATTTAAAAGGTCGAAAAATTTTAAATAACAGAAGAAGAAAAGGCCGTCAACAATTAACTATTAAAGGTTAAATTCTTCAATTTATTTGAATTAAATTTTAATTCAAATAAACTTTTTAAAATAACCTAATTATTATGAAATTTACACAAGAACTTATTATTTTATTAAAAGCACGCTACCCTATAATTTATATAAATACAACAGAAGAAAATCGCGTTGAATATTTAATTAGAAAAACAATTAAAACTAATTTAAACCGTAGTATTTATACATGGGATTTTATAGAGGGTTATACTAATAACCCTAACAACCCTAATTTTGGTAAACGTAACCCACTACAAGCATTAGAATTAGTTGAAAAATTAACTTCTGAAACACCCGCAATTTTTATTTTGAAAGATTTTAACCATTTTTTAAAAGATGTTTCAATTTTACGTAAATTAAAAAATTTGTTAAGAATTTTAAAATTACAACCAAAAACAATTATTATTCTTTCATCTGAAATTATTATTCCTAGTGAATTGCAAGATTTTATTACTATTTTAGATTTTAAATTACCTTCTAAAGAAGAGATTGAAAGTGAACTAATAAGGTTAACTCAATCTTTAAACTTAAGTATTTCAGCACAATTACTTGAAAATTTAAGTCGGGCTAGTCAAGGTTTATCGATGGAACGTATTCGTAGGGTACTCTCAAAAATTATTACATTACACAAAACTGTTGATAATAAAAGTATTTCAATTATTTTAGAAGAAAAACAAGAAATTATAAAACAAACACAAATCTTAGAATATTGGCCAGTTACTGAAAATATTGAAAATATTGGTGGTATGCCCTACTTAAAAAATTGGTTAAAACAACGTGCTATGTCTTTTAGTCAAAAAGCTACTAATTATGGTTTACCTACACCACGTGGTTTATTACTTGTCGGTATTCAAGGAACAGGAAAATCCTTAACATCTAAAATAATTGCTTCCTATTGGCAATTACCTTTATTAAAATTAGATGTTGGTAAAATATTTGGGGGGGTTGTCGGTGAATCAGAAGCACGCTTACGAAAAATGATTACGACTGCTGAAGTTTTAGCACCTTGTATCTTATGGATTGATGAAATTGACAAAGTATTCTCCAAAAATCAGAGTAGTGGGGATAGTGGGACAAGTAACCGTGTTCTAGCTACTTTTATAAGTTGGCTTTCAGAAAAAAAATCTTCTGTTTTTGTTGTTGCAACTGCAAATGATATTAGTTTATTACCCTTAGAGATTATACGGAAAGGAAGGTTTGATGAAATATTCTTTTTAGATTTACCGACGAAATTAGAGAGAGAAGAAATTTTTAAAATACACTTAAAGTATTTTCGACCTGAAACATATTTTAATTATAATTTAAAAAAATTAAGTGAAAAATCACAAGGATTTTCTGGGGCAGAAATTAAACAAAGTATTATAGATTCAATGTACTTGGCATTTTCCGAAGAACGAGAATTTACAAATGAAGATATTTATAATTCTTTAAAAGATACAATACCTTTAGCTTATTTAAACGAGAGCAAAATTAAAGAATTGCAAAATTGGGCTTTATCTGGTCGTATTAGACTTGCTTCATAACAATAATAAATACGATGAATAAAAATTTAATAAAATTATTAGCTGATTTAAGGTTTGCGATACTAATATTATTATTAATTGCCGGGTTTAGTATAATTGGAACAGTAATTGAACAAAATCAATCAACAGAAATTTATCAATTTAATTACCCTACTGAAAACCCACTTTGGGGATTTTTATCGTGGAAGTTTATTTTATTTTTTGGATTTGACCATATTTATAAAACTTGGTGGTTTTTATTTCTAATATTTATATTTGGTGTTAGTTTAATAACTTGTACAATTTTGCAACAACTTCCTTCTTTTAAAATTTCTAAAAGATGTCAATTTTTTCGTACTCCTGATCAATTCAAAAAATTAAAAATTAAGAGTAAATTAGATGATAAACTTTTAAGTAGCTTTATTTTTAAATTAAACCATTTAAAATATTCAACCTTTCAACAACAACGAATTATTTACAGTTATAAAGGGCTAGTTGGCCGAATTGCACCAATTCTTGTTCATGCAAGCTTAATTCTTATTTTATTGGGAGCAATAATTGGCTCATTGGGAGGTTTTAATTCACAAGAATTAGTTTCTAAAAGTCAAAGTTTTACAATTCAAAATATATTAAATAGAGGACGGTTTACAAACATACCAAATATAACAACTCGTGTAAATGATTTCTGGATAACATACACGAAACAAACTACTATTAATCAATTTTATTCGGACTTATCGTTTTTAAATGATTCAGGTACAGAAATAAAACATAAAATTATTTCTGTAAACCATCCATCAATATATAAAAATATAACATTTTATCAAACTGATTGGGATTTATCAGGAATAAGGTTACGGTTAAATACTAATAAAATATTACAATATCCCTTAGTATTAGGAACGAGTAACCCTAAAAATAAAATTTGGGTTACTTGGGTTCCTTTAAATGTTGAATCCAATGATGGTGTTGTTATTCTTGTTAGTAATTTACATGGGTATGTCTCAATTTACGATAAATCAGGTCAATTCCTTAGTAATTTACAAATTAATGAAAATTTAGATTTAGAAAACATATTAGGTTTAGTCGATATCATAGCTTTAACTGGACTTCAAATAAAAGCTGACCCGGGAATTGGTGTCATTTATACTGGATTTGGGTTTCTGATGTTAAGTACATTAATTAGTTATATTACTTATTCACAAATTTGGGTAGTTTTAAATAAAAATGAGGTTTTTATTGGGGGAAATACTAACCGTGCCAAATTTGATTTTGAGCTAGAATTTCAAAAACTAGTTAATAAAAAAAGGTTATGAAACTTAAAAGTTTCATAACCTTTTTTGTTAAAAATCTTTACGATTTGGGTTACGTGAGGGGTCACTCGATAATAATCCAAAAATAAATAAAGAAACAAAAAAAATAACACTCGTATATACTAGAATTTTTAAAGTTAACATCAAATTTTTCCTAGGAACTATTTTTACAATAATAATTATACTAAAATAAACAAATTATAAATATTTTAATTTATTTAAAATGGCAGTTGTTTGGTATTCTGAAATTTTAGATTTTTATTTTTTAAATCATTTAATATATATGGATATAATTTTGTAATTGTAAATTCAATTTGTTTTTCATTTTTAACACTATAACTATAAAGATGATTTTCTTTTAATGAGAGAAACCCTTCAATTAATAAATAATCATTAATTTTATAAAATTTATTTAAATCGTAAGCCAAGTTACCCCATGCAGACACTTTAAATGTATCAACATAATTTTGATTTAAAAATTGTGGGAATTTTACCCAAACTTCCGTTAAAGCAGTATCATCTTCAAAAAAACTTTGTTCAGGTTTTTTAATAATTTTAACAACAAAAATTGAATAATTCATAACTAATTATAAGATTAAGTTTTTTTGTTTTTGAACATCTTCAAAATTAATATCTTGTAATTTTTTTAAAATCTTAATGAAATATTCTTGGAAGTAATCATTTAATGATAAAATTTCTTCTTCTTCAATTTTAAAAATATTATAAATATTTTGTTCTGATTTATCTATATTTGAACCTACATTTAATATTTCAATAAAAGAAAGTCTGTCCGCAATATTTTTACCCCACTCAAAAAAACTTAAAAATTGTTTTGTTAAGGTTAATAAAAAAATAGGTATTGTACTGACTTTTGCTGTTTGACCTGCCAGTTGTTCACACAATTTAATTATTTCTGAAGATAACCAATATTTTTTTCCTTTTAAATAAAAAATATTATTACGTGTTTCAGGTATTATAAGAGACCTTAAACAAAATCTTGCAATATCTTGGGTATCTATATATGCAATTGAGGTTTGTTCATTTGTTATCCAAATTGGTTGATTCTCTAAAATTGGTATTGCGTATTGACCTATTAGGCCTTGATAAAACCCAGTTAGTCTAAATACAGTATATGGTATTTTTGATTCACTAAGTTTAATTTCAATTCCTTTTTTCATTTTCATTAAAGGAATATGTAAAAATTTATCAATATTTATTATAGAACAAAAAATAAAATGTTTAATTTCAGCAACTTGAGCACATTCTATTAGTGCTAATTTTCCATACCAATCAACTTTTTTAATTGAAGTTAAGTTATTTGGTCGACTTGTCGAAGCATCAATAATTGATGTGATACCTGTTAATGCTTGGGGAATTGTTTCTAACTTACTTAAATCACCATAAACTAATTCAGCCCCCCATTCTTGTAGAAAATATGCTTTTTGCAGATTTCGAACAAAACAACGCACTTGATAACCCTCATTAAGAGCTTGCCTTACAATTTGTCTTCCAAGAGTCCCTGTGCCCCCAATTACTAATAAGCTCATATATTCTTTATATTTTATTTAATCAAATACAGTACTTTGAAGTATATCCGAAGCTTCTAAATTTACCAATTCTTTTTTTGTTAAAATTTGACCTTTAGTTTCAAAAATACGGTTAGCTTGTCGCATTCTTGCTCGATCAAGAGCATTACGTAAGCTTCTAGCATTTGCAAAAAGAGGTTTTTCTTTTCGTTTTTCTAAATAAGTTGATAAAGCCGTCTCAGCATTATCAGTTAACAAATATTGTTGGTCTTGTAGCATTAATCTTGAAATTTCTAATAATTCAGAAACTGAATAATCCGGAAAATCTATATGATTTGCAATTCTAGAAGATAAGCCTGGATTTGATTCATAAAAACGGTCCATAGGTTCTTTATAACCCGCAAGAATTAATACAAGTTGGTCACGTTGATTTTCCATTACTTGTAATAAAATTTCAATAGATTCTGACCCGTAATCACGTTCATTGTCAGGCTTATATAAATAATACGCTTCATCAATAAAAAGTACACCACCCATTGCTTTTTTTAAGACTTCTTTTGTCTTTGGTGCTGTATGTCCAATATATTGACCTACTAAATCGTCCCGTGTTACAGTAAGTAAATGACCTTTTTCAATATAACCTAGTTGATATAAAATATCAGCCATTTTTAATCCTACTGTTGTTTTTCCAGTTCCAGGACTACCAGTAAACGACATATGTAAACCAGGGTTTGCTGCTGTTATGCCTACTTCTTGGCGTAATTTGTCAATTAATAGCAATGCAGCTATTTCACGTATTCTAGTTTTTACTGGTACCAGGCCTACTAACTCTTCATCTAATATGTTTAACAGTTTCGCAATATCTGTTTTATTATATTCTTCTTGTATATTAACAGTGTTATTCATATTTTTTAATATTAATAAATATTTGGTACATTTAATAAGCAAATATAGGCAAAAACCGAGCTGCCACAAGCTCCAATTAAAAACCCACTTTTAAATTGATCCCAACCAAGTTTTGATTGTAATTCTGTACCATCAGAATTGTCATTTTGGAAAGTTGCATAACCATAGATAGTTAATCCTAATGTTAGGATTAATATTAATCCGATATTAGATAAAAATCCGGCTAATAAAGCAATATCCGAATTACGTAAAGGGCCTAGATAAGTAAATGGACCAATTAGAAAATAACCATGAGCCAAACCAACTTCTAAGCCTCGTAATAAAGGAGTTAATTGAGATCTATAAGCCGGTAAATTTCCTAAAACTGTTTTTGTAACTGCGGAAGAAGTTATTGGTGTGGATAAATGTCCTACAAAAGGATCATTATTATACGGTTTAATAAAATTCGCCATAATTCAGTTTAACAATTAAATAAAGTATATAGATAATATTAATACTAAATATTATAGTTGATTTTTTATTTTATTTATTCATAAATAATAAAATTTAAATTATAATTACTTATTAATTAACTTTTAAAATTATTTATTTTATGACTCTTATTTTTGATTATTTATTATTAGTTGCTTTTTGTTTTAGTTTTGCATCAGCGTTATTTTTAGGATTAAAATCAATAAAATTAATTTAATTGTTTTATATTTAAGATGAAGAATGAAATTCGTAAAGATGAGATAATAGGTTCACGACGCTTTAGTAATTATTTTTGGACTATTTTTCTTTTTATTGGAGGGTTTGGGTTTTTATTAGCAGGAATCTCTAGCTATTTAAAAATCAATCTATTGCCATTTACAAATTCAATGGAATTAAGTTTTATTCCTCAGGGAATTGTAATGATTTTTTATGGTTCTTTAAGTTTATCGATAAGTCTCTACATAGGCCTTACCATTTTATGGGATATTGGTGGTGGGTATAATGAGTATAATTTATTAGATTTAACAATTAAAGTTGTTCGAAATGGTTTTCCTGGAAAAAATCGTAATATTTATTTAACTTACCCTCTTGAAAATGTTAAATCAATCGGTATAAAAATTAAAGAAGGTTTAAATCCGAAACGTATGATTTTTTTATGTTTAAAAGACAACAGACAAATCCCTTTGACACCTGTTGAAGAACCTATGCCTATAGCAAAATTAGAAAATATTGCATCTGATATTGCTAAATTTCTTAATATAAATTTAGAAAACTTATAATTAGGAATTAATTCTTAAAATACATAATTGTAATATAATTATATTTACATATAATTAATATAATTTGTATGCGGGCATAGTTTAGTGGTAAAACCTTAGCCTTCCAAGCTAATGATGGGGGTTCGATTCCCCCTGCCCGCTTAAAAAATTAGAATGAGCAACAATTATTGTTTACGGAGTAAATTTTATGTCTGGTGGTTCTACAGGAGAACGTCCATTTTCTGATATTATAACAAGTGTTCGTTATTGGATTATACATAGTATAACAATCCCTTCATTATTTGTATCAGGTTGGCTATTTATCAGTACAGGTTTAGCGTATGATGTTTTTGGGACACCACGCCCCAATGAATATTTCACACAAGATCGTCAACAAGTTCCATTAGTTAACGACCGGTTTAGTGCTAAACAAGAATTAGAAGATCTAACTAAAGGTTTATAAAAAATATTATTATGAGTAGAAATATTAATCAACCCGTAGCTTATCCAATTTTCACATTTCGCTGGTTAGCCATTCATGGTTTAGCTGTACCAGCAGTATTTTTTATAGGTGGTATTACAGCAATGCAATTTATTCAAAGATAATTAATAGATTTTTAAAGGATAAAATTATATGACAGGTCCAAATCCGAACAAACAAGCAGTCGAATTAAATAGAACGTCTTTATACTGGGGACTTCTTTTAATTTTTGTGTTAGCAGTATTATTTTCAAGTTATTTCTTTAATTAATAATTTTTAGGAGTTTAAAAAATGGCAAGTACAGGTAGAATTCCTTTATGGTTAGTTGGATTAGTTGCCGGGTTAGCAGCCATAACTATTTTATTTTTATTTTTCTATGGTGCGTATTCAGGGTTAGGTTCTTCATTATAAAAATAAAAAGTCTTTACGAAATTTAATTTCGTAAAGACTTTTTATTTTTTAATCAACCGAATCTTGTTGTGTATACATAAAAAATAATGCCATAGCAAAAGCTGGAAAAATTAAGCCTACAATAGGAACTAAAATTGATGGTAAATAAGCAGCAGTCATAATAAAATTTTATTTAATAAAATTAATTAATTTTAATTATATATATAAAACATAAAAATTTATAAATGTTTTCGAATAAAAATATTTTAAAATTTTATATTAAAGTTAATATTATTAAATAAATACAAATATTTAATTAATCTTATTTGATTAGTAAAAAGGATTTTAAAATGGAAGGAATACTTTTATCAAAATTACCGGAAGCATATGTTATATTTAGTCCTATAGTTGACATTTTACCTATTGTTCCAGTTTTTTTCTTATTGTTAGCATTTGTATGGCAAGCGGCAATAGGCTTCAGATAAAAAATATTTATTTTTAATAGGAAATTGGAAATGGTTGAACCATTATTATCAGGTATAGTTCTTGGAATGATTACAGTTTCGGCATTCGGACTTTTTGTTGCTGCATATTTACAATATAGACGTGGTAATCAATTTGAACTTTAAAAAAAAACAAAGTTATTTAAATAAAAATAACTTTGTTTTTTTTTTTACCAACTAGATTTTGTAACACCAGGTAATAAACACTTGTGTGCCATTTCTCTCATAACATGCCGAGATAACCCAAAATCACGAAAATAACCTCTAGGTCGACCTGTTTTCCAGCATCGGTTACGGATTCGGTTCTTTGCACTATTACGTGGTAATTTTTGAATTTTATTATGAATTTCTAGTTTTGATTCATAACCGTCTGTTCGTTTGTATTCTAAAATCAATACTTTTCGTTTTTCGGAATATTTATTATTTAGTTTGATACGTTTTAGTTCTCGTTGTATCATGCTTTGTTTTGCCATATTTTAAAAACTTAAACTTATTTATTAAATTAATATATCAATAATTAAGTATATTCACAATATAATAATTTTATAATTGTGATTTATAGATATTTTTTTTATTTGGAAGTTCTGTATATTCATTTAGAATTTTTCTAAATTCATTACCACCTATTGTTTCTTTATCAATTAAGATATCAACTAAAAGATCAAGAGCAACACGGTTATTTTCCATAATTTCAATTGCTTTTTGTTCACAATGAACAACTATTTCTTTTACTTGATCATCGATTCGATCAGCAATTCCTTCAGCAAACTCAGGTTTTCCATTTGCAATACCAGCCCCTAAAAAAACTTGTCCTGTATTTTCATTTTCTAAAGCAATTGGACCAATATTAGACATTCCATATCTTGTAACCATTTGTCTTGCTAAACTTGTAACTTGTTTTAAGTCACTACTTGCCCCTGTTGTTATTTCACCTTCACCAAAAATAACAAGTTCAGCGGCCCTGCCTCCTAATGTTCCTATGATACGTGCTAATAATTCAGAACGAGAAATCAAACTTTGATCTTCGCCGGGTGTAAACCACGTTAGTCCACGTGCGGAACCTCTAGGAATTAGGGTTACTTTTTGAACTTCATCGTGTGATTTTAATAAAGTTCCGACTATTGCATGTCCAACTTCATGGTAAGCAACTAGACGTTTACTCTTATTATCTAATAATGGTGAGCCTTCTAAACCAGCAATTACTCTATCAACTGCAGAATTAATTTCATCCATTGTAATTGCAGGTTTTTCACGTCTTGCTGTTAGAATTGCCGCTTCATTTAGAAGATTTGCTAAATCTGCACCAGCAAATCCAGGTGTTCTTTGAGCTATTGATTCTAATTGAATTTCATCTGAAATCTTTTTATTTCGAGAATGTACTTTTAATATTTCTAATCGACCTAATCTATCTGGCGGATTTACTGTTACTTGTCGATCAAATCGACCCGGTCTTAATAATGCAGAATCTAAAATGTCAACACGGTTTGTTGCAGCTACAACTATAATACCGGTATTGCCTTGAAAACCATCCATTTCTGTTAATAATTGGTTTAACGTTTGTTCTCGTTCATCATTACCACCACCGACACCAGCACCACGTTGACGACCAACAGCATCAATTTCATCTATAAATATTATACAAGGGGCGTTTTCTCCAGCTTTTTTAAATAAATCTCTAACTCTTGATGCACCAATTCCAACAAACATCTCAACAAACTCAGAACCTGATATACTGAAGAAAGGAACACCAGCTTCTCCTGCGATTGCTTTAGCTAATAATGTTTTTCCTGTACCTGGAGGACCTACTAATAGAACTCCTTTAGGGATTTTTGCCCCTACAGTTGTAAATCTTTCCGGTTGTTTTAAAAATGAAACTACTTCTTCAAATTCTTCTTTTGCTTCTTCTATACCAGCTACATCGTCAAACCCTACACCAGTATTTGCATCCATCTGGAATCGGGCTTTTGATTTACCAAATCCCATAGCATTACCAGATCCACCAGGAAAGTTTCCATTAGAACGCTGAAATAAAAATATTAAACCTGCAATGAATAAAGTAGGGACTAACAAATTACTTAGAATTGTGAAAATTACATTTTCTGTTTCTGGACCATGGGCGTCGAAATCAACATTGTACTCTCTTAATTTTGTTATCAATTGCGAGGCACCTGCAGGTATTTCTACTTTTATTAATTGAGGTCTATTTCCTAACTCAGGACTAGTTGCTTCAACTAGAGCTGTTCTACTATTATCAAATAAGTCTACACGCTTTACCCATCCCATTTCCAGATACTCTAAAAACCTACCATATGTCATTTTTGAACTGGCCGAGTTTTCACTTAATTTAACCGGAGTTATAGTTTCAATATTATTTGTTTTTATATCTACAGGGTTAATAAAGAATTGCCAAGCAAAAAACCCAATAATACTTGTAATTATTGAAACTAAAATAAGGATTCGTTGTAATGATTTCATTTTTGAATTTTCTTATTAATATTTACTAATATATATAACAGATTGCTTTACTTTAAAACAACTTAACTATAATTCAAAATTTATGTTAAATTTTTCATTTTTGAATTATCATTAGTTGTGATTATTTAAAATTAATTAAAAAAAATTAATGGTAAGTCGTGGTTCAGTTGTTAAAATTTTAAGAGAAGAATCTTATTGGTTCAACCAAAAAGGAACTGTTAGTGTTATAGATCAAACTGGTATTAGATACCCAGCTGTTGTTAGGTTTGAAAATGTCAATTATGCAGGAACTAATACCACTAATTTTGCATTAAATGAATTAATCGAAATAGAAGCGCCGAAAGTTAAAAGTAAAGTTAAGCCAAGTAATTAAATTGGTAAAAAAAAGAACAGGTCTATTAAACCTGTTCTTTTTTTAATCAATTGGACGCATCGATAATACAGGTTCATTAACCCGATTAATACCTTTTTCAAATCCTGCAGCTGCAGCACGCGCACGTCCTGAATGCCACCAGTGACCAATTAAGAAGAAAAATGCTAAGAAGAAATGTGAACAGCATAACCATGATCTTGGAGATACATAATTTACTGAATTAATTTCTGTAGCAACACCACCTACTGAATTTAATGAACCTAATGGTGCATGTGTCATATATTCAGCAGCACGTCTTTCTTGCCAAGGTTGGATATCATTTTTAATTTTATTAATATCTAATCCGTTTGGACCACGTAATGGTTCTACCCACGGAGCACGTAGATCCCAGAACCTCATTGTTTCACCCCCAAAAATGATTTCTCCACTTGGAGAACGCATTAAGTATTTACCTAAACCAGTAGGACCTTGTGCAGATGAAACATTTGCACCTAGTCGTTGATCACGTACTAAAAACGTAAACGCTTGTGATTGAGATGCTTCTGGGCCAGTAGGACCATAAAGTTCACTAGGATAAGCTGTATTATTATACCAAGCGTATAAAGAAGCTGTAAAACCCATTAATGATATTGCAGCTAAACTATATGATAAGTAAGCTTCACCAGACCATACAAAAGCACGTCTTGCCCATGCAAATGGTTTAGTAAAAATATGCCATATTCCACCAGTAATACAAAGTACACCAACCCAAATATGACCCCCTACTATATCTTCCATATTATTTACAGCAACAACCCAACCATCGCCACCCATAGGAGATCTAAAGACGTAACCAAAAATTACAATAGGGTTTAATGTTGGTGTTGTTATTAATCTAACATCTCCACCACCTGGGGCCCATGTATCGTAAACTCCACCAAGATACATAGCTTTAATTACTAATAAAAAAGCTCCAAGTCCTAAAAGGGTTAAATGAATACCTAAAATTGTTGTCATTTTATTTTTATCACGCCAGTCATAACCGAAGAATGGGAATGATTCCTCAAGTGTATCCGGACCTAATAATGAATGATAAATGCCACCAAATCCCAGAATAGCTGATGATATAAGATGAATTACGCCAACTGCGAAATAAGGTACTGTTGATGTTATTTCACCACCTGGTCCAATACCATAACCTAAAGTTGCTAAATGTTGAATTAAAATGAATCCTTGTTCATATAATGGTTTTTCAGGTACAAAGTGTGATACTTCGAAAAGGACCATCGCCCCAGCCCAAAAAACCATTAGTCCTGCATGAGCAACATGAGCACCTAATAATTTACCTGAAACGTTAATTAAACGTGCATTTCCACTCCACCAAGCAAACCCTGTTGATTCAATATCTCGGCCTGCAATACTAGTATTAAAGGGCGTTTCCACGTGGTAATACCTCCTCAGGGAATACAAAGTTTTCGTGTGGTTGATCTTGTGCAGCCATCCAAGAACGAATACCTTCATTTAACAAAATATTTTTTGTATAGAAAGTTTCAAATTCTGGATCTTCTGCTGCTCGAAGTTCTTGTGAAACAAAATCATAAGCTCTTAAATTTAAAGCTAATCCGACAATACCTACAGCACTTGTCCACATACCCGCTACAGGTACAAATAACATAAAGAAATGTAACCAACGTTTGTTAGAAAAAGCCACACCAAAAATTTGTGACCAAAAACGGTTAGCTGTAACCATTGAATATGTTTCTTCCGATTGTGTCGGTGTAAAAGCACGGAATGTATTTGCTGCATCACCATCTTCAAATAATGTGTTTTCTACTGTTGCACCATGAATAGCACATAATAATGCACCACCTAATATGCCAGCTACACCCATCATATGGAATGGGTTTAATGTCCAATTATGGAAACCTTGTAAAAACAATAAAAATCTAAAAATTGCGGCAACTCCAAAACTAGGTGCAAAGAACCAACTAGCTTGACCTAATGGATATAATAAAAACACTGAAACAAACACAGCAATTGGTCCTGAAAATGCAATAGCATTGTAAGGACGAATACCAACAAGTCTTGCGATTTCAAATTGTCGTAAACAGAATGCAATCAGTCCAAATGAGCCATGTAAAGCTACAAAAGTCCATAACCCGCCAATTTGACACCAACGTGTAAAATCACCTTGTGCTTCTGGTCCCCATAATAATAATAATGAGTGACCCATACTATTTGCAGGTGTAGAAACTGCTGCTGTTAAAAAATTACAACCTTCAAGATATGAACTAGCTAACCCGTGTGTATACCACGATGTTACAAATGTTGTTCCTGTTAACCAACCACCTGTTGCTAAGTAAGCAGTAGGCATTAGTAATAAACCTGACCAACCTAAGAAAACAAATCTATCTTTTTTTAACCAATCATCAATAAGATCAAATAAACCACGTTCTTGGTCTTGTCCAATAGCAATGGTCATATGTATAAATCCTTAAAAATAAAATTTTTCAATGGGTAAACCTTATTTATTAAATAAATAATTTTTACTTTAAATCTTTTCAACTTACCTTTTATTATAAAACTAAATATCTATAATATTTTAAAAAATTAAAAAAATATAATATAATATATTACTGTAGACTTAATTGACAAATTTTAAGAGGATTATTGTATCTCTATAAACTTTTTTACAAGAATTCGTGATTTTCATAGGTAGCGGATTTACGGAATGAAGTTACTAATATAAAACCTTAAAATGTTGATATTTTTTTTTCTAGTAATATAATATAATTACTAGTAATAATATACTTTAGTAATTTAAAAATATAGGTTAATTTTAATGTCACACACAGTTAAGATATATGATACATGTATAGGTTGTACTCAATGTGTACGTGCTTGTCCAACAGATGTATTAGAAATGGTACCCTGGGATGGTTGTAAATCTGGTCAGATCGCTTCATCACCACGTGTAGAAGATTGTGTTGGTTGTAAAAGATGTGAAACAGCATGTCCAACAGATTTTTTAAGTGTACGTGTATACTTAGGAGCTGAAACAACTAGAAGTTTAGGTCTAGCATATTAATTTGTTAATAAAATAACAAGTTTATTGTTTAAACAATAAACTTGTTATTTTATTATATTACGATAACCATCCGTAACTATGTAACCCCTTACCTAGAAAATTAACGCCTAAATAACAAACCCAAATTACAAAAAAACCTAACGAGCCTAAGATAGCTGTTTTTTTACCTTCCCAGCCTTTTGTTATTCTAGCATGTAAATATGCCGCAAAAATAAGCCAAGTTATTAGTGCCCAAGTTTCTTTTGGATCCCAGCTCCAGTAAGATCCCCAAGCTTCATTAGCCCATACACCACCTGCAATTATACCTATTGTTAAAAATGGAAAACCTAGTCCGATAACACGGTAACTCCAATTATCTATGATATATAATAGTTTTAGTTTACCTTCTTGAATTTCAGTCTTTAGAATAGAAATTGGTTCTGGATTTGTTTTATTTAAAATTTCTTCTGGTTCTAATGAATTCGAAAAATTTAAAGAACGGTAATTAACTTCATTTCCTTTTGAAATAATTAGAAATAAAATCGACAATAAAGACCCGATTATTAATGTGCCATAACTTAACATCATCATACTAACATGCATCATAAGCCAATTTGATTGTAATGCGGGTACTAAAGGACTAGCTTTTTGCATTTCTATTGGTAAAGTTAAATTTGCAAAACCATTTATTAGTAAAGCTACGGGAATTAATGTCGCTCCTATTAATTTACTTTTGGTTTTATGTTCAACATATAAATAAATAGATAATAAAGTCCAAGTTAAGAATAATAACGATTCATAGAGATTACTTAAAGGAAAATAACCTGCAAAAACCCAACGTGAACCTAATATAAAAAATAGTAAACCGTTTGCAATAATTGAACCAATTCTAGTTATTTTTGTTAAAGTCGAATTTTTAAATAAAATTACACTTATCCAATATAAAATCATTGTTATTAGTAATATACCAAAAACAATGTTGGATAAAAAATTTTGGGTTAAGTCCCAATTCATATCAATCTCCAATTTTTAATCATATCTATATTAATTAATTATTTTAATTAATTTTTTAATAATATTAAGGTTAATATTATTATTAACAAGTAATATTAATCATATGCGTAAATGTATTTAAATAAATAAATAAATAAAATTTTTATTTTGTAAAATAATGTAATATTTATTATTAAATAATAAAATTTAATAAAATAAAATATATGAAATTAGCTGTTTATGGTAAAGGTGGTATTGGAAAATCAACAACAAGTTGTAATATTTCAGTAGCTTTATGCAAAAGAGGCAAAAAAGTTCTACAAATTGGCTGCGATCCAAAGCATGATAGTACATTTACATTAACGGGTTTTTTAATTCCGACTATTATTGATACTTTACAGAGTAAAGATTACCACTATGAAGATGTTTGGCCTGAAGATGTAATTTATCAAGGGTATGGTGGGGTTGATTGTGTCGAGGCTGGAGGTCCACCTGCAGGAGCTGGTTGTGGTGGTTATGTTGTAGGTGAAACAGTAAAATTATTAAAAGAATTAAATGCATTTGACGAGTATGATGTCATTTTATTTGATGTTTTAGGTGATGTTGTTTGTGGAGGTTTTGCCGCTCCTTTAAATTATGCTGATTATTGCCTTATTGTTACTGATAATGGGTTTGATGCATTATTTGCAGCAAATAGAATTTCAGCATCAGTACGTGAAAAAGCTAGAACACATTCTTTAAGGCTTGCTGGTTTAATTGGTAATAGAACTGCGACAAGGGATTTAATTGATAAATATATTAGTTCCGTACCAATGCCTGTTTTAGAAGTTTTACCTCTTATTGAAGATATTAGAATTTCACGAGTAAAAGGCAAAACATTATTTGAAATGTCAGATTCTGAACCATCACTAAAATATGTTTGTGAATACTATTTAAATATAGCAGATCAATTGATCGCTGAGCCAGAAGGTGTTATTCCACGGGAATCACCTGATAGGGAACTTTTCAGCTTATTATCAGACTTTTATCTAAATCCAAATGATAATAAAGAGATGGATTCTTCAATTAATGAAAATGAAGAACTTTTAGTTATTTAATAGAAAAAAATGGTATTAAAAGAAAAAGAAACGTTATCATTTGAGTGTGAAACAGGTAATTATCATACCTTTTGTCCTATAAGTTGTGTTGCTTGGTTATATCAAAAAATAGAAGATAGTTTTTTCCTAGTTATTGGTACAAAAACATGTGGCTATTTTTTACAAAATGCTCTGGGCGTTATGATATTTGCCGAACCACGCTATGCTATGGCTGAATTAGAAGAAGGCGATATCTCAGCACAATTAAGCGACTACCAAGAATTAAAACGTTTATGTTTGCAAATTAAAAAAGATAGAAACCCTAGCGTTATTTTTTGGATTGGTACATGTACAACTGAAATTATTAAAATGGATTTAGAAGGAATTGCTCCTAAATTAGAATTAGAGATTCAGGTACCATTAATTGTTGCACGTGCAAATGGCTTAGATTATGCCTTTACACAAGGAGAAGATACCGTATTAGCTGCATTGGCACAAAAAACTTATAAACCAGAAAAATATGATTTAATCGCCACCCCAGAATTAACTAAAGAAAAAAAGAATTTAATTTTATTTGGATCATTACCAGATTCTGTAGCTAACCAATTAACATTCGAATTAAAAAAACAGAATGTTACTGTTGATGGTTGGTTACCTTCTAAGCGTTATTCAGAATTACCAGCTATTAAAGAGGGTTATTTTGTTTGCGGTGTTAACCCTTATTTAAGTAGGACTGCAACAACACTAATGCGGAGACGAAAATGTACCTTAATCTCTAGTCCTTTTCCAATCGGCCCTGATGGTACAAGATTATGGATTGAAAAAATTTGCAAAGCTTTAGATGTTACTCCTACTGGTTTAGAAGAACGTGAAAAAGATAGCTGGGAATCCTTAAAAGAATATTTACCTTTAATTAAAGGTAAATCGGTTTATTTTATGGGTGATAATCTCTTAGAAATTTCATTAGCACGGTTTTTGATTAATTGTGGTATGGTTGTTTATGAAATTGGTATTCCGTATATGGATCAACGATACCAAAAAGCAGAATTAGAATTGTTAAAAGAAACTTGTAAATCAAAAAAAGTTAAAGTTCCTAGAATCATTGAAAAACCTGATAATTACAATCAAATAGACCGTATTAGAGATTTAAAGCCAGATATAGTAATTACTGGAATGGCTCATGCAAATCCATTAGAAGCTCGTAATATTTCTACTAAGTGGTCAGTTGAATTCACATTTGCACAAATTCATGGTTTTATAAATGCAAAAGATATTTTAGAACTAATTACACGTCCCTTAAGACGTAATAAAGGTTTAAAACAATTAGGGTGGGGAACTTCTTATAAAACCAATTTTTAAATAATTAAATTTTATGAAATTAGCTTATTGGATGTATGCAGGTCCTGCCCATATAGGGACTTTGCGAATTGCGAGTTCATTTAGAAATGTGCATGCAATAATGCATGCACCTTTAGGAGATGATTATTTTAATGTAATGTCTTCAATGCTTGAAAGAAAGAGAGATTTTACTCCGGTTACAGCAAGTGTAGTAGATCGACATGTTTTAGCACGTGGGTCACAAGAAAAAGTTGTTACTAACATTATTCGAAAAGATAAAGAAGAACAACCAGATTTAGTCATATTAACCCCAACATGTACTTCAAGTATTTTACAAGAAGATTTACAAAATTTTTGTTATAGAGCTTCATTAGAGTCTAATTCTGATGTTTTATTAGCGGATGTTAACCATTACCGAGTTAATGAGATGCAGGCAGCCGATCGGACATTAGAACAAATTGTTGCTTTTTATTTAGAGAAAGCCCAAAAAAATCAATCAATTAATTTAACTAAAACAAAAACTCCATCTGTAAATATTATAGGTTCTTTTAATCTAGCATTTCATAATCAACATGATATTGCGGAATTAAAACGTTTATTTAAAGATCTTGATATTTCTATTAATGAAATTATTCCGGAAGGTAATTCAGTTAATAATTTAAAGAATTTACCAAAAGCATGGTTTAATATTATCCCTTACCGTGAAGTTGGTAACTTAACGGGTGAATATTTAAAAAATAATTATGGAATACCCTATATTGATATTACACCAATGGGGGTAGTTGAAATTGCTAAATTTATTCGAAAAATAGAACAAATATTAAATAAGAATAATTTTAATGTTTGTTATGAAAAATTTATTGATAATCAAACCCGTTTTATATCACAATCAGCTTGGTTTTCTCGTTCAATTGATTGTCAAAATTTAACAGGTAAAAAAGCAGTTGTTTTCGGCGATTCCACACATGCAGTAGCGATAACAAAAATTTTAGTTAAAGAATTAGGTATAAATGTTTTATGGGCAGGTACTTATTGTAAGTATGATAAAGCTTGGTTTACTTCTCAGTTAAAAGGTATTTGTGATGAAATTATATTGACAGATGATCATAATTTAGTTGGTGATTTAATCGCAAAAACGGAACCAGAAGCAATCTTCGGAACGCAAATGGAACGTCATGTTGGGAAACGTTTAAATATCCCGTGTGGTGTTATTTCAGCTCCTGTACATATTCAAAATTTCCCTTTAAGTTACCGGCCATTTTTAGGTTATGAAGGTGCGAATCAAATTTCTGATTTAATTTATAACTCTTTTACATTAGGGATGGAAGATCATTTATTAGAAATTTTTGGTGGTCATGATACTCGTGAGGTTTTAACACAATCATTAACATCTGAATTAGGTATCATTTGGTCAAAAGAAGCAGAAAAAGAATTACAAAAAATTCCGGGATTTGTACGAGGAAAAATTAAACGTAATACTGAAAAGTATGCTCATGAACATAATATTAATAAAATTTCATTAGAAATTATGTATGCAGCTAAAGAAGCAGTTAATTCTTAATAAAAAAAGGTTTAACAGATTTTTAAAAATCTGTTAAACCTTTTTTTATTAACCAAATTTACCTGATGTTGATGCAATTAAGAATGCTGCATATGTTAGGATATAACCTACTGTAAAATGAACTAAACCAACTAGCCTAGCCTGAACAATTGATAATGCTACCGGTTTATCACGCCATCGTACTAAATTAGCTAACGGTGTTCTTTCATGAGCCCAAACTAATGTTTCAATTAATTCTTGCCAGTAACCTCGCCAAGAAATTAAGAACATAAATCCTGTTGCCCAGATTAAATGACCAAATAGGAACATCCATGCCCAAACCGATAAATTATTCATCCCAAAAGGATTATAACCGTTAATTAAGGGTGATGAATTTAACCATAAGTAATCACGTAGCCAACCCATTATATAGTTTGATGATTCATTAAATTGACCTGGGTTACCACCCCAAATTGTCATATGTTTCCAATGCCAATAGAATGTAACCCAACCAATTGTATTTAGCATCCAAAACATTGCTAAATAAAAAGCATCCCAAGCTGAAATATCACAGGTACCCCCACGACCAGGACCATCACAAGGGAAACTATAACCGAAATCTTTTTTATCCGGCATTAATTTTGAGCCTCGAGCATCTAATGCACCTTTAACAAGAATTAAAGTAGTTACATGTAACCCTAAAGCAATAGCATGGTGAACTAAAAAGTCACCAGGTCCAATTTTTAGAAATAAATCTGTTTTTGTACTATTAATCGCTTCAAGCCAACCTGGTAACCAAATATTATTACCCGCAATAGTTGCGGGACTATCTGCTGATGATAACAATACATTGAAACCATAGATTGCTTTACCAGATGCAGCTTGAATATATTCTGCAAATAAAGGCTCAAATAAAATTTGTTTTTCAGGTTGACCAAAAGCAACTACAGTATCATTATGGATATATAAACCTAAAGTATGAAATCCTAGAAATAAAGATGCCCAACTTAAATGAGAAATAATAGCTTCTTTATGTTCTAACATACGTGCTAAGACATTATTTTTATTTAATTCGGGATCATAATCTCGAACAAAGAAAATAGCACCATGGGCAAAAGCACCTACCATTAAAAATCCAGCAATATATTGATGGTGAGTATATAAAGCCGCTTCAGTTGTAAAATCTTTTGATAAAAATGCATAAGGTGTTAGGGCATACATATGTTGTGCTGTTAAAGAAGTCGCTACACCTAATGAAGCTAGTGCTAGCCCTAATTGCATATGTAATGAATTTGTAATTGTTTCAAATAGACCTACATGGCCATTGCCTAAACGACCCCCAGGAGGTCTATGCGCATCTAGGATTTCTTTCATATTATGGCCAATACCAAAATTTGTTCGATACATATGACCTGCAATAATAAAAACTACTGCAATTGCTAATTGGTGATGTGCTATATCAGTTAGCCACAAAGATTGTGTCTGAGGATGGAATCCTCCTAAGAATGTTAAAATTGCTGTTCCTGCACCTTGTGAAGTTCCGAATATATGTTCTGCTGTATCTGGATTTTCAGCGTATGCAGTCCAATCTCCCCGAAAGAATGGAGTTAATCCTGCTGGGTGTGGTGGTACTGTTAAGAAGTTATCCCACCCAATTCTAATTCCACGTGAAGCTGGGATAGCTACATGAACTAAATGTCCAGTCCATGCTAGGGAACTAACACCAAATAGACCTGATAAATGGTGGTTTAATCTAGATTCATTGTTTTTAAACCATGATAAACTTGGTCTAAATTTAGGTTGTAGATGTAACCAACCTGCAAAAAGTAAAACTGCAGATAACATTATTAACCCAACTGAACCTTTATATAATTCTATGTTTGTTCGGAAACCTATAGTGTACCACCATTGATAAACCCCTGAATAAGCTATATTCACAGGGTATGTTCCACTTGCTTTACTAAATGCTTTTAATGCATTTTCACCAAAATGAGGATCCCAAATTGCATGTGCTATGGGTTTAACTTTTAATGGATTTGCTACCCATTGTTCAAAGTTACCTTGCCACGCAACATGAAATAAATTACCTGAAGTCCATAAAAAAATGATAGCTAAATGACCAAAATGTGAAGCAAATATTTTTTGATACAAATTTTCTTCTGTCATTCCATCATGTGCTTCTAAATCATGTGCAGTGGCAATACCATACCATATTCTTCGTGTTGCAGGATCTTGAGCTAAAGCTTGGCTAAACTTTGGAAATTTAGTTGCCATACTACAATTATTACCTATTTTTATAAATTATGTGAGTATAATACATTAATGCGGATTAATTAAATAATTATACTCTATAAACTGTTCGCATATTATGTTAGAAGCTATCCTATAGAGATTGACCGAGCTAAGAAGAATGCCCAAGTTGTACCAATCCCCCCTAGTAAATAGTGTGCTAGACCTACAGCACGTCCTTGAGTAATACTTAATGCGCGTGGCTGAATAGCTGGTGCAAAATTTAATTTATTATGTGCCCATACTATTGATTCAATTAATTCTTGCCAATAGCCTCGTCCACTGAATAAAAACATTAAACTAAATGCCCAAATGAAATGTGCACCTAAAAATATTAGACCATATGCTGATAAGGCTGAACCATACGATTGGATTACTTGTGAAGCTTGTGACCATAAAAAGTCACGTAACCACCCATTGATAGTTATTGAGCTTTGTGCAAAATTACCACCCGTTACATGTGAAACTACACCTTCAGGTGTTACAGTTCCCCAAACGTCTGATTGCATTTTCCAACTAAAATGGAATAAAACTACTGATAATGAGTTATACATCCAGAATAGCCCTAAGAAAACATGATCCCAGCTTGAACTTTGACATGTACCACCACGTCCTGGACCATCACAAGGGAATCTAAATCCTAAATTTGCTTTATCTGGAATTAGTTTTGAACTACGTGCAAATAAAACCCCTTTTAATAAAATTAAAACTGTTACATGAATTGTAAATGCATGTATATGATGAACCATAAAATCTGCTGTACCTAATTTAATTGGCATCATAGCAATTTTTCCACCAACTGAAATTACATCACCCCCAAAAGCATAACTTGTAGTTGCTAAAGCATTTGGTGCTGTTGTACCCGGTGCTAATAAATGAATATTTTGAATCCATTGTGCAAAAATCGGCTGTAATTGGATAGCTTTATCTGAAAACATATCTTGAGGTCTACCTAATGCACGCATAGTATCATTGTGTACATAGAATCCAAAAGCATGAGTTCCTAAAAATATACAAACCCAATTTAAATGTGAAATAATAGCATCTCGATGACGTAAAACTCGATCTAATAGGTTGTTATAATTATTTGCAGGGGTATAATCACGAACCATAAAAATCGCTCCGTGAGCTGCACCACCAACAACACAAAAACCACCAATCCACATATGATGTGTAAATAAGGATAATTGTGTAGCATAATCAGTTGCTATATAAGGGTATGGTGGCATTGCATACATATGGTGTGCTACGATAATACTTAATGACCCTAACATTGCTAAATTAATAGCTAATTGTGCATGCCAAGATGTTGTTAAAATCTCATATAACCCTTTATGACCTTCACCAGTAAAAGGACCTTTATGAGCCTCTAAAATTTCTTTCATACTATGGCCAATCCCCCAATTTGTTCTGTACATATGGCCAGCAACAATAAATAAAACAGCTAGTGCTAAATGGTGATGGGCAATATCTGTTATCCATAACCCACCTGTAATCGGATTTAATCCACCTTTAAATGTTAGAAAATCTGAATATTCACCCCAATTACCCCCAAAGAAAGGTGCTAAGCCTTTTGCAAAACTTGGGTATAATTGAACCATTAAATCACGATTAATTAAAAATTCATGAGGTAAAGGTATTTCTTGAGGGTTCACTCCTGCGTCTAATAATTTATTAATAGGTGCAGCAATATGAATTTGGTGACCAGACCATGATAAACACCCTAATCCGAGTAAACCAGCTAAGTGGTGATTCATCATTGACTCAGCATTTTGGAACCATTCTAATTTTGGTGCAGCTTTGTGGTAATGAAACCAACCTGCAAAGACCATTAAACCAGACATAACTAAACCACCAATTGCTGTCCAGTATAACTCAACTTCACTAGTTATTCCTTCAGAACGCCATAATTGGAACCAACCAGAAGTTGTTTGAATACCTTGAAAATTACCACCAACATCTCCATTTAAAACTTCTTGCCCTACAATTGGCCAAACAACTTGTGAACTTTGTTTTATATGAATTGGGTCATTTAACCACGCAGAATAGTTAGAAAAATATGCACCATGGAAATGCATACCACTAATCCAGAAAAAAATGATAGCTAATTGCCCAAAATGAGCACTAAAAATTTTTCTTGATACTTCTTCTAATGAACTTGTTTGACTATCAAAATCATGTGCATCTGCGTGAAGATTCCAAATCCATGTAGTTGTTTTTGGACCCTTTGCTAATGTCCGCGAAAAATGGCCTGGTTGAGCCCATTTTGCAAAACTAGTTTCTACAGCATCTTTTTCAACTAAAACTTGAACATTTTTTGTTTGACGCTCTGGTGAACTTATTACCATTGAGTTTTCCCTATTTGGGTACAAAATATATGAAACTCTTACATTGAAAAAATAATTAAATATTAAATATAAGTTTTCACTTAATAATTATAATATCATTCGCTTTTTTATTTAAAATAATTTATAATTATAATATTTATGTTAAATATAAATTATTTATTTATTATGTTTATTAACACAGATTTAGACAAATTAATTGAAAATTTACCTTTTTTCTTAAGAAGAAAGTTAGATCACCACCCGAAAAAAGAATTTTTAATTGAAATTGTTATAGATTTAGGCCGGAGACCAGAAGCACGATTTGTTAATAAAAATGAGTATTTATCGCAAAAATTAATTTCATGGCAAGATTTAGATTTTACGATTAAACGGATAGGTAATTTTAGTAATGATAATAGAGCAGGTATTCAAAAGACTTTACATCGTATAAGTTGTATAAGAAATAGACAATTTGTAATTAATGGTTTAACTTGTCGAATTGGAAGAACATTATTTGGAACAATAAATGGTGTGAGAGATCTTTTAGAATCTGAAAAATCGATTTTAATTTTAGGTAAACCAGGTGTTGGAAAAACAACAGCTATTAGAGAAATTAGTAGGATATTATCCGAAGAAAAAAATAAAAGAGTTGTTATTGTTGACACATCTAATGAAATTGCAGGTGATAGTGATATCCCTCATGTAGGAATTGGAAAAGCAAGAATAATGCAAGTTGCCCAATCTAAGTTGCAACATCAAGTCATGATTGAAGCAATTGAAAATCATATGCCTGAAGTAATAATTATTGATGAAATAGGAACTGAATTAGAAGCTTTAGCTGCTCGAACTATTTCTGAGCGTGGGGTCCAATTAATCGGAACAGCGCATGGCAATTCATTAGAAAGTGTTATTAAAAATCCTTTATTAACTGACTTAACAGGTGGTATTCAGTATGTAACTTTAAGTGATGAAGAAGCAAGAAGAAGGTCCACACAAAAAAGTGTCTTAGAACGAAAAGCTTATCCAGCTTTTCAATTAGGAATTGAAATTAATAATCAAAATAATTGGAATATTCATCAAAATATTAAAGAATCGGTTGATTTAATTTTACAAAATGAAAAACCTGTAGTTCAAAGGCGTTATTTTAAAAGAATCAGTGAAACCGAAATAATACGAAAATATGAGACAAACTTTGAAATTTCATCTTTGGTAATGTCCCATAACTTTAAAAATTGGAAAAATTTTAAAAAAGAAAAAAAAATTATAAATAATTTTTTTTTGAATAGCAATAAGGAGTATAAAATATATTCTTATTCGTTACCAATTTATTTATTACAATTCATTTTTAAAAAATTTAATATTAAACTAACATTTACTAATCAGATAACAAAAGGAACAATTATTATAGGGTTAAAGAACCACATTAATAATAATAATAGTCTTATAGATACAGCACAGAATAAAATTATTCCTATTTTTACTTTAAAAAATAGTACAGCATTTGAAATCACACAACTTTTATTTCATATATTAAAATTAAATTAGATAATAAAATTAGACATTTTATGTTAAACTTAAACTTAGTTATTATTATTAAATAAAAAGGAAAATATTTATGACATCACCTACCCAAATTATCTTAGAAAAAGTACAAGTAATTGTTGCAGAACAATTAGGTTTAGGAGAATTACAAGTAAAAGCTAATGCGAATTTTTCAACGGAATTAGGTGCAGATTCTTTAGATGTAGTAGAATTAGTAATGGCTTTAGAAGAAGAGTTTGAAATCGAAATTCCAGATGAATCAGCTGCTAATATATCAACTGTTCAGGAAGCTGTAGATTATATCGCTAAAAATTCAAAATAAATTTTACTAGACAAAATAACAAGATAATTATATAATTGTTTTGTTACGGGATATAGCGCAGCTTGGTAGCGCATCTGCTTTGGGAGCAGAGGGTCGTAGGTTCAAATCCTACTATCCCGATTGTCTTGTAACTTAATTAAAATTTATAAAAATCAATTATGACATTCTGGTTATTAAATTTAAGTTTAGAGATGAGAGAAACCATTATGGTATTATCTGAAGCTATGTTAATGTTTTTAAAGATTTATAATCTTTTAATTACGCTTCGATTAACACTTGTTTGGTTTCCAAATTTTAACCCATACATTCAACCTTTTGTATTCTTATTAAAATTTGTTGATCCTTTCTTAAGAATATTTAGAGGTTTTTTACCATCAGTTTTCGGTATAGATTTTTCTCCATTATTAGCCCTTACATTTTTACAAGCATTAAGTGAGTTTTTACAAAATTTGAGACTACTTTAGATAGAAATTTATATTGACATCTTTTTGATTATTCTTTATATTAACTCTGTAGACTTATGAAAATTTCAAATGTATAAATTAAAAACTCGTAAATCTGCTTCTAAACGCTATAAAAGAACAGCTTCAGGCAACTTTTTACGTAAACATGCTTATAAAGGGCATCTTTTAATGAAAAAATCCAATTTACAAAAACGAAGACTCTCTATAACAATTTGTGTAAATAAAGCTGATAAACGGGCATTAAAATTAATGTTACCTTATTCCTAAATAAATATGGTTAGAATTAAAAGAGGTAATGTCGCAAGAAAACGAAGAAAAAAGATCTTAACGTTAGCGAAAGGTTATCGAGGTACCCATTCTAAGTTATTTCGTGTAGCTAATCAACAAGTTATGAAGGCACTTCGATATTCATATATTGGGCGAAAACAGAAAAAACGAAATTTTCGAAAAATTTGGATTGTTCGCCTTAGTGCGGCTGCAAAATCTAATGGTATTAAATATAATCATTTAATTCATTCGTTAAAAAAATCAAAAATAATATTAAATCGTAAAATGTTAAGTCAAATTTCAATTTTTGATTATGAAACATTTCAAGAACTATTAAAAATAAGTAATCAATAATAAATTTATAAAAATTAAAATTTTGTTTGACTACCTAAAAAATTTTGCTGGCGTAGCTCAGTTGGTAGAGCAACTGATTTGTAATCAGTCGGACGGCGGTTCAACTCCGTTCGCCAGCTTTAGGTAATATAGATTTTAATAAATTAAATTTGCGGGCATAGCTCAGTGGTAGAGCACGACCTTGCCAAGGTTGATGTCGCGCGTTCGAATCGCGTTGCCCGCTTACAAAAATAATTTTTTTAAACTTATCCTTGACAACAATTATTTATATGTTTTATTATATAAAGTAATATGCCCCCATCGTCTAGAGGCCTAGGACACCTCCCTTTCACGGAGGCAACAGGGATTCGAATTCCCTTGGGGGTATTCCTTATGAGACTATAAAAGAGAGAGTTTATAGTAGGTTTAGCTTAACAATTATACTTCTTATTTTCTTTATTGGGTCACCTGGGACTTGAACCCAGAACAAATCGGTTAAAAGCCGAGTACTCTACCATTGAGTTAGCAACCCTTAGTTTATTATAATTATAACTATAATAAACTATTATTGATTTATATTCAAGAGTATATTTTAAATTTTCTAAAAAAATATTTAATTTATTATTTTTAAAGTAAAATTAAATATAACATTATCAAGTTATTTTATTATTTGGTAGATATTATAAATATTAAGGAATTTGAAAATATGATTAATTGGCAAGTTATTGGTCAATTGCTAGCTACGGGCGCTATAATGCTGTCAGGTCCTGTAGTTATCGTACTATTAGCCTTAAAAAAAGGTAATTTATAATCTTACATAATAAAGGAATATTTATGATTACTGCTTTAGTTGGTTTGTTAGTTTTAATTTCGTTAGGATTAATTGTTGCAGTACCTGTAGCATTAGCAACACCAGGAGATTGGGAAAATTCAAAAGGTACCTTTAACCGTGCTTTTCAAGCATGGGTTAGTTTAGTATTAGTAATTGCTGCGGCAGATGGAATCTCATCATCAATATAAAAAAGTTAGTTAAATAAATTAAAATTTTAATTTATTTAACTAACTTTTTTATTAAAAAGAATAGACCCAGTAGGAATCGAACCTACATTTAAAGCTTAGAAGGCTTGTGCATTATCCATTATACTATGGGTCCAAAATTGAACGATTTATTTTTTAATTTCCTAAAATAAATCGTTCAAATTTAGTAACTTTGATATTTTCACCAAGTAAACTAACAGTTTGTTTAATTAACTCATTTACTGTTATATTAGTGTCACGGATGTAATCTTGTTCCAACAAAACTTTAGTTTTTAAAATTTTATTAACCCGTCCCTCAACAATTTGTTCTTTAATTTTTTCAGGTTTGCTAATAAGATCTTCTTTATTATTTTCAAATTCCTGCGTTGTTGCCTTTAATTCTTCTGATATATCACCTAGAGAAATAATTTCAATTTTTGGATCAGAAGCAATTTGCATAGCAATATTCCTTACTAACTCTTTAAATTCTATTCGTCTTGCTACAAAATCTGTCTCACAATTAACTTCAATTAGAACACCTACTTTATTTCCTGTATGTATATAAGCATCAATAATTCCCTCATTAGCATTTCGAGAGGCTTTTTTGTCAGCTGTAGCCATTCCTTTTAATCGTAGGTCTGCAATTGCTTTAGTAAAATCTCCATTATTATCCTGAAGAGCTTTTTTACAATTCATCATCCCTGCTCCAGTTTTATCACGAAGTTCTTTTACAACTTTTGCACTTATTTTAATTGTCATACAAATATTATTTATTTTTTAAAAACTGTTCATTTCCTAAACAGATACTGTTTGTTAAAGATTCTAAAATTAATTTAATTGATCGAATTGCATCATCGTTACCAGGTATGGGGATATCAACTAAATCTGGGTCACAATTTGTATCTAAAATTGATATAACAGGTATACCTAATGTTCGACATTCTTTTATTGCAGTCATCTCCCGTCTTTGGTCAATTATAATTGCGACATCAGGAAGTTTTTTCATTTTTTTGACACCATTTAAATGCTTACGTAATTTCTCTAATTCTTTTTGACGTATAGATGCTTCTTTTTTTGGCAACACGTTAAAAACTTCATTACGTTCTTGTTCTTCTAATTCTTTTAAGCGTGATATTCGTGTTTTTAGTGTAACCCAATTTGTTAGCATACCACCTAACCACCTATGGTTTACATAGTAAGAATCCGAAAGTTCTGCTTGTTGGGCTATGATATTAGTTGCTTGTCGTTTTGTCCCAATAAATAAAAATTTTTTTCCTTTTTTTGCCTCTAATTCAGCATATGAATTAGCTTTTTTCAGTAGTTGTATCGATTGAACTAAATCTAAGATATGAATATTATTTTTTTCAGTATAAATATAAGAAAACATTTTTGGATTCCATCTATATGACTTATGTCCAAAATGAACTCCTGCTTCTAATAATTGGGCTAAAGTAATTTCAGCCATAATAAAATTTAATTCCTTTATTAAATATTTAATTCTTTATTATTAAAGATACCAAATTTTTTTAGAACTCGTCTAGCTTTAATTCGCTAAGAATTGTTTTAAATTAATTATACTTGGATCTGTAGTCAAATCTAAACCATTTTTGGCTGAATTCTCATACCCAGTCCCAGCAGGTATTAAATTTCCAATAATTACATTTTCTTTTAATCCACGAAGCCAATCAACTTTACCTTCAATAGATGCTTTTGTTAAAACCCTGGTAGTTTCCTGAAAACTAGCTGCAGAAATGAAGCTTTCAGTATTAAGAGCTGCTCTTGTTATTCCTAGTAATATAGGCTTATAGTAAGCGATTAATTTTGTCTCATTTAATATAGCTTGGTTTATATATTTTATATGTTCTAATTCAATTAGTTCATTTACTAATAAAGGACTATCTCCTTCATATAATATTTTAACTTTTTTTGTCATTTGTTTAATAATAACCTCGATATGTTTATCGGAGATGTAAACACCTTGAGATTGGTACACTTGTTGAATTAGCTTTAGAATTATATTCTGTATTTTTTTAAAGCTTCGATATGATGACTCATAGAAATTCTCAATAATTATATAATAATTAAAATAAATACTTAATAAATTATGTAAGTTTATGTTTGTGTTTTTTGAATATTCACCGATCCGGACAAAACTAAAATCCGAGAATAGTGTAGTCTCACTCTGAATTTTAGTGGTATTTTTTTGTATTTTCCTTGCTTCTAAAATTTGGTCAACTTTGGGTAAACCTTGAACAATGTCAGCCGTAATTTCTTTTTCAAAGACTATAGAACCTATGGTTTGTGTTTCTTTAATTAACTCACCATTTTTCCAATTTATATCTTTTTCTAATGGGAAATAGTAAGGGTGTCCTGTTTGTACAATAAAGTTCTCGTTATTTTCATCAATAATTTTTCCAATTTGATTATTTTTAACTTGTGTTTTTAAGATATCCCCTATTTGTTTTGTATTAATACCCAATTTTGGTACATTTATACAATCTGACTCCCGAATTAAGAATAAATTTTTATATGATTTTGTTTGCTCTTGTATTTTTAATAATTTTAAATTTTCATCATTTATTAATTCTAAATAACCAATAGTGGTATGTGCATTAATAAATTGATTATCTTTAATAATTACTGAGATATTTAAATTTTCCGTTTTTAACTCGTTTGGCAGATAGTTAGTTAAATAAATTTTTTCACACGTTGTTAAATTAATTCCATTTTTAATATCTAATTGACCTAATAAAGATGTATTTAATGGGTTTAGATGATTATCTATATCAATATTAAGAATACGGTTATACAAATCAATTTTAGTATTTGAATAAATTTTCTTGTTAAAATAATTAAAACCCGCAATTAGCTTATCTGTTAATCCGAAATTTAATAAATTTTTCTCAGCGTTTGGAATTTTTAAAATATTTAAAGGTCTTATTAGAACCCTTGGTCCCAAGTTATTACTTATAATTTCTGTAAGTACAATTTGGTCGACTTTTAAGTCTTCTCCGATATATTCCCCCGGATAGAATATTTTATTATCAAATTGTTCGTAATGTTTAATCTTTTTTGTAAATCCTGGTTTGATAATAATCTCTTCGATAATACTATTTCTTTCTTTAATTTCGACTACTCCAGCGGTTTGTGAAAAAATATCATTAGCAATTTCAAAATTTTCAAATACAAAATCGAAATTTTCAACTAATTTTACTGTTTGTTCTCTACCAATTATATGAGTTTCTTCAGGAACCCATAAGATTGTTAAATCGCCAATACCAGTAGCTTCAAAAATTTCATCTGTTGGGGCCTTATCTAAAAGATAAGGATAACCACCTGTATTGACTGTATAATTGTTGTCGACAATTAATCCTAGATTAGTTTTCTCTTTTGGTATATAAAATTCATGAGGGGTATATGGATTTAAATCCGGTACTAAAATTTGTGAGTTGTTGTTGTCTAATAAATAATCATTTGTATTTGTTATTTTTTTTAGTATAAAATTTGTAAAAAATGATTCTACACTCAAAATTTCTAATATTTTTTCAGATAAATTAATAGAATCAGTATTCAATTTAATAATTCCTGATTTTTTTGAAATAATTTTTATTCGTGTGATAAAATTTTCATTATTTAATTTAAGATCTGGATTTAGGTTTATGTAAGAATTTCTTGCGAATTTATACAATTTTCCCTTTAATACCCATATAAGTCTCTTAGAAACAATACCCGCAAATTTTTCTTCATCAATAATAATTTGTCCAGAAGATGCTGTTTGAATTTCCTTAACTTCTTTTTTAGTTTCTTTATTTGTTTCAATTAAACGTGCTAATAAGTTACCCTTAATAATCTCTGAATTATTTCTTGTAAATAATAAAGTATCTTTTATTATTTCTAATTTTTGGTTTTCTAATTTGTCTTGAATTATTAAAAAACCTGAATTTTCCGTTTTTAATACATTCTCACCGGTTGTAGTACGGAAAGGTCGCGTTTTTAAATTAGAAGAAAATGTTACTAAACCACTAAGAGGACTTACAATTTGTTGGTCTGAACCTGCGGTGAAAATCCCCCCTGTATGGAATGTTCGCATTGTTAGTTGTGTGCCAGGTTCTCCGATCGATTGTCCTGCGATAATACCTACAGCTTCACCTAAATCAATTAAATTACCTGTTGCTAAGTTTGACCCATAACATTTTTGACAGATTGACCTGTTTAATTGACATGTTAAAGGTGATCGAATATATATATTATTAGTTCTATTTGAGTCTTTATGAATACTATTAAGTGATCGCCCGTTTAATCTATTATCTTTTAGATTCCCCTTATTAGAGAAAACAAGAGACCGGTGTGTTGTACAATTTTTTTCCCTAATTACAATATCTTGTGCAACGTCAATTAATCGACGTGTCAAATAACCAGAATTGGCAGTTTTTAATGCCGTATCTACAATACCCTTTCTTGCACCATAACCTGACATTAAATAATCAGTTATTTTTAAACCCTCACGAAAATTTTGTTTAATAGGTAAATCCATTATTTCACCATTTGGATCTGACATTAAACCACGCATTCCAACTAATTGACGAACTTGAGAGATATTCCCACGTGCACCTGAGAAAGCCATCATATATACCGAATTTAACGGGTCATAATTATTGAAATAAGAAACAACTTCGTTTTTTAATGTTTCACTCGTATTATTCCAAGTATCAATAACTTTTTGAAATCGTTCTACAGATGTTATTTCACCTTTAGAGTAATCTTCATCTGTAAAATTAATTTCATTATTTGATTTTTGTAACATTAAATTTTTAATGGGTGGAATTCTTAAATCCTCAATACTAATAGAAATACCTGCTTTGGTAGAATATTTAAAACCTAAAATTTTTAGTTCATCAGCAAGTAAGGAAGCTTGTACAGAACCATAATTTAGAAATGTCCAAGCTAATATTTTTTTAAGTTCTTTTTTACTTACTAAATTATTTTGAAATAAATATTTTTTCATAAATAATTGAATATTATTTAATTTTTATAAATTATTTAAAGTTTTTTGTATAGTTTGGTTAAATAAAATACGCCCGCATGTTGTTTGGAAATATTTTGTTAAAACTTCATTTTTGTTATTCTTCCGAACTTGAATTGTTAAGGCTTCATTTTTTTTACCATAATACTCAATATAACTTTTATCTTTATATATTTTTGTTTCTACTAAATTACCAATTTCTTCCATTTTATCATTTGAGCGAACCCAAATTAATGCGTGTAAGTCAATTTTTTTACTTTGATAAGCTAAAATTACATCATCATAATTTGAAAAATAATGAAAAGCTCCTTTTAAATTACCTAAATTATTTACAGTTAGATAATATGTTCCTAAAATCATATCTTGACTTGGCATTACTATAGGTTCACCTGTTGCTGGTGATAAGAAATTATACGGGGCTAACATTAAAACAAATGCTTCTGCTTGAGCTTCTAAAGATAAAGGAACATGTATTGCCATTTGATCTCCATCGAAATCAGCATTAAAAGCTGAACAAACTAAAGGATGTAATCTAATAGCTCGGCCAGAAATTAATACAGGTTCAAAAACTTGAATTCCTAAACGGTGTAACGTTGGGGCTCGATTTAATAAAATTGGGTGATGGTACAGTACAGTTTTTAACACTGTGCGAATTATTTTCTCATTCTTGTGAATAAATTTTTTTGCGATTTTAATATTACTAGCTAAACCTTGTGTAATTAATTCATGAATAATAAATGGTTGGAATAATTCAATAGCCATTTCATAAGGTAAACCACATTGGTTTAACTCTAAAGTGGGTCCTACCACAATTACGGATCTTCCTGAATAATCTACACGTTTACCTAATAAATTTTGTCTAAATCTTCCTTGTTTTCCTTTTATAATATCCGATAATGAACGTAAGGGTCTCTTATTAGCAGTAACAGCAGATTTACCTCTTTTACCATTATCTATTAAAGCATCGACAGCTTCTTGTAACATACGTTTTTCATTTAGAATGAGGATATCAGGAGCATAAATTTCTAGTAATCGTTTTAAACGATTATTTCTTGTTATAACACGTCGATATAATTCATTTAAATCAGAGGTTGCAAATCTACCACCATCTAATTGTACCATTGGTCTGAGTCCTGCTGGAATAACAGGTAATAATGATAGAACCATCCAACTCGGGTCTGATGAAGTTGCTATAAAATTTTCTATAATTCGTATTCGTTTACTTAAAATTTCATGCAATTCGATATCTTTATTTGGAATATTTGCAATTAACACCCCTTCTGTCTTTTTTGTATTAGATTTTTGTAATTTTTCTTTAGCAAAATCATCAATAATTTCTTTAAACTGAGTATTTAAAATAGATATTTGTTGTCTATCATGTAGACTTTCTTTTTTTAAATTCAATTGTTCAAGTTTTTTTTTGATAACATTTGCACCAATTAGATTTTCTTTTTGAAAATCCTCTAAGGATTCTAGTTCACTGATATTTGACTCTTCATACTCCCTAAAATAAATAATATTTTCTAACGGTTTACGTCTTAGGTCGAGTAAAATTCTAAAAACACTAGGGATACTTTTTAAATACCAAATATGAACAACAGGGTACATTAGTTTAATGTGCCCCATTCGATGTCTTCTTACCCTAGATTGAGTAATTTCAACACCACAACGGTCACAAATTAATCCACTATAACGAACTCGTTTGTATTTACCACAATGACATTCCCAATTTTTTGTTGGACCAAAGATACGTTCACAAAACAAGCCGTCCATCTCAGGTTTAAATGTTCGATAATTGATAGTTTCAGGTTTTAAAATTTCACCAACAGTTTCTCCATTTGGTAATATACGTTCACCCCATTCTTTAATACGGTTGGGAGAAGCTAATTTAATTTTAACATAATCAAATTCTTTTTCTAATTTAACCATTTTTAGTTTTTTTTTATTAAAACTGTTTATTTTTTGTATTTGCTATAGGTGAAAATCGTTTTAAATTAGGGTCATAAACTTCCATTAAATTAATTTCTTTATAATAATCTGAGCTTACTTCCTCATCATGCATTTTATAAGTACTAATATCTAAACCAAGTGACTGTAATTCACGCATTAAAACTTTAAAAGACTCTGGTATACCAGGTTTTGGAATAGCACGACCTTTTACAATAGCATTTAAAGTATCATTTCGTCCCTCAATATCATCAGATTTTAGAGTTAATAATTCTTGTAAGATATAGGCAGCACCAAAGGCTTCTAAAGCCCAAACTTCCATTTCTCCAAAACGTTGCCCACCATTTTGCGACTTCCCTCCTAATGGTTGCTGTGTTACTAATGAATAAGGGCCAGTAGAACGTGCATGAATTTTTTCATCAACTAAATGAATTAATTTTAACATATACGCTTTACCAACAGTTACGGGATTTTCAAAAGGCTCGCCTGTTCTCCCATCATTTAATACAATTTTTCCCGGTGCATAAGGATTAAATACCCAAGCTTGGTTTTTCTTTATTGATGCTTCTCTCAATTTTTTATTAATTAGAATTCGTGAACTATCACGCCCAAACATTTCATCAAAAGGTAATACTTTAAAACGTCGATTTAATTTATAGCCAGCGAAACCTAATAAACACTCATATAATTGACCTACATTCATTCTTGATGGAACACCTAAAGGGTTTAGAATAACATCAATTGGTGTACCATCAGGTAAATAAGGCATATCTTGACGCGGTAGAACACGTGAAATAATCCCTTTATTACCATGTCTCCCAGCAATTTTATCTCCAACTTGTATTTTTCGTGTTTGTGCTAAAAATATACGTACTAATGATGATGAACCTATTGGTAATTCATCTCCATTACTTCGATGGAACGCTTTAATGTCTATAACTCTACCTTGTTGACCGTTAGGGACTCTTAATGAACTGTCTTTAACATTTTTTGCTTTTTCTCCAAAAATTGCTCTAAGTAATTTTCCTTCAGGAATTTGATCACACTCACCTTTTGGAGTAATTTTTCCAACAAGTATATCTCCAGCTTTAACATAACTACCTTTGTAAACAATGCCTGTTTTATCTAGATTAACTAGAGCATTAGCATTTACATTCGGAATATCGCAAGTAATTTCTTCATCCCCTACTTTTGTTTGTCGAGCTTGAACATCAAATTTTTCAATATGAATTGAAGTAAATACATCATCGTAAATCAATCGTTCGTTAATTAAGATGGCATCTTCAAAATTATACCCTTGCCAGGGCATATAAGCTACCATTATGTTTTGTCCTAAAGCCAATTCACCATTATTTGTCCCTGGTCCATCGGCAATAATTTGACCTGATTCGACATTTTCACCAACCCAAACTAAAGGTCTGTGGTTTATACACGTATCTTGGTTTGATCGATTATATTTCTGTAAATTATATGTGTATAACGTTCCTAATATTTCTTTTATTATAATTTTTTGTGATGACACATAAACGACCATCCCAGCTCTAAAAGCAATAACAGCCATTCCTGAATCTGCTGCCACTTGATTTTCTAGACCTGTTCCAACAATAGGTTTTTGTGCTATTAATAAAGGAACTGATTGGCGTTGCATATTCGAACCCATTAATGCACGATTAGCATCATCATGTTCAAAAAATGGAATTAATGCAGCGGCCGCAGACACAATTTGAACCGTTGAAATAGCAATGAAATCAATTTCATTTGCAGTAACACTTATAAAGTCCTGTTTATAACGAACCGTAATTAATTTTTGGTAAATCTTATTATTCTCATCGATACCTATATCGGCAGGAGCAATTTTAAAATTATCTTCTATATCTGCTGTTAAATATACTGGCAAATTTGTTTTAATTATTTTACTGTTTTTAACTGGCCAAAAGGGAGTTTCTATAAAACCAAAACTATTTACCCGACTGCACGTAGTTAATGAGGAAATTAGTCCTGCATTTGGACCTTCCGGAGTTTCAATAGGGCAAATTCTTCCGTATTGACTTGGGTGAATGTCACGTACTGCAAAACTGATACGTTCCCTATTAAGTCCACCAGGCCCTAGACTACTTATCCGTCTTTTATGAGTTAAAGCTGATAATGGATTTGTTTGATCCATAAATTGCGATAATTGACTTGAACAAAAAAATTCATTTATTGTGGAAATAACAGGTTTAGGATTTATTAAAGTTGAAGACTTTAAAGAAAAATAATCTGTAGAGATTAGTTTTTCTTTAATGTTTCTTTCTAAACGGTTAAACCCAACTCTAAATTGATTTTGTAGTAATTCACCGACGGAGCGAACTCTTCTATTTTTTAAATGGTCAATGTCATCTTCAACACCACCCTTTATGTAAAAATCTAATAAATGATCAATAATTGCTATTATATCTTGGTAAGTAATATTTTCAACATTTTCCGAAATATTTAAATTTAAACGTTTATTAAGTTTTCGACGCCCAATTTTACCAAGATTATAATACTTATCATTAAATATTCTATATGCGAGCCCTTTATTATCATCTGATTCACTAGAATTTTCAAATTCATCTTCTAACGTTGGCAGTAAAAAATTGGAATATTCTAAACTTTTAATTATTTCTGCTTTTGTTAGCTCCATTAATTTTAATAAAGCAGCAGCACAAATTATTGTTTTATCTGTTTTTATTATTAGATCTAAATATTTTATATATTTATCTGGATCATTATCATCTCGTTTTTTATTAACGATAACCGCAAAGGTTATCCAAGAACCTCTATTTGAAATTAATCTTGCTTCATAACCTGTTTTCTTTTTAGTTTTCGAAAAAGAGATGCCAGGACTTTTTATAATTTGACTTATTATAACACGTGCACACCCATTTATAATAAATGTCGCTTGGTTTGTCATTAATGGTAAATTTCCTATATATACCGTTTTACTTTCAATTAAGTGCTTTGATTGATTATCACGGATTTCAATAGGTAAATATATTCTTGCACAATAAGTACTATCGTATTGTTTTGATTCAAATTCATTATACCGAGATTTTTTTAGTTTGTATTCATTACCGAATAAACAAACTTCGATACTTCTAGTAGTTTCTTTAATTGATGAAAAACGTTCTAATTCTTCCGTAAGTCCTTGATGTATGAACCAACAAAAACTTGTTTTTTGGATTTCGATTAAGTCAGGTAGAGTTGTTATAAAATTATTTGGGTTTTTCATTCTACTTATAATTAATTAATTAATCGTATATAACTTATAAATTTAATATTAAGTTTATAAGTTATTTTTAAATAGCTTAATTGTTGTGTAATATTTTTGAAATTTGTGCTTTCTTTCTAGCCGCAGTATTTTTATGTAAAATATTCTTTTTTGTTGCTTTATCGATCTTACTATACAATAAATTTTTTAAATTATTTAATTGTTCTATTTTTTTACCATTTTCATCTGGTTCTTTTAAATTATTTAGAAATGCTTTGAAATAGTATTTTATTGAACCTTTATAAAATTTATTATTTAAGTTATTACGTTTTGCAGTTCTAATTCTTTTTAGTGCTGATTTATTATTTGCCATGTCTTAAAATTTAATAAATAATATTATTTTAATAATAACCGAATTTAGTTAATTTGTGAATATAATGGGTAATGTAGGATTTGAACCTACGACCTTCTGCTTGTAAGGCAGACACTCTACCACTGAGTTAATCACCCATACTTAATAATAATTTATCAGATAATCTGAAATAAAACAATATTGTTTTATTTCAGATTATCTGATAAATTATTATTATTAAATAGGGTCGATGCCCGAGTGGTTAAAGGGGGCGGATTGTAAATCCGTTGCGTTACGCTACGTTGGTTCAAATCCAACTCGGCCTATTTTTTATTCTGTTTTTATTGTTACTTGTTTTTGAATACCCATCATTTGTGAATTACTTTTTCCAGGAGCTACCATTGGGTAGCAATTTTCATTCTCAACGACAATAAATTCAAATAGTATAGGTTTTCCGTAATTTTTTGACATTTTTAATTGTTTGTCCAAATCATCTTGATTAAAAACTGATATTGCTTTTATTCCATATGATTCTGCTAATTTTATAAAATCTGGGCTACCTTCTTCCATATTTGAATGTGAATATCTTTCTCCATAAAACGATTCTTGCCATTGCCTAACCATACCTTGCCAATGATTATTAATAATCATAATACGTATTGGTAATTGATATTGACTAATAGTACCTAATTCCTGAAGACACATTTGAAAACTAGAGTCTCCAGATATACATAAAACAGGAAGGTTTGGAAATGCTACTTGTGCCCCAATAGCGGCAGGTAGACCATACCCCATTGTTCCTAAACCGGCACTTGAGGACCATTTTCGAGATTCGCAATTTATAAATTGTGCTGACCACATTTGGTGCTGACCTACATCTGTAGTAAAAATTCCTGTTGGATAATATTGCCCAATTTTATTTATAACTTCTTGTGGTGACAATGTATTATTAGAATTCGGAATAATCAATGGGTAAGTTTGGCGCCATTTTTTTATTCTAGCTAACCATGCTGTTGATTGAGTAGAATATTGCTGGTTATATTTTTGTCTAGAGTATTCTTTTAAAATCTCTTTTAATATTTCTTTTACATCACCAACAATAGCCATTTGTGGTGTCCGATTTTTTCCAATTTCGGCAGGGTCAATATCAATATGTAAAACTTGAGCATGACAAGCAAATTCATCAAGTTTTCCTGTTACTCGGTCATCAAACCGAGTACCAATAGCAATTAATAAGTCACATTCACTTACAGCAAAATTTGCATAAGCTGTCCCATGCATACCTAGCATGCCTAATGATAAAAGATGGCTTTCCTTGAAAGCACCTTTCCCCATTAAAGTTGTTGTAACAGGTATTTGAAATAACTCAGCCAATTTTAAAAGTTCTTTTGATAAATCTGAAATTGTAGCTCCACCACCGACATAAAGTAATGGCTGTGAGGCTTCACTAATAAGCTTTAATGATTGTTTAATTTGTTGGTTAGTCGTTTTAAATTTAAATCTATACCCTTTTACTTTAAGAATATCTTTTTGTTCAATTAGTGTGTTATTTCTAAACTCTTCTAACCCAACATCTTTTGGTATATCAATTAAAACAGGTCCAGGTCTTCCATTTTGGGCGATAAAAAAAGCTTCTGACACAATGCGGTTAATTTCTTTTGTGTTTCGTATTACATACGAATGTTTTACAATAGGAAGAGTTATTCCGAAGATATCTGTTTCTTGAAATGCGTCTGTACCTATGAATGCACGTCCTACTTGACCTGTTATTATTACAAGTGGTATCGAATCTAGTTGTGCATTTGCAATTCCTGTAACCAAATTTGTTGCTCCAGGTCCTGAGGTTGCAAAACAAACACCAATTCTACCAGTTACTCGAGCATAAGAATCAGCAGCATGTATTGCTCCCTGTTCATGCCGTGTTAGAAAATGTTTAATTAAATTTTGCTTTTCCCAAAAGAATAATTCATCATAAATTGGAAGAATTGCACCACCAGGATAACCAAAAATATGTTTTGTCCCATTTCTTACTAAACTATCAAGTAAAGCAAAAGCACCTGTCTGTTTGTTATAAATTTCTGTTTTATAAGTCATTTTTAATATTTTTATTCAAATTATAAAGCTAGCATATTAATTAATATGAAATATAAAATGGTTAATACAACTAGAATAATAGAAATTAAAACTACCCTAGATTGGCTTGTTTTAAGTAAATTCTTAAAAGGTGTTAAAATTACTAAAATCAACCCACTAAGACTACTAATAAAAAATCTAGGGTATTTAAGAATATTTTGTAAAAAATTATTGGCCATATAAATTTATCAAAAATTTTACTACAAACTTTATATTGTGATACAATACGTGCATGATAGACAATAGTTTTAAGGCTCTGTAGCTCAGTGGTTAGAGCAGGGGATTCATAAGCCCAAGGTCGTAGGTTCAACTCCCACCAGAGCCAAAAGTAAACTATTAAAAATTAGTTTATTAATCAAGGAGAAATGGCTGAGTGGTCGAAAGCAATAGATTGCTAATCTATCGTACCTATTTCAGGTACCCAGGGTTCGAATCCCTGTTTCTCCTTTATTAAAAAACGTTTTAAATTGACATTTGTTAACAATTATTTTTATACTTTATGTATAAATATACATATTTGGGATTGTAGTTCAATTGGTTAGAGCACCGCCCTGTCACGGCGGAAGTTGCGAGTTCGAGTCTCGTCAGTCCCGTCCAAAATTTAATATTGCTAAAAGTTTAGTCACCTTGAACTTTTAGTAATACAAAACCTAAGGATAATCCAAAAAGAGTCATGAAAAAACATGTCAATGCAGCAGATAAAATTTCAGCATCCCCAAATGGAATTATTTTTAATAATATATCAACGATCATGTTTTACTATGTATATGTGAATACAAATTTTTAAGATGATTAAAATCCATTTCTTGCCCAAACAACTAATGATAATGAAAATGTAAACATTGTCATTAAACCAGCCCAACCTAATGTAATAATATCCATAATTTTTTATTACCTTTAATATTTTAAAGAATAGCAAATTTACTATTCTTTAATCCTAAATTTTTAAATTAAACCATTTGACCAATCTACATCTACATTTTCAATAATTAATGATGAGTTGTAAATTTGTAAAATAATCAGTAAAAATACTAAGAATGCAAGCATTACTGCACCCATAATAGGTGTAGTACCCCAACCTGGCGCAACTTTTCCATATTCTGCATTTAATGGACGTAATATTTCACCTAACCTAGTTCTTAATGCCATAAAAATATTTTATATTTTTAATAAATTAAATTTCGTTCAACCTATTGTATAATAGTATTATATTATTCTTTATTATTTAATTAAAAATTTATACGCAATGGAAACAGCTTCAATTATTGTAATTTTTGTATCCAGTTTGCTTTTAGGAATAACAAGTTATTCTATTTATACTGCTTTTGGACCAAACGCGAAAAATTTACGTGATCCGTTTGAAGAACATGAAGATTAATAATTAAAAACCATATACATTTATGTATATGGTTTTATTTTTATTTTCTAATAATTCGTGGTGTTTCTCTGAAAAATACAGCAAAGAAAATCACCATTAATGTACCAATTAGTAAAAATGTATAAACTAAAGCTTCCATTAATTAATCCTTTTAAATATTAGTTTAAAATGTCTAAAATTTCTTTTATACGGCACCTTGTTTTTTAGTCGATTTATCACCAAGTTTTTCAAATGCACCAAATTCTACTTGTTCTGTTACTTCCGCACCAATACCAGTAAAAACGTCTCGGAAAATTGTTCTTCCACCATGCCATAAATGTCCTAAAAAGAACAATAAAGCAAATACGGCATGTCCAAAAGTATACCAACCTCTAGGGCTACTTCTAAATACACCATCCGATTCTAAACTAATTCGGTCAAATTCAAATACTTCACCTAATTGAGCTTTACGTGCAAATTTCTTAACTGTTGGTGCATCTTTAAATGTTTGTCCATTTAATTTACCACCGTAAAAATCTACAGTAACACCAACTTGTTCAATACTAAATTTAGATTCTGCTCGACGGAATGGAATATCTGCTCGAATAATACCATTTTTATCAACTAAAATAACAGGGAAAGTTTCAAAGAATGCAGGCATTCTACGTACTGTTAATTCACGTCCTTCTTTATCTCGGAAAATTGGGTGCCCTAACCAAGCTTCTGCAATTCCATCTCCTTTATCCATAGGACCGGCACGGAATAGACCACCTTTAGCTGGGTTATTTCCGATATAATCATAAAATGCTAATTTATCAGGAATACGTGACCAAGCTTCACTTTCACTAATACCTTCATTTACAGAAATTTCAACTTGTCGATCAATTTCTTGTTGAAAATAACCACTGTCCCATTGGTAACGAGTTGGCCCAAATAATTCAATTGGTGTAGCAGCAGCACCATACCACATTGTCCCAGATGTTACGAAAGCAGCAAAAAATACGGCTGCAATACTACTAGATAATACTGTTTCAATATTACCCATTCTTAAACCTCTATATAAACGTTGCGGCGGACGAACTGTTAAATGAAAAATACCTGCAAAAATACCCAAAATACCTGCTGCAATATGATGTGCTGCAATACCACCCGGATTAAATGGATTAAACCCATCAGCACCCCATGAAGGTGCTACCGGTTGAACTTTACCTGTTATTCCATATGCATCAGATACCCAGATACCTGGTCCAAATAAGCCTGTTACATGGAATGCCCCAAAGCCAAAACAAACTAAACCAGATAAGAATAAATGAATACCGAATATTTTTGGTAAATCTAATGCTGGCTCGCCAGTTCTTGGGTCACGGAATAATTCTAAGTCCCAATAAACCCAATGCCAAATAGCGGCTAAAAAACACATGCCTGACAATACAATATGCGATAGTGCTACGCCTTCAAAACTCCAAAGTCCTGGGTTAGATACACTTTCACCAGTAATACTCCAACCACCCCAAGAATCTGTAATCCCTAATCTAGTCATAAAAGGCATAACAAACATACCTTGTCGCCACATAGGATTTAAAACCGGATCAGAAGGATCAAATACAGCTAATTCATAAAGAGCCATTGAACCAGCCCAACCTGATACTAATGCAGTATGCATTAGATGGACCGCAATTAGACGACCCGGATCATTTAATACAACAGTATGAACACGATACCATGGAAGTGCCATAGTAATTAGATTCCTTTATATAACAAATAATTTTTAACTTTTTTACTAAAAAACTATATAAGAATAGTTAGTTATGGTTATATTATAAATGAATAAAATAAAAATTAACAATTAAAAAATTTTAGTTTATAAAAGTTTACTAAAATTTCTTAATTAATCAATAAAAATAGTAATAATAATAATTGAAACATTATTTAGTAAGAATTTCAGAATTATTATTTTCTTTTAACTCTTCGCCAGTTCTATCAACAAAAATACTAATTTTTTTCTCATTATCTAAATCAACAATAAGAGTAGTACCTGGGGCTAATGATTCACCCGCTAAGAATTCACCTGCTAAATTATCTTCTAATAATCTCATTACGGCCCTACGTAGAGGTCTTGCGCCATAAGCTGGATTAAAACCTTCATCTGTTAATTTTTCTTTAACTCTTTCTGTTACTTGTAAGCGAATACCTTGTTCTAAAATTCGGTCTGCTAACTGTTTTACCATTATTGTTGCTATTTGACTAACATCATCTTTAGTTAGTTGACTAAAGATGATAATTTCATCTAATCGATTTAAAAACTCAGGTCGGAAATAATTTTTTAACTCTTCATTTACAAGAGAAGATATACGTTCATATGCAGTATTCTCTTTATTATCTGAAACTTCAAACCCTAATGAGCCATTAACTGTACCCTTTTCAATTACTTTTGCTCCGACATTAGATGTCATAATAATTAAAGTATTCTTAAAATCAATTGTTCGACCTTTTGAATCTGTTAATCTTCCATCTTCTAAAATTTGTAATAATAAATTAAACACATCTGGGTGAGCTTTTTCAATCTCATCAAATAACACAACAGTGTAAGGTTTTCGTCGAACAGCTTCAGTTAATTGACCACCTTCACTATATCCTACATAACCAGGGGGTGAACCTATTAATTTTGCCACAGTATGTCTTTCCATAAATTCAGACATATCTAACCTAACCATACTATCTTCTGCACCAAAGAAATAAGAAGCTAATGCTTTTGTTAACTCTGTTTTACCTACTCCTGTAGGTCCTGCAAAAATAAAACTTGCTATAGGTCGATCAGGGTTTCTAAGGCCAACCCTTGCACGACGAATGGCTTTTGAAACAGAAACAACTGCTTTATGTTGCCCAATAATACGTTCATGTAAAGTATCTTCCATTTTTAATAATTTTTCAGATTCAGATTTTGAAATTTTATTAACTGGAATTCCTGTCCAAGCAGCAACTACTTGTGCAACATCTTCTTCTGAGACAACTGGTCTATCTTTTTTTGATTTTGATTGTCTTTTTGTACTTTGAACAATTGCACTAATTTGTGCCCGAATTTCCATTTCTCGGTCACGGAACTCACCAGCTTGTTCAAAATTTTGTAAGCGGACGGCAGCATCTTTTTCTTTTAATAATTCACGTAATTCTTGATCTAACTCTAAAGCAGCATCAGGTAATCTATAATTCATTAATCTTACTCTTGACCCTGCTTCATCAATTAAATCGATAGCTTTATCAGGTAAAAACCTATCAGCTATAAACTGAGCACCCATTTTTGCTGCTGCCGCTAGGGCATCATCATTAATTCTAAGATTGTGGTGGCGTTCATATTTTTCACGTAACCCTCTTAAAATTTCGATAGTATCTTTTACACTTGGTTCATTAACATGAACTGGTTGGAAACGTCTTTCTAACGCAGCATCTCGTTCAATATATTTTCGGTATTCTTCAATCGTTGTCGCACCGATACACTGTAATTCACCCCTTGCTAAAGCGGGTTTTAGAATATTTGCAGCATCAATAGCACCTTCAGCTGCACCAGCTCCAATTAAAGTATGAACTTCATCAATAACTAAAATAATATTATTAGCAGCTTGAACTTCATCCATAATTCGTTTTAGACGTTCTTCAAACTCACCCCGATATTTTGTTCCAGCCAATAAAAGTCCTATATCTAGTGATATAACCATTTTATCTTCTAATAAATCTGGAACATCCATTGCAACAATACGCTGTGCTAGACCTTCAGCAACAGCTGTTTTCCCAACACCAGGTTCACCAATTAGAACTGGATTATTTTTTGTTCTTCGAGCTAGAATTTGAATCACACGTTCTATTTCTTTTTGCCGCCCAATTACAGGATCTAATTTCCCTTCTGATGCGGTTTCTGTTATGTTTGTTGTAAATTCTTCAAGTGTGGGAGTTTTTGAGTTTGGGTCAAACATACCACTATTTTCAGAATTATTCCCAGAAATAGTTATTTCAACAGTCTCACCAATTTGACCTAAAATTTCAGATCTTACTTTTGATAACTCAACACCTAAATTTTCTAAAACACGAGTTGCAACACCATCTTCTTCTTCTAATAAAGCTAAAATAATATGTTCTGTTCCTATATAACTGTGGCCTAAATCTCGAGCTTCTTCAATCGCCATTTCTAATACTCTTTTTGCCCTTGGTGTAAATGGTATTTCTACAGCAACAAAACCTGAACCTCGCCCAATAATTCGTTCAACTTCCATTCTGGCATCTTTTAAATTGACACCCATTGATTTTAGAACTTTAGTAGCTACTCCAGCACCCTCTCCAATTAAACCTAATAAAATTTGTTCTGTTCCGACAAAATTATGCCCTAACCGTCTAGATTCTTCTTGGGCTAGCATAACAACTTTAATTGCTTTTTCTGTAAAACGTTCAAACATATTTAATAATAATAATATCTATTTCAAAACAAGAATTATCTTCTATTAACATTATTGAATAAATTTTACTTAAACATTATCGAAAGATTAAAATAATCTATTGTATTATTTATACAAATAAAGTATAGTTTATAAATAAAATAGTTATGGTGGTATAGCCAAGTGGTAAGGCAGAGGTTTGCAAAACCTTTATCCCCAGTTCGAATCTGGGTACCACTTAATTGGTATAAGAATATATATATTGCTTATATCAAATTTTTACAGTATAATTAAATCAACTACGGGGACGTGGTGGAATTGGTAGACACGACGGACTTAAAATCCGTTGCCTAGTGATAGTGCGTGAGGGTTCAAGTCCCTCTGTCCCCAGTAAAAATTTTATAAAATCAAATTTGATTGTCGAAGGTATTCCGTATCTACGTTAGATTCACGAATTAATGATATCTTCCCAGTTCGTGCAATTTCTAAAATTCCATATTCTTTTAATAATTGTTCAATTGCAACCATTTTTCCTGGATCACCTGTAACTTCTAAAGTTAAGGTTTGTTCCGCTAAATCCACAATTTTTGCTCTAAAGATTGACGCAATTTCTAGAATTTCTGATCGTGTCGAATTATTTGTTTGAACTTTTAAGAGCATAAGTTCACGTTCTACACAAGGTAAACTAGTAATATCTTGAACTTTTAAGACATTTATTAATTTATAAAGTTGTTTTGTTAATTGTTCTATAATTTTGTTATCACCTGGGAGAACCATTGTAATTCTTGAAACTCCCTCGTGTTCAGCAGGCCCAACAGCTAAACTTTGAATATTAAACCCACGTCTTGCAAATAAACCTGCAATTCTTGTTAAAACACCGGATTCATCTTCAACCAAGACAGATAAAGTATTTTTCATAACTATTCAATTTTTATTCAAAAAAAGATCTTTTGTAATATGTATATATTATTACAAAAGATCTTTTTTAATTTTCTAAATTAATTTGGTATAGTACACCAGCAGGTAAATCTAATTTTGATAAGAGTTCCATAACATTAACAGACGAATCATAATACATATCTAAAATTCGTTTATGGATTCTAATTTCAAAGTGTTCTCGAGCATCTTTATCTACATGAGGTGACCTTAAAATACAATAAATTCTTTTATTAACAGGTAAAGGAACTGGACCTACTACTTCTGTGTGTACAGCTTCTAAATTTCGAATAATTTTATCGCATGATTCAGTTAAAAGTTTGTGATTGAAGGATTTAAGCCTAATTCGAAGTTTCTGTTTTGTTAACATATAATTAATTTTTATTTCGAAATTTTTGAAACAACACCTGCACCAATTGTTCTCCCCCCTTCACGAATAGCAAAACGCATCCCTGATTCAATTGCAACAGGATAGATTAGTTCAGCAGTCATCTTTATACGGTCACCCGGCATAACCATTTCTACCACGCTTCCATCATCCGCAGTAAATTGAGTAATTGAACCAGTAACATCTGTTGTTCGTACATAAAATTGTGGACGATAGCCTGTAAAGAAAGGCGTATGACGACCACCTTCTTCTTTTGTTAATACATAAACTTCAGATTCAAAGTTTGTGTGTGGTGTAATTGTCCCAGGTTGAGCCATTACCATACCACGTTCAATATCTTCACGTGTGATACCGCGAATTAAGATACCAACATTATCACCTGCAAAACCTTCATCTAACGTTTTTTGGAACATCTCAATACCAGTGATTGTTGTTGTTTGTGTGTCTGAAATACCAACAATTTCAACACTATCACCAACTTTTATTACGCCACGTTCAATACGTCCTGTTGCAACTGTTCCACGACCAGTGATTGAAAAAACATCTTCGATAGCCATTAAGAATGTTTTTTCGATATCACGCTCAGGCGTTGGTATGTACTCATCAACAGAATCCATTAAAGCATAAATTTTATCAACCCAAGAATTTTCACCCTTTTTAATATTTTCATTAGACGAAATAGCTTCAATAGCTTGTAATGCTGAACCAGTACAAATTGGAATATCATCACCAGGAAAATCATAATTAGATAGTAACTCACGAACTTCTAATTCTACTAATTCTAGTAATTCTGCATCATCAACTTGATCTTCTTTATTTAAAAAGACAACCATATCAGGCACACCTACTTGTTTTGATAAAAGAATATGTTCACGTGTCTGAGGCATTGGGCCATCGGCCGCAGACACAACTAAAATTGCACCATCCATTTGAGCAGCACCAGTAATCATATTTTTTACATAATCAGCATGTCCTGGACAATCAACGTGTGCGTAATGTCTATTTTCAGTTTCATATTCAACATGTGCAGTATTAATAGTAATACCTCTTGCTCTCTCTTCAGGTGCGGCATCAATTTCATCATATCTTTTAGCAACTACGCCTGTACCTAAAGATAAAGTTGCAGTAATTGCTGCTGTAAGTGTTGTTTTACCATGATCCACGTGACCAATAGTCCCAATATTAACATGTGGTTTATTACGTTCAAATTTTTCGCGTGCCATTCTGTAAATTCCTTATTTAATAAATTATTATTAATAACTTTTAGCGAGAGTACATTAAATTATTTAATATTTAAAGTGAGCAAAAGCTTTATTAGCTTCAGCCATTCTATGTGTTTCTTCTTTTTTCTTTATAGTGTTACCAACTTCATTAGATGTATCAATAATTTCATTAGCCAATTTTATGGACATTGTTCTTCCTGTTCGGTTATGAGCATAATTAATAATCCAACGTAAAGATAAATTTGTTGCTCTATAACCACTTACTTCTATTGGAACTTGGTACGTAGAACCTCCAATCCTGCGAGCTTTTACTTCAACTAAAGGACTTGCATTTTTTACAGCTTTTTCAAAGATTTCTAAAGGTTCACTATTTGTTCGATTCTTTATAATTTCAAAAGATTCATGAACAATTTTTTCGGCTAATGTTTTTTTCCCTGATTTTAATATTCTAGAGATTAGTAAACTTACTAGGTAACTATCATAAACCGGGTCGGGTTGGGGAAATCGTTTTTTTGATATATTTCTACGTGACATAATTATTATTTAATTATCAGTTTTTGGTTTTTTTACTCCATATTTTGAACGACCCTGTGTGCGATCTTTAACACCACCACTATCTAAAGCTCCCCTAATTATATGGTAACGCACCCCAGGTAAATCTTTTACTCTCCCACCTCTTATCAGAACAACAGAATGTTCTTGTAAATTATGACCAATACCTGGTATATAAGCTGTAACTTCAAAACCTGAGGTTAATCGAACACGGGCAACTTTCCGTATTGCTGAATTAGGTTTTTTTGGTGTTGTAGTATAAACTCGTGTACAAACACCTCTTCTTTGAGGACAATTTACTAATGCAGGACATTTTGTTTTTTTTAAGATTTGTGAACGTCTATTACGTACTAGTTGTTGAATCGTTGGCATATTTAATTTTGTGTAAATATAAAAATTTGTAATATTATTTATCTTTTAAACCATATTTTTTCATAAACCTATCAACTCGACCTTCACTATCGATCATTTGTTGAGAACCGGTATAAAATGGGTGATTTCCAGACCAAACATCAATATGTAATTCAGGTTTTGTTGAACCTGTTGTAAACACAACTTTGCCATCACAATAAACTTTCGCATCTGGATACCAAGTTGGATGTATATCAATTTTTACCATAACCTAAAATATTTAATAAATATAGTTTAACGTTTTGAAAATTGCGGTGCTTTTCTGGCTTTTTTTAGCCCATATTTTTTTCGTTCCTTTATTCTAGCATCTCTCGTTAAAAGACCAGATGCTTTTAAAGATGACCGTTTTTCTGGGTCGGTTTTACAAAGTAAACGTGCTATTCCTAATTTAATTGAATGTGATTGACCTGTAAGACCACCACCTTTAACTAAAGCTATAATATCATATTTGTTTTCTAATCCAAATATTTTAAGCGGGCTTAAAATATTCTCAAGATATATGGTGTTATATTGTAAGTAAGATTCACCCGATAAATTATTAATAAAAAGCTGACCTTTACCTGGTTTAAGAAAAACACGTGCAGTTGACTGTTTTCTTCGACCAATACCTATGTTATCTTTTTGAAAGTTATATTCAAAATTTTCCATTATTGTTTGTATTCTTTAAAGATTAATAAATTCAGGAGTTTGTGCTAAATGCGAATGTTCTATACCTTTAAAAACTTTTAAACGTTTATACATCTGTCTACCTAATTTACCTTTAGGTAACATGCCTTTAATGGATTTCTCTAGTATTCTCTCAGGTATTCGAGATTGTAACGATTTAAAATTCTCAATTTTCATGCCTCCAGGGCGTCCAGAATGACGGTAATATAGTTTTTGATCAGTTTTTTTACCAGTAACTAGAATTTTTTCAGCATTTATAATGACAACGTAATCTCCAATATCAATAGAAGGGTAAAAATTTATTTTATTTTTCCCCCTTAAAATAGTAGCAATTTGAGTTGAAATACGTCCTAATTTCTGATCTTTAGCATCTACAAGATACCATTTTCGTTGACTTAACGAAATATTAGGGATAAAAGTTTTATTCATATAAATTTATTTAATTATGTTAGTGTTATCCCTAATTTATTTTTTAGGGCTGCATAAACTTCTTCCGCAGATTTTTGACCAAAATTTTTAATTTCTTGTAATTTTTCTGGTGAATATTTTAATAAATCTGAAACTGAATTGATTTGTGCACGTTTTAAGCAATTATATGCACGAACGGATAATTGGAGTTCTTCAATTGAAATATTTATATGAGTTTCAGGTGAAATAGTTGATATTTCGTTATCCGATAAATTCGTTTCTATATGAGTTTTATTTTCAAGTAACCCTTTAAATATATGAATAATTAATTCGGAAGATCGATATATCGCTTCTTTTGGTGTTATGCTACCATTTGTCCAAACATCAAGTATTAACCTTTCTTGATTTTCATTATTTATATCATAAAGACTTTCAATCTTAAAGTCAACTTTTTGAACTGGCATAAAAATAGAATCAATTTGTAAAAAATCGATTGATTTCTCATTATTGATTTTATTTAAAAGTTTATACCCTTGACCATATTCAAATCTAAATTCCATTTCTAAAATATTAGGAGTTGAAATAGTAGCAATGTAATGATTAGGATTAACGAATTCTAAACCAATAGGTAATTCAATAGAACTTGCTGTAATAATTGCAGGACCTTGAATTTTTAAGCGCCCGAATTTAATCTGTTTATCAAAGTTATTAGAATTCCGTAATACTAAACCTTTTAAATTTAAGATTATTTCTAAAATATCTTCTCTAACCCCTTCAATTGTCGAAAATTCATGAGTTGTTCCAGCAATACGAACTGCAGTAATTGCAGTTCCTCCCAGATCACCAAGTAAAACACGACGTAGAACATTCCCAATTGTAATGCCTTGCCCAGAGCTTAATGAATCTAACAGAAATTGACCATATATAGCTCCTGAATCTTTTTTTTTAGATGTAAGGCACTTCATACAAAAATTTGTCATATTTTTATTTAATTTAAATTCAACAATTTTTTTTAAACTCGTCTTCGTTTTGGTGGCCGACAACCGTTATGAGGAACCGGAGTAATGTCACGAATTGAACTGATTTCTAAACCTGATGCTTGAATTGCACGAATGGCTGTTTCACGCCCGGACCCTTGTCCTTTTACAATAACTTCAACTTTTTTAAGACCTATTGAAATTGAATCTAATGCTACTTTTTCTGCAGCTGTCTGGGCAGCGAATGGCGTACCTTTTCGGGCTCCTTTAAACCCACTACTACCTGCAGATGACCATGCTAATGTATTGCCATTAGGGTCCGTTGATGTAACAATTGTATTATTAAAAGTTGATTGTATATGCATAATACCGGAAAGAATTTGCCGTTTTTCTTTTTTTAAATTTGAATTTTTAACTTTTTGAACCATTTTTTAAGTTTTAAATTAAATTATTTTTTCTTACCTGATACGGTTTTTTTTGACCCTCTTCTTGATCGTGCGTTCGTTCTTGTTCGTTGCCCACGGACAGGTAAAGCTGTTCTATGTCTACGACCACGGTAGCAATTAATTTCGTTTAATCGTTTAATATTTAAACCATTAAAACGTCTTAGATCACCTTCTAATTTTAAGGGAATGCTATCTAATGCTTCCCTTAATGCGATTGTTTGCTCAGTTGTTAGATTATCTGTTCTAGTACTTGAATCAATCTTTGCAGTTGCAATAATTTTTTTTGCTGAATTTATACCAATTCCATGAATATACGTTAATGCATATTCAATTCGTTTGTTTCTAGGTAAATCAACACCAATTAAACGGACCATAAAAAACTCCTTTAACCTTGTCGTTGTTTGTGCTTAGGATTCTCACATATGACCATAACACGTCCTTTTCTTTTAATGACGCGGCATTTATCACACATTTTTTTTACAGATGGTCGAACTTTCATAATTATTTATATATCTTTAATTATTATTAATTATTTAAATCTTATCATAATTTTAAATTTTATTTCACATTCTCGTATTGATTTGTTAAAAGTAAACTTCTAATTTCCCTTAGTGTTTCAATAATAACACCAATAATAATCAATAATGAGGTTGCCCCTAGTCCTTTTAAGTTTGAGTTATTACCAACAACCCCTAATATGTTAGGTAATGTAGTAAGAATAGCTAATAATATGGCACCTATATAATTAATACGTTTCATTGTCTGTTTTAAAAAATAAGTTGTTTGTTTTCCAGGTCGTATCCCAGGGATTGTAACAGCTTGTTTCCTTAAGTTATTTGAGACATCTTGAGGGTTTAAAACAATTGTTGAATAAAAGGAACTAAATATAAGAATGAAACTAAAATAAGCTACCCAATAAAAAAATTTTGAAAATTTTGAAATTAATAGAAATTCAGGAATTGAAACAAGATTCGAATTAACTAAATAAGCAGGTAAAACTAAAAGTGTGCCTGTAAAAATTATAGGCATTACACCCGCTTGATTTAATCTTAATGGTATATAATTATCCACATTGAACTTTTTGTCTTGACTTAATTCTTTTGCAGATAATAAAGGAACCATTCTAGTACCTTCTTGAAGATAAATAATTCCACTAATTGCTATAAAAAGAGTGACCGCAACAATACTTTTTAAAACTAAAGTGTTCTGTGGACCTTCAAAAAGACTATGCGTCAAATTAGGTAAATTAGAAACTATATTTATGAAAATTAATAAAGAAGGGCCATTACCAATACCACTTTCCGTAATAATTTCACTTAACCATAGAACAATCATTGCTCCAGTTGTTAGTGAAACAACAATTTCACCAGCTAACATAAAATTCCAATCAAATAAAATTGTTCTTAAAAACAATGCTATTGTTGTGCTTTGGATAATTGCCCAACCTAAACAAATTAAACGGGTTATTTGCGTGATTTTTCTTTTTCCACTAGCCCCTTCTTCTTTCTGTAATTTTTCTAAAGCTGGTACAGCACTTACCAAGACTTGCATTAAGATTGAAGCATTAATATAAGGAAATACATTCAAAGTAAATAAACCAATAACAAAAATACCACCACCAGAGAAAGTATTTACAAAATTTGCTATTGAACTATTTTTAATATAATTAGCAACATATAAATGATCAATACCAGGTACCGGAATAAAAGTACCAAGCCGTATAAAAATCAAAATAGCAAAAGTCGTACAACATTTTTTAAAAAATTTTGAGTTGAACCCGTTTTTTTTAGGCCATCTTAGAAGTCTAAATGGAAAATTCTGAGTTGAATTTTTTAATTTTTGCATATTTAAAAATCTTTAAATCATGTTAAATTTTCAATAGTTAAATCTCGTTTTTTTGCAACTTGAGAAGGAGTTGTCAGATTTTTAAATGCACAAATTGTTGCACGTGCATTATTTAATAAATTATTTGACCCTAATTGCTTAGCAATAATATTTTTGATTCCAGCAACTTCAATAACTGTTCGGACAGCACCACCAGCAATAACACCTGAACCTTCTATTGAAGGTCTCATAATTATTTTACATGCCCCAAATTTACCAGAAACATTATGTGGAATCGTTAATGTTTTTGTTAAAGGTATGGATATTAGATTTTTTTGACCATTTGTTTTTGCTTTTTTAAAAGCATTAACAACATCATCCGCTTTTGCCACTCCTACCCCAACATTCCCTTTTTCATCACCAATAACAACAATTGCCCGAAAACTTAAAACTTTCCCACCTTTCGTTACTTTTGAGACTCTACTTATTTGTATTAGTCGTTCTACTAAAGAAGGTTGTGTATTTTTTCGAGAATTTTTATTATGTTTATTAGTTTTTTTTAAAATATCACTCATAATTTTTAATTATAGTTTTAAAATTTTAAACCACCTTCACGAGCTCCCTCGGCTAAGGCTTTAATTCTACCATGATAAATATACACACCTCGATCAAAAATAATTTGATTTATATTTTTTGCTAGAGTTCGTTCCGCTAATTTTTTACCGATTTCACGTGATATTTCGCAACTATTACTCTTTTTTATATCAGATATAATTTCACTATCTAAACTTGAACATGAAACAAGTGTTTGGAATGTTGAATCATCAATTATTTGAGCATAGATATGATTATTTGATCGAAAAACTGATAATCTAGGAATAATTGAATTACCTTTTATTGAGCCACGCAAATTATTTCTTTTTTTAATTTTTTTTTTTGATATTAGCATAATTATTTTTTACCAGATTTACCTGCTTTACGTTTAACAATTTCACCATCATAAAGAATACCTTTTCCTTTATAAGGCTCTGGGGGACGCCACGCTCTAATTCTTGTTCCAAATAAACCTAAATTTTCTTTACTACAACCTGTTAATATTAATGTTGTATTTTTAATAACCTCAACATTAATGTCATTAGGAATTTCTAATTCAATTTGATGACTATACCCTAAATTTAAAATTAATTTTTTGCCTTGAACAGCACCTCGATAACCTACACCTTGTAAAATTAATTTAATTTTAAATTTTTCTGTTACACCAACGACCATATTATTTATTAATGATCGGTATAGTCCATGTAAAGCTTGAGTTGTTCTATTTTTTATTTTTGGGCTGATTATTAAAAAACCATCCTTTTGTTCAATATCAATGGATTCTGGAATTATTTTTGATAATTCCCCAAATTTACCCTTAATTTTTAAATTTGGTGAATTGTAATCAATAATTAAACCATCTACAATTTTAATGGGTAATTTTCCTATACGTGACATAATATTATTTTTTTACCAAATATAACATAAAACTTCACCGCCAATCCCTAATTTTTTTGCTTTTATATTACTCATTAAACCTTGTGACGTCGAAATAATCGCAATTCCTAAATTACCTAAAACATTAGGTAACTCTTGTTTATTAGAGTAAACGCGTAAACCTGGTTTACTAATTCGTTTTAATCTTGAAATAACTGGTTCATTTTGAGGACCTTTATATTTTAAGGAAACTAAAAGATATACTTTAGATTCATTTTGGTGAATTTCAAAATCTTTAATAAAACCTTCTTCTTTAAGAATTTTAATAATGTTAATAGACATTTTTGTTGATGGGATTTCAACAATTTGATGTTTTACCATATTAGCATTTCGAATTCGTGTTAAAACATCCGAAATCGTATCTGTTACCATATTTTAATATTTCTTAATTAATCATTAAAAGGGAAATTAAACGCTTCTAAAAGAGTTTTTCCTTCATTTTTTGTTTTGGCTGTTGTTACAATACTAATATTAAACCCCCGAGTTTGATCAACATCATCATAATTAATTTCTGGGAATACTAATTGCTCTGTTAATCCTATATTGAAATTCCCATTTTTATCAAATTTATCTGACGAAATACCTCGAAAATCTCGAATTTGTGGTAGTGTTACATTAATTAATTTATCTAAAAATGCATACATTTTGTCATTCCGTAATGTTACAGTAATTCCTAAATTCATCTCTTCTCGAATTTTAAAACCAGCAATGGCTTTTTTGGATTTTGTTATAATAGGTTTTTGGCCTGTTATAGCTATAAATTCTTCAATTGATTTTTTTAAGATATTTGTGTTTTGAGCAGCCAACCCTAAACATCGATTTACTTGAATTTTTTGAATTTTTGGGATTTGATGACAATTCTTATATGCCATTTTTTTTATTAATAACGGACTAACGGTTTCACTATAATAAGTTTTAAGTCGTTGAATCATCCTTAAAATTGATTTTTAATTTAATTTTTTAAAATTTTTACATTAGAGTGGTGAATTGGTGCTTCAATCTGTTTAATTTCACCAACTTCATTTTGTTTATTTGGTTTAATATGTTTAATATTTAAATTAATACCTTTAACAATAATTTTCCCATTATTTCTAAATAATTTAGTAACTTCACCCTCTTTTTCTTTATGAAAACCGGAAATAATTTTAACTTTATCTCCTATTTTTATGGGCATTTTTTTTTTCATTTTTATAGTACCTCCGGTGCTAATGAGACAATTTTAGAAAAATTCTTATCCCTTATTTCTCTTGCAACAGGCCCAAAAACCCTAGTTCCACGTGGATTACAATCTAAATTGACTATTACAGCAGCATTATCATCAAATCGAATAAACATACCGTCTTTACGTCGTATTGTTTTTTTTGTCCGAACAACTATCGCACGAACAATTTCTGATCTTTTTATAGCCATGTTTGGTAATGATTCTTTAACAACACCTATAATAGTATCTCCAACACCAGCATACTTTTTACTTCCCCCTAAAACACGAATGCACATAATTTTTTTTGCACCTGTATTATCTGCAACTGTTAAAATAGTCTGTGGTTGAATCATAATTATTTATTTTTCATTAACTTAAAGATGATTTTACTATTATATCGACTAATTTCCACCTTTTCTTTCTACTTAATGGACGACATTCTTGAATTAAAACTTTATCACCAGTACTACATTTTTCTATTTCATCATGAACTAAATACTTTTTAGTTTTGATCATAATTTTTGAATATATTGGATGTGAGTAACGACTTTCCACATTAACAACGACTGTTTTATTCATTTTAGTACTAATAACAATTCCAATTTTTTCTTTTACTGCCATTAAAACTCCTTAATTTGAAATAATTGAAGTTGATTCTTTCGTTTCTTGCTGTACTGTTAAAAGTTGTCTTAATTTACGTTTAAATTTTTTTATTTCATTTGATTTATACATTTGAGATGTCGCTTTTTTAAAACGAATATCAAATAATTGTTTTTTAGTTTTCTTTATTTCATAAATTATTTCATCACTCGTTAATTTTCTTATTGTTTTAATATTAGATAAACTCATTTATTGTTTTTTAATAATTTTAGTTTTAATAGGTAACTTATAGGCTGCTAATTTTAATGCAGCTTTTGCAACTTCGTCTGATACACCTGAAAGTTCAAATAATACAGTTCCAGGTTTAACAACAGCTACCCAATAATCAACACTCCCTTTCCCTGCTCCCATACGTGACTCAGCTGCTCGAGCTGTAACACTTTTGTCCGGAAAAATTTTTATCCAAAGCTTTGCACCTCGTTTTGTGTAGCGAGTAATTGTTCGTCTTGTTGCTTCGATTTGACGAGATGTTATCCAGACGGGTTCCAATGCTTGAAGACCGTAATCACCAAATGCGACAGTATTCCCCCGTGTCGCGATTCCACGCATTCGACCACGGTGAAATTTTCGATATTTTGTTCTTTTTGGAATCATCATACTTTAACTCTACCTTTATTGATTTAGTTTTTACCTAAAAATTCAGTTTTAAATAACCAAACTTTTATTCCTAAAATACCATATATAGTACTAGCTTCTTTTGCCGAATAATCTATATCAGCCCGTAATGTTTGTAAAGGTACCCTACCTTCTCGATTCCATTCAGTTCTAGCCATTTCTGCACCATTTAAACGACCAGAAACTTGAATTTTAATTCCTTTAGCATTTGCTTTTTGAACTCGTTGGATAGCTTTTCGAATAGCTCTTCGAAAAGCTATTCTTTGTTCAAGTTGTTCAACAACATAATCAGCAATTAAAGAAGCATTTAGATCAACATTTTCAATTTCAACAATATTAATTCGAATTTGTTTATTAATTGGTAGAATTTTTTTAAGTTTAACTGATAATTCTTGTATTCCAGAACCTTTTTGTCCGACTAAAATTCCTGGTCTCGCAGTTTCAATACTTAGTTCAATTTGATCACCACGACTGTTACGGTTAATATAAATATCAGAAATACTTGCAGTTTTTGCTAAAGTATTTAGATACGTTCGAATTTTATCATCTTCTTCTAATAATTCTGCATATTGATTTAAACTAGTAAACCAAGCAGATTTATGCTTTTGTGTAATTCCTAACCTAAATCCTAATGGATGTGTTTTTTGTCCCACAAATAAATCCTTTGTTTAAGTAATTGATTTAACAATAATTGTTATATGACATGTAGGTTTTAAAATTTTATATGCCCGGCCTTGCGCACGCGGTCGAATTCTTTTTAATTTTGGTCCTTCATTCACAAATGCTGTGTCAATAATTAAATTCTTTTTTTGTAAATTTAAATTATTCTTAGCGTTAGCTGCTGCAGAATGTAATATTTGCCATATTGGAGCACAAGCTCGGTAAGGCATAAATTCCAGCATGATTAAAGCTTCTTGATACGAACGACCTCTTATTTGGTTTAATACTTTTCGAACTTTAAAAGGCGACATTCTAATATATTTAGCAGTTGCTTTTGCAGAATTATTCTCTGACATAATTTTCCTTAACGTTTAGATTTTCTATCAGTTTTGATATGAGATCGGAATGTTCGTGTTGGAACAAATTCCCCTAATTTATGACCTACTAATTGATCAGAAATAAAAATTGGCATATGTTGTTTACCATTGTATACAGCGATTGTGTGCCCAACCATATTTGGTAATATAGTTGAAGCACGTGACCATGTTTTAATAACATCATGCTTATTTTCGGAATTCATCTTATTAATTTTATTTAATAAATGGTAAGCAATAAAAGGTCCTTTTTTAATTGATCTAGACATAATGATTAATTTTAAAATATTGAATATATTTAATTGCGTCGTCTAATAATATAAACATTACTTAATTTATTTTTTTTTCGAGTTTTCATTCCTAGGGCAGCTTTACCCCAAGGTGTTAATGGTTTTTTAAGTCCAATCGAGGTACGTCCTTCACCCCCACCATGTGGGTGATCACACGGATTCATTACGGAACCCCTTACTGTTGGTCTTTTACCAAGCCATCTTGTTCTTCCTGCTTTCCCACTTTGAATAAGTATAGAATCACTATTACTTACTTGCCCAATAGTTGCGAAACAATTTTTATGAATTAGCCTCACTTCTTTCGAAGGTAATCTTAGTGTCACATAATCATTTTCTTTTGCTAAAATTTTAGCAGAAGTTCCTGCAGCCCTGACGATTTTTCCACCACGGTTTGGGATTAATTCGATATTGTGAACAGCTGTTCCTAATGGTATTAAACCTAAAGGTAACGAATTACCGATTTTTAAAGGTGCAGTCATTCCTGACATAACAGAACTACCAATTTTTAATAAATTTGGTTGTAAAATATATCTTTTTTCACCATCTTTATAATATAATAATGCTATATTAGCATTACGGTTTGGGTCATATTCAATTGAAGCAACAGTAGCTTCAATATTTGTTTTATTTCTTTTAAAATCAATTGATCGATATAATTTTTTATGCCCCCCACCTCTATGACGCACAGTAATTACTCCACGATTATTTCTACCTTTTTTCCGGTGATTACTTTTCGTTAAACTTTTCTCTGGTTTATTCGTTGTTATTTCATCAAATGTTGAAAGAATTCGAGTACGAGTTCCTGGAGTATATGGTTTATAAAGTCGAATGCCCATAAACTTTAATTATTTATTATTTAATTATTTATCATCAAATAAATTAATTGTTGAACCTTTTTCTAAAGTTACAATTGCTTTTTTATAATGAGGTTTCCAACCTATATATTTACCTACACGTTTTTGTTTTTTTGGTAAATGAACTGTATTTACCTTTTTAACTTTTACATCAAATAAATATTCTATCGATTTTTTAATTTCAACTTTATTAGATTTGGGAGTAACAATAAAGCTATATTTATTATTCTCTAGTAACCGTGTCGCTTTATCTGTAATAATAGGATATCTTATAATAGTTGAAAGGTCTGATAAAAGTTTAATCACAATAAATCTCCTTAATATCTTCGAGTCCTTTAAGAGTTATTAAAATTTGTTTTGCTTTCAATAAACTAAGAGTATTTAGATTTGATGCAGCTATTAACTCAATATTTTTTAAATTTTTTGATGATAAAAATAATGCATCTGTTTTTTTTGAAACAACTACTAATACTTTTTCTGTTAATGGAAAATTGAAATTTTTTAAAAATTTTGAAAAATTGTTTGTTTTTATGTCAGTTACAGAATCTTCAAGGTTATCTATAACAATTGTTTGTTTTTGTGTGTTATATAAAAGTGTTTGTAAAGCTAATTTTCGTTCTTTTTTATTTAATTTATAATTAAAAACACGTGGTTTTGGCCCAAAAATAACACCCCCACCTTTCCATAAAGGTGAAGAATTAGAACCTGCACGTGCTCGCCCCGTACCTTTCTGTCGCCATGGCTTACGACCCCCACCCCGTACTTCTTTTCGCGTTTTAGTAGAGACACTACCTTGTTTATTTAAATTTTGATGTCTTAAAATGTCTTTCTGAAGTAAATAGTTACCTGTTGTTTCAAGAACATTATATTTAATTTCATGGTTTTGACTTAATTTTTGGGTATCAAAATTTAAAACATCATATTTAACTAATTTTTGAGTTGCCATAATTTTTATTTAACCATTGTAATATTTAATAAATTACCAGGTTTTCCAGGGATTGAGCCTTTTACAATTATAATATTTTCATCTTTATTTATTTGCACAACCCTTAAATTTTTAACCTTTAAATTACTATTCCCTAATTGACCAGCCATTTTTTTACCAGGTAACACACGACCGGGTGATGTACCCATACCAATGGAACCCGGTGCCCGGTGGTTTTTTGAACCATGACTCATTGGGCCGATTGAAAAATTATGTCGTTTTTGAAGACCTGAAAAACCTTTTCCGGAAGTTTTACCTGAAATATCAATAAATTTAGTGTTATCAAATAAATCTAAGGTTATTTCTTGACCAATACTAAAGTCATTAGGGTTATCAACCTTGTATTCTTTTAAATATTTTAAAGGTTTAATGTTTGATTTATGAAAATGTCCGATTTTTGGTTGGTTTAATTTTTTTAATTTTATATTTCCATATCCAATTTGAATAGCATCATAGCCATCCGTAAATTTTGTTTTTATTTGGGTTATAAAACAAGGGCCTGCTTTTATAATAGTTACAGGTATTATATTACCTAACTCATCAAAGATTTGAGTCATCCCAATTTTATTACCTAAAATTCCTAAAGACACAATTTTCTCCACTTTTTTTATTAAATTAAAAATAATTTAAACACCAATTTTTAAGAATTTATTAATTTAAATTAATAATCTTATAGACACCAATTATTTTAATTTAACTTTCTTACTTTTGTCTAGTTATAATTCATAACCGGGGTAGGCTAACACACTTAATTGAATTTGAATAAGTAAGTGATAATTATTTAATAATTAATAAAAGAATAGGTAATTATGAATAAAATTGTAGGAATTGATTTAGGAACAACAAATTCAGTTGTTGCGGTTATGGAAGCAGGAATACCTGCTGTAATTGCAAATGCAGAAGGCTTAAGAACTACACCTTCTATTGTTGCTTATACTAAAAATGAAGAATTATTAGTAGGCCAAATGGCAAAACGACAAGCTGTTATAAATCCAGAAAATACATTTTTCTCAGTAAAACGTTTTATTGGATCAAAAGCAGATGAAATAAAACCTGAATCAAAGCAATTACCATATAAAATTATTACAGATCAAAAAGGTAATATCAAAATTAATTGCAGCACGTTAAATAAGGAATTTAGTCCAGAGGAAATTTCAGCACAAGTATTAAAAAAATTAATTCAAGATGCAAGTACTTATTTGGGAGAACCTGTGACACAAGCTGTCATTACTGTACCAGCTTATTTTAATGATTCTCAAAGACAAGCGACAAAAGATGCCGGTAAAATTGCTGGTATTGATGTTTTACGTATTATTAACGAACCAACAGCAGCAGCGTTAGCTTATGGTTTAGGAAAAAGAGAAAATGAAACTATTTTAGTTTTTGATCTCGGAGGGGGGACATTCGATGTTTCAATTTTAGAAGTTGGTGATGGTGTATTTGAAGTTCTTTCTACATCAGGTGATACAAAATTAGGGGGTGATGATTTTGATAAAGTTTTAGTTGATTGGTTAATTAAAGATTTTAAACAAGTTGAAGGAATAGATTTATCAAAAGATACGCAAGCTTTACAACGGTTAACAGAAACAGCAGAAAAAGTAAAAATTGAATTATCAAACCTTTTAGAAACAAGGATAGATTTGCCGTTTATTACAGCAGATGCAACAGGCCCGAAACATATAAATACGACAATAACAAGAGCTAAATTTGAGGATCTAGCCGATGATCTTATAAATAAATGCAGAATTCCCGTAGAAAATGCCATACAAGATGCTCGAATTGATAAAAGTAAAATTAATGAGGTGGTTCTTGTTGGTGGTTCAAGTAGGATTCCTGCAATTAAAAAACTTGTTGAAAAAATCATCAATAAAAATCCTAACCAAACGGTAAATCCCGATGAAGTTGTGGCTATTGGAGCAGCCGTTCAAGCAGGAATTTTAGCTGGTGAAGTAAAAGATATTTTATTATTAGACGTTACTCCATTATCATTAGGTGTTGAAACATTAGGGGGAGTAACAACAAAAATTATTGCTCGAAACACAACTATACCTACTAAAAAATCTGAAATATTTTCAACAGCTATTGATAATCAAGAAAATGTCGAGATTCAAGTTCTACAAGGTGAACGTGAAATGGCTATTGATAATAAAAGTTTAGGTAAATTCCGATTAGATGGTATTCCATTAGCTTCACGAGGAGTCCCACAAATTGAAGTTAGTTTCGATATTGATGTTAACGGAATTTTATCCGTAACAGCTAAAGATAAGGCTACAAATATCGAGCAATCGATAACAATTGAAAATGCTTCTACCCTTGATGAAACCGAAATTGAAAAAATGGTTACAGATGCAGAAAAATATGAAGAAATTGATAAAGAAAAAAGAAATCAAGTTGAAATTAAGAACAAAGCTGATGGATATTGCTTTACTGTTGAGAAAAAGTTAAAAGAGTTAGGTAGTAAAATTGAAGAATCTAAACAAGTTGAAATTAATGATTTAATTAATACTATTAGAACAGATTTAAGTGATTCAAATTATGATTTAATTGAATCTAAAGTTGATAATTTATCAAAAATAATGGATGAAATTGCGAAAAATTTATATGACCCTGAAAGTATAACGAACCCAACAGCTAATGAGAATTCCAATGACCCAGCTGTAGATGTTGATATTGAAAATTAAAAAAAAAGATCTGTTTATGCTTTAAGCATAAACAGATCTTTTTTTTTAATTTTCATCAACAACTATACATTCTGTTGTTAAAATCATACTAGCAATTGATGAAGCATTTTGCAAAGCAGAACGTGTTACTTTTGCTGGATCAATAATTCCTAAATTATACATATTTCCAAATGAATTATTAGAAGCATTATAACCAATCTCAAATTCATTTTCGAGAATTGTTTCAACAATTACAGGTCCATTCATACCAGCATTTTCTGCGATACGCTTTAAGGGACCTAAAATTCCTCTTGCAATAATTAATGCTCCAATTAATTCATCTTCTTTTAATGTATTTTTTGCCCAAGTTATAAGATTGTTGGATAAATGGACTAAGGTTGAACCACCGCCAGGAACAATACCTTCTTCCACAGCAGCACGAGTTGCATTAATCGCATCTTCTAACCTTAATTTTTTATCCTTCATTTCTGTTTCAGTTATTGCACCTACTTTTATAACAGCAATTCCCCCTGATAATTTTGCAATACGATCTTGTAATTTTTCTTTATCGTAATTAGTATCAGCAATATTTAATTGTTTACGTAACTGAATACAACGGGTTCTTATGGCATCTTCATTACCATCACTAATAATGGTAGTAGTTTCTTTATTGACAATAACACGTCTAGCTTGCCCTAAAAAATCAACTTGAATATTATTCAAAGTTAAACCTGCATCTTCACTAATAATAGTAGAACCTGTTAAAGTAGCAATATCATTTAACATTAATTTTTTTAATTCACCAAATCCTGGAGCCCGGATGGCTACGACATTAACGATATTTCGTAATTTATTTAAAATTAAAGTTGCTAAAGCTTCTTTTTCTACGTCTTCAGCAATTATTAATAAAGGACGCTTTGTTTTAGTAGCCAATTCTAAAATTGGAAGTAAATCTTGCTGAACCAAAGTAATTCTTTTATCAGTTAATAAAATTAACGGGTTTTCATACCGAACTTCCATTTTATCTGTATCAGTTATAAAGTATGGAGAAATAAATCCTTTTTCAATTTTCATCCCTTCAGTAATTTCTAATTCAGTAGAAATGGAATTACCTTCTTCTAAAGAAATCACCCCTTCTTTACCTACTTTGTCTAAAGCATCTGCAATTAATTTACCGATATTTTCGTCATTTCCTGCTGATATTGCAGCAACTTGTTTAATTGATTCTAAATCTTCAACAGGCTTGGCAAATTCATTAATTTGATTAATTAAATATTGTGTAGCTTTTTCAATTCCGAATTTAATTGATATAGGGTTAGCTCCTGCAGCGACATTTTTCAACCCTTCTTTAACAATAGAGTAAGCTAAAACAGTTGCAGTTGTAGTACCATCTCCTGCGACATCATTTGTTTTTGAAGCGGCTTGCCGTATTAATGAAACACCTGTATTTTCGATATGGTCTTCTAAATTGATTTCTTTAGCAATTGTAACACCATCATTTACAATTTGCGGACTCCCGTATTGCTTTTCTAATACGACATTTCTACCTTTTGGACCTAAAGTTACAGAAACTGCTTCTACCATAATCTCCATACCACGTTCTAAAGCACGACGGGCATCTTCTTGATATAAAATTTTTTTCGACATAAGTACAAAAAATTAAAAATACGAATAAATAAATTTTACGGAAATTTAAAAACTTTACTAAATTTCTAATTACGTTATATATTATCTTAATAATAGAATTTGGGCTTGTAGCTCAGTGGACTAGAGCACGTGGCTACGAACTACGGTGTCAGGGGTTCGAATCCCTTCTTGCCCAATTTTTAAAATAAATCTGTTATTAATAAAAACCATTTGTGGGGTGTCGCCAAGTGGTAAGGCTGTGGACTTTGACTCCGCCATTCGTAGGTTCGAATCCTGCCACCCCAGTTTATAAAATATAAAATATACTAGTATTAATAATATTAATTCTCTTTCTATAAAAATTACAAGGAAATTTCTATGACTGCACAAATTCAATTCATTAAAGGGTTAAACGAAAAGGTACTACCTGAAGTAAAACTAACTCGCTCAAGAGATGGTAGTACTGGAACAGCAACATTTAAATTTAAAAATCCAAATATTTTAGATAAAAGTACAGCAAAAGAAGGTGAAATTACAGGTATGTACCTTGTCGATGAAGAAGGGACTCTAGAAACTAAAGATGTTAATGCTAAATTTATAAATGGTAAACCACAAACAATTGAATCAGTTTATATAATGAAAAGTCCCGAAAATTGGGATCGTTTTATGCGCTTTATGGAACGTTATGGAAAAAGTAATGGTTTAAGTTTTACAAAAGCAAAATAATTTACCCACCACCGACAACTGTAACTAATTCTATACGGTCATTATTCTTTATATATACCTTATTCCATTGAGGTCTTGAACAGATTAGACCATTATATTCTAAAACAATTAATTTTGTTGGGTAATTAAAATACGCTAATAATTTACTTAATGTTATTTGCTGGTAACAACTGTATCTATAATTATTTAGATAAAATTCTTGTTTATTTTTCATATGTTAAATTTTATTAGACTGGACTTCATTTAAGATAAATTGATATTATTTATTGTAATGTAAATATTTGGCGGGCGTAGCCAAGTGGTTAAGGCAGTGGGTTGTGGTTCCACCATTCGCCGGTTCAAGTCCGGTCGTTCGCCTTAAAATTTAGTAGAATTAAGTTAATTAATAAAATATTGATATGTCACGTTATATAGGCCCCAAATTACGTATTATTAGAAGATTAGGTAACTTACCAGGGTTAACTTCAAAAATTACACAAAGAACAAGTCGGCCAGGACAACACGGAAGTACTAACAAAAAACCCACAGAATATGGAATTCGGCTACAAGAAAAACAAAAACTAAAATTTAATTATGGTTTAACAGAAAGTCAATTATACCGTTATATAAAAGAAGCAAGACGGAAAAAAGGGGTTACTGGTTTAATTCTATTACAATTGTTAGAAATGAGACTAGATTCAATCTGTTTTAATTTAGGGTTTGCTGTAACAATGTCAGGAGCTCGACAAATTGTTAACCATGGTCATATATTAGTAAATAATAAGGCTGTCAACATAGCAAGTTTCCAATGTCGACCTTCAGATATTATTTCAATTAAACCCAAAATAAGCTCAACGACACTAATTGAAAATAATTTAAAAAATAGACGATTCAATTTACCAACACATCTTGAATTCTCAGAGAAAACATCTAAAGGTAATGTCAAAAACTTCTGTAATAGGGAAGATATTGCTATGGATTTAAATGAATTACTAGTTATTGAATATTATTCTCGTAGATAATTTCTTTCGAAATTATTTAAATATTTAAATATTAAAAATAAAGTATAATTCTAAATAAAGACTAAATAAAAATAAGACTTTTATTAATTTATACAAATATTTTATATTTTTTATGAAACAATTAAAAAATCTAATCTTATTAATCACTTTTATCTGTAGCGCTATTCCAAGTATAGCATCAGCAGATATTGGTGGATTAACTCAATGTGATAAATCACCTGCTTTTCAGAAACGTTTGAAAAGTAGTGTTAAAAAATTAGAAGGGCGTTTAAAAACTTATACCCCCGGTTCAGCACCAGCTCTAGCTTTAGAACAACAAATTCAAAGAACAAAAAATAGATTTGATAAATATGGTCGGTCAGACTTACTTTGTGGAAACGAAGGGTTACCTCATTTAATTGCAGATGGTAGGTGGAGCCATGCTGCTGAATTTATAATACCAGGATTTGGTTTTATTTATATTTCAGGATGGATAGGATGGGTAGGTCGAAAATATTTACAAGTTGTAAGTAAGGAAAAAAATCCTGCGGAGAATGAAATCATTATTAATGTTCCTTTAGCTATTAAAATAATGTTAACAGGATATGTTTGGCCATTATCAGCATGGCAAGAGTTAATCAGTGGAGAATTAATTACACCAAAAGATGAAATAACAATATCTCCTCGTTAGACCAAATATTTAATATTAATTTTTATGGATAACTTTCAAAAATATTTATCAACTGCACCTGTATTATTAACAATATGGATGACTTTTACAGCGGGATTCATTATAGAGATAAACCGGTTTTTTCCTGATATGTTAGGTTTATATTTTTAATATAAACAATAAAAAAATATCTAATGCTCATTTAAATGAGCATTAGATATTTTTTTTTATTCAATAATTTTTGATTGTTTCAATAAATTATTGACAGTTTTTGTTGGCTTAACACCTTTTTTTAGCCAATCAATAATTTTTTTTGATTCAAATTTTGATTGTTTTGTGATTGGGTTATAATAACCAACTTCTTCAATGGGTCGGCCATCACGTCTAGTATCATTTGTCATAATAACTAACCGGTAAGAGGGTTGACGTTTTCTCCCGATTCTTTTTAATCTAAGTTTTAACATTATTTTATTTATAAATTTTAACTTTTAGTATTATACCAAAAAATTTATAAAGTTGCTCTAAAGTTTTCACTAGATTCTGCAATTGCAGATTGTAATAAGCTTTCTGCTTCATCTGTAAATTGCTGTGTATCTATAATAATTTCTAAGAATTTCTTATTTGTATTTAAATACTTTAATAAAGAAGAACAATAAGATTTAATAGAAGCTACAGGGAAATCATCTAAATAACCATTAATACCTGCATAAATTAAAGCTACTTGTTCACCAACTGATAATGGTGAATTCTGAGGTTGTTTTAATAATTCACGTAAACGTGACCCTCGTGCTAATTGTTTCTGTGTTGCTTCATCTAAATCTGAAGCAAATTGAGAAAACGCTTCTAATTCAGCAAATTGAGCTAATTCTAGTTTTAATTTGCCAGCAACTTTTTTCATAGCTTTTGTTTGAGCCGCTGAACCTACACGAGACACAGAGATACCTACATTAATAGCAGGTCGAATTCCTGAATTGAACAAATCATTTGATAAAAATATTTGACCATCAGTAATTGAAATAACATTTGTAGGAATATATGCAGAAACATCACTGGCTTGAGTTTCAATAATTGGTAATGCTGTCATACTACCCCCACCTAATTCATCACTTAACTTAGCAGCTCTTTCAAGTAAACGAGAATGTAAGTAGAAAACATCACCGGGATATGCTTCACGACCTGGTGGACGTCTTAATAATAACGACATTTGTCGATAAGCCATTGCTTGTTTTGTTAAATCATCATAAACAACTAATGTTGCACGTCCTTTATACATAAAGTATTCTGCAATAGCCGCACCGGCATATGGTGCAATGTATTGTAATGTTGCAGGGTCATTCGCACTTGCTGAAACAACAACAGTATAAGACATTGCATTTTTTTCTTCTAAAACATTTACTACTTGGGCAACAGTTGAAGCTTTTTGACCAATACCCACATAAACACAAATAACATCTTCGGTTTTTTGATTAATGATAGTATCAATTGCAATTGAAGTTTTTCCTGTTTGTCGATCACCAATAATCAATTCTCGTTGTCCTCTTCCAATAGGAATCATTGCATCAATTGATGTAATACCTGTTTGTAAAGGCTCACAAACTGATTTACGACTAATAATCCCCGGTGCCATTGCTTCTAACAATTGAGTTTCAGATTGTGTAATATCACCTTTACCATCGATTGGTAAAGCTAAAGGGTTGACAACACGGCCTAAAAAGCCATCTCCTACAGGAACTTGTGCAATACGTCCTGTTGCTCGTACAGTCCCACCTTCTAAGATTTCACGGCCGGTGCCCATTAATACTACACCAACATTATCCGTTTCTAGATTTAAAGCAATTCCAATAGTTTTATCTTCAAATTCTAAAAGTTCACCACTCATTACCTGATCAAGCCCATAAACACGTGCGATCCCGTCTCCAACTTGAAGTACCGTCCCTACGTTATCTACTTTAACTTCTTGATCATATTTTTCTATTTGTTCACGGATAATACTACTAATTTCGTCTGGACGAATACTTATCATTGTATTATTTTTAAGATAAAAAAGTTAATAAAAATTATTCTTAGATTTCTAATACACCGTCTAAATGTTTTGCTAATTCCGTTAATTGACCTTTAATCGTTAAATCAATTACTTGAGAATTTGCTTTAATTAAGAACCCGCCTAGAAGACTAGCATCAATTGTTAGTGATAATTTAATTTCTTTAGCTTTTGTCATTTCTTTAAGCTTTATTATTAAATTTTGTTGTTGTTCTTCATTTAATTCATTTGCTGAAGTTACTTCAATAATCTTAATATTAGCTAACTGATAAACTAAATCTAAATAACGATCTGTTATTGCTTCAATATATGAAATACGATTTCTATCAATTAAAATCATTAAAAAATTTGACATTTCAAGACTAATTTGCGAAGTAACCGTTTTTTCTACAAGCTCTCGCTTTGAAATATTTCTAATAACAGGGTTGTTTAGGTAATTTTTAAATTCTTCTGTAGAATTTAAAAGTTCTTTTAAATTATTAATATCTGATGTAATTGTATGTATTAAATTTCTAGATTTAGCCAAATCTAAAAGTGCTTGTGCATAAGGATTAGCTATTTTAGCTACTGCAATATTTTGAGCCATTTATAAACTTCCTCCTAATTGTGCAATATTAGAATCTATTAATTGTGATTTTTTAACGGATCCTAATTTTGATTGAACTTTTAAAAGAACTTTTTGTAAAGCTAACCGAATAATTTGTTGTTTAATGTCTGTAAATACTTGTTGTTCTCTCGAGCGTAATGTTACTAATGCTCGATTAAATCGAATTGATAATTCTTGGTTTATATCACATGAATCCGATTGTAATAAACTTTTTTTTGTATTTATTGTTTCTTTTCGTATTTCACTAATAATTACTTGGGCTTGTGCTAATTGTTTTTCAGCTTCTATTAAACGAATATTTGCTTCATTTAATTTATCTTCAGCATCTTGAACGGCTTGAATTATTTCCTGTTGTCTTTGTTCTAAAGATGACCCTAAAAAATCCCGTCCAAGATAAATTAAAACACCGACCAAAATAACTATATTAACTACACCACTTTCTAAAACATCAAAATTTAAATGAATTGTTTCATTTTTAGCGATTAGAGTAAAAATTTGATCGAAATTTTCCATATTTTATAGTTTTTTATAAACAATTTTTATAAAAAGGAAAAATTAATTGTAACAAAAAATTTAAATTGATAATTTATTTTCAATTTGAGTACTTAATAAGTTAATTTCATTATCTAAATTACTTAAAACTTTTTCTTTTTTAACAAGAAATTCTTTGGTAATATTATCTAATAAAGTATCAATTGATTTTTGAGAAATGTTAAGCTCGTTATCTAAAATTTCTTTATGAATTTTTTGTGAATTTGCAATTTCCGATTGTGCTTCTTTTCGTACTTGACTCAATTCTGTTTCATATTGAGTTGTTAATTCTGAAGCTTTTGTTAGTGTCTGTGAAGCTTTTGCTAAATTAGTTAAAATAAATTCATTACGTTCAGTTATTATCTTTAATAAAGGACTGTAAAGTAATATATTTAAAATAAACATTAATAAGAGAAATTGAATGGCTACAAGGGGTAATGTTGCACCAAAATCAAATAAACCTCCAGGGCCACTTGTTTCTAGATCTGAAACTAATATTGAGAAATTAACCATATAAATATATATATATTTTTGTTTAATTAAAAATATCTAATATTTTATTTTTAGATATTTTTTTATAAAAAATTTATACATTAAAAGGGTTAGCAAATAATAAAGCTAGAGCAACTACTAAACCATAAATTGTTAATGCTTCCATGAACGCTAAACTTAGTAATAAAGTACCACGAATTTTATTTTCTGCTTCTGGTTGTCTAGCAATACCTTCAACAGCCTGACCTGCTGCATTACCTTGACCAATACCAGGACCAATAGCAGATAAACCAATAGATAAACCAGCAGCAATAACAGAAGCAGCAGCAATAATAGGATCCATAATAATAATTTAATTAATTAATAATTGTTGAAAAATCGTGATTTTTATTCTAAAGCTTCAGCAATATATGCTGCAGCTAGGGTTGAAAAAATCAAAGCTTGAACGGAACCAGCAAAAATACCTAAAAACATAATGGGTAGAGGTATTATTAATGGAACAAGAGCTGTTAAAACAGTAATTGTTAATTCGTCAGCTAGTACATTACCAAAAAGTCGGAAACTTAATGACAGAGGTTTCGTGAAATCTTCTAGAATATTAATGGGTAGAAGAAGTGGGATAGGTTGAATATATCGTTTAAAATACCCAAGCCCTTTTTTACTTAGTCCTGCATAGAAATATGCAAGAGAAGTTAATAATGCTAAAGCAACAGTAGTATTTATATCATTTGTTGGAGCAGCTAATTCACCTTCTGGTAAAACTATTAATTTCCAAGGAATTATAGCACCGGCCCAATTACAACCAAAAATGAATAAAAATAAAGTTCCAATAAAAGGAACCCATTCTCTATAAAAACTCTCACCTAGTTGATCTCTAGCTATATCGGTAACAAATTCTACAACTGATTCCATAAAGTTTTGCCAACCACGTGGAATTTGTTCAATATTGCGTGATCCTAAAAATGCAAATGCTAATAATACCGCAAAAACAAACCATAGAACCATTAAAACTTGACCATGTACCAAGAAACCTGCAATATTCCAATAAAAATGTTTTCCTACTTCTGCTTCCGCTAAAAATGTAGACGTACTGAAATAAAAATTATCGGAGTACATAGTTATCTAGCTAATTTTGTAAATAACCCAATATTAAAAAATATAAAGGAACACTTCAAATCATACTATATTTATTAGATATAAAAATAACTTTATATATTTTTATAAGTTATTTTTATTTATTTAGCCACTCATAACCTTTGATCTCCAATTCTTTAGCGAACTCAGAATTCCCTGTTTTGATAATTTTACCTTTTTGCATAACATGAATATAATCTGGCTTAATATAATCTAATAAACGTTGGTAGTGTGTTATTAGAATAATAGATTTTTCTTTAGTCATAAAATTATTTATTCCAGAAGATATAGTTCTTAAAGCATCAATATCTAATCCTGAATCTGTCTCATCGAGTATAGATAATTTTGAATCTAATAAAGCCATCTGTAAGATTTCATTTCGTTTTTTTTCTCCCCCCGAAAATCCTTCATTTACATTTCGGGTTAAAAAAGTGGAATCCATTTCAACTAATTGTAATTTTTCTGTAACGATAGTAAAAAATTCAATTGGGTCAACTTCTTTTGCATTATTGAATTTTTTATTAGCGTTATAAGATAAGCGTAAAAAATCTTCGTTACTTACTCCAGGAATTTCAATTGGGTACTGGAAAGCTAAGAAAATACCGATATGAGACCTTGTTTCGGGTTCTAAATCTAATATACTTTCTTCTTCGAATAATATATCACCCGCAACGACGCTATAATTAGGATGTCCAGCGATAACTTTCGATAATGTGCTTTTACCTGAACCATTAGGTCCCATTATCGCATGGATTTCTCCTTTTTTAATTTTTAAATTTAGATTATTTATAATTTTAATATCATTAACACAAACTTCTAAATTTCGAATATCTAATATCATTACCCAATACTTCCTTCTAATTTTAAGGTTAATAATTTATCAGCTTCCGCGGCAAATTCTAAAGGTAATTCACTAAAAACATCTTTACAAAACCCACTTATCATTAATCCAATAGCATTCTCAATCGAAATTCCTCTTTGTAGAAAATAAAAGATTTGGTCTTCACCGATTTTTGATGTTGATGCTTCATGTTCAACTTTTGAAGTTGAATTGTGAACAGAAATAAAAGGGAAAGTATTTGCATTTGATTTATTCCCAATTAATAAAGAATCACATTGTGAGTAATTTCTAGAGTTGTTCGCTTTTCTATTTATATTAACTAAACCACGATAACTATTTTTCGAATTTCCGGTTGAAATACCTTTTGAAACAATCCGACTATTAGTATTAATACCAATATGAACCATTTTACTGCCTGTGTCAGCTTGTTGAAAATTATTAGTTAATGCAACAGAATAAAACTCACCTTTTGAATTATCACCTAGTAGAATACAACTTGGGTATTTCCAAGTTATAGAAGAACCTGTTTCAACCTGTGTCCAAGAAATTTTTGAATTATCCCCACTACATATACCACGTTTGGTAACAAAATTATAAATACCACCAACACCATCCTTATTCCCAGAATACCAGTTTTGAACTGTTGAATATTTTATTTCAGCGTTATCAAATGCAATAAGTTCAACAACAGCAGCATGTAATTGATTTTTATCATATTGTGGGGCTGTACACCCTTCTAAATAACTCACATAACTGTTTTCTTCAGCAATAATTAAAGTCCGTTCAAATTGACCTGATTGTTGGTCATTTATTCTAAAATAAGTTGATAAATCTAAGGGGCAACGGACATTTTTCGGTATATAACAAAAAGACCCATCAGTAAATACAGCAGAATTTAAAGCAGAGAAATAATTATCACCTATTGGAACGACAGTACCTAAAAATTTCTCAATTAAATTAGGGTAGTCTTTAACTGCTTCAGATAAGGAACAAAAAATAACACCTTGTTCTTTTAATTCTGTTTGATATGTTGTACCAACTGATACACTATCAAAAACAGCATCAACAGCTACATTTGTTAAACGTTTTTGTTCAGTTAATGAAATACCTAATTTTTCAAATGTTTTTAGTATTTCAGGATCAACCTCATCTAAACTTTTGATTTTTTCTTTTAATTTGGGTGCTGAGTAATAAACAATATCTTGATATTCAATCTCTGGGACTTTTAATTGTGCCCAATTAGGAACAGTAAATTGTTTCCAAATTTTAAAAGCTTTTAAACGAAAATTAAGCATAAATTCCGGCTCTTCTTTTTTTTGTGATAACAACCGAATAATATTTTCGTTTAAACCTTTATTAATTGTTTCTTTATCAATTTTGGTTGAAAACCCATATTTATAAGGTTCATTTATTAATGAATTTAGATTTTTATTCATAAAAATATTTTAAAAATAGATAGAACAAATTATAAATTAAAGTTGTTAAATTTAAAAAATTATAAATTAATTAGTAACTATTATAAATAGTTATAAGTTGTTAAATTTAAAAAATATTAAAATAATTAATAACTAGTGTTATATTAATACTTAAGGTTGTCGAATAAATATTCAACCGGTAGAATTTTAATTAATTCTAGATTTATATATTATTGCCTTTAATTTCAAGGAGAAATGAATGTCTCAATCTGTATCAGAACGGACTCGATTAAAAAGTGACCGTTACGAATCTGGTGTAATTCCATACGCAAAAATGGGCTACTGGGATGCTGCTTATTCAGTAAAAGAAACTGATATTTTAGCATTATTCCGTATCACACCTCAACCAGGGGTAGATCCTGTTGAAGCTGCTGCTGCAGTTGCAGGTGAATCTTCTACAGCAACATGGACAGTTGTTTGGACGGATTTATTAACAGCATGTGAACGTTACCGTGCTAAAGCATATCGTGTAGATCCAGTACCGAATACAACTGATCAATATTTTGCTTTTATCGCATATGAATGTGATTTATTTGAAGAAGGTTCTTTAGCTAACATAACGGCATCAATTATTGGTAACGTATTTGGTTTTAAAGCCGTATCTGCTCTACGTTTAGAAGATATGCGTATTCCTCATTCATATTTAAAAACTTTCCAAGGTCCAGCAACAGGTATTATTGTTGAACGGGAACGTTTAGAACATTATGGTCGACCTTTATTAGGTGCGACAGTAAAACCTAAATTAGGTCTTTCTGGTAAAAACTACGGTCGTGTAGTTTATGAAGGTCTTAAAGGTGGTTTAGATTTCTTAAAAGATGATGAGAATATTAATTCTCAACCATTCATGCGTTGGAGAGAACGTTTCTTAAATTGTATGGAAGGTATTAACCGTGCTGCTGCTGCTTCTGGTGAAATAAAAGGTTCTTATTTAAATATTACCGCTGGTAATATGGAAGAAGTTTATAAACGTGCAGAATACGCTAAAGCAGTAGGTTCTGTTATCATTATGATCGATTTAGTAATGGGTTATACTGCAATCCAAAGTGCAGCAATATGGGCACGTGAAAATGATATGATTTTACATTTACATCGTGCAGGTAACTCAACATATGCTCGTCAAAAAAATCATGGTATTAATTTCCGTGTAATTTGTAAATGGATGCGTATGGCTGGTGTGGATCATATCCATGCAGGTACTGTTGTAGGTAAACTTGAAGGTGATCCTTTAATGATTAAAGGTTTCTACGATGTATTACGTTTAACAGAATTAGAAGTTAACTTACCATTTGGTATTTTCTTCGAAATGGATTGGGCTAGTTTACGTAAATGTATGCCTGTAGCATCTGGTGGTATTCATGCAGGTCAAATGCATCAATTAGTTTATTATCTAGGTGACGACGTAGTATTACAATTTGGTGGTGGTACAATTGGTCACCCTGATGGTATTCAAGCAGGGGCTACTGCAAACCGTGTTGCATTAGAATCTATGATTCTTGCTCGTAACGAAGGTGCTGATTACTTCAGTGATGAAGTTGGTCCTCAAATTTTACGTGATGCAGCAAAAACATGTGGGCCTTTACAAACTGCTTTAGATTTATGGAAAGACATTGCGTTTAACTATACTTCGACAGATACAGCAGATTTTGCTGAAACACCTACTGCAAACGTATAATCGTATAAACTATAATTAATTTAAGGAGTATTGAATAGTGAGACTTACACAAGGTTGCTTCTCTTTCTTACCGGATTTAACTGACGCTCAAATTGAAAAACAAGTTGCTTTTGCCATTACTAAAGGATGGGCAATGAATGTTGAATATACTGATGATCCTCATCCACGTAATAGTTACTGGGAATTATGGGGTTTACCTTTATTCGATATTAAAGACGTTGCATCTGTAATGTTTGAATTAGCAGAAGCACGTAAAGCTATTTCTAAATCATATATTAGAATGAACGCTTTTGACGCTAGTTATGGTGTTGAAAGTTGTGTTATGTCATTTATCGTTAACAGACCGGCTAATGAACCAGGTTTCTGGTTAGACCGTCAAGAACGTGATGGACGTGGTATAACTTACACACTTAAAAGTTATGCTGTTGAAAATAATAATTCTGGTAACCGTTACTAAACAAATAATTATAAATTAATGCTAATATTTTATATATTAGTATTAATTTATAATTACTTACGGTGATTGTAAAATTAAAATCTTCCATGGTTGTGGTTTTATTGCCATTCAGTACAATTTATTTTTCAACAAAAGAAGTAAACGCATTGTAATAAAATCCACTACATGATTTCTATGTTCGACAAGATACAGTGAATTAATAATGATATTGGGGAAACGCTAAACCAAGGGGCTACTTGAAGCTCAACAAGCGAGGACAATGCGGCGAGGAAACTACCAAGGAAGAACGGCATAAGAGAAACAAAAGATGATTTGGGTATTGTCTCCAAGAGAGACCAATAAAATTATTGATTTTTATTATAAAATTAATAAATAATAAAAACCAATAAATAAAATAACTTTTTGCAAAACAATGTATCAATTAATAATTTATTTATTAAAACAATTTAATAATTATTATTATTGCCAACGTTCTAAAACTAATGTGGTTGAACCGTTAACATTATTAATACTTTCAGTTTTTTGAAAACCTTGTTTTAAACTTTCACCTAGAATAGTTTCATTTGCATAACTTTTAGTTACTTTATCTATAAATGTATTTACAGACCACTCCTGTAACCAAAAACTTAAATCAGTAACTAATTCATATTCGTTACCATTCCAATTGAATTCTAAATCATACCCATTATTTTGAGGAATACTAATATTTTTGTTCCCTGATTCTATATTTGAAGAAGTTTTAGTAGAATTAATATTTTTACTAATATAAGTAATATTTAACTTTGTTAGTGCTTTTTGTAAATAGTTAATATTTTGTATTTTCGTACTAATATGGCTGAAATGTGACATAAATTAAAACTCCGAAGTATTAATAAATATTTTAATTAGTATTTTACAATCTATTATATATACTATTTCAATAAATAATTTAATTTTATATGGTTATTTTTACTTTCATGTTTTATAATAGTTACTAACAAGCTATAAGCTTGGGAAGATTTAAAATAAAAATTTTTATCATGACAGCAACTTTAGAAAGAAATAATACAAGTGATCTTTGGGATCGTTTTTGTGGTTGGATTACAAGTACAGAAAACCGTTTATACATCGGTTGGTTTGGTTGTGTAATGTTCCCTACATTATTAACAGCTACATCTTGTTACATTATTGCGTTTATCGCAGCACCACCTGTAGATATTGATGGTATCCGTGAGCCTGTAGCAGGTTCTTTATTATACGGAAACAACATTATTTCTGGTGCAGTAATTCCAAGTTCTAACGCTATCGGTATGCATTTCTACCCAATTTGGGAAGCAGCATCTGTTGACGAATGGTTATACAATGGTGGTCCTTACCAATTAATTGTTTTACATTTCTTCATCGGTATCTGTACTTATATGGGTCGTGAGTGGGAATTAAGCTACCGTTTAGGTATGCGTCCTTGGATTTTCGTAGCATTTTCAGCTCCAGTAGCAGCAGCTACTGCTGTATTTGTTGTATATCCAATTGGTCAAGGTTCTTTCTCTGATGGTATGCCTTTAGGTATTTCTGGTACTTTCAACTTCATGTTAGTTTTCCAAGCTGAACATAACATTTTAATGCACCCATTCCATATGGCTGGTGTTGCAGGTGTATTCGGTGGATCTTTATTCTCAGCAATGCATGGTTCTCTAGTAACTTCTAGTTTAATCCGTGAAACAACTGAAAATGAATCAACTAACTATGGTTACAAATTCGGACAAGAAGAAGAAACTTACAACATCGTAGCTGCACATGGTTACTTTGGTCGTTTAATCTTCCAATATGCATCATTTAACAACTCTCGTGCTTTACATTTCTTCTTAGCTGCATGGCCAGTTATTGGTATCTGGTTAACTGCTATGGGTGTAAGTACGATGGCATTCAACTTAAACGGTTTTAACTTTAATCAATCAGTTGTAGATTCTCAAGGTCGTGTTATTAATACATGGGCTGATATCATCAACCGTGCTGATTTAGGTATGGAAGTAATGCATGAGCGTAACGCTCATAACTTCCCATTAGATTTAGCGTCTGGTGAAGTATTACCTGTAGCTTTAACAGCTCCAGCAGTTTTAGGTTAATACAAAAAAAAATTCCAAGAGAATTATTTATTCTCTTGGAATTTTTCTTGGCATACGAATCGCCTTATTTTTTCTTTTCGTTTAACTAAAAAAATATTAAAACACGCCTAGTTTATTAGGATAAAATCCTAATAAACATCTTAAATTAGTTGCTAACATTAACACGTTTAGATTTTTTGTCTCTGTGGTCATAAAAAACTTTACCTGATTGTAGTGAATACAGCGTAAAATCTTTACCTAAACCTACATTTAGACCTGGTTTGATTTTCATACCACGTTGTCGAACTATGATATTGCCGGCTTTCACTACCTCACCACCAAATTTTTTAACACCTAACCTATTTGGATTTGAATCCCGGCCATTTTTTGTACTACCAGCACCTTTTTTATGAGCCATTATCTTTAATTTATATCAATATTAGTAATCAAAACCCTCGTCAATTCTTGACGATGACCCTGTTTTTTACGGGTTTTTTTCTTAGGCCTCATTTTATACACAAGTATTTTACGGCCTCGAAAATGTTTAAGAATCTTAGCTGTTATTTTTACATTTTGTACATAAGGTTGACCAATAAAAATATTACCTTCATTATTCAGTAATAATATACGATTCAAATTTATTTGGGAATCTAATTTTGTTGCTAGTCTATTTACGTCATAATATTTATTTTGTTCTATCCAAAATTGTCGTCCCGACAATTCTACAATAGCATACAGCACACACAGCCTTTCTTTTAGAAGTAAATGGTTATTTCATCGTACCTAATTATTAGCACTAATAAGTGTAACATGGTTATGACAAAAGTGTCAAGTTTATTAGAATAGTATCTAAACAGTATCTAAACCCTTCAAATTATGTAATTCGGTATAAAAATAACCAAAAGCTTCTGATTTATACGAATTAATACTTGTTATAATTGAAAGTTTTCGTTTAATTTTTATATTTTTTATACTAATAATATCAAGGATTCCTAATTCAATTTCTTGTTCAATGGCAGAAGCAGAAATAAATGCAACTCCTAAACCTAAACTTACAGCCGTTTTAATAGCTTCTATAGAGTTTAGTTTCATAATAATATTAAATTGGTTTATTGCAATTTGATTTTGAACCAGAATATTATCAGTGAATTTTTGTACCGTTGAATTTTCATTTAAAGTAATGAAATTTAAATGATATAAATCGTCACAAACAATAATTTTATTTGTTTGAGATAAAAAAGGATGTGATTTTGCTATTATTAATAGTAATTCATCTTCAACAAAATTTTCAATTTTTAAATTACTTTTAAGTTCAGGAGGTATTTCCCCACCAACTAATGCAATATCAATTCTTTGATTTGAAATATTTTTACTAATTATGCTTGTTGAATTAACTTCTAACGTGATATCAATTTGTGGATAACTTTTTGTAAAAAGTGCTAAAATTTTAGGTAAAAGATAAGTTCCCAGTGTTTGACTTGCACCTATTAGTAAATGCCCTCTTTCACCATTTTTTAAATCATCGACTGCCCTACACGTTTCTTCACATAAAAATAATATTCGATCTGCATATTGTAAGAATAAATCACCAGCTTCAGTTAAATATACTGTTTTTTTCGTTCGATTGAATAATAAGACACCCAAACGGTTCTCTAAAATTTTAATTTGTTTACTTAGGGATGGTTGCGATAAAAACATCTTTTGTGCAGCTATTTTAAAACTTTTTTCTGCAGCAACTGCTTTTACAATTCGTAATTGTTGTAAACTAAAAGGAAGAACCATTATAAAACTGACCTCAATTTATAATATTTTTTAAAAAACTTATATTAATACGGATGAAGAGACTCGAACTCTTACAACATATGTTACTGGAACCTAAACCCAGCGCGTCTACCAATTCCGCCACACCCGCAAAAATTAAACTAAATTACTAATTATAAAATTATTGTCATCTAAATTTTTTTAATTAAATACTTTATTGAATATGATAACAATTTAAAGAGGTTAAAACAAAATAAGCTACGGTCTTATTATCGACCCTAAACTATATTTACTAGTATAGTTATTCATTTAGCTAAAATAAAAGAAGGTTAAAAATCAACTGTAAAATAATTAATTACTATTTTTATTAATTTTTAACAACACTAGTTTACTCAGAATCAGAATTTAAATTATACACAAAACTATTTGTTTTACCACTTTCTAAACTTTTTAAAACTGATTTCGCTAATGATAAAGCTTTTATACTTTCAGGTAATGCTTGTTTCAACCAGATAGATTTTCTCGCACGTTTTTTAGATTTTGAAGTCCGTTTTTTTGGTACTGCCATAATATTAAATTTTAAGTTATTTAAATGAATAATAAATTCAGACCATTATTATTTTAAAGTCTACACTAATAACTAGTATTTGCAAAGATATAAACTTAATTAATTTACCAATGAACCTAATTTTAAACGAATATTTTTGATTTATAGGTAAACAATTTTAATTAAACATAAATTATATCTTTACAAAATACAACGATCAACTTTTTTATATACTTAGGTTAGTTTGGAACGTTTAATTATAGACTAATTAAATCATATTAGTCTTTTTAAAACGGTTTTTATTTATTATATTGACGTTGAACTTGTTGAATTGCTAAACGTCCTATATTAAATAGAGCCCATGAAGCTGCTACTAATAATGGAGTTGCAATAACTAATAAACGAGTATCCATTGTAGGTAATCCTTGTTAGTTCTTAAAAAATTAATACTTTTATTATTTCAATTATCCTAATTATTTCTATCTTAATTATATATTAAATGAATAAAAATTAATACTTTTATTATAAAAAAGTTTATTTGTTAACTTTGGCATTGAGCTATCTTCCCAGAAAGTTACCCTTCAAGTATTGTCGCCGCTATAATGTTTCACTATTGAGTTCGAGATGGATCAATGTGGTTCCATTATGCTAGAAACACCAAAGTATGAAATATTATGTCTAAATTAATAAACATAATATTTAATTAAAATTCAAATCCTCGGTCTATTAGAACATCTCAGCACATATATTACTATACTTACACTTAATGCCTATTAAACGGCTAGTCTTGCCGTGACCTTACTCACTTAAAGTGATGAGAATACTCATCTCGAGGTGGGCTTCCCACTTAGATGCTTTCAGCGGTTATCCACTCCATACGTAGCTACCCAGCG
>Ga0209090_10000018_pt1 | contig 119142 bp, 110 predicted proteins | sample ArcticOcean_MG_C_9_FD_187432 | JGI IMG/M metagenome (GOLD analysis project Ga0209090, IMG submission 187432) | Marine microbial communities from western Arctic Ocean - ArcticOcean_MG_CB2_152 (SPAdes) (version 2) | ecosystem: Environmental > Aquatic > Marine > Oceanic | place: Arctic Ocean... | reverse complement strand
CTCAAACATGGTGCGTTTAAAGCGATCGTTTGAAAAAGAAAAACGATTACGTAATATTTATTGGCAACTGGCCGATTGGCAAATACTAATATCTGCCTATAACGAAGCGGCAATGGCTAATTAAGTCGATATTTAATCTCAGTAAATACTAATACATCGGTTTTAGAATCAGTATCGTCTACTTTTCCATGTTCAATGCTTGCACCTAATTTGACTAACCAATCACCGTAGGCTGCTTGATAAAATCCGCTTAACCTGAGAGAACACCAAACATCAGCCCCAGCTAAACAAATAAAGCCTTCGTTCAATTTAGTTTCAATCTCATCACAGAAACGAATGTATATTTTACTAAGCTTCAATGCTGAAATCAGCATATTGGCTCGTAAATAGGGTTAAGGAGGTTAGGGTTAAGCGATGTTTTGAAACTATAAGGGTGCAATGCTATATATAGGCTATGCACAAGAGCAGATGGATAAGGTAAATAGTAAGGTTACAGGTTCATAACCTATCAAGTGTCAGCTAGGTAGTCATTAATCGACTACCTTTTCGACTACTTTTCAAAATACCCAAATAAATTATAAATAGACATACCCTAAAAAAGCTTTAAAATAGCCAGTCTTAGCGTTGGAGAGATGGCAGAGCGGTTGAATGCACTAGTCTTGAAAACTAGCAAGGGGGCAACTCCTTCCAGGGTTCGAATCCCTGTCTCTCCGCCAATTAAAGAGTTACCTCTTTAATAAAATTCTTAATAATAATTTCAATTTCTTCACTATGAGTTGCCTAAATCCAGCGTGGGTAAAATTTTACGGCGCGAATTGCGCTAGCCCGGCTATTGCACCGGTCAGTGGAATTGAAACGCCGGACTGCATGCATATTTTGTAGCGTTTTCTAAGGTAGTTGTATTTCATCTGAGAGTTCCTGTGGATTAACCTCCGTCACAGCTTCGGCGGCGGCCGAAAAATGATTGGTCATTTCGCTCACAAATGTCGACACCAGTTCTGGTGGAAGTCGATGCCCCATCCCCGGATAGCTTATGTAGGTAGAGCCGGGAATGAGCTCATGGGTATGCAAGCCATGAGCGACAGGTAACACAGTGTCATCTTCTCCATGTAATACAAGTGTTGGCACGGCAATTGTGCGCACCTGTTCAGAGCGATCACCGCTGGCATAAATTGCTGTCAGCTGTCGTGGCACTGCTTCAAGATGAAAACCTAGATCATGTAGCTCCGCTTCGGTCATACCTTCTCGCCCATTTTCGCCGCGCCTTTCTGATCTAGGTAAATGGCGCGTACCGGTGCTAGACATAATTGACACCAAAGACGCTGTTCGCTGGGGATATTCTGCGGCAATAATCTGCGCAATCATACCTCCCATAGAAGCCCCAACAATATGTGCTTTTTCGATATCTAATGCATCAAGCACGGCAATGCTGTCTGCGGCCATATCGTTAAGGCTATAAGGGCCATCAACCTTAAATCCGGCCGTGTTTTTCAACCACTGCCACCACAGGGCAGGCTCACCTAATGCGTTAAGCCGCGCAGACTCTCCCGTGTCCCGATTATCAAATAAAATAATGCGATACCCCGCCGCAGCCAAGCCGTTAATAAAATCCTCGCGCCATACACGATGCGACCCGGTAAGCCCCATTATCATAAGCACCGATGGCGCGTTGATATCGCCAACGCTGGTATAAGCAACATCAATACCGTTTAGATGCGCAACGGTCATGGACTGATCCCGGCTGTAATTTGCCGACGCTGTAGCACTTATAAACAGTAAACCTATAAGAACAATTCGAGTTAGTTTCATCCGGTACTCCATTTCATTGACTAAGCGAAGCTGCCTAGCCGCGCTATGAGTTCTTGCGCCATAGATCATCCATTATGATTTCATGATTCAATCCTGATCGTCTTCAGCTGCAGGGAACCAAACAACATCGTTAAACAATAATCCGCTGACCCGCGCATTCTTTTTTTAATCATTATTACCCTGCAACCTCTTTCCAAACAAATAATTTAGTAGATATAAGAGCTCCAATAGCAATCCATATACCTATTCCTATAAAATTTAAGTATATATCGATTAAGCCCAACCCATCACTTGCTATAGATCTCATAGCGTCAGCAACGATACTAAGAGGTAGCATTTGAGCAAAAGGTTGAATATATTCAGGCAGTGTTTCTAGTGGGAAAAATACCCCAGACAAAACAAGCTGTGGATAAATAAATATGGTTGCGAGAACACCAACGCTTTCTTGAGTTTTAGCTAAGCTGCCAATAGAAAATCCTAAGGTTAAAAACATAATGACACTAAGCATAATGACCGCATATAAACTAATAATGCTTCCCACTATATTGGCATCCAGGGCAAGTAAGGCGAAACCAAAAATAAAACTAAGTTGACCTAATACAATAACCATTCGGGCTAAAACAATAGCGATAACAAAATCTAAAGGTTTTATTGGTGTAACAAACAAACGCTTTAAAATACCCCTTCTTCTAAATTCAACTACATTAAAACCACTTCCGGCAATGCTTAAGTTCATCAGCATAAAGGCCATGATTCCAGGTAAAAGAAAATCAATATAGCTTTGAGATCTAGATTTTACATCCTCAATAAACAAACCAAACATAGGAGTATTTCCGGTAATCTCTCTTTCAATAGATAATAAAGATTGGTTTAGAATAGGCTCTATAGTTTGAATAAATTGAATTTGCGACTTATCGACTAAAAGCTTGATATTAGTAATTTCTGATTGATTATCCATATCACTAGGAATAATTAATACCATCATCAAATCGCCATTAATCAAATCATTTCTTAATAAATCTTCATCGCCCTCTACTACATTAAATAGATTATTTGATTCAAGGCTCGTAATAAATTTTTCAGAAAGATTCGATTCAGAGTTATCAACTAAACCTATATCAATAGGATCACGCTCTCCTCCATTTAAACCAACAATTCCCAAAATAACGATGGGTAAAATAAGACTAAAAATAATATATTGCTTATTTCTTAAAAAGATTTGTATAAAAACTTTTGTTAAATATATTTGAGGATTATTAAACATCTTAATCTCTTAACCCGTGACCTGTTAATGCTATAAATACATCTTCCATATTTCCACGCACAACCTCTTTAGGTTTATCTGGAGCATGTTTTAGAATTAGGTTTTCCGGTGTATCTTCAGCAATAATCTTTCCATAATCCATAATAGCTATTCTTTGGCATAAAGTTTCAGCCTCTTCCATATTATGAGTAGTTAAAACTATCGTCATTCCTGTTTTATTTAGATCAAGTACAAGATCCCATAAACTTCTTTTAGCCTGAGGATCTAATCCGGTTGTTGGCTCGTCTAAAAAAAGTACCAAGGGATTATTAACTAGTGCACAAGCAATAGAAAATCTCTGTTTTTGACCGCCTGAAAGCTCATTAGCATTAGCTTTAGCTTTATCTTCTAGGTTAACTTTTTTAAGAAGGTCAATTGGATCATTATTTATGTCATATAAAGCGCTAAATAGATTTAGAAGTTCAGCTAAGCTCATGTTATCAAAATACTCATTAGCTTGAAGTTGAACGCCTATAATTTGCTTAACTTTATATGGTTCATCTTGAACATTAATTGAGTTAATAAAAGCAGATCCTTGATCGATATCTTTTAAACCTTCTAACATTTCAAGGGTTGTTGTTTTGCCAGCACCATTAGGTCCTAGGATTCCATATATCTCACCAGATTCAATAGCTAAAGAAATGTCATCAACAGCATTAAATAACTTAGAGGGTGCATCTGGGTCCTTGTATGTTTTAACAAGATTAGACGCGTTAATGATTGTCATACTTTAAGTATAAGAGAGATCTATCAATTTAAAGCAAAGAATATTACAGCTAATAAAATAATAAGTAGGTAGACAAGGTAATCATCCATGTATTTAACAAGATTTTTAAAAAATGACATAGTAGTAGTTAGTTAGATATTCCTGAATACAATAATGCTCTCAAATCTTCTCTTAGAGGATATTTATCTGAAGGCATGAATTGAGTCATTAGAACTGCTGTTATTTTTTTCTCAGGATCAACCCAGAAAGTTGTACTTGCAGCTCCACCCCAGAAATATTGACCATCAGGACCAAACATTCCGGCTTGTCCAGCATCTTCCAGCACACCAACCGTGAGTCCAAATCCAATGCCGGATGCACCAAAAGAGGCAGCCTCAGGATCATCAAGATTAAGATGATTTCTAGACATTAATTTAACTGATGCCTCGCTTAAAATTCTTACACCATTAAGCTCACCATTATTTAAAAGCATCTCAGAGAAAACACTATAGTCATCTATAGAAGAGACAAGTCCAGAGCCTCCATCGTAAAGCTTACTGGCATCTGATAAGTAAGGAGATTTATCGAATGCATCAATGGATCTAAGTGACTTTGAAAATTCAAGATCGCTATAGTTAGCTCCTAATGGGCCTACTATCTCACCATCTTTACTAAAAGCACCTGATGTATACAATGATGTAAAAGATTTCTTATCAGTTGATTTTACTGAAAAACCAGTACTATTCATTTTTAAAGGTTTGAAAATATTTTTATCTAAATAGTCAGCAAAAGACATTCCACTAACAACCTCAACAACACAGCCTAATACATCCATATTAATACCATATGACCAATCCTCTCCAGGATTATGGAGCAGCGGCGCTGATGCTGCTATAGAGGCAAATTCACAGGTATTACCAGGAAATTTTGCAAGTTTAGCGTCTAAAGAGCCAAAAAAGTAAGGACGTATATTATATTTTCTATAAATCTGATGAACAGGACCTTCCCCTGCCCAGCTATAAGTTAAACCACTTGTATGTGTTAGCAGGTCTCTAATGGTAATTTCACGTTTTGGTTTTACAACATAATCTTGAAATTTAGTATTTAAAACTTTAGTGTTTTTAAATGCTGGAATATATTTTGAAACTTTATCATTTAATCGCAGTTTGCCAGTTTCAAGAAGCTGCATTATCGCAACACCTGTTATAGGTTTAGACATAGAGTAAATTCTATAAATAGTATCTTTATCAGCAACTCTATTGGAAGCTATGTCTGCTTTTCCATAAACGTGTCTAAAAATCTCTTTATTGTCTTGTTTAACTAAAATTGAAACATGTGGAATTTTTCCGTCATCAACATAAGCATTAAAATGATCAATAATTTTTTGCTGATCACTGGAATCAAGTGCGGCTGCAAATAATGATGTTGATACTAAAAATGAAGCTAAAGTAAGTGCTTGAAAGACTCTCATAATAATGTTCCTTATAATTTGTAATTTATATTACTGATAAAAAATAACGAGCACAATAGCTTTATGAAAACTTTTTGCACTCATTGTGTCAATACTAATATTTTAAGTTTTTAGCTAAGTCAGAGAGATAGGGTTCATAGTTCTTCCAGTAATCTAAACCTTCTTTAAATATAGGTTGTCTAACCTGCTCAGCACTTGGTGTTTTAACTGCTCTCTTAGATTTATAGAACTCTACGCAGTCTTGCTCAAAAGGTAATTCGCAGTAATCAAGAATTCTTCTAACAGAGTTCTCAAGATCTCCAACAAGATCTTCATATTGAACTGATAATATTTTATTAGGTAAAACTTCTTTCCAATGATCCATCAATTCAACGTAATCATTGTAGTAAGATGCTAAGTCATCTAATCCATAAGTAAATTCTTGACCTTCAGCAAAGAGCTGCTTATAGCATGAAAAACAACCAGCCATTGAGTCCCTTCTAATATCTATAATTTTTGCATTAGGAAGAATTAAGTTAATGAGGCCTATATGTCTAAAATTATTTGGCATTTTGTCGATAAAGTACGGTTTATCGGTTCTAAAGATCTCAGAATCACTTATATAACTTTCTCCTATAGCCTTTAGTTGTGGCTCAGAGAGGCTCAGTAAAATATCAGGATATCTAGACTCCTCTTCTTGGGCTTGTCTGAGATTTAACTTATGAGCAATAGCTAAAATATTAGGCAGTTCATGCGTTCCCTCTACCATAGAATGAGATGCTAGTATTTGCTCAGTTAATGTTGAGCCTGCTCTTGGAAGCCCTAATATAAAAATGGGATCCTTGGCGTCACATCCCCAATCTTTCTTTACTTCAAATAAGTCCCTGTTGCAGACACTAATTTGATTTTTACACTCTTCTGAAAAATCCTCTTTGCTATATGAAGAATTAGATCTTTGGTATTCATTACCAGACTTATAAAAATCAAATGATTCTTTATATTTACCCATATCCTCATAAGCCTTACCTAAAGAGAAATACATAAAAACCTTTTCCTCATCTGGGACAAACTCATCTTTAACCATTTCTTGGAGCGATTGAATTTGCTCATCAGTAAACTTATAGGTTTTTAAATTAGCCAAACTCCAATATGAATCTCCAAAATATTTATCTCTTCCAAAGGCATTTATATAAGATTCAATAGACTTGTTTATTTGGCCAGCTGTTTTATATAAATGGCCCATCGCCAACATTATATCTGTATTGAATGGCTCAAGATCTATGATAGTTTCATATAGATCAATAGCCTGATCATACATGTCTGCTCTAAATAAAGTTGTTGCATAAAGCTTCATTGCAACTAGTTGTTCAGGATTAGAGGTATAAAGCTCTTTTGCGGTATCTAGTGCTAAACCATACTTTTGTCTTTTTAGTAAGGCAGTGATGTAGTCATGTTTAACTTTGATATTATCAGGATCAAAGATCAGGCAGCTCTCTAATAAAAATTCAGCATCTTCATATATGTATAACTCTAAAGCAATATTTGCAAGTAATCGCATTGCTTCTACATCATGTGGTTTTTTTTGAAGATAATCTCTACAGATATGATCGGCTTTTGCTAGCTTGCCTTCGTTGGTATAACTTAAAACAGTTTTTAATTCTGGAGGTAGGTTCTTTAAATAATAAATATTTGTATCGCACATTTCGAGAAGTTTCTCGTTACCCTCTGCAAACTTAACGATTGATAACCAGGATGCATGTAATGAATCATTTAATCTGACTGCTCGAAGAAAAGCTCTTAAGGCTTTTTTATCATCGCCTTGAACAGAATAGATATAGCCAAGTTCTTGATAGGCTCTGGCGTAATTTGGAAAATATTTAACTAATTGATCTAATGATAATAAAGCTTTATCAGATTGCTGTAAGTATCGGTAACAAACTGATTTAAAGTAGTAATAGTCGCGCTTGCTAACTTGAGTATTATCTTTATTAAGCTTATCAAGAGCTTCTTGAAATTGACCACCAGCGACGAGGTTTTGAATCTCGTTAGTTGGAGGTGATGTATCGATATTTGACAATATTAATTCCTATTATTATCAATTGATAATATAAAAAAAAGGGTGCAATTGCACCCTTTTTAAATTCAATTCTATTAGAATTTCATTGAGACTCTAAGACCCATATTTCTAGGACGATTAGTAGATATTCTTGGAATATCATCCTGATCGTTGAAATATAGTTGAGCTCTTTCATCAGTTAAGTTTCTTATGAAAAACTCCCAATCAGCTCCATTCATCTCAAATCCGTACGCAAGATCAACAATTCTATATGCATCTTGCTGATAACGCTTATCTTTCTCTAGTGAGCTAAAAGACTCGCCTGCATTTTTAAGTGCAATTTGAGTATAAGCTGCGTTACCCATGAATTCGGAATCACGTCTTGCTCTAACATTCCACTGTACTTCAGGCGCTAATGGTAACGCACTTCCTACAGGAGCTAGCTCTACAATCTGAGCTTTAATGTTTGTGATTTCAGTATCATTTGTTGAGAAAGCTGCCATTACAGTCCATTTTTCATTAGAAGGATACCAAAGGATGTCTGCTTCTAAACCGCTAACGTCTGCATCTGCTGCATTTTCTATGAAAGTAAGAATAGAAACATTAACTGGATCAAATCTTGATACCTGAATATCAGTCCATTCAACGTTATACCATGAGGCATTAAGTCTTAAAGATCCATCCATTAACAAAGTCTTAATCCCGACTTCTGTGTTGATAGTGTCATCAGAACCATAAGTTAATGGTACGTCTGGGAAAGCAGGATTTCTAGATGATAGCAATCCACCCCTGTTCCATCCACCAGGTCTAAAGCCTTCAGATCTTGTGAAATACATTAAAGTATCTTCATCTGGCTTATAACTTGCTGTGAATTTAGTAACAGTATCACTCTGATTTAGTAAATCAGTTCCATGAGGAGCTGCATCATAATCTCTACCATTAGAGACGTTGCTTCCTCTGTAACCAAACTTAGACTGACCCCTAAAGTCAATGTCCATGTCATACTTACGCATTCCAAACATGAAGTCCACTTTATCAGTAACTGGGAAAGTAACTTCACCAAAGAATGAAGTTTGCTCCTCGGTTCTCATGATATCGTTATAGAACCTAGTTTGAGCTGGTCTACATGACTCATCTCTAGCCCATGCTCCTGGGATTGGACAGTTTTCTTGGTATAAAGCATAAGAATCCTGACCTTCAGGAGAAATAGCACCATTGTAGCTGTACTCATTAATTGTCATTAGAATACTTTCATCAATAAACACACCAGCTGTATATGAGAAAGGAAGCTCGCTATTTTCATTAGAAGCTATTCTAAATTCATGAGTTGTTCTTTCATTTTGATCATCAAGTGTGACTAGAACATCAGCATTACCACAAGCACTATATGAAGGTGATGTTGCTGAAGCGTAATTACATATGTAATAAGGCAGGTATGAACCAACATTTCCATATCCACTGTAATCAACTAATTGATTAACTTGTCTTTCAAGATATGAACCTGTGTATAGAACATCAAGAGTTCCCATTCTTCCTTCTAAAGTCATAGAAGTCTGAGTGAAAGCATCCTCAAGAGTATCAGGCTGGAATCTTTGTACTTGAAGATCTCCAACTGCTGGATCGTAATCAAACACACCATCAGCATTAATCTCTTGATCAATGTGAGTAACTAACATGTCCCAGTTTTCATTAAGCGTTAAAGCTGATGAAAGTCTAAAACCTTGATAAGAAGCATCATTGAAATCTTCTTCGACTAATGCAGCGTTATCAGTTGTAGTATATGTTGATCCTGCTCCAGGGTATGCAGGGTTATTTGGGGATAAAGTAAGTGTTCCAGGAACATTATCAATATAACCACCTAAGTCTGATCTATAAAAAACACCTCTAACAGCCCAAACATCATCAATCATTGGAATATTAACGAAAGCATCAAAAGAGTTACTTGCCTCTCCTTCAGCAGTTCCGAAAATGCTAGCATTAATACCAGCTTCAGATTCATTGTATTTTGGCTTATTAGTAATAAGTCTTACAGTACCTGCTTGTGAGCTAGCACCATATAAAGTTCCTTGAGGTCCAGGCAACACTTCGATACGTTCCATATCAGCTACGTAAATATCTAAGTTTCTTCCTGGAACAGTTACTGGTTGCTCATCTAGATATAAAGCAACGTTAGGAGTAGATCCCTGTGCTGCTGATAAGAATACATTAACTGGATCTACAGCCATTCCTCTTATATATATAGTTGATTGTCCAGGCCCTCTTCCGCCGTTAGTAACATTTGGTAAATATTCAATATATTCATCAAAATTAGAGACATTCATTTCATCTAGCGTCTCTCCTGTTAAGGCTGTTACAGTCAGTGGTACATCAGAAGCATTTTCATCTTTCTTCTGAGCAGAAACCACAATTTCTTCGATAACTCGCTCTTGTGAGATACCAGTTTGCGGCATTATTGCTGCAACTGTTCCTAGTACGCCTAAAGCTACGTTAGTTTTTATATTAGATATATATTCTTTCGAATATAAGTCGGTTAAATTCTTCATATCGGCTCCCTTTTATGGAAACTACTAATAATAAATAAGTTCGACTTTTTAAATCTAGGTTGCCCTAGATACCCATATGGGAAGTTTAGCTTGTTTAAAGACCAGCAATTTCATTAAATTAGTCTTGGTCGACTATAACATTGGAGATATATATATCAAGTTTTTGGCGACATTCGTCCTTTTATCAAGAATAGAAAGTTTTTCTAATTTTCTATAAATTCGTTATAGTTGTATCACTCAAAAAATTAAATAATTTAAAAATGCAAAATATCAGTAAATCTAGATTCCTTTTATCCGTTTCACTTATTCTTTTAATCACCGGAATTGTTTCAACTAATTCAGATGTTTCTGAAACTGTCTTTTTACAAATTCAGTCATTTCTATCGGATTATCTTGGATGGATGATAATACTTCTTGCTAATGGATTTCTTGTTTTTACTATCTACCTATTATTTACAAAATATAAAAATATTAGACTTGGTGGACCTAATGCTACCCCCTCTTATACTTATGTTAACTGGATAGCTATGCTCTTTAGTGCTGGCCTTGGTATAGGCCTGCTCTTTTACGGTGTTGCTGAACCTTTGATGCACATGAGTTCGTTTCCAGGAATGATAGAAGGCGATAATTCTTTTAATGCCAGTAAAGCCATCAACCTTGCTAATCTTCATTGGGGTCTTCATGGGTGGGCTGTCTATTCTTCATTAGGCTTATGTTTTGCTTATGCCTCTTATAATAAGAAATTACCGTTTAGAGTCAGTTCTCTGCTTGGAGAAAAAGTGGCGTCCAATAAACCCCTTGCAGTTGCAATTGATGTTATAGCTATTTTAACTACCGTTTTTGGTGTCACTACATCCCTTGGTCTTGGGACTGTGCAAATAAGTGCAGGCATGGCTCATATATTTGGAATTGAAGAAACTTTTACCAATAAGGTCTATATTATAATTTTTATAACACTTTTAGGATTAACCAGTGTATCGCTTGGACTTAATGCCGGAATTAAAAAGCTATCCCAGGTTAATATGATTATTGCTATCGGGTTGCTTCTACTAGTTTTTATATTTGGTCCTACGGTTTTTATACTTAATGCATTAGTGCAAAATTTTGGCGCTTACCTAAATACCATACTTCAGTCAGCAACATGGACTGAGGTTTACAATACTAGCTCTTGGCAAAATGGATGGACTTTGTTTTATTACACATGGTGGTTTTCATGGGCTCCTTTTGTTTCTTTATTTATTGCTAGAATTTCCTACGGAAGAACTATTAAGGAATTTATTGTTGGTGTTTTATTTGTTCCTTCTTTAATAGTCTTTATTTGGATGGGAGTTTTTGGAAATGCTGCAATCTATCAGGTTATTAATAACACTAGTGATATAAGTCAGATTGTTGCTAGCAATATGCCTGTTGCATTATTTACTTTGTATGATGTATATCCATTTGCTCAACCATTATCTATTATCTCCTTGGTTCTGATTGTTACCTTTTTTGTTACTTCATCAGATTCAGGTGCGTTAGTAGCATCCATGCTTTCATCCAAAGACCAATCTGACATCCATGATGATTCTCCAATGATATCTAGAGTGACATGGGCAATTTTACTGGGGGTGGTAGCTGCTGTGCTTCTTTATGCTGGAGGCTTAACTGCATTACAGACCTCTGTAGTTATTACAGGAGTACCTTTTGCATTTATTATGGTTTTTGCTTGTATGAATTTACTTAAAGATTTAAAAGAATCAGGTAATACGCCACCAGGACATATAGACTCCAATTAAGTCTATCCAAGTGACTATAAATATGAGCCATAACCAAACTACTTTGGTATCATAATTTTTAAATAATTTTCTTAATAAAAAGTGGATGATGCCAACTGATACTGCAAGTATTAAAAGGCTTATAAATATTGCTTTAATAAATTCCATCTTATAGACCTATAATTTAATCATTGATGCTTTCATCAATTGCATTTAATTCATCCTCTGACATCTCTTCCTCGAACACTAAATTCTCCTCAAGAGATTCTGTCTCACTTGGAAGAGGTTTCTCAGTATTTGAGAGTCTTTTAACAATAAGATATGAAATGATTACTAAGACCACTATTCCAATTATTTGTATCAACATAATTTTTTTAAATTTATTAACTTACCTAATAATACATAATTTTTAGATTAATAAATAATAGATGTTGAAAAAAAAATATTAGTCACTTGTTAGACTTAACCCAAACAATCTAGCATGATATTTTATTACTATGTCAGCAGTTAAATTAAACACTAAATTATCATACGGAATTGGTGCCATTGGTGAGGCTAGTGTTTTATGGATGTTGGCTACACTGGCATTCTTTTTTTACAACCAAGTTATAGGCCTATCAGGCATCTTGACTGGATTGGCTATTTTTATAGCAGTTATATTTGATGCCATTTCCGATCCATTAGTTGGATCAATATCAGACAATTTTCGTTCAAGGCTGGGAAGAAGGCATCCGTTTATGTTTGCAGCACCTCTTCCGGTCATGGCATGTATATATTTTATATTTACACCTCCAGAAGATATGAGTCAGTATGCAATATTTGCATGGTTTGCTTGTTTTACAATTTTATTAAAACTAAGCATCACACTTTTCACCATTCCTCATTTAGCTTTAGGTGCAGAACTTTCTGATGATTATATTGAAAGATCTAAAATAATGAGTTTTAACAATGTCTTGTCTTATACAGGCGTCATTATTATGCATGTGTATGTTTGGTTTTTTATCTTTCCAAACATAGATGGTTTTGAGTTAGGTCAATTATCTAGAGATGCTTATCCACCTATAGTAACTTTTAGCTGTATTTTAGTTGGTATTGCTTTGACGAGTTCTGCATATTTTACACAAGATCAAATACCAAATCTTAAGCAACCCAAAGAAAGAAAAAGTAAAAATAACTTATCAAGATTCTTTAAAGATATTGCCAGAGTTTTAAAAAATAAAAATTATCTTCAGCTTCTTTTAGGTATATTTTTTCTTTCAATACTTATAGGAACTCATGAAGGTCTTGGACTTTATATGTATACCTTTTATTGGAAATTAAGCCCCATTCAAACTGGTTGGTTAATTCTTACTAATGTTTTTGGCTATGCTATAGGTTTTTTAATTACTGCCAGACTTCATATGTTGTTTGAAAAGCCAGTAATTATTGTTATATCAGCAATAGTTTTAAGCTTCTTTTGGTCGCTAGCAGTCATTCTTAGTTTGTTTGGATTAGCTCCTGATGCCGCTTCTTGGGATTTAGTTATTTTTATAATTATTCTAGGCTCAGTTTCTGCTACAGCTGGCTCCATACTTAACATTAGTGTCATGTCTGCTTTGGCTGATGTTTGTGATGAACACGAACTATTAACAGGATATCGTCAAGAAGGCATATTCTATTCTGCAAGATCTTTCTTCGCTAAGGCTTCTAGTGGTCTTGGAGCTATGGTTGCTGGAATTGCTCTAGATGTTATTAATTTTCCAACCTATGGTAGTGGAGAAGAGATTACTGAATCAATGCTTTTTAATTTAGGTCTACTAGATGGTCCTTTTGCAATGGTTTGGGGTTTAATAGCAGCATTCTTTTATTCAGGTTACAAAATTACTAGAAAATATCATGCAGATATTAGAGATAACCTTAACCAAAAAAAGTTATATAATTCTTAGCGAATGGATGCTTTAAAAAATATTACAACCAGAAACTCAGCAAGAGAATTATGCGATCCTTGCCCTTCTGTTGATGAAATGAAAACAGTCTTTGAGGCTGCTTTGAGAGCACCTGATCATGCTTGGCTTAGGCCTTCGCAATTTATTCAAATTACTGGTGATGGCAGAAACAAATTATCAAAAATATTTATAGAAACTGCCAGAGAATTGAATAAAGAATTAACTGATATACAGATTACAAAATATACCGAGGCACCCTTCCGGGCGCCAATGATAATCGTTCTAATTTCAAATCCAAAAGAGCACCCTAAAGTGCCAGCTGTTGAGCAAATTATCTCAACTGGATGTGCTGGACAAAATATACTTTTATCACTTAATGCAATGGGCTATGGAGCTATATGGAGAACAGGAACTTTTGCATTTAATGAGCTTATTTCAAAACGTCTAGAGCTTGAGTCTTCTGCTCAGGTTATTGGATATATATATACCGGCACAACTACTGGAAAAAATAAAACTATTCCAATTCATGATCTAGAGGATTATGTTCAGATATGGGAATAAAAATTAACGAGCTATAACAAAATTATATTTAATAAAATAAATATATAAAATCAAGGAGACTTATGAAAACTATTTCAATTATTCTGTTACTCATCATCGCCATTATTGCTTTTATTTATGGTCCAGGCGCCTTAAGAGTTTATAAAATAACGCATCTATATGATGAAGATAAGATTGCATATAATTTCACTCATATGGGTGAATTGTTTGTGACCTCTGAACCAATGAAAGCATCCAGTAAGGCAAAAGCCCTACCGCGATCTAATGACTTATTTGCGCTTCCTGAAACCTATGCATTTGAGGGAAAAGATCAAAACTTAGAGGAAGCTTTAAAGCATTTTAGAACTGATGGTCTTTTGATAATTAAAGATAATAAGGTTGTCTTTGAGGATTATTTTAATGGTAATACTTCAACATCAAAACATATATCATGGTCTGTTGCTAAATCATTCTTGTCTGCGCTCGTTGGGATTGCTTTGAATGATGGATTAATAGATGACATCAATGATCCTATCACTAAGTATCTCCCTGATTTTAAGGGAACAGGTTATGAGGGTATAAAGATAAAAAATATTCTTCAGATGTCTTCTGGAGTTTTATTTAATGAGGATTATGCTGATCCAAATTCAGATATAAATAAATTTGGAAGAGCTGTTGCATTGGGGACATCATTTAGAGATTTTGCTAAGACGCTGACTAATCACAAAGAGCAAGGCACTTATAATCACTATGTAAGTATTGATTCTCAAATGCTAGGTTTCTTACTTATAGAAGTTACAGGCATGCCTTTAAGAGAATATCTCCAAAAAAATATTTGGGAAAAAATAGGTATGGAAGATGAAGCCTATTATTTATCTGATAACGAAGATGTGGATATGGCTTTAGGTGGATTAAATGCAACTTTAAGAGATTATGCAAAATTTGGCCTTTTATATTTAAATAATGGTAAATGGGAAGATGAACAAGTTGTTCCTAGCGATTGGGTTAATGCTTCACATGTTATGGATGCGGCGCATTTAAAACCAAATGCTGGAGACCTTTCATCCAATGATTGGGGCTATGGATATCAATGGTGGGTTCCTGGTTTTCCTGATACAGATTTCACTGCTGCTGGCGTCTATAACCAATATATATATGTTGACCCTGTTAGTAATGTAGTTATTACAAAAACTTCCTCAAATCATAGGTTTACAGCTGAAAAAGAATATTCAAAAGCTGCTCATATAGCTATGTTTAGAGCTATAGCTAAAGCTACAAATTCTGATTTATAAACTATGGATAATGTGTCACAAAAACCGGTTGCAGTAATCACTGGAGCTAGTCGAGGCGTTGGGGCTGCAACTGCATTATTATTAGCATCAAGAGGATGGAACATTACTATTACATGCTCCAGTACTATTAAAGAAGCTAATGAAATTGCAAGTGCCTGTGAAGAGCATAATGTTGAGGCTTTAGCAATTCAAGCAGATGTTTCAAAGGATGCTGATTGTAAAGATACTATCAATCAAACCATTAATAAGTGGGGGCGAATTGATGCATTGATTAACAATGCAGGCACTAGCAAATTTGCATGGGATCATTCAGACCTAGATCAACTTAATGCAGATGACTTCCAAAAAATATATGCAGTCAATTTAATAGGTCCATTTCAAATGGTGAAAGCTGCAAAAAAGTATTTAATGCAAAGCTCTAATCCCAGTATTACCAATGTATCCTCTATAGCTGGTATTAAGGGTATAGGTAGCTCTATGGCTTATGCGGTATCAAAGGGGGCTTTAAACACTATGACCATTTCAATGGCAAGAAACTTAGGCCCAATAAGAGTTAATGCTGTATGCCCAGGTTTTATAGAAGGTGAATGGCTAAAAAATGGACTTGGTGAAGAGACTTATAACTCTGCCAAAGGTCATCTTGAATCCACAGTTCCTCTAAAATCAGTAGCTAGTCCTACTAGCATTGCTGAATCTATTATGGCTTTTACTGAGCTTAATAAAAATGCAACAGGCCAGCTTTTGATTCTTGATGGTGGTCATCATTTAAATTTATAAGATTGATATTGAAAGGTATGAGTTGAATATGTTAATTTAATCAGCATGAAAATAAATAATAAAATTTTTACTCTTGGCGCCCTTCTTTTTTGTATTACCATTGAAGCCGCTCCATTTGATTCAACTTATATAGCTGAGCCCTCAGCAACATCATTATTAAAAAATGCAAACATCTATGATGGTGAAGGCAATGAATTTATTGATTATGATTTACTCATTCAAGATGGAAAAATTAAATCTATAGGGCCCGACCTTGATTCGGACATAGAAAATGTAGCTATCTATGACCTTTCGGGTATGTGGGTAACTCCAGGAATTATTGATCTACATTCTCACATGGGTGTTTATTCAGCACCTGGGGTGAAAACTAGTTCTGATGGAAATGAATCTACAAGCCCTGTAACAGCAGATGTTTGGGCTGAACATTCAGTCTGGACACAGGATCCTCAATTCTCTTTAGCACTTCAAGGCGGAATAACAACTTTTCATGTCCTACCTGGTTCTGCAAATTTAATCGGCGGCAGAGGAACTACATTTAAAAATATTCAAAGTAATACCATTCAAGGGATGAAGTTTCCCGAAGCGCCTCATTCTTTAAAAATGGCTTGCGGGGAAAATCCTAAAAGAGTTTATGGAAGTAGAAAACAAGCTCCATCAACCAGGATGGGTAATATTGCTGGTTACAGAAAAGCTTGGATCAAGGCAGCAAAGTATCGCGAAAATATGAATTCATATGAATCTAAATCAGACGAAGCTAAAGAAATAGTTAGTCCCCCTACTAGGGACTTAGAATTAGATACATTGGCTGGAGTTCTTAATGGAGAAATCTTAGTTCAAAACCATTGCTATAGAGCTGAAGAAATGGCAATGATGATAGATATAGCTAAAGAATTTGGTTATAAGATAACTGCATTTCATCATGCCGTTGAGGCATATAAAATTGCTGACTTGCTTGCTGATAATAATATTTGTGGCGCTATGTGGGCAGACTGGTGGGGCTTTAAACATGAAGCTTATGACATGGTTCAAGAAAACATAGCTATCATTGATCAAGCTAGAAATGGAACAGGCTGTGCAGTTGTTCACTCTGATGATGCTATTGGTATTCAGCATCTGAATCAAGAAGCAGCAAAGGCATTGGCAGCAGGTAATCGAGCTGGATTTGATATTTCAAAAGCTAGAGCTATGAAGTGGATCACTTCAAATCCAGCAAAAGCCGCTGGCATTGAAGATACAACCGGATCATTGGTTGAAGGTAAAAATGCTGATGTGGTTATATGGAATAAAAATCCATTTAGCGTTTATGCAATTGCTCAAAAAGTTTTTATTGATGGAAATCTAATGTTTGATAGAAGCCAACCATCTTCAAAACCAGTATCTGATTTTGATCTTGGAATTATTAAACCTAATAAGAGTAGAACACAATGAAAAATTTAAACTTATTAACCGCTTTATTACTAATAAGTCCTTTGGTTATTAATGCTAGTGACCTCCTAATTGAAAATGGGACCATTCACATTGGTGATGGCTCTAAAGCCTTTGTTGGTGATCTTTATATTAAAGATGGTTTAATTAAATCCATAGGTGATTTGAATGTTAAAGCTAAAAACACAATAGATGCCAAGGGAAAGATAATTACTCCTGGTTTTATAGCTCCAATGACAGCTATCGGAATAGTTGAGATAGGTGCGCTTGACGTAACTAGAGATGATGAATCGGATTATCTTAATATGGGCTTTAGTATTTTTAGAGGATTCAATCCAAATTCAACTCTTATTCCATGGAATAGATCTAATGGACTTACTTCGGTAATTACCCTACCCCAACAAACCTCAATGCCTCTTGCTGGCATGGGCTCTTATTTTATTTTAGATGGCAATATGAGCATATCAGGCAAACAAGATATGGTAATGCTTGGCAAAATGGGCGCCTCATCAGGATCACGAAGTGAAGATCTGGATCTGTTGGAAAATCTTATTACATTAGGAAAACTCGCTAAAACTAAAAACTATGAGAAAGTTCTGGAATCACCTCTGGCAGAATTTTTTGAACTCCACCTCCAGGATATTGCTGCTTTAGATAAGTTAGCTAATAAAAAATTACCACTTATTATAGAAACTAATAGAGCAACGGATATAAAACATTTAATAGACATTAAGAATAAATATGACTTGAACTTAATCCTTGCAGGAATAGAGGATGCTCCATTGGTATTAGATGAGTTAGCTAAAAGTAAAATACCAGTCATTATTAATCCTATGGATAACATACCCAATTCATTCGATGAATTATCTAGCTCATTAGAACTTGCATCTATTTTGAATAAAGCAGGAATAACCATAATGTTTGATTCAGCAAGATCTCATAATTATCACCTTATAAGACAAGGAGCTGGAAATGCTGTTGCTTATGGAATGAATTATGAGGATGCTATAAGTGGATTATCTAAAAATGTAGCAGATGTCTTTGGAATTAAAAATAGAGGATCTCTTAAAAAAGGTAATTATGCAGATGTTGTTATATGGGAATCTGATCCTTTAGAGCCCTCTTCTGTGCCTACTTATGTCTTTATAAATGGTAAGCAAATTGACCTAACAACCAGATCTTCTCGCCTAAAAGATAGATATATTAAGAAATTAGGTAAAAATTAGTTTTTTTTTTAATCCTTATATCTAGTAAATAGCCTCTAAATGTCTATTGTTAAAGGTTTTTTTGATATTTTTTAATACAAATTATTTAGTCAAATAAATAGCAATAAGTAATATATCCATATATTATATACAACTAATATTTCATTTTTAGGGGATTACTTATGAAAATTTTGTCTAAACTATTATTAAGCTTTGTAATAAGCTTTACTGCGTTTGGTTCTTTTAACCTTTCTGCTCAAGAAGTAGAAGAAGTTGTTGTAACTGCTACTAGAAGAGAAGAATCAATTCAGAATCTTGCTCTTTCAGTTCAAGCTTTTGATGTTGGCGCTCTTGCTGAGAGTCAAATTACTGAACTTGCTGATTTATCAGATTATATGCCTGGCTTTAGTTATGCCCACGGTATTGGATCTGGATCTGGTGCTGGTGTTCGTGGAACTTCAGGTGCCGCTATCGGAGCTGGTACTACCTCTTCCGTTCAGATGGCTATTAATGGTCACGGTATAAACGGAAGTGCATTTGGTGAAATTGGTTTTCTTGATGTTCAACAAGTAGAAGTGCTTGCTGGCCCTCAAGGTACTTTATTTGGAAGAAATGCTGTTGGTGGTCTTATTAATTTAGTAACTGCTAGACCTACTGCTGAAATGGGTGGTTATGCAAACTTTGAATTAGGTAATTATGGTTCTGAAAGAATCAGTACTGCTATCAATTTACCTTTTGGAGATAACGTAAGAACACGTCTTGCTTATTCTTCATTTGTAAAAGATGGTTGGATTAGAAACACTGGAACTGGTAACGATATTGATGGCAGAGATGCTTACGGTGTTCGTCTTTCAGTTGATGTTGATCTTCCTAATGAAAGTATGATTAAGTTTAATACAGCTCACTATTCATCTGATGATAATAGATTAAATGTTGCTGGTACATATTGTGCAAGAGATGCTTTCTACGGTTGTAGTCCTTTTGAAAAAGGTAATCTAAATGAGCCTTATCATGTTGCTGGAACAATTGGTGGTCTAATTGATCTTCTAACATTCTTATCTCCTAGTGTTAACTATGATCCATATGCAAGCGCAGTTGGAATGGCGCCTGCTAGTATTGATACAGTTCGTAAAAACTGGGATCCTTTGAGAACTCAGGTTGTTAAAAATACTCAAATTGAATATGTAAAAGAGCTTACTAACGTTACTGTTAAAGCTAAATACTCATACTCATCAAGAGACTATCAGCATATTGATGATAACGATCATTCAATGGCTACTGAAGGTTTTATGACTGCTTTAGGTGCAGTTCCTGCATGGGATGTTCAGTTTGAATGTTTCCCTGCTTCTACTACTATGGGTTCTGAAGCTGTAGAGTGTGCTCAAGCTGATGGTATAACTAGACAGTCTGAGATATCTGTAGTTTCTGATTTTGATGGTCCGCATAACTTTACTGCTGGTGTATACCAGTGGCAAGGGGATTTTGATAATGATTATCATGTTCAAACTTCTAGTTATCAAATGCTTAGAGACTTTGATCAACATCCATATATGAGTTCATTGTTTGGCGGAGCGCTTAATGACCTTGGTGGTATTGTTGCTTGGTCAGTATTCGGTGGAGTGTTTGGTGCTGTAGCTCCTGCAATTCCAACGATTGGATTTCCAGCTGCTTTAGGATTAATTGTTCAAAATACTTTAGGTACATGTGCTGCTTATGGTGGACTATGTGAAAGATCTCTTCCAAATAAAATGGGTGGATTAATTACTGATCAAAATGGTATTACAAAATCTACTGCTTTAATGGCTGAGTATTATTATCAGATGGATGATGCTACTAAATTTACTTTTGGTCTAAGATATAATGATGATACTTATGAAAGTACTATCTTTAGTTCACTTTCAGATATCTCAAATACAAATTATGCATATCAAGGTCCTGATTATTCAAGAAGTAACCCAGGCACATCAAGATCGCAATCAGAGAACAGCGCTTTAACTTATAAGTTAGCAGTTCAGCGTGATCTTAATGATAACAGCATGGTTTACGCTTCCTACACTACTGGTCTAAAAGCTGGTGGAACATCTCCTAATGAATTCTCTATTCAAATCCCTTATGGTGAAGAAGAGTCTGCATCATTAGAGATTGGAACTAGAAATATCTTAATGGACGGCAGAATGCTATTAAATGCTACATTATTTGAAATGGATGTAACTAATGGTCAAATAGGTCTTATTTATAATGCCGGAGCTGTAAACAAAACATTTGATTATGTTAATACTGGTCTAGAAGGACAAATGAAATTCTTTATCTCAGATAATACTGAATTAGATTTCAATTGGTTAGCTTTAGAATCAGTCATGGGCGAAGCTTTACAAGATAATCCTCTTAACCCTAACCAGGCTTCAGTAGTCTTAGGTAGAGGTTTTGCTACAGCTGGTTTAACTGGTTTACTTCAAGCAACAGGAATGGATGCAGCTACTGCTGCCGGGACTGCTGCTTATATTGGAACTTTATTACCAAATGCTGGCCTTACAAACTGGGCTTTAACAGATACTGGTATTATTGGTTCTTATCAAGGAGCTTTAATTACTATTCCTGGATTATCAGCTATTACTCCGGTTCAGCTTCAAGGTAATAGATTCCCAGGCTCTACTGAATTGGACTATAACTTATCTCTAACTCATAGATTTGCCATGGATGGCGGTGCTACTGATGTTAGGTTTACTTATGTGCATAAAGGACAAAGATATGGATCTATCTTTAACGATGATAAATTCAGCGTTCCTGAGCAACAGTATATGGATATGACAGCTATTTATTCACCATCAAATGATGATTGGTATGCTGGAGCATATGTTAAAAACATAGGTGATAAGCGTTTTCAAATAGGTGCAGAGCAAGCAAGTACACTTCAAGGTGGTATGGCTCAGGTTACTTATGCGCAACCTAGAACTTACGGTCTAACATTTGGAATGAATTTCTAATTCAATAGATCTATATTTAAAAAGCCCAGTTAATCTGGGCTTTTTTTTGTCTGTAATTTTATTTACTAAGCGCTTGAAATTAATATGTTTATAGATATATTATTTGAATAAGGGTTCTAAAAAAATATTAAATACTTATAGAATCGTATGGATTTTCTATGACTAAATTATCTTGATAATTAACAATATATGAATGTTTATTGGTTCCAAAATTTACAGACTTATATGATTCTTCGTTAATAATATGTAAAGCTGCATGACCTTCAACGCCAATACAATCTTCAATATTATTGTTTGCTAGCTGGCCCTTAACATAAGGTCTTCTAGCTGGCTCCTCATCATAATGAGGACAGCATGTGCCTTTAACAAAACCAAGACAGTCCATGATAGCTAAATCATCAGCCCATGAGTCTGTAATACCTTTTTCAAACCAGCATATAGCGCCAGCACTTACGCCGCACATAATGACCCCGTTCTCATAAGCTTTTTTAAGAAGTGTATCTAAACCCCAATCCTTCCATACAGCCAACATGCTTTTAGTATTCCCGCCACCAACAAAAATAATATCTTGTTTTTTTATATGCTCTTCTAGGTTTATAGTTCTTTTAAAAAAATCGATATGAGTTGGATTGCATTTAAGCTTAGTAAAAACATCATAAAAATTTACTTTATAGGCATCATTATCACCAGTTGCAGTTGGGATAAAGCATACATTTGGATTCTCTTTATTTTGCTGATCAACTATATATTTCTCTATTTTTCTATCTGAAGGGTTTCTTCCAAATCCACCTCCACCAATTGCTATTATTTGTCTCATAATTATTTAATAATTTTTTTTATTTCTTTTATATGCTCTGTTGTAGTCCTGCAGCAGCCGCCTATCACGTAAGCTCCAGCTTCAATCCACTCCTCAACATATCTCCTGTATTCAAGATGGTCAATAGGCTGTTGATTATGATAATGATATTCATCTGCATCACTTACGAAGCCTTCAAGTGCGTTTTTCTTATAAATAGATGAATTAGCATATATACCAAATTTATTTTGGTCTTGTAGCTTTAAAATAGCCTTAGATGCTGTGTCAGCATGAATACAATTAACTAATTGGCACTCGATATCCAAATCAGCGCCTTTTAAGATTGCATCCTCCAGAAGCTCTGTGCTAGGCAGTCTATTGATTTTATTGCCTCTTGTTGTCCAGCTTAACCAAACTCTTGAAGAGTATTCTTTTGCCATAGTAGCAGCAGTAATACCCTCGTATATTGATGCCATTGTTTCGCAAATAATAACATCGGTGTTGTCCTTATAAACTTCACCTAACGACTTATAAAATTCTCTTAAAGGTTTTCCACTTACGCTTAGATCAGGTCTGAAAGTTACATGAATTGGAGGATAGCAACCAGCTATCAAGGTATCTGTATTAGTTTCAGATATAGCTTCTTGACATAATTCTAATGCGCGCTTTGCTAAGTCAATATATGAGGGAGCTGAAGGTTCTCTTTTGAGTAACTCGGGGGTCGCTTGGTAGTTAGAGGTTGTAATAACATCAGCACCTGCTTCAATATTATCTATATGAATCTGCTTTATCACTTCTGGATTATTTATTAATGAGTAAGCTGACCATATTGAAGTTTTAAAGCTTGGTAAGTATTCACCTCTATTTTCTAATTCTGTGCCAAGAGCTGAGTCTAAAATTAATGGTTTCATATATAAATAGGTTTATGGATTTGGGAGATTATAAGGGAATAGAACATTAAGATTTAGAGTTTTTATTAAATGCGATAATTTTTTGTTTCCACTTATTGGTAAAAGAATCAAACTCATGACCTTTAACTGTAAATTCCTTAAAAATTAAGTCTCTATCTATCATTAAAATAACGACCTGTTTAATATTAGTATCAAACATTACATTATGTGCATTTGCATAAGCGCACCCCTGTAGAAAATAATCCTCTATCCATTCGCGGCGTTTTATTTTTTTGGCAGTTTTAAAGTCAATAATGGATGGTACTCCTCTAACAAGACCAACACAGTCTGCAGTACCAGCATATAATCCATCAAGTATCAGGCCAACCTCAAGTCCCCAGGCCTCATCAATAGCCTCTAAACCATCACTAATAAACTTCTTGGTAATACTTTTTGCAATATGATCTGTTCTAGAATCAGAGAAAGTGTCCCATTTATTACCGTGCAAATACTCCTCTATTGATTCATGAACAGCTGATCCAATATCAGTACTTTCTTTTACAACTCTCTCAGCTTCTTTTTCACCAACTCTTCTTTTCCATTGCTCAATACCTGTTTTAGTAGATGTTCCAGAAAGGATAGTAGTTACACTAGGAACCGGAGTGCCGGTGCTATCAATATAATGACGCCCTCTATCTAGATCAACTCGCTCTAGGTCAGGATAATCGTATTTATTTTCAATCATTTTTCAATCTCACCTGTAAATAGTTTTTCTAATGGCTTTAGATCATCTTCAAAATTCTTCCAATAATCAAGACCAGATTTATAGATTGGTTGTCTTACCTGCGCAGCACTAGGAGTTTTTACCGGTCTTTTAGATTTATAAAATTCTAAACATTGAGATTCAAATGGAAGCTCGCAGTAATTAAGAAGTTTAGTAATCTCTTCCTCTGTATTAGTTATCATATTTGAATATTTAACTGTATATATTTCCTCAGGATAGATATCGTGCCAATGATTCATAACCTTAATATAATCATTATAAAATAACCCTAAATCTTCAAGATCATATGTAAAGAGCTGACCCTTAGCAAAAAATTGCTTAAAACAACTAAAGGATGTGTCCATAGCACCTCTTCTGGTATCTATGATCTTTGCATTGGGGAGAATAGTCTTTATAAGCCCTATATGAAGAAAATTATTCGGCATTTTATCAATAAAAAGTGGTGCGGTTCCTCTACCCCACTGCGTTTGATCAATATATTTATTACCAAGTTCAGTAATTTGTAGTTCAGACAATTTTTTTAGAAAACTTGGATAGGCATCTTTTGTTTTTCCCATTATTACTATCTCCTTACTAAGATTCATGATGTTAGGAAGCTCTTGAGTCCCATCAACCATTGAGTGGGATGAAATAATTTGATCAATAAGAGTTGAGCCTGATCTAGGTAAGCCTAAAATAAAAATTGGATCATTTTTTAAACACTTAGATTTTTTAATCTTTTGGATTGATTCTTTGTTAAAAAAATTAATGGTTTTATTGATGGCATCAGTATTATCTTGTGATGAATAACTAATAGACTTTCTTTTTAACCAATTACCTTCTTTGTATTTCATGAATGAAGTTTTAAATTCTTTCAACCCCTCATAGGCCTTTCCTAGAGCAAATAATAATTGAATCTTTTCTATTTCCTCAATATCCCCTTTAAGGGTTTCTTCCATTTGGTCTATTTGCTGACGGGTAAATGAATATGTCTTTAAGTTAGCTAGACTCCAGTAGGCCTCTCCTGAATTGGAATTATATTTAATTGAATTTAAGTAGGACTCTATAGATTTATCTTTATTACCTATGGTGTTATAGGCATGTCCAAGACTAAGGTAGGCTCTTGGGCTATCTGGTTTTAATGAAACGCATCGTGAGTAAGCAACAATAGCCTCTTTGTATTTAGCGAGCATAATTAAGATAGTTCCATAATCAGCCCATACACTGGCATTATTGGGATCTAAGGCAAGTATATTATCCATTGATTTCTGAGCCTTCTCTAGCTGCCCTGAAAGTCTGTATACCAAGGATATATTTCTCCATAGCAAACTATAACTTGGAACAATTTTTATAGCTTTTATAAGAATTTGTTCAGCTATTTTGTATTTTCCACCTTTAGTTGCAAGAATTCCCAATAATCGCATTGCGTCGACATTATCAGGCTCCTCTTTAAGAATTGTTTTATAAACTTCTTCAGCTAATTTTAATCTGCCAGCTTTTGCATGACGGATACCTTTATAAAGATTTGAGTATGTTTTATTTTTTTCTAAAAATTCTTGAATAACCTCATCAGCCTCCTCCTCTTTATCTAGCTCAACAAGAATATTGGTAAGTTGTCTTAATAGAGAAATCTCAGGCCTTAAAATCAAAAGATCTCTAAATTTTTTACTAGCCTCATGCTTCTTATTTTGAAACAGGAGAATTTGTATTTCTTTTTCTAATAAATCAGAGCTTTTGGGATTTACTGCTAAACCTTGATGAATAAAATTAATCGCTTCGCCTGAATCATTTTGTTTTATAAGGACATCGACGAGAAGATATATAGAATTTAACTCATTTGGATAAACCTTTAAAATTTCTAGCAATTGAGCCTTAGCAAGTGATAAATTGTTATCATTAAGATAAATTTCAGCTTGTTTGTAGGCTTTATTAGGAGAATCTAAATCTTTCATATTTTTAAAAACATTTCAGAACTTTCTAGAGATTGGAATAAGTCACTAGTAGTTATCCCTATTTTACTCTCATTTGGAATGTGTGTGTATGCAATTAATGATCCTGTCACTACAGCAACTCAGCTATCTAATATTTATAAACTAGTTGCACTAAGATTTGAAGGAATATTTCAATATGGTGCGCTATTTATTTTTTTCTTTTTAATTATTCTTGCTCTAACTAAAGTTGGTAATAAGAAAATTAAAGTTGCTAATATTTCTGAGTACTCTTTTATATCTTGGTCATCCATGCTATTTGCCTCTGGAATGGGTGCCACTATTCTGTACTGGTCACCTATAGAGTGGGCTGCCTACTACAATACTCCGCCTTTTGGCCTTGAAGTTGGGTCTACTGAGGCTATAAAAGTTATTAATACATATACCTCGTTTCATTGGGGTTTTAGTGGTTGGGCTATCTATGCTCTTCCAGCTGTAGCATTCGCAATCGCATCAACTCGCAACCCCTCAACACCTCTTACGTTTGGATCAATTTTAGTTAGAGATGATTTTCCTTTTAGTGGAATCCTTAAATCTATTTTAGATATATTCTTTATTTTTGGAATTCTCGCTGGAGCTGGTGTTGGACTAGGGTTATCTTTTCCATTAATTGCTGAGATCGTGGCTTCCCTTCTTGGAATATCCTCCTCGCTAGTTTTAGAAATGTTAATACTTTTAATTTGTCTTTGTATTATTACAACAAGTGCTTACTTAGGAATAACTAAAGGAATAAAAAGACTTAGTAATATTAATATTGGCCTTTTAGGCTTTCTGCTTTTATTTGTTTTGGTGGTTGGGCCCACCTCATATATTCTTGCAAATAGTTTAGAGGTGTTAGTAACATATACTCAAAAGTTCATAGCTATGAGCACCTATGTAGGTAGTCAGTTTGTTCAAGATTGGACAGTTTTTTACTGGGCATGGTGGTTAGCTCTTGCTCCCTACTTAGGTGTATTTTTTGTAAATATATCAAATGGAAAAACGATTAGGCAGCTTATTTTGGGAACAATATTTATTGGTGGTTTTGGCAGCATTTTGCACTTTTTAATACTAGGTAATTATTCTTTACATTTATTTGAATCAAATGCCTTAGATATCCCTGCGCTTTATGCCTCAGAGAAGCCTACAAAAGTTATTGTTGATGTAATTTTAACTCTGCCCTTAAATTATTTAATGTTATTTATTTATGGTGTAATTTCTGTGATATTTTTATGCACTACGTATGATTCATGTGCATATATTTTATCTAAGACTGCTATGCGAAGTTCTGATATGCAGCCTTCAAAAATTTTAAGAATAGTTTTCTCAATCTTATTGGTTATTCAGCCAGCAATTCTTATGTATCTTGGTGGTGTTAATACTGTAAAATGGATGCTCGTAATAACAGCCATTCCATTATTATTTATAAATATTTTATTAATTGGCTATATCTTTAAAAATGTACAAAAAATCTAATAACTCAAATTACTACCTCCACAACTTCTCATCAATAGATGATACAAAAGACTCTGTACTTATGATTCCAGGCGCTGGAATGGATCATAGGATTGTAAAAGATATTAAATTAGATGCTGCTAAGTTTAATCAAACTCTTGCAATTGATTTGCCTCATCACGGATATTCAACGGGCCCTAAGCTTACATCTATAGAAGAATATGCTGAAGGTATTGAAGAGGTTTTACAGGATGTTGATGTTAGTAACTTTCATCTTTGTGGACATAGTATGGGTGGGCTTATAGCACTTAGATTAGCTTTTAATCAAAAATTACAATTTAAATCTGTCAATATTCTAAATGCTTCGTGTCCAATGTTTGTAGGCGGTGCGCTTCTGGATGATTCAAGAAAAAATTTAGATTCGGCTATGGATATGTTAACTACTTATGGTGTAAATCAAGCTCCTAAGGCAAAGTCCTCAGGCCCAATGTTTGGAACTATGGGTTCTGGCTTCTATCAAAAAAAATCTGATCTCATTAATACACCATACGGAAGTAAAAAAATTGTTGATAAAATTGATGATGAAATAGATTTATATGCTCTAAAGAAACTTTTTAATCAGATAACAAAAGATATTCTTAACAATGATCTAACTGCATGCAAAAATTTTGCAATTAATGATGAAGACATTACTGGTTATGAGAAATTGATAAGTTTTATTTTAGGCGAAAAAGATAAACTTATACCTCTTAAGTATGTAGAGAAATTCTGTGAAGGGTTAAAGCAATTTGAGATAGTGGTCTTAGAAAACTTAAGTCACTTTACCTTCTACGAAGAACCCACCAAGCTCTCAAGCGAGCTTGGTAAGTTATTATCTAAATAATTATTAAAATCTGTATCTTAATCTAAGACCAATAGTTCTTGGCTTACTTCCTGTTCTTCTGACATCACCAAAGTCATCGTATATTCCAAGAGTTGGATCAGAATCATGAACATTTTCAAGATAAAGTTCTACAGAAGCATTCTGAAGGAATCCAAATAAATCATCAGCGTCAGAGCTCCCTTTGCTTGAAGGATTAACTCCAAATCTTAAGTTTGCTAGTGAATATGATGCATTAGTATCTGTATTTGCAGATGATTGATAGCTTTCCCCAGTATATGAATGATCGTAGCTAACGTATGCATCTCTATTTCTAATGACAAAATCTTTATTCATTGACATTACAAATTGTTGAGTTGGTACATAAGCTAGTTGGTTACCTTTTGGGGTCGATAGCACGCCCTGAAGGTCGTATATATCTTCTTTAAATTCAGGATTAGTTAAAGCAAGCATTAATGAGGCATTGAAACTATCTGAAATATTAAAGTAACTCTCAAGCTCTAGTCCCGTTATGGTTGCTTGACCAACATTCTGAACAAAGGCTACGGTTAATAAATCATATATATAACTAGTTGATTGGAAATCATCCCAGTTCATGGTGTGTAAATTACCATTGAATACAATTTTGCCATTAGCTAAAGTTGACTTAAAGCCTACTTCAAAATTCGTTAAAGTATCTGAATCATAAGTTGCAGGAACAATGCCTGATTCACGCGCCTTTTTATTCAATCTATTCGTACCACTTGGTCTAAAGCCTTCTGAATAAGTAGCATAAAATAAAACATCATCATTAAATTTGTGAGCTAAGTTAATCTTAGGTGCAATATCAGAAACATCTTTTGAGTATTTCTCAGTTCTTCCAGCTGCCCATGATAATGTAGGGTGATCTGTATAGTAGCCCATGTAACCATCCTTAGCATCAAAGATAGCTTCATTTTTATAAGCACGAAGTCCAACTGTAAAGTCAGTTTTCTCATTAATCGGCCAAGTTGCTTCACCGAAAATAGCTTTTTGACTATCCTCTCTTACATTATCTTGTTTCCACCATCTGCCTTGAACAGATGCAAGAGAAGTTGCGATAGCAGGCATATTATATGTGGTTGAATATGCTAATTCCTGATCTTCAATAAAGACTCCTAAAATCCATCTAAAGCCCGAATCATCGGAGGATTGCATTCTGAATTCAGTGCTTTGTCTATCATACTGATCATTTTCAACATAAAACATTCTTGCATCTGTAGATGCATAGTAATCATAGTCATAAGCATACGCAGTGTAAGAATCGTAATAGTTTGTATATACATAATTAGTATAGTCATATGTATAATCTATTTCACGATCAAATATTGATGTATTGAATGTAAATTCAACATCGTCTGATAAATTTCCAGCAATAGTTAATGATGTTTGAGTAAATTCATCATCAAAAGTTTCATCAGCAAACCTTGAATTTTTTCTTGCGCCCTCTGCAACATCAGTTTCCCATGATCCATTTGAAAAAGACTCATGACTTAAGAACGATAGATCTACAGTCGTGCCGCTTGCCATATCATGGCCTAAACGAATTCTATGACCAGATTTATCTATCCAGTTATAGTCATCTTCAACATAACTACTATTATCAATGGTAGCCCCTGTGTAGTAAAAGCTAACAGTAGAAGGAACGTTATCTATCCAACCGCCATTGCTGATGTCATATGCACTAATTCTAATAGCTGTGCTTGAACCCAGTGGTATGTTTACAAAAGTCTCAAGTGACTCATCAGTAGAACCATCATGAATATCACCACGTTCAATATCAAAACCCGCTTCAAAGCCAGATGGATCTGGTTTATTTGTTATAATTTTAACTGTTCCAGATTGAGATGAAGATCCATACAAAGTTCCTTGAGGTCCTTTTAAAATTTCAACTCTATTTACATCATAAATATGTGGATCTGGATTTCCACCAATAGTTGATACTGGTTGTTCATCAATATAATAAGCAGTAGAAGCCTGAGCTCCTGCTCTATTACCAAAACCACCATCAGAAACACCTCTAATATAAAAATATGAATTTCCTGATCCGCTTGAATCCATTGTTATTGATGGAGATAAAGCTGCGATATCAGCAAAATCAGTAATATTTTTAGCTTCAAGCTCTTCAGAACCAATAGCTTGAACTGCCATAGGCAAATCTTGAATATTAGTTGCTCTTTTAGAAGCTGTAACTATTATTTCTTCAACACTTCCGTCAGCCTCCTCAGCATTAAGGGTATTAATCTGAGAAAAACCAAGACCTATAGATAAAGCTCCTAAATATGACATTGCATATTTATTGTCTTTAAATATATCTCTAAGTAATAAAGTTAATGGATCTGCTTTCTTTTCAAAAAGAGGTTTAAGTAAAATATTGTTCATGCTATCCCCCTAGCAAGGCTAAATTTTAGTATATATATGTTTATTAAGTAAACTTATACCTAATATTAGCATAGGAAATGCATATTTAAAGAGATTTAAAGGTTTTTTTAAAAGAGCTGCTATTTATCAAAATAGCCTATCAAGAAGATATTTTGAGCCTAATACTTTATTAATCTTCCTACATTCATTATAAATGATTTCAGATTGGATATTTGCTCTGCAATAGCCTTCGTTAGATGAAATGCCAGGCCAAGCATGCCCAGCTTCTGAGTTTATGATTGCTGTAATGGTTACATTGTCATCACAATTATAATAAAGGGTCTCTGAGGACTTAAAGGGTGAGGTTATTTCAGAATTTTTAACATCTTTACAATTAAATTCTGAAGACCATGAGGATGCAGTATTTTTAATAGGCTCATAAAAATAACCACCCGAGGACCTAATTGATATCGGTGGCACTGATTTATCAAGCAATCCACCATAGATTATCAAATTTATAGGAAGTTTAGGTACGCAACTTAATTTATGAGGCTGCATACCGACAATATTAATAACCCCATCAAAAATATCAGGATACTCACAACCAACTAATTGAGCCATCATGCCGCCGTTACTTAGCCCCATAATGTAGGTGTCATCAATTACAAATTCTTCAGAAACTTTTAGCGCTATGGTTTTTATAAAATCTGAGTCATCAATGCAACTTGTCCAATAGCAGTTATCTTTATTTTTGCAACTTGGAAATGGAGGTGCGCTTTGGGAGGTATCTTCACAAATCTTAATCTCTGCATTATTAGCAGTTAATGGTCCTAGATGATTCCATGAGCTTGAATAGGTTTTCTCAGTAATTTTTGAGCCATCCTCTTTAGTCATCTCAGAACTTGGATAAAAATAATTACCTTGCGGGTATGCAATTATTAGACCTTTCTCTTCAGCATATAAATTGAAACCACCTGTTGTTTCTTTTTCAAAACCTGATGCAGATCCGGAAAATCCATGAAGACCAATGATTAACTTATAAGAATCTTTCTTCACTGAAGGAGTAAAAAGTAAATATGAGCGCTCTTCATCCGCATGCATAATGGTAATTTTTTCCATGCTATCAAGGAGTGGAGTAAAAATTAAAAATATATATATAAGTAACTTCATGAATTCAAAAATTCAGAGATCTTGCTTAATGCTTGTTCTTTTTTAATTTCATTTAAAATTTCATGACGCAGTTCTGGTAAAAGAACAAGTTTTACAGATTTATTGTATTTACCTAAAAACTTATGAAGAGCTTCAACACCCCTCCCGCTCTCTCCTACTGGATCTTGAGTGCCTGCGATTAATAAAATTGATAAATTTTTATCAATGGATAACATCTTTTTATGAGAAAAAGATTCAATAACTCCATCAGCTAAATCCTCATACAATTGATTGGTTGGAATGAATCCACATAAAGGATTATTAATATAAGCATCGACACTTTCATGATTGCTAGATAACCAGTCATGTGTTGTTCGATTAGGTTTAAATTGGGAGTTAAATTGCTGTGTTGTTAATAAATCAGAAAAGTGACTTTGACTTTTAGGCCCTTTAAAAAATTTAATAATTTTGATTATTAATTTTTGTAGCATTAGTTTTGTAACGGACAGCTTTGATGATGCGGATAATATTACCTTAGAAGGAGAAATATCTCTTTGTAAAAGAGCGAGCGTTAGCCAAGTTCCCATACTATGTGCCAGGATAATATGGGGTATATCTTCATAAACAGTTTGTATTTTTTTAAAAGAGGTTTCCATATCATCCACAACAAGATTCCATCCATCTTTTTCAGCAAAGAATCCGGGAACTGCACCAGACTCAATCCAATGTCCATGACCTCTATGATCTATTCCTACAACGTGATAACCCAATGAATTTAAATATTTAGTGGTATGAGTATATCTTCCAAAATATTCTGCCAAACCATGATAGATATGAATTACTCCTTTAGGGGTATCAGGCAAGTCAGATTCAGATATAAAAATCTTTATAGAATCACTATTTAAAGTTTCGGCTGTAATAAATTTCATAAACGTTTAAAATATTATGACTTAATTTTAAATTATATGGAAAATATTTATATCTCAGGAACCGGCTACTGGAAAGCAGATGAAATTGTTACTAATGATGAGTTAGTTGCTTCATTTAATAGCTATGTTGAACGTTTTAATAACGAAAATAAGCTAGAAATAGAAGCTGGAGCCATCAAACCTCTCGGTCTATCTTCTGTTGAATTCATTGAAAAAGCATCAGGTATTAAAACTAGATATCTAATTGATAAAAAAAATTGCTTAGACATTGATGTAATGAAGCCTGTTCTAAGACAAGAAAGTTCAGAAAATATTTCAATACTTGCAGAGATGAGTGTTCATGCTGCTAAAGAAGCTCTTAATCAAGCTGGAATAGAGGCTAAAGATGTTGATGCTGTCATACTTGGAACATCTCATTCTGCAAGAAATTATCCTGCAGTAGCATGTGAGGTTATGGATGAACTTGGTATAGAGGGTTATGGTTATGACATGCTGATTGGGTGCTCTTCAACCACTTTTGCAATTAGTAATGCTTATAGTGATATAGCATCAGGTCTAGCAAATACTGTTTTAGTTATAAATCCAGAGTTAACCTCCCCTCATAATGATTTTACTTTAAGAGACAGTCATTTTATTTTTGGAGATGCATGCGTTGCTTCAGTTATTCAAAAAAATTCAACATCCGAACACAGGGTAAAGATTCTTGATAGAAAATTAGTTACAAAGTTCTCCAGCAATATCAGAAGTGACTTTGGCTATTTAAATGTAGTTGAAGAAAATCCGAGAGATCAGAAAGATTTATTTTTTAAACAAAATGGTAAAAGTGTTTTTAAAGAGGTCTGTCCTATGGTTGCCAATCTAATTACAGATCAGTTGCAGGCAGCTAACCTTGAGGCTTCAGATATTTCTCAATTCTGGCTCCATCAAGCTAATTCAAACATGTGCCGATTTATAATAACTAAAATACTTGGTACCAGTGATTATGATCCGAAGATGGCTCCTATGATTCTTGGTGATTTTGGCAATGTTGCATCAGCAGGGTCATTGCTTTCATTTCATCTTAATAATCATCTAGAAAAAGGCGATAAAGGAATTATTTGTTCTTTTGGAGCTGGATATTCTATATGCTCACTCATAATAGAAAAAGAATAAATTATCATTCTTTTAAACATTAATAATAAATAATATTTATAATAACCACATGGAAGAATATGATGGACTAATCGTTGCTTTATTATCAGCTGCTCTGATGATATTTTATATATTTATTGAAGCAAGACCGAAAGGGTCTCACTTTGTAGAAAGTGTTAAAAATACGATTACTCGCTTCTTCAGATCAAGATAACTCTAAATTAATAAACCAACTACTAATCCGGTCATACATGAAGCAAGGGTTGCTGCAATTAGTGCTTTAAAAGAAACATCTACCAAATCCTGTTTTCGTTCAGGTGCCATAGCCCCCATTCCAGAAATTAAAATTCCAACAGAAGATAAGTTTGCAAATCCACATAACCCATAAAAAGTTATTAATTTAGATTTATCAGATAAAAGTCCATCTTCAAGATTAGCCAATGCTGGGTATGCTATAAATTCATTAAGTGCTGTTTTAACTCCAAGCAACTCTCCTGAAATAATAGCTTCACTCCAAGGGATACCCATCAACCAAGCAATAGGCGCAAATACAAATCCTAAGATTATCTCTATAGAAAGATCAAAACCAAGTTGAGCTCCAATCATTCCAAGAAAGGCATTCACTATATAAACCAATGCAAGAACAGTAATCAATATAGTTCCAACACTTACAGCAACATTAGCTCCGTCAGAAGTTCCTCTAGTGATAGCGTCCATTGTACTTTTATAAATTTTAGGTGTTTTGCTTTCATTAAAATCAGTTACTGAGTTTGATGGAATCATGATATTTGCATACATAATTGCTGCTGGAACAGAAAGAACAGATGCTGTAATAAAATGCTGTATTAAGTTTACATCTGCGAATGAGACCTCAAGAATACTTATCAATGCAACCATAACAGAGCCTGCAACGGTAGCCATTCCAGCTGTCATTAAGATCAATAATTCCTTGTTAGTTAAAGTTTTTAAATAAGGCTTAATTAGCAGAGGTGCTTCTACCTGACCAATGAAAACATTTGCTGCAGCACCTAATCCTACAGGACCACCAATATTAAATAATTTCTGACAAGCTTTTGATAGCATATTTACGATAAATGGCAGCACGCCCCAATACCATAGAATTGCTGATATGCACGACATCACAATAATGTAGGGTAATACTCCAAATGCAAAGGTCTCTAAAAGAGATCTATATGCAGGAGCTCCTTCAGCTGGAGCAAAGCCAAAGAGAAAACTAGCACCTTCTTGGGTGGCCTGTTGAAGCACAAAAACACCATTTCCAAGTATCTCAAAGGCATCAATAACAAGTGGTACTTTAAGTAAAATTAAAGCTAAAAATATCTGAGCTAAGATTCCATAAAAGATATATTTATAGTTTATTTGTTTGATGTTATCTGAAAAAGGAATAGCAAGCGCAACTAGACCTATAAAGCCTATAAAGATTTGAAAAATATTTAATATATTCATGGCTTAGTATAACTTAATAGCTTTTAATCTTTCATTTAAAAAATCGTCAGCTAAGACACCCTCATCCTCATCATTAAATATAGATTTAAGAACTATATTGGGTGCCGGATGAAGAAAAAATGGAATACTGTAACGTGATTTTGATTTTGATCCAGGGTAATTAATAACTCTATGAGTTGTGCTCAATAACATCCCATCTGTAACAAGCTGCATCATATCTCCAATATTACAAACTATTGCATTAGAAGATGCCTTTATGGGAATCCAATCACCTTTTTTAGATTTAACTTCCAGACCCGACTCTTCAGCCCCAACTAATAAAGTTATAAGGTTTATATCTTCGTGAGCTCTAGCACGTAAATTATTGGTATCGTTTGTAACAGGTGGATAGTGAATAAGTCTTAAAAGTGAATTACCTTTATTTGTCCATGGATCAAAGAAATTAGAATCTTGATTTAGCAGTAGCGCTATAATTTTAAGAACATTCATGCCTAAGCTATTGATAGCTAAAAATAATTCATCAAAATTATCATTAAATTCTGTAATTTCTTCCACGTTAATATTGGTATGAATTCTAGAATCATAGCTCTTATCCATATTCGGACCATGATGCCAAAATTCTTTTTGATCTGGTGTCACTTCCCCAAGAGCTGTCTCTTTACCGAATGGGGTATACCCTCTTGCTCCCGCGTTTTGTGGAAATGCATACTTAACTTTACTATCTACCGATAAATCAAAAAATTCTTTAGATAAACTATAACTATTAGCTAGTAGTTGCGAGTCTATCCCGTGATCAGTAATGCTAAAAAAACCATACTCGGTTAAAGCATTTTTAAGCTCCATTAAAGCTTCTTTATTACCATCTTTAATATCTAGATAGGATAATTCTGGTATTACTTGATTTGACATAATATTATTTTAACAAAAAAAAGGGCAGTGAACTGCCCTTTTTAATCAACTAATTGCTATTAGAATTTGTAAGCAAAGCCTAACTGCATTCTGTAACGTGAGCTATATGAATCTGTACTAGGACCTCTATCATCTATACCAGTGATGATAATTTGCCCAGCTGAATTAAATCCATCTGATTCAAGAAAACCTCTTGTTCCATAACTATAGTACTTTTGATGGCCTTTTTCATCATCAATCAAGTTCATTAGATTTAGAACATCTAGATAGATAAATAGCTTATGACCATCAATAAATGTTGGAACTTCTTGAGCTATTCTCATATCAAGTTGCTTAGTCCAAGGCAATGTAGAATGATTTCTAGGCATTACTCTTCCAGCCCAGCTGTTCAAGCCAGCTTTTGTGATAGCGTTCATAACATCTGCTTCTGATACTCCATCATAGACAACATTAGCATCGCCGGCTGTAGGAACATACATTAATGTACTTCCATCATCTAAACCATTATCAAATCCATCAAGAACATAACTAAATGGTGATCCTGAGTAAGCTTTATAGAAAAGTGAAACTTTTGTAGGCGCGCCATCAAAGATATTCATTGTTTTATCTAGCCCCATTACTAATCTATGTTCATTTGACCAATTTGTTGGTGCTACAGGAACATTTTTAATATCTGCATTAACTTGATATCTTAGATTTGAAGAAGCCTGTGAGGAAGTTGCTGACCAGCCACTTGAAGCTTTCATATTAGTATAACTAGCGAAAACACTTGTTCCATTATCAAAGTCTTTATCAAATCCAAAAGTCATTGACTCTGAGCTTGTACCTTCTGCATTTGAGATAACTGTATGGCCATATCCGTTATATGAAACAATACCTGTTGGAGAAGCTTGATCTACAGTATGAGTAGAATCATAGAAGCCCATGCCTTCTTTAGCATCATCTCTGTTGTAAGCTAGTCTTAGATTGTATCCATTAGCAGTTGTTAGATCTAACTCTACTGAAGTCTTCCAAGTTGATGGAGTTTCATAGTTTGGGTCAATAGCCTCAGCTCCACCCGGAGAAACAGATCCTGGAGGAATTAAAGCGTATAAATCAGAATCGCCGTAGAAACATGTTGGGTCTCCGGCAACAGGACAAGGAGAATAGTATCTAGCTCCATAAGTAGCAATACCAGAATTTGAGAATGGACTTGCTAACCATACATTAGGAACTCTTCCAGCAAATAGTCCAATACCCCCTCTTAACTCAGCAGAAACTACCCTGCTTGAATTTGAGAACATTAAATCTGTTGCATCTAAATTAAATCCAACTCTAGGCTGAATAATTCTTGATTTAGCAGGTGTAGAATTAGAAAAACCATGTTTTTGTGAAGCTAATTCGTTATACATAGGTCCATTATCCATTGCAAATGAATCAAGCCTTAGTCCAGCTAAAACAGTTAAGATATCAGAGACATACATTTTATCTTGTATGTAGATAGTTTTAAATGTTCCTGAGAATGCAGCAGCTGCATCATAAGGATCGCCTGTTGCTGATTGATTAAATCTAAAGAAACTAGGAATACCTGCTTCAAAGTTATCTACTCCTTTAAACTGATACGCTCCATCTTCTCTTGAAATAAATAGATTACTAACAAATTTATCAATAGAGTCATAACCCATTGTTATCTCATGATCACCAATTGTTAATACACCTTTAATATTTAAAATTTCATCAGTAGCAGATGTTTCATTAGCACTTCTGTACTTATCTCCACCTAGGAAGATTGATTCTCTAGAACCACTTGTATATCCACCCATTGAATCAGTAATTCTAATTTCAACATGAGGGAAATCTTCTCCACCCAAAGCATCCTGATCATTTGTGTATTCGACATCTGAAAATTTAGCTTGTACATAGAAATTATCTGTTAAATCACCATACCAAGAATAAGTAGATTTCTCATTCGTTGTTGGATAGTTGTAATAATGAGAACTAAATCTAATATCGTAGTTATAAGGTTTTACAGAGTTATCTTCTGAATAACTGTAAACATACTCTAATCTATTTCTGTCGTTCACAATGTAATCAATCTTTGTAAGTTGCTTCTCGGCCATTTCTGGTGGAGGAGAGAAATTTGGTGATCCTGGATCATAGTTATACAAAGTTTTTGTAATATTTGTAATTCTATCTATAAGAGCCTGATCAGCAATTCGGTATGAAACTTCTTCAGAAGGAGTTAATGATTCAAATTCTTCATATGCAGTAAAGAAGAAAAGTTTATCTTTAATAATTGGTCCGCCTAAAACAAAACCTGTAGTCTCGTCTTCAAACTGACTTGGAGCACTTCCGTTCAAGTCACCAACATTATTTTCATCTGTTGAGTAGTAGTAACCCATCCCTTTAAACTCATTAGTACCAGATTTAGTAACAGCATTAATACTTGCGCCTGTAAAGTTTCCTTTAGAAACATCAAATGGGCTTATGTCGACTGAAATTTGTTCTAATGTTTCAATACTTATTGGGTTTCTTACTGATGGAAAACCATTAGCATTTAATCCCAATGGATCATTCTGAGCAACACCGTCAACAGTAAAGTTGTTATATCTATTATTTGTTCCAGAAACAGAAATTGATGCATTTCTTGCTTGTCCATTAACAACAATTCTTGAATCTTTCTTTACATATTCTGAAATTGATCTTTCGATACTTGGAGTACCTTCAATATCAGCAGCAGAAATAGAAAGACCAGAACCAAATTTAGTAAATGATGTTTTGACACCGGTGACTACAACTTCATCCATTGAGCCTCCAGAAAGACTAACATCAATATTGGATGTCTGAGATACATTCAAATAAACACCAGAAAGCATTTCAGAATTGTATCCCTCTTTACTTACTTTAATTACATATGGTCCACCTGGTCTCAAGTTAGCAACGGAAAATGATCCATCGGCGCCTGAAATTACAGTTTTTGAAGACCCAGTTGGGGTATGTGTAATTTGTATAGAAGCGTCTGAAACATTAACATCACCACGAATCGAAGATGTTGTTTCATTAGCTGAATATACAGATCCACTAATAAAAAATACAGTTAACAAAGATAAATACCACTTATTCATAACAGTTCCTCTTTTTGACAAGATAAGATTAATATAAATTAATAATATACCTTTTTGCCATTCTAGGAAAGAGAAACTAGGCTCATTAATGTGATTTCTTTGTCAGCTTTTGAAACTTCTCAGATCTTAACTTGATTAAGTTAAATCAATGTGGGTTTTATCCATAAATTTAACCAAAGCTTGTGGGACTTTTATTGAAGTTTTGCCATCAAAATTATTTTCTATAACTGCAATAAGCGCCCTGCCAGCGGCTAATGCAGATCCATTAATAGTATGAGCAAAAACTTTATCTTTTCCATCTTTAAGTCGTATTTTTCCTCTTCTAGCCTGAAAATCTAAAAAATTAGAACATGATGAAATTTCTCTATATTTATTCTGACTCGGCATCCACACCTCAATGTCATATGTCTTTGCTGCAGTAAAACCAAGATCACCTGAACAAAGCTCAACAACCTGATAAGGCAATTCAAGCACTTGCAAAACTTCTTCCGCATTAGCAAGCAAGCCATCAAGAGCATCATAAGAATAATCAGGATGAACTATTTGAACTAATTCAACCTTTTCAAATTGGTGTTGCCTAATAAGGCCTTTGGTATCTTTACCGTAGCTTCCAGCTTCAGAACGAAAACAAGGGGTATGAGCTGTTAGCTTGATAGGCAAGTCAGCTGAATCGTTGATAGTATTTCTAAATAGGTTTGTGAGAGGAACTTCAGCAGTTGGAATGAGATACATGTCATTTGAGAGTTTAAATAAATCTTCTTCAAATTTAGGAAGTTGACCAGTTGCTTGAAGAGAATCTGCATTTGCAATAAATGGAACATAGTGCTCTTGATAACCATTTTTAATAGCCAAATTAAGCATTAGATCTATCAGCCCTCTTTGAAGCTTTGCAATATCATTCCTTAAAACAGAAAAACGGGTACCTGATAATTTTACAGCTAATTCAGAATCAATATCTCTAGCAATCTCAATATGATCTTTTGTATTTGACGAGCTAGGCTCGCCAAATTTTCTAATTACAACATTATCATTCTCGCTAGAGCCTAAAGGCGCATTGGGATGAGGAATATTAGGAATGTCTAATAAAAAAATTTCTAATTCGGTTTGAATACTTTTCAATCCTTCTTCGCCAACTTTTAAACTATCATTAATCTTATCTATATCACTTTTTAAAACATCAGTAGAAGCTCCTGATTTTTTTAACTCGGCAAATTTATTTGATAATGTCTTTCTTTCTGACTGCAAAGACTCAACATCAATTTGTAATGTTTTTCTTTTTAAGTCTATTTCAGTAAATTTTTTAATATCTAATAAATAGCCTTTATTATTAAGAGCATCTGATACTTCGGTTGGAGAATCTCTTAATAATTTTATATCTAACATATTACTTTAATGCTCCTAATGTTAAACCTATGTAGGTTGCTGATATTGTAAATACAATTGTCATTAATATATATAGAGCTGCTTCACCAAAGTTTTGATTATTAAACATTTCGACAGTTTGCATTGAGAAAGCAGACATAGTTGTAAAAGATCCTAAAAAGCCAATAACGAAAAATACTTGCACCTCAGATTTCATATCTGCTAAAAAGCCAAAAAGAAGGCCTACAAGAAGACATCCAACGACGTTAACCCCAAGTGTTCCTATGTGCTGGCTAGTTGAAAAATATTTTGTAATTATTTCTGTTAGCCCATATCTAGAAATAGCTCCCAAGGCTCCACCAATTCCTATAAATAAAATGTTCATCAATTCACTGCTAAGTTTTTAAACATAATTAAATTCTCAATATTAAGATTGTCATTATATTTTAAATAATAAATCTTATTCTCTTTAAATTTAACCTCTATTTGATTGTAACCCTCTCCAAGCGAAGACTTAATAAAGATAGTGTCTCTGTCAAATTCTAAATCGTAACTTGAATTATTAACAGCAAGACCATTTAAAAGAATATCTATTAGCATGTTGTCTTCAAGATCGCTTAACTGCATTCTTGATGTCTGATTTAGCTCTATGTCTGTAATGATAATTTCATCCTTAGTCAGTTCATATTTTTCTTTAAAAGGGTGATCAACATAAAAAATTGCTCCTTCTTTATTTTTTAAAATCCTACCTTCACTTTTATCAATTGAATTTGTATAAGGATTAATCGAAGATTGAATAAAAGCTAAACTTGAATTCTTAAAAGAATTATTAAAAAGGCTTGTAAGATCATTTGAAAAAGTTAGAGGGCTGGTTAAAAGAAGAGCTAAATATATTAATCTCATTAAAGTTATGTTCTTTTTGGGACCATTACTTCTCTTGAACCATTTGAGCTCATCTCAGTTACTATACCTGCTTGCTCCATCGTTTCTATTATTCTTGCAGCTCTGTTATAACCAATTCTTAGTTTTCTTTGCACAGCTGAAATTGAAGCCCTTCTAGAATCAATAACAAAATTAACTGCTTCGTCATAAAGCTCATCTGCTTCTTCATCATTTGAATTTTCATTAGACCATCCTGGAATAGGACCTGTATCCTGAACATCTGAAACGATGCTGTCGATGTAATCAGGCTCTGATCTTTTCTTCCAATCAGCCACAACTCTGTGAACTTCATCATCACCAACAAAAGCACCATGAACTCTTATAGGAACACTTAACCCAGGAGGAAGATAAAGCATATCGCCCCATCCAAGTAATTGCTCAGCTCCACCCTGATCTAGGATAGTTCTAGAATCAATTTTGGAGGAAACTTGAAAACCAATTCTTGTAGGTATGTTTGCCTTAATTAAACCAGTAATAACATCAACTGAAGGTCTTTGTGTTGCTAGTATAAGATGTATTCCTGCTGCTCTAGCTTTCTGAGCTATTCTAGCAATCAGATGTTCAACTTTTTTACCTACAAGCATCATCATGTCAGCAAACTCATCTACCACTACTACAATTGAAGGTAATTTTTCTAGATAAACATCTTCATCTTCAGTTAAAGGATCTGGTATTTGTTCGCCATTAGCTGCAGCATCTTCAATCTTTTTATTAAACCCCTGAAGATTTCTAACGCCCATTACGGACATCAGCTTATATCTTCGATCCATCTCTGCAACACACCAGCGCAAGCCATTAGAGGCATCAGTCATATCTGTAATAACAGGAGTTAGTAAATGAGGAATTCCATCATAAACAGATAGCTCAAGCATTTTGGGATCAATCATAATTAAACGAACATCCTCTGGATCAGATTTAAATAATAAACTTAATAACATAGCATTTACACCAACAGATTTACCCGATCCTGTGGTACCAGCAACTAATAAATGCGGCATTTTAGCAAGATCAACAACAACAGGTTTTCCTGCAATATCATGACCCAGAGCCAGTGATAAGCTTGATGTGGATGACTTAAAGGCGTCGGAAGAAAGTATCTCTGTTAGACGAACCATTTTTCTATTTGTGTTAGGTATTTCAATACCAACAACTGATTTCCCCTCTATAACCTCAACTACTCTGACACTACTAACTGCTAATGATCTAGCTATATCCTGAGCAATATTAGTAACCTTGCTAGCTTTAGTTCCAGGAGCTAGCTCGATTTCAAACCTAGTAACAACTGGCCCTGGTAAAACTGAAACAACCTCTGCTGTTACTCCAAATTCTGCAAGCTTAAGCTCAAGTAGTCTTGCTAAAGCATTAAGATCCTCCTGGGATAAAGAAGAGCCATCATCAAGTGCTCTATCTAAAAGCTCAGTGCTCGGCATTCTAGTTTTTTTATCTTCAGATACAGGTTTTACAGTCGAAGTATTTTTGGGAATTGGTTTAATGTCTGATTTAGTTCTTTCTGGCTCAGGAGTTTTTTGAATCTCTTGAACAGGGGTTTTAATTTCAATAGGTTTTTTTAGAGCAACTTCTTCATCTTTTCTTTTTGTATTAGCTTCAACTCTCAATCTTTGTTTTTCTCTTGATTTCTTAATGAAATTTTTAATTTTGTTATAAAAATTTAAAGTTATCTCTTTTAATTTGTTAGCTGCTAAAAGTAAGAATGAACCTACTAAATCTATTACTTTGGACCAGCTAAAATTAAATGCTAAGGCGAAGGAAGGTATTAAAAATAGTATTAAAAATATCAAAGATCCTATCTGACCAAAGATGCTTGATAAAAAAGTAAATATTGAATTGCCAACAAAGCCGCCTGCAGATAATTCAGGGTAAGTCTTACCTTCTAAGTAAAATTCAAATAAAGAGCATGCACATAAAACTGTAACTATTGCTCCAAGTAAACGGAAATATGATTTAGCTTTTGAAGAATATTTACTAGAAAAAAATATCGTTTCAATAGAGATACTAGCAAGAAGAGCTAGAATTATATAAGTAGCTATTCCAAAAAAAACAAAGAGTATGTCTGAGACCCAAGCCCCAAAAGGGCCACCCATATTAAGTATCTCCTGATTAGGTGAAAATGAAGAAAAGCCGGGATCAGATGAATTGTAAGAAATAAGAGCTATAAAAATATATAAACATAAACCTAGCAGAGTAAATCCAAGAAAACTCTTAAGAATGCTTTTGGTATATGGAGAATTCATTGCTTAATTATTATTAATATATGATTAATTATATTGGAATTAATCACAATTTGTAGATATTTGAATTATAATTTTGCACATGACTAATCACAAAAAATTAATAATCCTAGGCTCAGGTCCGGCAGGATATTCAGCATCAATTTATGCAGCAAGAGCTGGATTAAATCCAGCACTTATTGCTGGCTCTCAAGAAGGTGGTCAGCTAACCACCACAACAGATGTTGAAAATTGGCCTGGAGATAGTGATGGTCTTCAAGGTCCTGATTTAATGAAAAGAATGAAAGAACATGCTCTTCAATTTGATGTAGAGATGATTTCTGATCATATAGATTCAGTGGATTTATCAAAAAAACCTTTTATATTAAATGGAAGTGAATCCTACACCGCTGATGCTCTTATTATCTCAACTGGTGCTAGTGCAATGTATCTAGGCATTCCCTCTGAAAAAGAATTTCTTGGAAAAGGGGTTTCAGCTTGTGCTACTTGTGACGGATTCTTTTATAGAGATCAAGAGGTTCTTGTAATTGGCGGTGGAAATACAGCTATTGAGGAAGCTTTATATCTATCAAGAATTTGCTCTAAAGTTACACTAGTTCATAGAAGAGATGAGTTGAGAGGTGAAAAAATACTTCAAGATAGAGTTTTTGAGCAAGAGGCTGCAGGGAAAATAGAAATCTTATGGAATACTCAATTAATAGAGGTTTTAGGAGATAAGACCGGGGTAACAGGTGCCCTGCTTACTCAGGATGGTAAAGAAATTCAAAGAGATGTTATGGGTATTTTTATTGCAATAGGTCACAAGCCTAATACTGATATGTTTAATGATCAATTAGATATGGATAATGGTTATATTCTTATTCAATCTGGAACTAATGGTTCTGTTACTAAAACTAGTGTAGAAGGAGTTTTTGCTGCAGGTGATGTATCTGATCAAATATACAGACAAGCAGTAACTTCAGCTGGATTTGGTTGCATGGCCGCACTAGATGCTGAGAAGTACCTATCTGAATAAATTTTTTACTGACCAGAAACCCAATAAAGTGCAGTTATAACTGCAACGACTATAATAATAAATGCGACTTTAGCGTCAGATTTGCTATCCTCATTAGCCTCAACATCATCATAAAAAGTATCTATATCGTCTTTCATATTTTTATTCTCCATGTTTAATGACGACTCTTCCGACCTGCTCGCCATTTAAAATTCTTTTAATTTCTTCGCCAACATCACTTAAGCTAATTGTCTTTGAAGAGTTTTCAAGGTCAACTTTCCACTTTCCTGACAAGAGATCCCAAATGGATTCCTTAAATTCAATAGCAGATTCAGCAGAATCAATACCTAGCAAAGAAACTCCTCTTAAAATAAAAGGAAACACTGTTGTATTTAGTTCCATTCCAGCAACATTACCACATGCTGATACTGAGCATTTTGGAGCTATCATTGAAATAATTTTAGCAAGTATATCTCCACCAACCGTATCAACAGCGCCACCATATATAGCTTTATCTAATGGTCTAGTTGGATTCTCCATAAATTCACTTCTAAGCAAAATAGAGTCAGCACCAATTGATTTAAGAAACTGATCTTCAGTATTTTTTCCTGTAATTGCATGGACCTTATACCCTAATTTATTTAGTATATTTACTGCAACAGAGCCAACCCCGCCTGTAGCGCCTGAGACCAATATTGGTTTATCTTTATCTACCCCATTATCAATGATCTTTTTAATAGATGCTGCAGCTGTCAAACCCGCTGTACCATAATTCATAGCTTCTTTTGCTGATAAGTTTGCAGGAAGTTTGGCTGCCCAGTTTGCAGGAACATGAATAACTGCACCAAATCCGCCATAGACACTCATGCCCATACTATAACCAGTGACTATTACCTCATCGCCAATATTAAATCTATCAGATGATGATTGAGAAACTTTTCCTACCGCATCAATACCAGGAACAAATGGATAGTTTCTAGTTACTCCATTTTTAGGACCAGATGCCGATAAAGCATCTTTATAATTTAGTGATGAATATTCAACATCAATTATCAAATGATTGTCTTCAATTTCAGGAATATCAACAGACTGAACAGAGCCTATATACGAACCCTCTTCCTCTTGTACTAGATAGGCTTTATAAGTTTTCATCTTGGCGTCATTCGCATACCTGAATCTATTCTTATAGTCTCACCATTTAAATAAGAATTTGAAACAATATGAGCCGCTAAATCTCCATACTCTTCCGGAATCCCAAACCTGTGAGGAAACTGAGTTGAATCAAGAAGTGGTTGTCTTACTTTATCAGGAGCTAGTTGCATTAATGGGGTATCAAAAATACCAGGAGCAATAGTGCAAACTCTTATACTATGCCTTGCAAGATCTCTTGCAGCTGTAAGAGTTAAACCTATAACACCAGCTTTAGAGGCGCTATAAGCAGATTGACCAATTTGCCCTTCATAACCAGCAACGGATGCTGTATTAATCAAAACACCTTTTTCACCTTTGGCGTCTGGTTCATTTTTATCCATCAACTCAGCAGCTAATCGCATTACATTAAAAGTACCAACTAAATTTAGATCAATGATAAATTTAAAATGATCTAGAGGATGAGGCGCTTCTTTACCAAGAATTCTAGCTCCATATCCAGTTCCTGCACAGTTAACAGCAACATGAAGAGCTCCAAACTTTTCTTTAATACCTGCAATAGCATCCATTACTGGCTGCTCTTCCATAACATTAGTTAAAAAATATTGTACATTTTCTTCACCTAATGCAGCTTGAACTTCTTTGGCGTTATTCTCGTTTAAATCTAGAATAGCTACCTTTGCTCCTTCAGCAACAAATTTCTCGACTGTAGCTCTTCCAAGACCTGAAGCTCCACCAGTGACCAATGCAACCTTATTTTTTAAATTCATATTAACTCCTTAAAAACTTAGACAAGAATTATAACCATTAACTTCTATATGGAAAGAGTTTAAGCAAAAAGCTTTTGGCATGGAAATTGCATTGTACAAGGTAGAACTTAATTTTAATTATAAGGAGATAAAAAAATGAATAAATTTTTAACTGTTCTACTTACAGGCTTTATAGCCGTTCCTGGTTCTGCAGGTGTAAGTGCAAATGTGGCTTTTGCTTCAGATTACATCTGGAGAGGAATGACACAAACTGGAAGCGATCCTGCTTTATCAGGTGGCTTTGATTTTGAATCTGAAACTGGTTTTTATGCTGGTATATGGGGTTCAAATGTAAACTTCTCTGAAGGTGCAGGTAGTGAGTTGGATACATATTTTGGATATGGTTTTTCTCTAGGAGATGTGAGTGTAGATCTTAGTTATGTTGATTTTGGTTACCCTGGAGATTCAAACTTAGACTTTCAAGAAATTGGCGTTGCATTAAGCTATGGTGATTTTGGTGCTGGATATTATGCAGGACAAGATGGAGCTCCAGATTATATGGATCTATCTTATAGCATGGGTGATTTTTCAGTCTCATATGGTGATTACGATACTTATGGAACTAACTATGCATTAAGTTATGGATTTACATGTGGTGAATATGATTGTGGATTAACATATTCCGATTTTAGCTCTGACTCTGTTGATTTAATGGATGAAGATGCATTTGTATTTTCTGTTTCTGCAAGCTTTTAATTGCTAAATTAATTTTCCCCCTATTATGAAATTAATAACTGCAATTATTAAACCTTTTAAACTTCAAGAAGTAAAAGAAGCATTAGTTAAAGCTGGAATTCAAGGCTTAACTATTTCTGAAGTTAAAGGCTATGGAAGACAGAAAGGACATACAGAAATGTATAGAGGCTCTGAATATTCAGTAGATACATTACCAAAAATAAAACTTGAAATCCTAACAGATGATTTTGAAACTGTAATAAAAGTAATTTCAGAGTCAGCTAATACTGGAAAAATTGGTGATGGAAAGATATTTATAACTAACGTTGAAGACGTATTAAGAATTAGAACCGGACAAACTGGTTCTGAGGCTATTTAAAGGAGAAATATTATGGAAGAAATAAAATTTGCATTAGACACCTTTTATGCCGTTATGGCTGGTGCTTTAGTAATGTGGATGGCAGCAGGTTTTACTATGCTTGAAGCAGGGCTTGTTCAAAAGAAAGATGTATCTGAAATTGTAACTAAGAATCTAGGACTTTATTCAATTGCTTGTATTATGTATTTAGCATGCGGCTTTGTCCTTATGTATCCATCAGGAACTTTTATTGATGGAATTATTCCTTCAATTGGTACTGCATGGGGTCTAGCTACTGATAATCCTATTGAGGAAATTGGAATGGCTTATGGAATGGATTATTCAGCTCAGGCTGATTTCTTTTTCCAGGTTGTTTTTGTTGCTACAGCTATGTCAATTGTTTCTGGAGCCGTAGCAGGAAGAATGAAATTATTACCATTTTTTATTTTTGCAATCGTGCTAACTGGTTTTATATATCCAATTCAAGGATATTGGAATTGGGGTGGTGGATTTTTAGCCGCTAACGGTTATTCTGACTATGCAGGATCTGGAACAGTTCATTTATGCGGAGCAGCCGCAGCTCTTGCAGTAGTTTTAGTGCTTGGGCCAAGAAATGGAAAATATAATTCAGATGGATCAAGCAATGGCATGCCTGGATCTAACATTCCTATGGCTGCTTTAGGTGCATGGATATTATGGCTTGGCTGGTTTGGTTTTAATGGCGGATCAGAACTAGTAGTTAGTTCTGAAGCAAGTGCTATTGCTGTAAGTCAGGTATTTTTAAATACTAATATGGCTGCTGCAGGAGGAGTTGTTGCTGCTTTAATGGCTAGTTTAATTCTAACTGGAAAAATGGATGTAACCATGGCAATAAATGGCGCTATAGCAGGACTTGTTGCTATAACAGCAGGTCCGAGCGCTCCAAGTGGTGGAGAAGCTGTCATTATTGGTGCTTTAGGTGGTCTATTAGTCTACTCATCAATATTATATTTTGATAGAAAACTTAATTTAGATGATCCTGTAGGAGCAATTTCTGCCCATGGTATTGTAGGTATATTTGGAGTGATGGTTGTGCCATTCACTTCGGATGCCTCATTCGTTTGGCAATTTTATGGCGTCTTAGCAATTGCTGGATTCAGCTTCATTATGAGTTTAGTAACTATCTTAGTTATAAATAAATTCATGCCAATAAGAGCAAGTGATGAAGAGCAATTTGAAGGACTTGATGTTTCTGAGATAGGTGTAGAAGCTTATCCAGAATTTAAGTAATTTAAGTGGAGATTAATTTGCGTCGCCCTCCCTATGCTATCCAAATTAATCATTTTTAAATTTCTTATAAAGAGTTATTTATAATCCCTCCCCCCCCTTGGGCTTATATTTAACTCTTTTCTTTTTTAAACTTTATCTCTTCTATTTAATAATAATTAATTAAACTTATTTATTGAGCGTAAATTGTAAAAATATTTGGCATGTAAATTGCTTCTAAAAGATTAATCACAATAATTAAGGAAATATATGAAATTAATTACAGCAATTATAAAACCTTTTAAGCTTCAAGAAGTTAAAGAGGCGCTTGTAGAGGCCGGTGTTGAAGGGTTAACAATCACTGAAGTAAAAGGGTATGGTAGACAGAAGGGTCATACAGAAATGTATAGAGGCGCTGAATATTCTGTTGATACTTTACCAAAGATTAAATTAGATATTTTAGTTGATGACTCAAACCAAGATCTCGTTACTAAAACTATTATTAAATCTGCAAATACCGGAAAGATTGGTGATGGAAAGATATTTATATCTAACGTCGAAGACGTAATTAGAATTAGAACTAGTGAAACTGGTTCTGCAGCAATTTAAGGAGAATTAATATGGCTATTAAAAAATTACTATTAGGTTGCTCATTGAGCACCTTCGCGCCAACACTTTTAGCGCAGGATTTAAGTTCTGGGGATACTTCTTGGATATTAACATCTACTGCATTAGTGCTCTTTATGACATTGCCTGGACTCGCTTTATTTTATGGAGGCCTTGTTCGATCAAAGAATGTTCTTTCAGTTTTAATGCAATGCTTTGCAATCGCCTGTTTAGTCTCTGTCTGTTGGGTTATATATGGATATAGTTTAGCTTTCAAGGGTGAAGGTCTTTATATTGGAGACTTAAGTGCATTATTTTTGTCTGGTATTGAGAGAGATTCAATGACTGGAACTATTCCTGAGTCACTCTTTGTTATGTTTCAAATGACATTTGCAATAATTACTCCTGCACTTGTGGTTGGAGCATTTGCTGAAAGAGTTAAGTTTGGAGCTATATGTATATTTTCCGTTCTTTGGTTTACTTTTGTATATCTACCAGCCTGTCATATGGTTTGGGGTGGAGGATTTCTTGGTAATGCTGGAGTTATAGATTTTGCAGGAGGATTGGTAGTGCATACAACTTGTGGTGTAGGTGCTTTAGTAGCAGCAATAATGCTTGGAAATAGAAAAGGTTTTCAAAGCAATCCAATGCCTCCTCATAACCGAACCATGGTTATGATTGGAGCTTGTATGCTTTGGGTTGGCTGGTTTGGCTTTAATGCTGGAAGTGCTGTTGCTGCAGATTCAAGTGCAAGTATGGCTATGTTAGTTACTCATATAAGTGCTGCTGTAGGAGCTTTAACCTGGATGGGCATTGAATGGGTTAAACAAGGTAAAGCAACTATGATTGGTATAGCTACAGGTATGGTAGCTGGTCTAGCAACTATCACGCCAGCTGCTGGTAGCGTAGGACCAGGAGGAGCTATGTTAATTGGTCTAATGGCTGGTTTTGTATGTTTTTATGCTACTCAAACTATTAAAGGTTATTTTCATATCGATGATTCATTGGATGTGTTTCCAGTTCATGGAGTTGGAGGTATTTTAGGAATAATAATGATCAGTTTTCTAGGCTCTCCAGATGGATTTTTAGGATCTGGTGCTGCGGGTATTGCTGAAGGTGGAGCTCTAGTTCAATTAAAAATTCAATTGCTTGGCATTATTGTAATAGCAGCATGGACAGCTATAGCTACTTATATCATTATTAAATCTATTAGTGTTTTTACTGATATTCGTGTATCTGACGATGTTGAGGCTGAAGGAGTGGATATCAATGAACACAACGAACAAGGGTATAGCTTTTAGGTTATAACTTGCTCTTTTCAATTACAGGGTTGGAGTATTGCTTTAAAAGTAATGCTTTAATTCCTGGTTCAAGACCTTGTGTTCTTTTTTCAAGATAAACTCTAGCAGATTTTATCTGCTGTTCAGAAAAATTGTGATCAGGCTTATAAGCAGTATTCTCAATATCGCAAGCGGCAAAATTTGAAGGCTGTAATTTATATAATTGTAAAATAGATCTGGTAATTAATTTTGCAGAATCTTCATAGCTTTCCTTGGTAAACTTGATAGGTGACCCGATACTCAAGTTCACCATACCCTTCTGTCCTGAGATGCCGTTAGTAATGCTATTTAAATCTTCTTTATCTGTTTTTTGGTATTCTTGATGCATATCAAGAGCATAGAGTTCATTAGCTTTAAATATATCATTTGGATCAAACTCATATGACACTGCAATCGGTATAAAGCATAGTGAATTAAAGTAATCACAAATGCTGATAGATTTTCTATTAATTAAATGTATCATTTTGAGCAGAGCTGGGTCAGTCTCATCAATACCATCTTTTGCTCTACCTTGTTTTTGAGCGATCCAGATAGGCTCATTTTTATCTAAAATACTGTCCTCAATATACTCAGAAGCTAAATTAAGTCCCTGATATATCTCACGCTTAGATTTACCAGTCCTATCAATAATAAAACTTTTATTGAGTCTCATTAGGTCTGAAGCCCAAGCTTCACTCATTAAGTTATTGCCTACTGCGATATTAGTTGTTATTAGATTGTTCTTATGCAGCAGGAAATTTAATAAAGCTGGATCAACTGTGATGTCTCGATGGTTGGATATGTATAGGTAAGCTTTATTAGATTGAATATTATTAAAACCATCATAGGTAAAGCCCGAGGTTTTATTTTTGATCATATCATCAACTAAATTCTCAAAAATAGACTGATAATCTTTAACAGTATGAATGTCTTTAATCTTGTTTTGCAGTATTTTTGATATAAGTAAACTGCTGAAAGGAAGTTTAGCTAGATACTTATACTTACTTGCTGATATGAAAGCTTTTACAACATCTTTATTAGTTGATAATTGCTGAAGCACACTTTGCACTTCTGAGTCTGTGTAAGGTCTAATAGAATCAAATCTTTTCACGTGCAGTCAGTAGGATATAATTTAAATTATATTTTACAGTAATATTCACTTATGAAACATTATTTAGATTTTGAGGGGATGGCGGTACTTGCTCATAGGGGTGGGGCTTTAGAGGCCAATGAAAATACCCTAGAATCTTTTCAGTACGCTCATGACATAGGATGTGAATATATTGAAACCGATGTTCAAGTTACCTCTGATGGAATTCCATATATATTTCATGATGAAGACTTATCAAGAATAGTTGGAGAGAAAAAATTATTTAATGAGTTATCAAGTTTAGAAATAGATAATCTTGTAATATTTTCTGATCATAAAATTCCTACACTGAAATCTGTACTAATAAGTCTTCCAAACACCTTATTTCAAATAGATGTAAAAACAGATGATGTTGCTATTCCTGCTTTAAAAGTAATAGAGGAATGTGGAGCTCTTAATCGAGTATGTATTGCAAGCTTTTCAAGCAAGAGGCTTGAAATGGTAAGAAATTTGTATCCAGATATATGTATATCTATGGGTCCTAAAGAGATAATTAAAACATTGCTTGCAAGTTTTGGTCTTTACTCAAAATCAATTCATGGTCAATGCCTTCAAGTTCCTATCTATCAGTATGGGATTAAAATAGTGACACAAAGATTTATAAATTATGTTCAAAAAAAGGGTTTAAAAATTATTGTGTGGACCATTAATGATCAAGAAACAATGGATAAACTTATATCTATGGGTGTTGATGGAATTATTACTGACAGACCATTAGAGCTTAAGCATCTGCTAGCTAAGAAAAATATTTTGTCTTAAGTTTTACAAAAAACTTTTTAGCAAAATAATACATGGGAATTATTATTGCTGATGTTATGACAATCTCTAAAGCAAAACTTAGGTCTAACAAGCTACGAATAAAAGGAGCAACCACAAAACCAGCAAAAGCTCCTAAAATGCTATAAAAAATAAATGATTCTTTACTTAGTAATTTCATTTGGTTCCTTAACTTTTAGCATAACTAAGCCACCTGCAACAAATAAAAATATGACTGGGGTTAGTGCGATTGTGATATTTCCAAAAAAAGTAATAAAAATGGCTACAAGTGCAGGACCTATAAAAGCGCCAGCTTTTCCGAAAGTGTTAAAGAATCCAAAAAATTCACCAGCTTTCTCTTCGGGAACTAGTTTGCCGAACAAGCTTCTGGAGCAGGACTGAATTCCGCCTTGAACTGATCCAACACCTACAGCTAGTATATAAAATTCCAACGCTGACGAGAGCGTTGTTGAGTAAACAACAATTGCTATATAAGCCAATATACAGATATTAATAACTGATCTATCTCCATATTTTTCTGATATGCGTGACCAAAGAAGAGTTGCTGGAAATGCAACAAACTGAACAAGGATAAGCCCAACAATTACGGAGCTGCTAGCCAGGCCAAGATTTAAAGCAAAAGTAGACGCTAACGCCATAACGGTATGGACGCCATCTATATATAAGAAGAAAGCCAGCAAAAATAGAAAAGCATTTTTATGTTGAGAAATATTTTTTAGAGTGATAAAAACTTTGGCTGTAGATTCTTTTATTAAAGATTTTTCATACAAGGCAACACCCCTATCTTTAAAATGAATAACAAGTGGTATTAAAAATAAGCTCCACCAAATAGATACCATGATGAACGACCAACGAATTGCCTCAGATGCATCGTCAAGGCCAAAAGACTCTGGATACAAAGTCATAACTGCGTTAACTAAAAATAACATGCCTCCGCCTAAATACCCAAAAGCAAACCCCAGACTTGAAATTCTTGTTAATTGTGACTGAGGTGCAATTTGAACTAGCATCTTGTCATATAAAATATTACCCGCAGAGAAACAATAATTAGCAATTCCAAAAAATATTAATGCTTGAAACCATGCCCCAAGATCTAAGGTGTATAACAGTCCAACAAAAAAGATTGAAACTAAAGTAAAAGATGCAAATAATCTTTTAGTTGTTCTGGATAGATCAGTTATTGATCCAATAATTGGAGCAGTAAATAGTAAAGCCAAATTGCTTATAGTAAGTGTCCAGCTGTAATAGGATGCTGCTGTAAGACTATCAACTCCTGATGACCAGAACTCTTTGTAAAAAATAGGGAAGAATGCTGCAACAATAGTTGTTGCAAAAGCTGAATTACCTGCATCATAGGCAATCCAAGCTTTGGATTCTGTATTTAATTTAAATTTTTTCATAAAGATATGAGCCTAATAGCAAATATATTCCTGCAATCATAACCTGAAAAGACTAGTGAAATAAGTCTATTATTTGGGAAGGTTGTATATAAAATAAATAGATAAAACTTGTATATAAGTGTATTTTTTTTTATATTTAAAACAAGGGGGATTATTATGAATACTGATTCAGAAACTATAAGGCATGCTTCGTTCTTTGTTTTAGGTATTGGCGCTCTAGTATTTGTGCTTGGAGTCGGGTCTATGTTTTACGGAGGTTAGATAATTAACCAGGTGGCCATAAAAATGGTCGACCTGATAAAAGATGGACATGAACATGAAATACACTTTGCCCAGCTTTTGCACCATTGTTAACTACTAGCCTAAAAGCATCTTCTACACCAATCTTTCTAGCTACCTCGCCAGCAACCCAAATTAAATGCCCCATCAGTTCTTTATCCTCTTCTAAAACATCAGATATCTTAACAATAGGTTTCCTGGGGATAATAAGAAGATGAGTCGGAGCCTGTGGATTAATATCTTCAAATACTAAAGACAGATCATCTTCGTAAATAATTTTAGCTGGAATTTCTTTATCTATAATCTTTTGAAATAAAGTCATTAACAAAACCTTTATATAAAGAACCTAATAACCAACCTAAAAACTATATAAAAAATAGCCGAGGTCATTGCTAAGGCAAGTAAAACTACAAATAAGTCTCTTATTGTTTGAATAAATCTGCCAGATCTCTTGGCTTTTATTAATTGCTGAAATAAAAATATAACAGCGATAACGCTTAAAAATAAAATTAATATATTAATCATAATGTTTTAACCAAAAATTGATCCAATTCCTATTACTAAAAATCCCAAGGCGATTCCCCACAAAAGACACGCTATGACATCTGCTATATAAAATCTTACAGCTTTTACATCAGAAATTCCAAGTAAAAAAGGAGTAAGTGCTCTAATAGCAGGGACAAATCTTCCAAAAAGTACTGTATATGGGCCAAATTTATCTAAAAACTTTTGAGCTCTTTTAATTGTCTTTGCTCTTTTTGTAAGAACTTTAGTGCTTAATATTTGTGGACCTAGTGTTTTGCCTAAAAAGAAACTCGAGATATCACCAATATGCGCTCCCAATATTGCAATTGGAACAATGCCAAAAATACTCAGAGCTTCCATGTTGTATAAAAAGATACAAATCGAAAATAGAATTGCAGAAGATATAAAAATTCCAGTTATTAAAAAAGATTCTGCGAATGCAAAAAACATAATAATCATCCAAGAATACTCGATGTTATTTATTAAAAATTCTTGTATTGATTCTAGATTCATAAGTGGAGGTGAATTATATCAGTTGAATATTATTCGTAGATAAAATATTGTATCTCTAAAGAAGGTATAACAATGATAGAAAATTTTCCAATTCACATTAAAGACTCTGATATAGAGTTACTTCATCAAAAAATTAAACTTACGCGCTGGCCTGATGAAGTTAATGATTCAAAATGGTCGCATGGAACTAGTTTAAAGTTTATGCAAGACATTGCCGAGTATTGGGTAAATGATTTTGATTGGCGACATCATGAAGGTTTATTAAATAAGATCGGTAGCTATAAATTTAAAACAAGCTCAGGGCTAAAAATTCATTTCTTGCATTCTCCATCTAGTAATCCTGATGCTATTCCTTTGCTTATGACACACGGTTGGCCAGGAAGTATTCAGGAATTCTTAAAAATTATTCCTATTTTAAAAGATAATCCTGAAGTAGATTTTCATATCGTATGCCCTTCCCTTGTTGGTTTTGGATTTTCAGATAAAGCATCGGAACCAGGCATGAGCTCTAAAGAAATTGCTAAACTCGAACATGAACTCATGCTCGAGTTAGGCTATGAGCAATATGTTGTGCAGGGAGGAGATTGGGGGGCAACAATTAGTAAATGGATAGCTGAATTATTTCCAGAGGCCTGTCTGGGGATTCATCTTAATTTAATAATTGCATGGCCTCCTGAAGATGGCGATCCTCTGGAAGGATTAAATAAAAGAGAGATAAAAGGTTTAGAAAACCAACAAAAATATCAATCAAGTGGTTATGGCTACTATGCAATTCAGAGTACGAAGCCACAAACGCTTGGATTTGGGCTTAATGACTCTCCCATTGGTTTGGCAGCATGGATAATTGAAAAGTTTCATGCCTGGACTGATGATGAGAATGATAAATTAATATTAGATTTAGATGAAGTTCTAGCTATTGTTTCACTGTATTGGTTCACTGAGTCTATTACTTCATCATTTAGAATATATAAGGCAAATGGTCAGTTTGGTTTTTCCTTTAATTCAATCAAAGCGCCCTTTGCAGGTGCCGTATTTAGTAATGAAATTATTAAACCGCCACGAGCATGGGCTGAAAAAATTTATAATGTTGTTCAGTGGAACGAATTTGATGGTGGGCATTTTGCTGCAAACGAAAATCCAGAAATCTTAGCTAGGGATGTAATAAATTTTGTAAAGAAGTTAAAACTTTAATTTTTAAAGTTTAGTCTTTTTGAGCTATACAGCTTAATAGATAAGAATATGCAGCTCTGTGAGCTTCTAATTTTCCTATCTGGTTTAGTTCTCTATTCTCTTTAATATTTAATGAAAAGATAGAAATTATTATTTGAACCATGACAAGAAATACACCTTCTTTATTAAACATTGAAGGCAGCTTAATGTTCTTTTCAATAAAAGATATAACCTCAGAAGAAAGTAAATGAAGCGTTTCAGACTTAGCAGGGGGTACTACTGTATTTCGTAATATAAGCTTTTGCGCTCCGATATTTATAGAAAAGAAATTAAATATTCTTATTACTGACTCCTCAAGTGCTTTAGAGAGATCATTATAATTTTGATTATTATTAGATTCACGAAATTCAGCAGAGCATTCCTCAAAGTATCTTTCAACAAGTAAGAGCTTAACGTCATCGGGATTTGCAAAAAATTTATAAGTAGAAGTTCTTTTTAAGTCAGAATGGATTGCTAAATTTGAAATTGTTATGTCTTCTGTCTCTTGGATTAAAAGTATTTGATGAGCAGCTTCAATTATCTTAGCTACTCTTAATTTACTTCTTTCCTGTTTAGCATTAACACCCATTATCTAATTATGGACAAATGTTTAGAAAAGTAAATTAAGAAATGTTAATAAAGTAATTAAAATTTATATTCAAAACCAATTGAGGCAAAAGTAATGTCATCTAAATTAGTGCCTTTGGTTAGTTTTGAATAATGAAGAAAAGTCTTAGTGGTATTATTTATTTTATGGGAATAACCTATAGAAGTTTGATTACCTGAAAGAATCTTCATATTCGATTTAGCATTTTGTATATATAAACTACCTTGATTTAAAAAATTTCTTTTTATACTTATTACATGACCTGAGTATGATTTATTAATTAAGGTTTTTTTAGAGGATTGATAAAGAAAGCCTATATCAATATTTTGAAAAGGAATCATGATGGCAAACCTTTCCCCTTTATGCCCTTTTGCATTTTTGTCTATTGCAAATGAAGCTTTAATTTTGTTTATTGAGTAATCCGCTGAAATGGATTCATAAGATCCTGCTGATTGGCTAATTGAATTAAGCGAAATCTTAAGTCCCTTTATGATATAGGGGCTAGTATATCCAATCATGCTATTCATTCTGTTTTCACCAAGAAGAATATATTTAATATCTGCCCTGGTATCATTAAATTGATCTATTTGTAACTGTGAATTTTTAAAAGCCGTATCATGAGTGCCAGTAAATACTTTTCCAAAATTTCCACTTATAGCAATATAAGTATTTCTTTCTTTAAAAACTTTATCTTCATCTGCCTTGATATCAGTTGGGTCTATCTCTGCTTCAATTTGAAAAGAAATCTTTATAGATTCCGACATTAAAAAGGAACTTTTTATACCAATTCTAGATGCATTATTCTTAAAATCAGTTTCTTGTGATGTCTTGCTTTCAGCATTTTCTAAATTTAAATTAAGTTTTCCATAAAATTCTATTTCTGACGATGCAAAGGAGCTCATCATGAAGAGATTTATTAAAAATAGTTTTTTAAGTTTATGCGAGTATGTCACGACAAAATTAATATTTAAAACCTTCCTAACTCTTGAAAGCTTTTGCATTTATACTCCAAATATAATTCTCAAAATAACATAGAAAATTATAGTAAGCGATGCTCCGGCTGGTATTGTTACAACCCATGACAACACGATTCTTCCAATAGATTTTAGATCAAGATGCTCTATACCTTTAGCCAAGCCAACTCCGATAACAGCTCCAACCAGAGTGTGCGTTGTAGAAATTGGAAAGCCTATATATGTAGCAGCAACAACAGTAGATGCGGCAGCCATTTCAGCAGAAAAACCTAAACTTGGAGTTAGTTGTGTAATTTTACTTCCGACTGTTTTAATCACTCTTCCGCCCAGCATAGCCAAGCCGAAGACTATCCCTATTCCGCCTAATAATAGCACCCATGGACTAACTGTTGCCTTAGAGCCGATTTCGCCCTCTGTAGCAACACTAATAATTGCAGATACAGGCCCAATGGCATTAGCGACATCATTTGAGCCATGAGCAAATGCCATAGCTGAAGCGGTGACAAGCATAAGTATCGCAAATGCTGATTCCACGCCATGTTCTCTTATTTTTTGTTTATTAACATTTAGTAATACTGATGTAAGAATGGCTACTAGAATACCAAAAACTCCAGTAGCAATAAGAATTTCAACATCAGATAAAGGCAAGCCAACATGTTTTAAACCTTTTCTAGCTGTAACTAAACCAATAATAATAGCTACAAAAAAACTGTACATAGGAATTAAAGAGACAGCTGCTTGAGCTGGATCTCTTCTATCAAGAATTAATTTTTTTGCACTTAAGAATATAAAGAAAGCCATAGTGCCGGCAATAGCAGGCGAAACAACCCAACTAGCTGCAATAATTCCAACCTTACCCCAGGAGACTGCTTGAAAGCCCATTGAAATAATAACAAATCCAACTATAGCGCCCACAATTGAATGTGTCGTTGATACAGGCCATCCTTTGTTACTTGCTATAAATAGCCAAGTGCCGGCGGCAAGAAGCGCTGATAGCATGCCGATAATAAATATATCTTGATTATCTGCATAAAGACCAGGGTCGACAATACCTTTCCTAATAGTATTAGTAACCTCGCCACCAGCTAAGTATGCTCCAAGAAATTCAAATATTGCTGCAATGAATATTGCTTGTTTTAAGGTTATTGCCTTACTTCCTACTGAGGTTCCCATTGCATTAGCTACATCATTAGCTCCAATTCCAAAAGCCATAAAGAAGCCAGCAAAAGCTGCTATAATAAGAATTAGAGTCGGGTCAAGAAATAATGTTTCCATAATAAATGTTCATATATAGTTTATATAAGTATATTTAAACTTTCTCATGTGACATTTTAGTGAAGAAACATGTACTTTTTGGTGAATTAGTTTCTTCTAAAATTAAACTTTGTTATAAATATGCCATGTCATTAATATCTTTAGATCAAACTATTTATAAAAAGCTTAATCCGAACGCTTATTTACTCGAAAAAAGAAGACTTCAGATTGAACTTCTTAAACTGCAAGAAGATGTAATTAAAAATAATAGGAAGATATGTATTGCCTTTGAAGGGAGGGATACAGCTGGAAAAAGTTCAGCAATTAATTTTTTTTCTGAGCATCTTATTCCTAAAAATTTTCGCTATGTGCATCTCGGTATACCGTCTAAATGGGAGTCATCGCATTGGTTTCAAAGATGGCAAAAAGTGTTACCAAAAAAAGGAGAAATAGCCTTTTTAGATAGGTCTTGGTATACAAGAGCTATTACTGAACCTGTAATGAATTATTGTAATGAAAAACAGTACAGATCTTTTATGAATAGAGTTAATAAATGGGAAGATGATCTTGCTGAATCTGGAACAGAGATTACTAAATTTTATTTTTCATTATCACAAGATCAGCAAAAAAAAAGAATAAATGCAAGAAGGAATTCGCAATTAAAATATTGGAAATTATCAGAAAATGATGAACGCATTGTTACAAAATGGGATGCCTTCACCTTATATAAAGAGCAAATGTTTAATAAAACATCAACAGACAGTTCGCCGTGGATAGTAATTAATTCAAACAATAAAATGATTGCAAGGTTGACAGCATTAAGATTTTTACTTAATAAAACTGATTATGATAAAAAGAAACTTTTAAAACCAGTCTCTTGGTCAAAAGATATAGCAAACTATTCAGCTAGTCTTGATGGCGTAATATTTAATAATTTAAATTATCAGCAGTATATGTCGATAACTAAATATTCAGATGATGCTTAATTAATATGAAAATTGCAGCTATTGATATAGGTACAAATGCTATTAAATCTAAAATATTTACAACCACCCCAACCTCTATAGAGTTTATAGAGAGCAAACGAACTCCCATGAGGCTTGGAACCGATGTATTTAAAGAAGGATGCTTATCAGATAATAAATTAAGTGCTCTTACTAATGTATTAGGAAAGTATAAAAAATATTTTGAAGATAACAAGATAGAGATGTATGAAATCGTCGCAACTTCTGCATTTAGAGACACCTCTAACTCTGAGGATGCAAGGCGAATAGTTGAAAATAGTATCGAGCATCCAATAACAATAATTTCTGGATTAGAGGAAGCTAAATTAATTAGATTTCATCCAAAAGCTCAATCTTCATCAAAAAAGGTATATGTGGATATTGGTGGAGGCTCAACAGAATTTTATATTCATACTAAAGAGAAGGACTATATTCAGTCTTTTCAGCTTGGTGCTGTAAGAAATTATTTAGGTATGGAAAATAAAGATGAGTGGCAGAGAATGTTTGATTGGTTAGCTCAGCATGAAGATAGAATGAGGCTTGTAGGAATTGGAGGGAATATTAGATCTTTTTTTAATATTTATAAAATGCAATCTATGACCATTGAAGATTTTAATATAAAAGCAAGTAAGCTATCTGAGCTTGATAAGTTAGAAAAAAAATCTAAATATAATCTTAATGATGACAGGGTTGATGTTATTGATTCAGCTATTGATATATATTCCCAGATAATTAGTAAATTATCCATATCTAAGATTGCATCAACTAGATGGGGAGTATCTGACTCAACAGCAGTGAAGCTCTTTCATGAGCTTTATTCAGAGAAGATTAAAATTAAAAATAACTAATCATATTTGTAAATAATATATTTAAATTAATTAGTATTAAAAATAACCGTGAATCGCTTTATTTCATTAAGTCTTGATACTTCTATTGAAAGTGGCATTATGCCAATAATCTTGACTGAATCTTCAATAAATAAGAGAGACCTTTCTAGATCATTCAAAATATAAACCATCTTAAGTTCTGATTTATTCTTGGTTAAAACATAATTAATTAGCTCATAATCTTTAGCCATAATATCTAACGTTGCATAGGCAGTTTCTGCGTTTAACAAGAAGCTTTGTTGGGCAAGATTAAATGATAAGACTTCAGCCTGACTATAAACATAATCATAATCTGATTTAGCAGAGTTTAATCTCTGAGATGACTCTTGGAGATTGCTATAAAGATTAGTTCCAGAAGATAAAATAATTCCTAATATAACAATGGCTGACAAAATAACTAATAAGCTCTTTTCTCTACTTTGAAGGTTATTGAATATCTCTTTCATGATTAATTTGTAATCCCTATGAGGATAGAGCCAGACACTTTTCCATCATTAGTCTCTAAATCTTCTTTTATTAAGATAAGATTTGCTTGAGGCATAAGATTAATTAAAAACTTGTATTGATTACTTCCCAAGCCTAAAAGCGTTAATTGAGCCTCAGATTTATTAATATTCATATAAAGCTTAGTAATCTCAGGTATATCTAGTCTTTTTATACTATCAAGACCAGAAATACTTAAATTTGAAGCCTGCTCTAGATCATACGAATTCAAAATTTCATCTATTTGCCTTCGAGGATTAACAACTCTCTTGATATTAGGATTAATCTTTTTAAAGAGGCTTACTGTTTCATTTTTATACTCATCAGCATAAGAATTATTTAAAAACGTGCTAGAAATTGGATAAATAATAAGGAGGCTTATAGCTGCAATTGCAAGAGCAAGGTCCAGTTTATTTATCTGATATCTTTTTATCCAATAATCTAAATGAAAGCCACTAAGATAAAGGTTGGGTAGGAATAAATGCTTATTTATAAGATTAAGATGGAGTGATTCGATGCTTATATTCTCTATCTCACTATTTTTAAAATTGTCAGCAAGAATCTTGTTATTTAAAAATACCTTAGGTGAAAAGTCCTCCCTTTCCTTTTTCACTAACTTTAAATAATCTTCTAAATGTGTCGCATTTTGGGAAAAGCCCTCTCCAGAAGAAAATGAGAAAATAAATCTATCTGCAATTTGAAAAATCGAAGATTCATTTTTTAAGAAAGAAAGCATATGCTCAGGATAAATATAAATTTTTGAACCTGTGACTCTTAATTTTTTAGTTATGGATGCTAAGTAACTCTTATCAACTAATATTGCTAAGTTGAGTTTGGAATTTCTATGTATAAATATCTCATTTTCAGATATATCACTGACTATAAAATCATCCATTTCAGATAGCAGCCTTGCTCGTGTAGCCTCATCATTATCCTTTTGAGATGCATCCAAGGCAACTGATGCTATTTTTGAAGAAGGTATGAAATAAAAAGTTTCTGAGTCTGAGTTAATATGATCAGATATATCATCTATATTAAGTTGTTTTTTTGATTGAAAAATATTATCAACATAATGAAAAAGCTCAATTTCATCATGGCTAGTGGTTAAATTATGTAATAAATATCTATGCATATCTTTTGGCTAAAGCCCATTGTATGTTCTAGAAACAATATATCCATTTCTATTATTTTCTAAATATAAAATACTTTCTGAGCTGATCTTCATATCTTCGCTTATTATCTCAGATTTAATGGAAAATAGATTTGATGTGAAGAAAATAGTAGCATTGCTATTAGTAAAATCAACTCCTGGAAATTCAAGCATAAGCTGAGATATATCAACAAAGCCTTCTTGTGGAATACTAGCAATAATTGCCTCAGCATCTTTAACTGTTGCATTTGGTAACAAGGAGGATAAAAGCTCAGAATCCTCCATATTCAAGGTATTTATATTCACTTTAGAATTTCCCGATAAAGGGATTGAGCATAAATAGTTACTAACATCATTCCAATTAAAATTTCTGAAAGCTGGTAAATTTTTAAGTTCAGATAAGTCATAAAAAAGTCTTTTGCTAGTGTATTGCTGAGGAGTATGAAGTGGACCTGTATAAAAATAATCTTCTAAACCTCCTTGTCTAGGTTGATTATCAATATCAATCCAATCAATCATCTGATCTATCAATGAATCTATATCTCTTTCATCAAACTTTTTGTACATTAAATATTTTTTGAGAGCAGCCATTCCCTTTGGATTTTGTACATAGTTTTTATTAGATAAAGAGACAACTGAGTTTATATTCAAACAATTTGAAGCATCTGAAATTTGAGCATATAGTTGACCATTAGGTAATTCAAAATAAAAGGCATCTTTAAATAGAGGGTCGTCCTTCGTCAAAGCCTGAGATCCAAACCTATTTTTTTCTTCAATTCTTTGTATGGAAATAGATTCAATATTTTTAAATAATTCAAAACTATTTGATTGAAGATCCTGATATATAGATCTTTTAAAAGCTAAAAGAAAATTATTACCAATTGACATAGCTATTGCTGATAGCACGAGAACTATTAGTAAAACAGTGATAAGGATAACCCCTCTTTCCTTATTTTTTATATACATAATCTATATTAGGATTAATAAACCAGTCATATTGCAAATTATTTTTAATAAAAGTTATCTTTACTAATTCTGGTATTTTTCTTTTAGTGATAATGTCAATTGGCCATAATGCGTACCACTTTGAATTAATCATATAACTAAACTCAATGTTCGTAACTTCATCTAAAAGAATTGTCTCAAAATATTCTTCATATGAATATGGATTATCTGCAAAATATTGTCTTCTTATAAAGGCATTATCTTGATATAGATATTCAATTCTTCTGACCCTTGATGTTGAAAAGGATGAGTTCACTAGAGTTGTAAATACAATGGAATTAGAAGAAGCATCAGCAATAAAATTACCCTTTAAATTATTACCAAAGTAATCTCTTATTGGAACATTTAGAATTTGGCGCATATCTCTTCTTACAATACTTGAAGCTATATTAAGCTCTTTAACATTTTGTAATTTGCTTGCTCCCTGCTCTCTGGCCTCAAGTGATGACTGTAAAAAATTTGTTGACACAATAGCAATGATGCTAAGTATTACTATTGATACAAGTACTTCAATAAGGGTAAAGCCTTTTCTATTATTTTTTAACAAGATAACCTCTGGCTTCATAGATATAATTTGAAGCTTCTAATTTTTTAATTAGTATTGAATACTCATAAACATTTATTGCTGGGCCCTTTGAAATTTCCTCTCTCCATTCCCACTCAAACCCAGCCATATTAATGCTTCCCTCTCTTGTTCCAGTACCTTGAGGTATATCAATAGTATTCATTAAAGCTACTCGATTATTTCCAATTTCTCTTGCTATATGTCTATCCTCTAATTCAAATGTAGAAATTGTTGATGTGGAGATTACTTGATAGATAGCCATAACAGATGTACTTAAAATCAATAGTGCAATTGCAACCTCTAAAAGGCTGAAGCCTTTATTTAAGTTTTGTTTCATTGTTAATCTTGCCATTTTGGGAGATGATAATTTTTTGAACATATTCATCTCTATAAATAAATAGCTCAGCACCTGAATTTTCACCTGATGGATAAAAAATAATAACTGGGTAATCTGTTATATCAGAGTTTAATTCGACTTCCTCACCATCGCTACCTTTTATAATTTTTTGATATTCAGAGATGCTATTCCAGTAAGAATCTAATGATTCTGAATTGAATTCAGAGTTTTTTTTACCAGATGAATCTAGTATAAATATTTTTTGAGAGGATTTTCCAGGAAACCATCCCAAGATCTTACTAGAAAGAATGCTCTCCTCAGAGATCAGTTGAAAATTTTTTTCAACTGACATGCCGCCTTTTATAATTCTATCTATGGATGATGTATTTATAAGAATAGCTGATGATGCAATACCAATTATTAAAAGTACTACAAGTAATTCTAATAAGGTAAAACCTTTATTCTTTCTATTGTAGCCAGTTGCCAATATCTGAGTTTTCACCAGTTCCGCCTTCGATACCATCAGCGCCAAGAGTATAGAGGTCATAGTCTTTAGATTTCTGAGGTGGATTTTCATATATGTACTCTCTTCCCCATGGATCTGTAGGTATAGAATTTATATAGCCATCTTCAGGGTACATAAATGGTCTTTTTAGCTCTGAATGAGGCATGACTAGTGCATCTAAGCCTTGCGATGTACTTGGATAAGTCATCTCATTAAACTTATATAACTCCAAAGCTTTGCCTGTTTGAGCAACATCTGCTCTAATCTTCTCTAAATTTGCTCTTTGAAGAAAAGGTGATACATTCACTGCAACAATTGTTGTGAGCATTCCTAATATAACTAGGACTACCATTAGCTCTATTAACGTAAAACCTTTTTGTTTATTTTTCATAACTATCATCCAAGAGTAAGAGTATTCATTTGCATTATTGGTATTAGTATAGCGAGAACTATCAATAGAATAAATCCACCCATAAAAATTGTTATAACTGGCTCAAGGAGAGATAGTAAAACAGACCTTTTAGATTCTATTTCAGATTTCATGAAATCTGAAACTTTTTTAAACATTTTAACTAAATTACCAGACCTGTAGCCACTTGATATAAGTTGAATAAAAATATCAGGGAAGATTTTAGTTTTGCTTAATGCTTGAACAAAGTCTTTACCTTCAACAACCTGTCTTCTTGCTTTATCAATAGAGCTCTTAAGAAATTTATTATTAAAAACTTTTGCAGACTCTTCCATTGCTAAATCTAGATTCATGCCTGATTGGGTAAGTAGATACATAGTGCTAGAAAATCTTTCAATTTCACTATGTAAAATAAATTTACCTACTAGCGGAAAAGATAAAAACTTCCTATGAGCTTTAATATGATTATCAGAATTTGAAATATAGCTTTTATAAAGAAAAGTTAATCCTGTAACGAGTAAAAATAGACCAATTAAAATAAAAATAATGTTATTTGAAAGTGATAAGAGTACTGATGTGAGTAAAGGTAGCTCAGCTCCAGCTTTTATAAACTGCCCAACTACCTGAGGCATAACAAATGCCAGTAATGCAATAATAACTAAAACACAAAAACAAACCAAGATAACAGGATAAGCTAAAGCAGAAAATATCTTTTGTTTTATTAAAGCACTTTCTTCTAAATAGTCTGCAAGATTATCAAAAATAATGTCTAGATTACCAGAGCTATCTCCAGCTGTAACCAGCGAGATATAGGTATTTGAAAATACCTGTGGATATTTTTTCATTGCCTGGCCAAGTCGTTTACCTTGAATTATTTCATCTCTAAGAGAGTAGAGAATATCTACTATTACTTCATCATTATATTGATCTGCAGTAATTTTTAAAGCTTCATCTAGGGCTGAATCAGCATCTAGTAAAGTTGCAATTTGTCTAGTAATTAAAACTAAGTCTTTATTCTTAATTTTAATTTTATTTGTTAAGTTTTTATTTGATTCTGTAACCTCTAGAGGTGTTAAGTTTAATTCCTTTATAGCCCTTCTTGCATCTCTCTCAGAAGAGGCGGTTAAGAACCCTTTCTCCTTCTTACCAGAATTATTGAAAGCTGTATAACTATAAGCTGGCATCTTCTTTAAGATTATTGAGTCTCATTATCTCTTCACAGGATGTAATGCCTTGAATAATAAGCTCTCTGCTAGCATCATCTATTGAAGGATGATCTTTAAAAACATGTTCAATAATTTTGCTCTCAGAGGCTTTTTGATGAATGAGGTCTCTTGTTATCTGATCAACCTGTATGCATTCTGCGATAGCAATTCTTCCCTGAAAACCTGATTGTGAGCATTCATCACAGCCATTAGCTGAAAATACTTTTGATTCATTATTTAAATTAAATAATTTTATAGCCTCATCCGAGGCATAGGTTTCCTCTTTACATGAATTGCACAATCTTCTTACCAATCTTTGAGAAATGATAGATCTTAAACTAGAGGAAAGTAAAAATGATTCAATTCCCATATCTCTAAGCCTGGTGATGGCACCTACTGCGCTATTTGTATGAACTGTTGAAAGGACTAAATGACCAGTTAAGCTTGATTGAATAGCAATCTGGGCAGTTTCAATATCTCTAATCTCCCCAACCATCATTACATCCGGATCCTGTCTTAACATTGCCCTTAAGCCTTTGGCAAAGGTATAGCCTGTCTTGGTATTTACCTGAGTTTGACCTATACCCTTTAAGGTATATTCAATAGGATCTTCAACTGTAAGAATATTCTGTGATGAGTCACTTAGATCTCTTAGGCCTGCATATAAGGTTGTTGTTTTACCAGACCCTGTTGGTCCAGTAAAAAGAATAATGCCTTCAGAGCTCTTTAGAGACTTTTTATAATTATGAAGTATTTGTTTTGGAAGTCCTAAGTCATCTATATTGATCTGTGCTGATTGTTTGTCTAATAAACGTAAAACGATCCTTTCTCCATATGAAGATGGCAATGTAGATACTCTGACATCAACACTCTTATCACCCAGTGAAAGAGAAACCCTTCCATCTTGAGGTAATCTTCTCTCAGATATATCTAGTCTTGAAATAATCTTTATTCTGGCAATAACTAAAGACGCTATTCTACTGTCCTGAGATAAAACTTCTTTTAGAATTCCATCTACTCTAAATCTAATAATTAGCTGATCTTCATATGGCTCAAAGTGAATATCAGAAGCTCTTTGCTTTATTGCTTGGCTAATAATTCCATTAATTAATTTAATGATTGGTGCATCATTATTTCCATTTAGTAAATCTTCAGTTGGTGCAATGTTTCCTGCAAAGGACTCAAGATCAAAATCATCAGATAGTTCTTCGGATAATGAATCAGAAGAGTCTTTAGAGCCAAAAGACTTAGTGAGCATTTCATTAAAATCTTCTGCTGAGCACTTATTAACTATAAAAGGTTTGTTTAAAAATCTTGATAATTCTTGATATGTTTTAATATTTACAATATTTGGAGAATAAACATTGCATTCATTATCAGAGTCTAGAGCGATAATCATTCTATCTCGAACATAATCATAAGGAAGTATATTAGAGATAGTATCTATATCTTTTACAGCTAAATCTTCCATATATTCTTATTTGGATTCAGTTAAATCAATTAAATTAATTGAAGAGTCTCTTGCTAATTGTTCTGCTTTAATAAAATTATATTTCTCAGCAGAAAGTTCGTTTATAGAATCTGAGTCAATAAGAATTGTAGGTCTTATAAAAACAAATAATTTTTTCTTTATAACCTGACTTGAAGAGGATTGAAATAATTTTCCAATCAACGGGATTGATCCTAGAATAGGCACCTTGGATATATTTTCTTGAATATCCTCATCAATGAGACCACCTAGGACTATGATTTGACCGTTATCAGCCAAGACTGTTGTTTCGATAGTTCTATTGTTAGTAATTAAATCTACTCCACTTGCATAAGTTCCTGCAACACTTGAAACTTCTTGTTTAATGGTAAGAATTACCGAGCTACCTTCATTAATTTGAGGAGTTACTTCCAATTTAATGCCAACTTCCTCTCTTGAGGTTGTTCTAAATGCATTTACATTACTTGAACCTAGGCTCTCACCAGTAGTAATAGGAATTTCTTGACCAACCAAAAGCTTCGATAGCGTATTATCCATTGCTATTACTGAAGGGGTGGATAGAATATTAGAGTTTTGATCGTTAGCAACTGCACTCAAGATACCCGCAAAGTTACCAGCGCCAGTAAAATCTCCAAAACCTGCAACTAAACCCTGCGAAGCTAAGAGAGATGATGTAGCAAGCTGACCCAAGGTAGCATCAGTTCCATCTGAAGCTGCTGATCCTGCAATTGCAAGCAGGTTAGGCCCAGATCCAACATCGTATGAAGTTGCACCAATTGGAACATCGCCACCACCTGTATATAAAGTCTCAACACCAAGATTTTGAGCTGCTGTTTCAGATAATTCAACAATTATTGCCTCTACCAAAACTTGTGCCCTTCTTATATCTAGCTTAGAAATAAGATTTCTAATTCCTGGTAAATTTGATTCTTCAGATGAAACAATAAGAGAATTTGTTTTTTCATGATAAGTAATAACTGTCTTGATACCATCGGGGCTTGCAGCAAATCGATCAGAAACACTATTAAGAATAGTAGAAAGCTCTTCTGCTTTGGCATATTTTAGATATACAACATCAATTGATTTGTCTGCTTTAACATCAGCATCGAGAGAAACGAGTGTTTTTTCTATATTAGATGTAATAGTTGAGTTTGCAGATAATATTACAGAGTTTGATGGACTAAATGGGATGGCTACAAAGTTATTAATAGTTGGATTATTTTGAGCTTTAAGCTTTTCTAAAATTCGTACAGCTTCTATTGCTGACAAATTATCTAGCTTAATAATAGTAATTTTTGCACTATTATCTTTATCTAGGTCCACCAAAAGATTTTTGATTCTTTTAACATTACTCAATCTGTCTACTAATAAAATAGAATTAATTGAAGGAATGCTAGAAAGATGCGACTGTCTTCCTGTAATGGGCTTTATCATAGGGAGAACCTCAGCAGCAGATCTATTAACTAGAGGAATAACAGCTGTTAAAAAGTTTCCATTTTCATTATTAATATCATTTTCATCTCTAGTTGCTTCATTTTCAGGAACAATCCTAACTACACCGTTATCTGAAATAGAGCTAAAGCCATTTACTTGAATAGTTCTTAGGTATACATCCCAAACTTGTTCGCTATTTAAGCTAGCATTAGAGTAAATTGTTATTTTACCTTTAACTCTTGGATCAAGAATAATTGTCTTTTTTGCAAATCTAGCAATATCTTGTGAAACTTTTTTAATGTCTGCGTCTTCATAATTTAATACAAAAGCATCCTGAGAAAGTGCTGACGTAGAAATGCTAATTAATGATATACAAAATAATAATTTTAGAATTTTAATCATTTTTTATTTCCCAACCTTGTTTTCTAGTTTATATAGTTTACCTGATCCTTTAAATATAATTTCATCTGGACTAATGCTGGTAAGCTCATAAGTGTTTTCCAAAATATCACCTTCATATAAAACAAATTCCTTATTACCTTTTTTTAGTATTACTGAAGAATTAACATCACCAAATCTATAACCAACTACTACATAACTAAAATCAGCATTATCTGTAACTTTAAACTCTTGATTTGAGTTATTTACATTATTGCTTTTTATCTTATCGAGATTAGTAAATCGAATATCTTGAATATTTGGTTTATTGATAAAACTTATGGTTAGCATTGTAAGTAATGCAAGCAGCAAGATTGCTACAAAGGCATTAATTAATTTTTTAACTTGTTTAGTATTCATAATAAAAAGAGCTACATAGTGTAGCTCTTTTTTATAAAAATCTTAATAATTCTAGAAACTTAATTTCAAATAAATTTAGTTAAATAGGATTAACGAATACCTGATATTTTGACTATCTTATGCAAACGGCCAGATTTCATTATAAAGTGAAATTTACTCCAAAATAATTTTATCATGATTTGTTCACTCCCTCTGTGTTTGACACTATTGTAACAGAAATGTGACATTTATGTGACATTTAATAAAGAATACTATTAAATATGATAGCTGTAGCTATCAAACCTTGATTATTTTGACTTTGGTATAGTGAACCAGAAAATTGATCCAGAGGTTTTCTTTGGTGTGATACCAACCTCGCCATTAAGGCTGTTTATTAAGTTCTTTACAATAGCCAAGCCCAATCCGCTGCCTTTATTATCAGATGCTCTTGCAGAAGCTGTTCTATAGAATCTATCAAAGATATGCTCCTGATCTTCATCTGACACTCCAACACCCGAGTCAGCAACCATAACTTTAATCATCTTGCCTTGATCTTTTGTAGAAACTTCTACCAAGGTGCCCTCATCAGAATATTTATATGCATTATCAAGTAGATTATTCATAATTCTTTCTAAAGCCTGAGTATCTGCACTTAATAAACCCTGGTGATCAGGATTGTATTTGAGTTCAATGTCTCTCTTCTTTGCAACACTTTTCATAGATACTAAAAAGGATTCCATAAAATCATTAAAATCAATTCCTTTTATATTTAATTTAAGATCTCCATATTCAATTCTAGACAGATCGATTAAATCACTGACCATTGAGGAAAGCCTTTCAGAATTATGCAATATTGCTTTTGCAAAGATTTTTGCGTCTTTTTTATTATCAAGGGCGCCATTCAGTAAAGTTTCTGAATTTGCCATAATTACGCTCACTGGAGTTCTTAACTCATGAGATAAATTTGAAATAAAGTCTCTTCTCATCGAGTTTAATTGTCTCAATTGAGTAATATCATGAACTACTAATATATATTCGCCTGTTGTTTTTGATTGATTCATTGAGCCTAAAACCCATCGAGTAGACTTATCCTGCAGTTCAATTTCAAATTCTATATCTGCTCTTTTCTTATTAGTAACTCTATTAAATAAGTAATTAATAGCTGGAAGATTTAATGAACTTATATTCTGTTTATCTAAATCCTTGGTATTAAGAATAATTAAAGATTGTTCATTATTATAGACAATATCACCTTGTTGGTTGGTAACAAGAATACCCTCACCCAAATCATCCAATACTAGACCAAATTGATCACGCTGTTTTGCAATCATTTTAATCTGACTCTTTAGATCTTCAGATATTTGAGAAATTGATCTAGCTACAGTTCCAAATTCATCAACTCTTTGAGTTGGAAGAGCTCTTATGTCTCTTTTCTTATAATCTCCCTCAGCTATATTGGTAGCAGCCTTGGCTAGCTCTTGTATATTAGAATATAGGTAATTAGCTGCAACAAGACTTGCAAAGACTGAAACTATAAAAACAACAACAAAGAGCAAAATAACAGAAACTTGAAGAGTAGCTGCAGCACTTTCCAGATAATTAAGAGGAACAGAAATTCTAATAATATTTGGGTTACTGAGATTTCCATCTTTTACGGCAAAATATAATAAGTCCTGTTTTAGAGTATCGCTATACCTAGAAACCCACCCTGAACCATTTTTTAATGCTTCGCTGACCTCAGCCCTATCGATGTGATTATCGACAGCTCTAATTTGATTGATGTCTAAGTTAGAGTCTCCAACAACTTTTCCGTTATTAAGTATAAAGGTAACTCTTGAGTTTGCTGCCTCACCAAGGCTATCTGCAATAGCATCAGCCTCCTCAATCGTTTTGTAAATGCCTATATCATCAATTGATGCAGCAAGTAGTCCTGCTTGTTTTTCTAGCTCATTGACTATTTGTAATTCAAAAGCTTTAGTTAAATCACGCTCAGCAATAATATATGCAATCCCAATACTTGAGGTAAGTAAAAGGAAAACTAATAGAAATATCCTAGATCTAATGCCCATCTAATTATTCAGGTGTTCGAGAAAATTTATAACCTACGCCTCTGATTGTCTGAACATATTTACCCATCGAGCCAAGCTTTTCTCTTAATCTTTTGATATGAGTATCAACTGTTCTAGTCGTAATATCAGAACTGTAACCCCAGACATCAGATAGTAACTGATCTCTAGTTTGAACTCTGCCTCGCCTTTCGACTAACTGATTTAATAATTTAAACTCTAAGGCAGTCAAAATAATCTCTTTATCATCGATAAAAACCTCGTGAGATTCAATATCCATTTTCAATGATCCAAAATTTCTATTTATTTCAAGAGGAGTAGATAAGGGTTTTGCATTTCTTTTTAGTATTGCTTTAACTCTAAGGATAAGCTCTCTAACACTAAAAGGTTTGGTTACATAGTCGTCAGCACCTAATTCAAAACCTACAACTTTATCAACCTCATCATCCTTGGCTGTAAGAATGATAATAGGAATATCTTTTGTTAATGAATTAGATTTTACTTCTCTGCATAGGTCTAATCCAGAACCATCAGGCAGCATTAAATCTAATAAAATAATAGAGAAATTTGGAATCTCTATAAGCTTTTTTGCTTCCTTAATTGATCCACAACCAGATACTTTAAAACCTTCTCTTGTTAGATTGTATTCAAGGGTTTTTCTGATATCAGGCTCGTCTTCTATTACGAGAACTTTATTTGACATTTTTATTTATTTTATAAGTTGCGTGTTGCTAATTTTATACGCTTTATTTGGAATAAATCAATTTTCTGCAAACAACTTCCTTAATTGAGGTTTATCAAATTTACCAGAAGCAATTTTAGGGAGTGGTTCTTTATAAAATCTTATATCAAATGGGATTTTAAACTTTGCTATCTTTCCATAAAGGAATTGTTGAATATCTTCGGGCTTTAATTCAACCCCTGGTTTTAAATGGATAGCTGATCCAACTTGCTCCCCAAGCCTTTCATCTGGAACTCCAATAATACAAGCCTCTAAAACATCCTTATGCTCATATATTGCAGCTTCAACCTCTATGCAGGAAATATTTTCACCTCCGCGAATAACTAAGTCTTTCACTCGATCTACTATATGTAAAAATGGTCCATCAAAGTACCCTAGGTCCCCAGATTTAAACCAACCATCGCCATTAAAGACTTCAGCTGTTGCTTCTGGATTTTTCCAATAACCAACCATGTTAGCTGGAGATTTAATAACTACTTCTCCAAGCTTTCCTTCTTCTAAAATATTCCAGTCTTCATCAATAATATTAATATCAGTTAATGGTGGAACTATTCGGCCACAACTAGATGGGTATTCTAAATATTCTGCACCGCCATTAAGAGTTCCAAGTGCATTAGTTTCTGATAATCCATATCCAATAGATGGTTTAGCTTTAAATTGTTCATCCATTTGCTTAACATGCTCTGGTGGTCTTGCTGCTCCTCCACCACCAAGATCTTCTAATGAAGAGATATCATACTTTTCTCTTTCTGGATGACTTAATAATTCCCAGGATTGAGTAGGTACACCAGTTATATTTGTAATGCTTTCTTGCTCTATTAGTCTTAATGCTTCAGTTGCATCCCATTTCTTCATCATGACTATTTTTCTGCCAACTACAACTGACATCAAAAAGGAAGAATGACTCCCAGTTACATGAAATAAGGGTACGCAATGCAAAACTGAAATTTCTTTAACTGTTCCATCGGTATTTTCACCAAGTACGCTAGCTCCATCTGACATCTTGCTTCTTATTGTTGAGTAACATAACCAGCTAAAAAGAGTTGCAAGAACATTTCTATGAGATGAAAGAACTCCTTTTGGGAATCCTGTAGATCCTGATGTATAAAATAAAGTTGCATTATCATTTCCAGAAAAATCACTTTGAGGCCATTCAACTGAATAATTGTTTATAAACATATTAAATTCTTGATGGTCTGAATCTTTTTCTGGCCTAACTACAAGCTTTAAAACATCAGAGTTATTTTCAAGACCTATAAGGCGTTTTTCATCAGCTATAAGAACCTTAGCGTCACAATGATCTAATCCATACGAGACTTCCGAAGGCACCCACCATGAATTTAAAGGTACAACTACGGCACCCATTCCAGTAATAGCCATAAAAGATACTATATATTCTGGATTATTCATCATACATATAGCAACCCTGTCACCTTGCTCAACACCTGCAGCTTTTAACGCATTAGCGGTCTGAGCTGACTTATCAAAAACTTCTTTATAGGTATATCTTTCATCTTCATATACCAACCAATCTTTATCAGGATGAAGTAAACCAAAATCTAAAAAACCCCTAAGAGTTGAAGGGATGGCAGGATTGCAGAACTCTCGATAAGTTACTCCATTGCTATCTGTAACTTCTTTGTATTCAAAGAGTTCGCCGGGTGCTGTATGAGCATTTAGTAATTCTTGATATTCATCTGTCATCATAAGTAATCTCTCTTATTAATTGATATTTGACCAGATTATTCTACTACGAAATTAAAGAAACAATCTATTGGTTAACAATGAAATTGTCATAGGCAAAAAAATATAGTAATTTGGTTAAACAAATACTTAAAATACAAAGATAAAGGAAAAACATGACTATAAATTACTCTTTAAGACACTTTGCAACAATATTCGAGCAAAATGCAGATCTCCTTCCAAATAATCCAGCTGCAGTTTGTGGCGAATCTACGCTAACCTGGAAAGAGTATGATGAAGAAGCTTCTAAGGTAGCTCAGTTTTTAGCTGATCAGAGTTTGGGTAAAAATTCTAAAGTTGGATTATATCTACATAATTCCAATGAATATCTTGTAGCCCACTTTGCAGCATTTAAAGTAATGGGTGTTCCTATAAATGTTAATTATAGATATCAATCTAATGAACTTATTTACTTGCTTGATAATTCAGATTCGGAAGCTGTTTTTTATCAAGGTTGTTATGCGGATCAGGTTAAAAAGATAAGAGGTGATTTGCCCAAAGTGAAAGCTTGGATACAACTTGAAGACTCAACCCCTCTTCTTGAAGGATCTCATGCCTATAGTGATATTGTTAAAACAACTTCTCCTATGCCCAGAATAGATAGAAATGAAGATAATATTTATATGTTATATACAGGTGGTACAACTGGTATGCCAAAAGGTGTTATGTATACTCATGGAGGCTTTGTTACCTCTATGCTTAAAACATTAAAAGGAATGGGAATTGATGTACCTGATGAGTTAAAAGATCTTAAAAAGACAATTCTTAATCTACATGAAAATGGTGAACTAGCTAAGAGCTTAGTTGCCTGCCCTCTTATGCATGGAACTGGAATGTGGCTTGGTGGATTTCTTGCGCATTTATTGGGAGGCTGTGTTGTGACTACTCCCAACTTAGGACTTGATAGCAAGTTGCTATGGGAAGAGGTTGAGAGAGTTGGTGTAACTAATATCATTATAGTTGGTGATTCTTTTGCTAAACCTATGGTAAAAGAACTCGATAGAGCTGTTGCTGAAAACAAGCCTTATAACTTAAGAACACTTAAATTAATCTATTCAAGTGGGGTTATGTTTAGTGCAGATGTAAAAGCTTCTTTGTTAGAACATCATGATATGGTTTTAATGGATGCTATGGGCTCAAGTGAAGGCGGAATGGGTTCATCGGTTACCACTCGTGAAGATGGATCTGCCACTGCTAAGTTTAGACTCAATCCTGGTGTTGTTGTTGTTAGTGATGAAGGTGAAGAAGTATTACCAGGTTCTGGAGTCAGAGGTCTTATAGGCACAAGCGGCTTAGTACCAGAAGGTTACTATAAGGATAAAGAAAAATCAGATGCTACCTTTAAAGAGTTCAATGGAACTAGATATTCCTTTCCAGGAGATTATGCTTTAGTTGAAGCTGATGGAACTATTACTCTTTTAGGGCGCGGAAGTAATTGTATTAATTCTGCAGGTGAAAAAATATATCCAGAAGAGGTAGAAGAAGCTCTAAAGCTAAATATACATGTCTATGACTCGCTCGTTGTTGGGTTACCTGATGAAAGATTTGGCAATAAGGTGGTAGCAGTTGTCTCACTTGCTGAGAATTGTGAGATTAACGAAGCAAACCTTATTAGTTCAACTCGAGAACATCTATCTGGATATAAATTACCAAAATCAATTATATTTGTTCCAGAAGTTATGCGAGCGCCAAATGGAAAAGCTGATTATAAGTGGGCTAAAAAAACAGCTGAAGATGAATTAGTATCATGATCAAAAACTTAAAATTTTTAATTATCATCACATGTGCTTTTTCATATACTTTAAATGCGCAAAACCTAGTATTAAATCCAAGTTCAATTACTCATCCTGTTTTAGCAAGTAAGGGTATGGTAGCTACTCAGCACTATCTTGCATCTAAGGTTGGCGAAGATATTTTAAGCCAAGGTGGAAATGCCTATGATGCTGCTGTAGCAGTTGGATTTGCTTTAGCTGTGGTGCTCCCAAGAGCAGGTAATATTGGTGGCGGTGGATTTATGGTCATGCATGATGCATCATCCAAAGAAAGCTTTTCAATTGATTATAGAGAGAAAGCTCCGCTTAAAGCCTCAAGAGATATGTATTTAAATACCGATGGCTCAGTTAATTCACTAAGATCAACCATAGGCTACCTTGCAGTAGGAGTTCCTGGTTCTGTTTATGGAATGTGGGAGGTTCATCAAAAATTTGGTTCAATCGCATGGGAGGAATTACTTCAACCTGCAATTAAATTAGCTGACGGTGGGTTTATTATGTCGCCTTATATGACGATGACTTTGAATAAAGTACATAAGAAACTTTCCCAGTTTCCAAGCACGGAATCTATTTTTTATAAAAATTATCCAATTGAATTCAATACTCCTCTTACACAGCCAGATTTAGCAAGAACTCTTACTCTTATTGCTCAAAATGGGGTAGCTGGATTTTATGAAGGCGAGGTTGCAGACAAGATTGTGGATGCCATGGAAAAGAATGGTGGTTTAATTTCCCATCGTGATTTAAAAAAATATAGGCCCAGCTGGAGAAAGCCTTTAAGCTCAAAATACAAAGGAATAGATATTGTAACTATGGGTCCACCTTCATCAGGTGGCATTCATTTAATTCAAATGCTAAATATCCTAGAAAACCATGATCTTCAAGCTTATGGTCATAATAATCCACGGTATGTATCTTTATTAGCAGAAGTTATGAAATATGCATATGCAGATAGATCTAAATATTTAGGTGATCCAGATTTTTTTGAAGTTCCAATTGATGAACTTACTAGTAAAGAATATGCAAAAAAAATAAATCAGAAACTTAAACTCTTTAAATTTATGACACCACCACCCTCTCCATCAACATCAATTGAGCCTGGTGAATATATAAGAAAAGAAAGTATAGAAACTACCCATTACTCAATTGCAGACCAGTATGGAAATATTATATCTAATACTTATACGCTAAATTCATCTTTTGGTTCTGGAGTGACTATTGAGGGAACTGGCATCTTGATGAATAATGAAATGGATGATTTTTCTGCTTCACCAGGAACGCCAAATCAATTTGGCTTACTTGGCGGAGAGGCAAATAAAATTGTTCCTGAAAAAAGACCGCTTAGTTCAATGACCCCAACTATAGTATTAAGAGATGGTTTGCCTTACTTTGCTACCGGATCACCAGGAGGTTCAAGAATTATTACTAGTGTTCTGCAATCAATTTTAAATATAGTAGATTTTGAACTAGAAGTTTCAGATGCGATTTTAGCTCCAAGGGTTCATCATCAATGGTATCCAGATATCCTTCAGTTAGAAAAGTCTTATAATTCTCATCATGCAGAAACTTTAGCTAAAAAGGGTTATGAGGTTTTAATGATAAACCCAGCAACAGCTTTGCAGATTGTTATGATTAAAAATAATTTTTACTATGGATTTGGTGATACAAGAAGACCAGACTCATTAGCAATTGGAGTAAATTAAATGTTAGATAAATTACTAGTAATAAGTGCTTATGCAATCCCAGCTATTTTACTTTTACTTTTCTGTCTTAAAATATCAAAAAAATAGAATTTCTTATAAAGACTGATGGTTGAATTATTGTTAATAGGACTATGTGGCGCATGTGTGGGCAGCTTCTCATCAATGTTGCTCTATAGACTACCAGAGATGAGAGATGATGACTCATTAACTTTATATGGCCCAAGATCACATTGCACTCAGTGTAAATCTCCCTTGGCTATGAGGATGTTAGTACCCGTTCTTAGCTTTATATTTTTAAGAGGAAAGTGCTCTTTTTGTAATAAGAAAATTGGCTCTAGCTATCTTATAAATGAATTAATACATATATTTATTATTATTTTAATAGCTGTGAATATTGGAGTTTCTTTCAGTGGATTTATTTACTATTTAATCTTCTCTATTTTTTATATTTTATTTATCTTAGATCTAAAACATTTATATCTTCCAATCTATTTAAATATAAGTTTAATTTTAATAGGGCTAACAACAAATATTTTTTTTAATTTATTTACATCACAACAAGAAGCTTTACTAGGTGCTTTAGCTGGATTTTTATCATTATGGATAATAAATGTTGTATTTAAATTCTTTAGATCTAAAGATGGTATTGGTGGTGGTGATTTTATATTGTTAGGTGGATTAGGCAGTATCTTTGGTGTAGTTAGCCTAGGCCCGATAGTTCTTTTAGGCTCTAGTTGCTCAATATTAATTTATACATTAAGTGATAAATCAAAAAGAGAGGAAATCCCTTTAGGGTCAGGTCTTATTCTCGGAGCAAGCTTATTTTATTTAATTAAAACTCTTTTTATTTAAATAATTTAATAAAAATAGAACTTTCATAACATACCTCTGTCTATATATATGTTGGTATTGTTATCTCCTCTTATATGTTGATAAGTTTCCCCTTTAGCCAACAAAAAAGCGGGCCATGAGCCCGCTTTTTATTATTAAACCGAATGATTAATTTAAATCTACTCTTACCAAGATATCATCTGAGTGACTTAGAAGATGCATATTTTTATCACCCATCTTTTCTCCTATGATTCCATAAAATTTATTTGCCTTATCAGCAAAATCTTTATAATCATCGAAACCGCAAGTCATATACCAAGCGTTTGCTGGTCCCCACTGATGGTCATAAAGGTTACAAGCTCCAAATGCTTCTAAAAAATGAGCAAAAATGCCTTTAGCTTCTTCTGCCACCTCATTAATCGTTAAGCTTGTCATGTCAAAATTCCATCTAGTTTGAATTATATATTTGGGTTGAGTCTTCATGTGCTTTTCAACTATACCGACGATATGATCAGTGTGGCTTGCAAAATTCTGTCTTTCATTTAGATTAGCCGGTTCTGCATTATCCATGATGTCAGCTAGTTGATATAAATCATCAAAATAACAAAATGTATAGAAACCTCGCATTTCACCAAACTCATGTCTGTATAAACCACAAGCATTAAATCCAGATTTCATTTGATCTTTTTGATACTTTACGAGTTCTCTCTGCAGGGGTCCGTATGAATCCCCTTTTGCTAATTCATAAGTGGACATCAATGCGGTATTATTTAAGAGCACTTTTGCATCTGCCTCTCCTGTTTCATGATGCATCGCAAAACTTATTGAGCCGAATGCAAGAAGTGTTATAAGTAAGATATTTTTCATTTGTTCTCCTTTAATTTCATGGATTTAAATATTAATATCAGTTTACCCTATTCGAAATAAACGTTTAGAAATGAAATATAAAAATATAATTATAAATTTAAAGGATGAATTTTATGAAAGAAGGTTGGAGCGGGTGGAGAGGATCGAACTCTCATCAAAAGGTTGGAAACCTCTTATAATAGCCATTATACGACACCCGCATTGGATTGAATTATAAAGCAAATAGATATCAAACAGAAGAAGAAGAAACCAATAAGATTAGCCATATAACTATTTTAGAGAATTTTATATCCTTTGTAAGCTATTGATGACTCACAGGTTGAATGCAGGTTAAAAGCTTCTTGTATTTTTATAGAATCTTCTTCCTCTAGCCAGCCTTTGTAAAGAATATCTTTATCTTCAATTGAACCTAAATAATTAATCCAAGTGAAATTCAGGCTTCTCTCATTTGCCTGTTGAAACTTAGCAAAGTATGTAACCCCTTTTTTACGAATAAGATTTAAAAAGCTATCAACTTCAATTGCAAAAGTTCCAAAGTTAAATCCGTCATTAAATGTGCAATTAAGAACTTCAACTTCAAATGAATCTAGGTCTATCGATTTATTATCAATATAAAAATTAGAAGAAAGTATTGCATCACCATTCAAAGAACATTCCGCAACATTATCCATACCCTCTTCATACAAAAGATCAGTTATTACTGCAGAATTAAAATTTATATCATCATCTAAATAAAGTAATGAAAAGTTATTAATATTTTCTTGATCATTAAAAAAAATCTCTAGGCTTGCTGAAGGTAAAGCATCTTTAACTTTAATAACAAAATTAGGTATGAAAGCCTCTAAACGATTCAAAGATGTGTCTTTTGATAAAGCGCAATCGTATCTTGCTTGTATCTGAAAAAAATTAGGCTTGATTAATGAGCTAGATTTTTCATCTTCAAAACTATTTTCTGAAGAACAAGAGATCAATACAAGTAAAATTAAAAGTGATGTTATATATTTAAACAAATGTTTTCAAAGTAATAGTTTGTTAAAATAATTTTACCATGAAAAAAAATCTCTTTATTTCCATTTTCTCTCTCCTTCTACTAACCGAATCTTCTTCTATCTTTTCTGATGAACTAAGATTTGGACTTGGGTCCTGCATTCATCAAGATGAGCCTCAACCTATCTGGAGTTCAGTTAAAAAAGATAACCTAGATGGTTTTATTTTTCTTGGTGATAATGTCTATGGTGATTCAGCATCTTTAAAGTTAAATAAAATGGCTAAGGCTTACACCAAGCAAAAAGAAAATTTTCCAACTTGGTTGATGAAAAAAGATATATTAGCTATCTGGGATGATCATGATTATGGAAAAAATGATGGCGGTGGAGAATACAAATTAAAGCAAGAAGCACAAGAGCTCTTTCTTACATTTTGGGATATACCCTCAGATGATATCAGGCGATTAAGAGAAGGTATTTATTTTGATACCATGAAAGAATTAGATGATATGAAGATTCATATTATTGGCCTTGATACCAGATACTTTCGATCAGAACTTAAGGGGCCTAAGTCTAACTATATAGATAATGTGGATAAGGATGCTTCAGTTCTAGGGCAAGCTCAATGGAAATGGCTTGCTAATTCATTAAAAAAAGAATCTGATCTTATTATCTTACTTACATCTATTCAATTATTGGCAACAGAGCATAGGTTTGAGAAATGGAGCAATTTTTCGTTAGAAAGAGAAAGGCTTATAGGCTTAATTGAGTCATCAGGCAAGCAAGTGGTAGTTATCTCTGGAGATAGACATAGAGGTGGTATATATAAATATAATGACGTATATGAACTAACAGCCTCTTCAATGAATAGACCTGTTAAAGGTATTGAAACAGATTCATTGCTTATTGGGGAAACTCATTATGAAGAGAATTATGGGATTATTTCAATAAATACTGAAACTTCACAAATTCAACTAGACTTAAAAGATAAAAATGGTGGAATGTTAGAGTCTGTATCCATACCCTTTTATAGTTCAGAATGAGTGCTCTTGGTATTATTTTTCCTGACCAGTTATCAAAAAATAATAAGGTATATGAAATACTTAAAAGCAGTGATGACTTATTGCTCTATGAGCCTATTGAATCTTTTTATAAACATAACCACCATAAACAAAAACTAGTATTTTTATTAGCATCATTAAGAAATCTTAAAAAACCTTTAAGTGCTAAATTTAATATTATTCATGAGAAAATTAAGCCTAAAAAAACTACTTTTATAGGCACCTATCTTAAAGAATTATTTCTTAAAAAAGATTATGAAGAAATCTTTGTAACAAAGCCTGCCGATTACGAGACCTTGTCTGAATTAATGTTTTTTGCACAAAGTCATGGTAAAGCACTCCATGTCTTAGAAGATACAAAGTTTATATCTGAATCTGATGATTTTAAATCCTGGTCAGAAGGGAAGAAAAGTTTAGTTCAAGAATTTTATTACAGATGGTTAAGAAAAAAACATTCCATATTAATGGAAGATGGTAAGCCTATTTCTGGTAAGTGGAATTTAGATAAAGAAAATAGAGCAGGAATTTCAAAACTCAAAGAAACACCTCCTAAAAGAGAAAAAAATTTAACAGATACTATAACTTTCGATCTAATGGTTGAGGTTGAAGAGGTCTTTCCAAGATCACCTGGTGAATTAGAGAATTTTAATTGGGCAGTAACACATGATGACGCTTGGCAGAACTTGCAAGACTTTTTAGACAGATATCTTTTTAATTATGGAACTTTTCAAGATGCTATAAATAAAGAAGATCCTTTTCTTTATCACTCCTTGCTTTCTCCCTATCTAAATAATGGCTTGCTAGATCCCATGGATTGTATTCATGAATGTGAAAAAAGATTCTTAGATCCTAATTCTGATATCCCATTAAATTCTGCAGAGGGTTTTATTAGGCAAATATTAGGCTGGAGAGAATTTATAAGAGGTATTTATTGGGAAAATATACCCGAGTATAAAGATTTAAATTTCTGGGCTCATAAAAAGAAACTGAATTCAAATTGGTATGATGGCACTACTGGTATTCCTCCTCTTGATGATGCTATCAAGGAAACTATTCAATATGGATATACGCACCATATCAATAGATTAATGATCATCTCCAACCTAATGAATCTTTCTAGAGTTAGTCCTCATAATATTTATGACTGGTTTACTGAAATGTATGTAGATGCTCATGAATGGGTAATGGTACCTAACGTTTATGGGATGGGAACCTATGCAGACGGTGGTATTTTCTCAACAAAACCATACATTTGCGGTTCAAGCTATATGCTAAGAATGTCTAACTATAAAAAGGGAGAATGGTGTGATGTTGTCGATGGTTTATACTGGAAATTTATAGAAGATAATATTAATTTCTTTAAAAAAAATCCAAGGTTAGCTCTTATGCCAAATGCATTAGAAAAATTAAATAAAGATAGAAAAAAAATGATTTTTAAAAAAGCTAATGAATTTATAGAAAGAAATACAAATTAGTCTTTGTAGTCAAGGTCCTCAAGAATAAATGGCATAGCTGCTCGAGACATCCTAAAAGTATCATGTTTCACGCCCTCAACTAATTCATACCTCCACCTAAAAGGTGTTTGAAATTGGTCTCCAATATTTATTAGGGTATTAAAGTAATTCCATCCTCGAGCTACCCTTTGAGACCCTTGCCTCATGGCCCCTTTGCTTGTATTTAAACTTGAGCTATTTGGATCATTATCTTCTTCTCCAAGCAAAAATAGTACTTCTCTGGACATCAACCACTCCAATCTATTGGGCTCAAGCGGCATACCCTTAATGCCATATGGAAATGGTTCATAATTAATAAATGTATACCATCCAGCACTGCCAATTGCAGCTTTCTCAATCGCTGTATCTTCGCCGTACATTAAATATCTATGAACAAATTGGGAGCCGCCAGAAAAGCCGAACATTAAATACGTTTCTGTACTTAAATTAAATCTACTCTTAAAAAAAGTATGAAATGAAGTTATAGAGTTAGTTAACCATTTTTCTTTATTGGGGATGACGACGCCAGAACTTTTTGCCATATTAAGTGTGTTGTAATACTTGTAATTTTCTTTGGTAAAGTGAGGCGCTACTAAAATAACATTTTTATCTTTAGCTCCTAGCAACCAATGACTTATATAAGTCTCAGCATTTCTTGAAGCTCCATGAATAATAAATAAAACTTTAGTTTCTGCATTAATTTTTTTAGGTAAAACATATAAAAGCTCAACATCAGGTTTGTCCCATGATGCATAGGTTACTTTTTGAATATCGCTATAGCTAAACGAAGAATAGAAAATAACACTTAAGAAGATATATTTAATTGTTGGCTGCATAAAAAAAATTTTGTTATATAAAGTATTTATTACATATTCTATCAAGCTAATAATAATTTTAGGTTAAAATAATTTAAATATTTCGAAGCTTGCTATCTATGAAAAATGACACAGTTAAAATAGATCAAAAAGACATCGCAAAGATTCATGAAAGCGCTTACAAACTAGTAATAGTTTCAAGCGGAGGTGGAACTAATGCTATATCTTCATTACTAGAAGTGCCTGGTGCTAGTAACACGGTTCTAGAGTCATATATTCCATATGCAAAAGAGTCATTGGATGCTTATCTGAATAAGACACCAGACCATTACTGCAGTTTAAATACAAGCTTGAGTATGGCAGCTAGAGCTTTTCAGAAAGCTAAAAAAATAATGCCTAATACAAATCCAAAATACTTATTAGGTATTTCAGTAACAGCAAGTTTAGTTACTACCTATAAAAAATTAGGTGAACATAAATTCTTTATAACCCTCCAAACTGAAAGTTATAGCAAGACAATTAGCTGCGAATTGAAAAAAGGTAAAAGGTCTAGAAATCAAGAAGAAAATTTAGTTTCTGCATATATATTCATGCTGATAAATGAAGCCTGCGGACTTAATTTTAACAAGCCTGAGCATACTGAGATACCAGAAATAAAAACTGTTGAAGCCTCAACCTCTTGGATTAAATTAATAAATAACAGAATTAATTATGTCAGTAGCCATAATGACAAACCTGAGCTAATATTTCCTGGATCTTTTAACCCACTTCACCAAGGGCACATAGAAATGAGAGAATTAGCAGAAAAGAGAACCGGTATGAGAGTTACATTTGAAATATGTATAGAAAATGCTGAAAAGCCCCCCCTTACCTTTCATGAAATGAAGCGCACCTTAGATCAATTCTCAGATAATGATAGTTGGGTCATGACAAGACATGGTCGATTTAGTGAAAAGGCAAAATTATTTCCTAACTCTGTTTTTATAATTGGTGCTGATACTTTAGTTAGAATAATGGATGAGAAATTCTATTTAAATAGAAAAGATATGCTTGGTCATATTGAAAGATTTAATGATCATAATATTAACTTTCTTGTATTTGGAAGAAAGGTTAAAGATAGTTTTATAACACTAGACCAAATAGATATTCCTAATTCGATAAAATCTAGGTTTACTGGGGTTGATGAAACAGGATTTAGGCAAGACATATCCTCTAAATCTTTGCGTTTGGAGAAAATTTAAGCAAAAAAAAACAGAGCCAGGCTCTGTTCTTCAGTTCGAGTTCCTTAGGGGTCTAAAGTGAGATTGACTTCAGCTCCTCGGATTCTTTCTCTTGAATCCTTGGTGGGTTTTTTAAGCTCTTTTTTATCGTCGACTCTTAAAAACGCTTTCTCCCTTAGGTCTCTTTCTGTTGCTTCTCTCTAATTCTCGTCTGCAGTTGGTCTTTAGTCGGATTTAACAGGTAAAGATAATATTACTCGCATTTTTCTTATTGTCAACACATATTATTAAAAAAGATTAATTAATTGAATATTTCATTAAATATGTTTAGTTTATACACTATTAACATCACTTTTGTTATTAAAGATAAATATTATGACTCATTCTTTTTTACCTAAAACACCGCCTATTAAAAAATACTCAGATACTTCAAGCGAGTCCTTGCAAAAACTCCAGGAGATAGCTGAAAATCTACCAAAATTACTTTTAACAGGAAAGGTTCAATCTACCATTCAATCTCTAGCAGGAGATGGATTATCGGTAAATGAACTTTTTATAGAAAGTAGAATTAAAAATATCAGGCTTGCTATGGTTCACCTAAGTTTTATTTCCCATGCTTATGTTTGGGGAGGTGCCAAACCTGAATCTACTCTTCCAAAAGTACTTGCTGAACCTTGGGTTAAAGTTGCTAAAACATTAGGCAGGCCTCCTATTTTAAGTTATGCGAGTTACTGTCTTGATAATTGGTTCAAAATTAATGAAGATGAGAAAATATCATTAGATAATGTTGCTCTTATAAATAATTTCCTAGGTGGTGTTGATGAAGATTGGTTTGTAACTATTCATGTTTGTATTGAGGATGCAGCTTCCGAGGCTATTAAAGCAGCTTATGCATTAGCGGAAATGACAGATATAAATTCTGAACAAGAAATCCTTCATAATCTAAAAGCTATTACCGGATCATTAAAGAAGGTAAATAAAATATTTTCCAGGATGCCTGAAAAGTGTGATCCTTATATTTATTATCACAGAGTGAGGCCATTTATCTTTGGAACTAAAGACAATCCAGATCTAAAGGAAGGATTGGTGTATGAAGGTGAATTTGCAAATAAACCACAATTTTTTAGAGGTGAAACTGGAGCTCAAAGTAGCATCATGCCCTTTCTGGATGGCGCTCTAGGCGTTTATCATACCAAGGATAGCCTAAGACATTATTTAAATGAAATGAGAGAGTATATGCCACCTGAGCATAGAGCAATGATTGATCATGTTGAGTCTATTTCACAAGCCATTAGCCTCATTAATCAGTCTAAAAATTTAGTAGATGAATACAATAAGTGCCTGGAAGAAATTAGAGCTTTTAGAGCTTTACATTTAGAGTTTGCTGGAACTTACATAAACAAACAGTCTCAAATAAAAAACCCATTTGGTCGAGGTGGTTCAACGATTACAGGTACTGGCGGCACTCCGTTTATGAAATACTTAAAGAAACACAGAGATGAGACTGAAGACCAGAAGATTGATTCAGACTAGGTTAATTATGAGGCGGTAATTTAGCTTCTACAAACCACTCGTGAACTCTTTTCACGGGATTGAATTTTTTCATTCTCATTTTCTTATTTTCAATGATGAAATTTCTAGTTTTAATCGCTGTATAGTGATACGTGTGACTATCTCTCGATTCACTCTCAGGAATTAAATATACTTTTGTTTGTTTCTTATCAGCCATAATTAGGGGCAATTATACACAAATAACTCATAAATAATATTGAAAATATCTATTTAAATTTAATTATTTTTATTAACAAAATTAAAATAATTTAGATTGCCGTATAAACAGGTATGCTCTCTTGTAATAACACCAATCTTGATATTTTTTAAGAGATCTTTATGAACAGAGGATTTGTTAGCAAGGAACTCTACTTCGAAAGAGTCATGATCAATAAGAGCTGCTAAAGTTCTACTCAAGCCACCTGCTAAATAGATTCCATTTCCAGGAACATAGGACAAAGCTAAGTCAGACAGAACATGAGCTAAACTTTTTATAAATCCATTTATTACTTCTTCTGCATAATTCTCATTACTATTAAATCTTGTAATAACTTCTTCAGCAGAAACGCTCTCTCCTGATACAGCTTTATATAATTTTGATATTCCATTACCAGAAACAATATCTTCTAAGATTAAGAAATTATCATTATTTTTAATATTAAAATTCTTTAATAAGGCAGCTGTCCAATTAGTGGTATTACCAACTTCTGTTGGCAGGACAAAACTTCCGTTACTAAAAGCAGCTCCTAAACCAGTACCAGGACCTAGTACAAGGCTATTAGAATTAAAAGGCATACCTTTTTTAAGATATTCAATATTATTTTCAGGTGTGGTGGTTAAGCTGTAACCTATTGATTCCCAATCATTTAAAAGATGGCATTGATCAAGTAAGAAATTACCTTTAATAGCATCAGCATTAGCTGAAAAAGATCTATTAGTCATTTTAATTGTATTTAATACTTTCGGACCAGCTATAGAAAAGACAGCATTTTTAATATTAAAGTCAGTGTGATTAACAAGATCACTAACAATATTTTCAAAATTATCTAAATTATCAAGTGACATCCTCTGAGATTCAAAGATGTCATTAGATCCTAGCCTGGAGTATGCATACCTCATATTGGTTCCACCTATATCGACTAATAATACTTCACTCATTATTGGATACCGGTTGTTAGGTTGGAGCAATCAATAGACTTGCTTGGAATATTATCAAGTACTTTTATCGAATGAATATCAATATCCCAATTACCATTAGTTAAAAGCAGTGATCGAATATCCATATTGGATAAATCCAGCCCTGCCTCTTTTAGGCATGAAATAGGTAGTTGAATCTTAGACCAATCTGCTAATTTCTTGTTATTAAATAGTTTTGTAATATCTATAGTTCCTCTGCATATTTCATAGCCATTCCCAGCACAAGTTGCTCCAAAGTAAATAGATGATTTTCCTGATCTATTAACTTTTAGGTCTATTTCGTAGTGAGGGTTTTTCATATAATCAATATCCAATAATGTATTAGCTAAAATTCCCCAAGCGTTATAATTTTCTGATTTAAAGAACTTAATATTTTTTGCATCATCCTGTTTTTTATAATCAAACTTATACAAAGAAATATTTTGCAGCTTACTTGTGTAAATATCGGATTGGATTTGTTCTACATTCGAGCCTTCTTGAACAAATTCAATACCGGGAGAATAAGCGCTACCAATAAATAAAATAATTTCATTAGCTTCTTTTTCAATATTAACTTCTTCAATATTTACTATATTTTTGATTGAAGAATAATTTAATCCATATCCATATGGGAATAATGGACTATAGTTTGCATCTTTAAAGTTAAGGTTCTGATCAGCATATTTAGGCCATGAATAAGAGAGCTTGCCTTTAAAATCATAATTAATCTGACCTTTTTTAGTAAAAATTACATCTCCTATACCTTCTACTGCTGTTCCTGGAAGCCAGGCAGCAACAAATGCATTTGAAAGATTTAATTGTTTATTTACTTCTAGCGGGCGGCCAGAAAGAAATATAGAGACAATTGGAAGTTCTTGTTTACTAAATTTCTCCATAAGACTTAAATATTTAGAATCTTTTCCTTGATATTGGAGATCTTTTCTATCGCCATCACCTTCTGCATATGGCTCTTCTCCATAAATAGCTATTACTGTATCTGGTGTCTTCTTGTAAGAGCCATCTTTAGAGAATTCTACAGATCCACCCTGACTAATAATGTAAGAAGCTAAAACGGTATATATATTTTGAACATTTTTATAATCCGAGTTTTTATTTTCTCTAGCTTGCCAGGTTATTGTCCATCCACCCATCTGGCTATTAATTGACTGAGCTGCCTCACCAATAATTACATAATGCATATTAGGATCTAATGGCAATAAGTTTCCATTATTTTTAAGAAGAACCAATGATTCTCTTACAGCTCTTCTTGCAATCTTTGTATGCTCTGGATCGCCTATAAAATTGAATTTATATTCATGAGGCTTCATGCCATTCAAAAGGCCAATCTGCATTTTTACTCGCAATATTCTTCTTACTGCGTCATTTAATCTCTCTTTCGAAATAGAGCCATTCTTTACCTGTTTGATAGTAGTTTTATATAGCTCTTGCCACTCATCAGGTACCATGAAAATATCAACCCCGGCATTAAAAGCTTGTGGGCAACTAGTATTAGTGCAGCCTTTTACTTGACCATGACCATTCCAGTCCCCCACCACTAACCCATCAAAATTCATTTGCTGTTTTAAAATATTAGTTAAAAGGTAATTACTGCCATGAAGTTTTTTTCCATTCCATGAATTAAAGCTTGCCATTATTGTTTGGACGCATGCATCTAGAGCTTTAAAATATGGTTTCCCGTGTAGATTTTTTAACCCCATTTCACTTATAACTGCATTACCCTGATCAATTCCATCTGTCGTACCACCATCAGCAATGAAATGCTTTGCAGTGGCTAGCATATGATTGGGTCCTAAGAAGTCATCACCCTCACCTTGCAAACCAAAAATCATAGCTTGCCCAAGAGAAGCTACAAGTTCCGGGTCTTCAGAATATCCTTCATAAGTTCTACCCCAGGTATCATTTTGAGGAACGGTAATAGTTGGTGCGAAGGTCCAGGGTATTCCAGTTGATAGAACTTCTTTAGCTACAGCTTCTCCTATCTCCTTAATTAATTCTGGGTTTCTTGTAGCGCCTAGTCCTATATTATGTGGGAAAATAGTAGCGCCTATTACGTTATTGTGTCCGTGAACTGCATCCGTGCCCCACAATATTGGAATAGTAAGTCCATCAACTTCTGGAGAGGCTTCATAATAAGCTTTGCTTAAATTTTTCCAATCCTCGATTGAGCTGAACTTATTTTTATTTGGATATCTGCCTCCACCATTGAGTATAGATCCAAGCTTATATTTTTTTGCTAACTCAGGAGTTACAGCGTCTATGTCGGGCATTATAATTTGACCAACCTTCTCTCTTAAGGTCATTTTATTTAAAATTGCTTCAACTTTTGCCATATCAGGGGATGGGCAGGAAGCATTATGCGACCAGTTAACTTCAGCAGATAGGTTCGCGGACAGTAAGACTAAAAATATAAATCTTTTCATAGAAATTTTTTTCTACCAAAGAAGTGCGTATATCACCACAAGAGCTGCCACAATTACAATAGTACTTATATTAAAACCTTTCGAAGTAGCAAAATTAATACCATTTAAATCAATTGCCTTCTCTTGATCTGCATAGCCTTGAATAAATGCTGTCATATAACATGCAAGTCCTGAGGTTAAAAACACAATAGCCATTCTATGGATAAATGGGTAATCTGGAAAAGCATACCAAATAAATACAGATAAAAATAAAGATGTCCCTGCAGCAACTAAAACTGACATGGTTGTTGCTTTCTTCCAGAATAAAGCAACTAAAAAGATAACCAAAATACCTGGTGTAAAGAAACCGGTAAATTCTTGAATATACTGAAAAGCAGACTCTAAACTTCCTAATAAAGGCTTTGCGCATAGCACTGCTATTACCAATGAAATACAGGCAGCACTTCTTCCAATATTAATTAATTTACCTTGTGAGGCTTCTGTTTTTGAAAAACTTCTATAAACGTCCATTGTAAAGATGGTGCTGATACTATTTGTCATTGATGCTAAAGATGAAATAATTGCTGCAATAAGAGCTGCAAACGTAAGACCAAGTAATCCATGAGGCAATAAACCCATCATAGTCGGATACGCTTGATCTGATTTTTCTAGAAGTGGGTAAAGCACTGCTGCACATATTCCAGGAAGAACAATCACTAAAGGCATTAATAATTTTAAATAAGCTGCAAACATGACCCCTTTCTGAGCTTCAGGAAGAGATTTAGCACCTAGTGCTCTTTGCGTTATGTATTGATTAAAGCCCCAATAAGCAAAATGAGCAATCCATAATCCGCCTATTAGGACCCAGACACCAGGCAAATCATTATATGCAGGATTATCTGATGAGAGAATCATGTCAAATTTTTCAGGAACTTCGTTATATAAAATAACAAGACCAGCTAAAAGCTCTCCTTCACCAATTTCAGTAAGGGCAATATATGAAACTGCGAGGCCACCAAATATTAATAAAACAACCTGAATAATATCTGTAAGAGCTACTGCTTTTAAACCACCCCAAAGTGAATAGGCTAAAGATAATCCGGCTAAAAGAACTAATCCGTTAAATAAATCAATACCCGTTAAAGCGCTAATTGCTAATGAACCAAGCCATAAAACAGAAGTTAGATTAATAAATATATAAATTGCTAACCAGAAAAATGAAAGAACTAAACTAACTCTTTTATCAAACCTTTGCTCAAGGAACTGAGGCATTGTATAGATTTTTTTTTCTAAAAAGAGTGGGAGGAAGAATTTAGCCATCACGATTAAAGCTATGGCGGCTGTTAATTCATAAGTTGCTATTGCCATACCTACAACAAAGCCTTGACCTGACATACCAATAATTTGTTCTGCTGAAATGTTCGCAGCAATTAATGATGCTCCTATAGCCCACCATGGCAGAGATCTGCCAGCTAGAAAATAATCTTCTGCAGTTCTCTCATGCCCTGCAGACTGTCTAGAGACATAAGCAGCAAGTCCAATAATCCCAACGCAATACAATGCGACTATTGTTAAATCTAAAGTATTAAATAACATATACCACCTCTCCCAATTAGAATAGATATCGTTGTCATTGTAGCAAATTTATAGATACTTAGAATAGTGTGATTATAAAAAAAATATTATTGAAACGAGTTTTGCTCAGTAATTATTCAAGTATGATAAGAGTATGGATAATAAAAAAGCCACTATAAAAGATGTAGCTAGCCACTCGCAAGTCTCAATAAAAACTGTTTCCAGGGTGATAAATAATGAATATGGTGTTTCTAAGATAACCAAATCAAGAGTATTGAATTCTATAAAGGCACTAGACTATAATCCAAATAAAGCTGCACAAGGGTTAAGATCTAAAAAATCTTTTTTAATAGGTTTGGTTTATGACAATCCTGATAAATTTTACTTATCTGATATCCAGTCCGGAGTATTAGAGACATGCGCTATAAATGGCTTTAGTGTAGTTTTATTTCCATGCAATTATCAAAAATCTGAGCTAACAGATGAATTAATTGAATTTATTAAAAAAACCAACCTTGATGGTCTTATTCTTACACCCCCAATAAGTGATATGAAGGAATTGGTAAAAAATCTTCAGTTAGAAATTCCATTATGTGTTGTATCGCCTGGATTATTAACCTCAAATCCTCTGTGGGTTTCCTCAGATGATTTTAAGGCATCCTACGACATGACCTGCCATCTTATTAATCAGGGCCATAGAGATATAGGTTTTATAAAAGGTCATAAAGGTCATGGTGCAACTCAGCATAGACTGGATGGTTATCTGAACGCTTTATCTGATAATAATATTAAAATTGATGATAGAAATATTACCGAAGGTGATTTCTCTTTTGATTCGGGTGAAATTGCAGCAAAAAAACTTCTTAAAAATAAATCACCTAAAATAACAGCAATCTTTGCTTCTAATGATGCTATGGCTGCAGGGGTTATGAAAGCAGCCCATAAAGCTAAAATAAATATACCTGACAAGATTTCACTTGTTGGTTTTGATAACTCCCCTACTGCAAGCCAAGCTTGGCCTTCTATTACAACGATAGGTCAGCCTATTAAAGAGATGGCTTCGTATGCAGCACAAATACTTATAGATAATATTTCTAATAAATCTGAGAAAAAGAATGTAAATAAAACATTTGATTCTGAACTTATATTTAGAGAATCAGTAAGGAAGATCTAGATTTTAAAAAAATTTTACTAAATATTTTTTATTTAAACTATATTAAAAGAGTTTCGTATGCCCTCTATTACAAACTCAATAGCAAGAGCTCCAAGTAATAAGCCGAATATTTTTTCAATAACTGTAAGCATCGTTGGGCCCAATTTGGCAGATAGTATAGATGATAGCCACATTGCAAGAGTTGCTATAAGAACAGTCAAAAAAATTGGTAAGAACGAAACAGTGGCATCGGCAAGACTCGCATACGATTGCTTTGAAAGTAATAAGCTTGTTGCCATTGCCCCAGGGCCGGCAATTATAGGAATAGATAAAGGGAAAATTGCTATTGACTCAATTGTTTCATCATTAATAGCTATGTCAGCTGTATCTTGCTTTCTTACTTGTCTTTGCTCAAAGACCATTTGAAAAGCTATAACAACAAGAAATAATCCACCAATAATTCTAAATGAATCCATGCTTATATTCATAGCATCAAGAACTACATTACCAAATAACCAAAATGATGAAAGCACCATTAAAGACACTATGGAAGCTTTTATATAAATTGATTTAATTTGTTTTTTATTCAATCCAGTAGTAAGAGCTGCAAAAATAGGTATTAATGAAATTGGATTTACAGCAATAAACATTAATAAGATGCTTTCGATAAAAGTATCAAACATTTCTATATATTAATTATTTGGATTGCTTCTGCATGCCTTTCTGAAAAAATACCAGAAATCATCACAAATTTAAGACCTCTTTTATTACCATAATAACTCTTCAATTTATTGGTAATTAATTTCATTGTCTTATCATGATTTGAAATACTTTTAATAAAATAACCTTGGGAGGATCCAACCAAGGAAAGTTGTCTTAATGTTGATCTGTCGCTTGTAAAACAAAAAATGGGCATTTCAAAAGGCTTTGCATTAGAAACTACATTTGCGGTATGGCCAGTTCTGGTAACAGCAATTATTCCATCTGCCTTAATTGACTGAGCTAGCTGGTTCGCTGCAACACCTAAATGCTGCCAATCAGAGTCTAAGATAAGGCTACCTTCATAGCCTAAAGTTTTAAATTTTTCAGCTCTTGATGCAATGGACTTAAAAAATTTTACACATTCTACTGGGTATTTACCTATACTCGTTTCACCTGAAAGCATTATTGCATCTGAACCTTCATAGATAGCATTAGCAATATCTGTAACTTCTGCTCTTGTTGGTGTTGGATTCTCAATCATAGATTCTAGTAAATGCGTTGCAACAATTGATCTCTTGCCCCACTTAGCGCAAGCATGCATTATTCTTCTTTGAATATTCGGCAGATCAGCTAAATCAGTTTCAATACCCAGGTCGCCTCTTGCAACCATAACCCCATCAGACGCTTGGCATATTTCATGAATATTATCTAAACCTTCTTGGTTCTCAATTTTTGCAATAATTTTTGCCTGGGATGATTTCTTTTTTAAAATCTCTCTGAGCTTTTCAAGGTCATCTGGATCTCTAACAAATGAAAGTGCAATAAAATCAACATTATTCTTTATTCCAAAATTAATATCTTTTACATCTTTTGCAGTAATAGAAGGGAGATTTACCCTAACTCCTGGTAAATTTACATGCCTTTTACTGCCTAATGTTCCACCATCAAGCACTTTACATAATAAGGTATCTTTATCTTTAGAAAGTACCTCAAAATTTATGAGCCCATTATCGACGGTAATCTTAGATCCTGGTTTAACGCTGCTAATTAAGTCTTTATAGTTTATTTGGATCGATGATGTTTCTACATCCACTTGGTCTCTAACGGTAAGAGTAACCTCATCACCCGTTGCAAGATCAAGGGGTATGCTTGTATCACCTGTTCTTATTTCAGGACCTTGAGTATCAAGTAAAACAGCTATAGGTGCTGCTCCGTCCTTAAGATCAGAGTTAATTTTTTTAACTTTAGTAATAGTCGATAAAGCTGACTTATGATCAGCATGCGACATATTGATTCGAACAATATTCATTCCTGCTTTATGAAGTTTTCTAAGCATGGTTATGCTTTGAGTTGCTGGCCCAGCTGTACATATTATTTTTGTTCTTATGTGATTCATAGCGATTGCTATCATAACCTAGTTATAAATTATTTTAATAGACAACGTTGTCAATTACAACTAAAATGTTATTAAAGTTAATAAAAAGGGGGCTAACTAGTAATGTTAGAAAGTTTTAACTTGTATATATTTGGAGGGACAGGCGATCTTGCTCAAAGAAAGCTATTACCTGCTTTATATAGACAAGATCTTTTATCATCATTTTCTAAGGATTCTAAGATAATCGCGTTAGGCACTAAAGAAATGACAAATGAGGAATATAAACTCATTATAAGAAATTCTTTATTAAAGTACTCAAAAATATGCGACTTAGATAATAATTCTTGGGATAGATTTTCTGAAAGAATTAGTTATAAAAAAATAAATATTAAATCTGAAACAGATTGGTTTAGTTTTGCAAAACCTAATAAATCTATAGGATCAATATATTATTTGGCTACCCCGCCTTCTCTCTATAAAGAAATTTCAATAGCACTTCAAAAAAATAATTTAATTAATCACAACTCAAGAATTGTTGTGGAAAAACCTATAGGCTCTGATTATGCTTCAGCTTTAGAAATCAACAATGCGCTAGCTGATGGTTTTAATGAAAATCAGATTTATAGAATTGACCATTATCTTGGAAAAGAAGCTGTTCAAAATCTTCTTGCTTTAAGGTTTGCTAATGTTATTTTTGAAAACATATGGTCAAACTCCGCTATAGATAATATCCAGATAACTGTTGCGGAAAATCTTAGCTTGGAAGGAAGAGGAGATTATTACGATAAAACTGGCGCACTAAAAGATATGGTACAAAATCATTTGCTCCAAATTTTATGCTTAGTTGCTATGGAGCCTCCTACAGATATAACTAGTGAGTCAGTAAGAGATGAAAAACTTAAAGTTTTAAAATCCTTAGCTTTAATAGATAAAAATAATATCAACGCAAGCTGTATTCGAGGTCAATATTCAGAAGGTTCAATAGATAATACGTTGAAAAAAAGATATTTAGATGAGGGTGGTGTTGGGAAAGGTAGCGCTACTGAAACTTTTGTGGCATTAAAAATCATGATTGATAATTGGAGATGGGCTGGAGTTCCTTTTTATTTAAGGACTGGCAAGAATATGGCTAAAAAATGCTCTGAAATTGTAATAGAGTTTAAATCAATACCGCATAATATTTTTGGTAAAGACAAGAAACTAAATACAAATCAATTAATACTCAAACTTCAGCCTGATGAGGGAATACAATTAAAGCTTATGACAAAAGAACCAAGTGTTTCAGGTTTTAATTTAAAAGAACTGCCACTTGATCTTGTTTTAAATGAATATCATGAGTTAGGTCATCAAGACTGTTATGAACGTCTATTATTAGATGTGATTAAAGGTAATCCTGCATTATTTATGCGAAGAGATGAAGTAGAAGCTTCATGGGTTTGGATTGATAGATTGGTTGAGCTTTGGGATCAAATTGATATACCATTACATGAATATCTTTCAGGTAGCTGGGGACCCTCAGCATCAGATCTTATGTTAGATAAGGAAAATAGATCTTGGAGAAATGGAAAATAATATGAAGATACACCCTGCTCTTATAGAGGTAGAAAATTTAATTGAAACAAGGAGTAAAGACTCTAGATCATCATATTTAAATAAACTTAAAGATTCCAAAGAGCATAATAAATCTGCAAGAAATAATATGGGTTGTAGTAATTTTGCGCATGCTTTTGCTTCATGCGATAAGGATCAACAAGCAGGTGCTGCAGAAGGTAAAAAAGTTATTGGCATTGTATCTGCATATAATGACATGCTTTCAGCACACGCACCTTTAAAAGATTATCCAGATATTATTAAAAATCAGGCTAAAAAAAAGCAGGCAATTGCTCGAGTTGCAGGTGGGGTTCCTGCTATGTGTGATGGCGTAACTCAGGGAGAGCCTGGTATGGAACTTTCATTGTTTAGTAGAGATGTAATTGCTTTATCAACTGGAGTGGCTTTTTCTCATAATGTCTTTGATGGAGGCATATGTTTAGGTGTATGCGATAAAATCGTTCCAGGATTAATGATAGGAGCGCTAACTTTTGGTCATATGCCAATTGCTTTTATGTCTGCTGGACCAATGCCATCAGGTATAAGTAATATTGAAAAAGCGCAAACAAGGAATGCTTTTGCAGCTGGTGATATAGATAGATCTGAATTAATAGCATCAGAGCAAGCTGCCTATCATACATCCGGAACTTGTACTTTTTATGGAACTGCAAATACAAATCAATTAATTATGGAAATAATGGGGATTCAACTCCCAGGATCTTCCTTTACTCCGCCTGGATCTAAATTAAGAGATGGGTTAATTAAAAAAACTGTTGATACAATTTTAGAACTATCAAATAAAGATATTTCATTTGGTGAGATGCTAACTGCTAAATCTTGGGTTAATGGTATTGTAGCTTTACTGGCTAGCGGAGGATCAACTAATCTAACAATACATTTAATTGCAATGGCTGCAGCTGGAGGTTATAAAATAACCCTTGAAGATATTGATCTTTTATCTAAAAATATTCCTATTCTAACCAATGTATATCCCAATGGATCAGCTGATGTAAATGAATTTCATCAAGCTGGAGGTATTGCTGCACTCACATCTTCCTTGTTGAAAGGTGGAATGTTATTTAATGATGTGGATACGATCTTAGGGAGAGGTTTATCACAATATACTAAGTTAGCTGAGTTGAAAGACAGTAAGGTTGTATGGATTAATGAGGTAAAAATATTAGATCAAGGTATTATCAGAGATGCTAATAATCCATTCAAAAAATCTGGAGGTATAAAATTAATGCAAGGTAATATTGGGAAAGGAATCATTAAAACCTCAGCTTTAAAAACTTCAGAAACAATAAAAACAGAGGCGCTTGTATTTAATTGCCAAAATAAAGTAATCGATGCTTTTAATAAAGGCGATTTAAATAAAGATTGTATAATTGTTGTTAGAGGTCAAGGTCCAAGCGCCAATGGTATGCCTGAGCTCCATAAATTAACCTCGCCTATTAATGTTCTTCAGTCAAAAGGATATAAAATTGCTCTTATTACGGATGGAAGAATGTCAGGGGCATCAGGAAGTTTTCCTGCAATTATTCATGTAACACCTGAAGCTAAAAACGATGGCGCTATTGGAAAAATAAATAATGGCGATGAAGTAATCATAGATATTAAGAGTGGTTTATTTTCAGTAAACCTTTCTAATGAAGAGTTAGCATCTAGAAACCTATGTGAACTAAACAATTCAAATCAAGGTGTTGGAAGGGAGTTATTTAATATATTTAGAAGCAATGTAGGTTCTACAGATGATGGTGCTTCAATTTTTATGGATAACTCATAATGGATATTATAAAAAAACTATCGCTTTATAAAGCTATACCTATTGTTACAGTTACTGAGCAGAAGACTGCACAAGAATTATTTAAATATTTAAAAAAGAATAGTCTTCCTGTTGTAGAAATAACTTTAAGAGATTCAAGAGTTAAAAAAGCACTTAAGAATCTTGATCTTGATAATATCCTTCTTGGTATTGGAACTATTAAAAACCTATCTGATATAGATACTGCCATAGATGCTAAAGCTAACTTTGGTGTATCACCAGGATTAAATATTGAGTTATCTGAATATGCTGAGAGTAAAAATTTCTTGTTAATTCCTGGAGTAGACACTGCATCTGAAGTAATGCAAGCATTATCATATGGCCATAAATTGCTTAAATTTTTTCCTGCTGAATATTCTGGTGGTATTGAGAAATTAAAAGCCTTTAATTCTGTATTTCCAGAGGCAAAATTTATCCCTACTGGTGGCATTAATTTATCTAATATGAAATCTTATCTTGAGTTAGATAATGTTGTAGCAGTCGGCTCGTCTGCTTTAATATCCATTAATGACTTTAAAGAAAATAATCTTGATTTATTAAATAAAAATTTAGAAACTTTAAAAAAGATCTAAATTATTAAACCCCTTCCACCAAAACAACATATCTTATTGCAGAACCAGTAACATGATTTGTATATGTTGCTTGATAGGCATCTGATTCATAACAGTTCTTAGCTGCAGTAAAACTTTCAAATTCTACAAGAACCGTTCTTTCAAATAAGCCTCCTTCAACCTCTATTTGATTTCCTCCTCTTACTAAAAACTTGCCGCCATAACTTTCAATGATAGGTCCTGCTAAAGCTGCATATTTTGAATATTCATCTCCATTGGTAATATGGCATCTTGCAATCCAATATCCTTTCATACTAGCTTTTAAACTCTAATCTTTTTGAATGCAGGATGGGCTCTGTATAGCCACTTGGCTGATTCCTTCCTTCTAATGCTAAGGAGCAAGCTGCTACAAATGCAACGCTATTATAATCTGGTGACATATTATGATAATCAAGATCGCCAGCATTTTGTTTATCGACAATAATTGCCATTTTTTTCATTGTCTTAATTACTTGTTCTTTTGAACATAAGTCATGGTGCAGCCAATTAGCAATATGTTGGCTTGATATTCTACAGGTGGCTCTGTCTTCCATTAATCCAACATTATTTATATCTGGAACTTTTGAGCAACCAACGCCGCTATCGATCCATCTAACAACATAGCCCAGAATGCCTTGGGCATTATTATCTAATTCTTTTTGAATATCTTCTGTTGATAGACTCTCAGGATCAGTCATAACAGGGATAGTAAGAATATCATCGAGACTGGCTTTTGATCTCAAAGCTATTGATTCTTGCTCACTTGCAACAAGCGTTTGATGATAATGAATAACATGAAGCGATGCAGCAGTGGGTGATGGAACCCATGCACAATTAGCTCCTGCTTTTGGATGCATGGCTTTAGTGTTATACATTTCTAACATTTCATCTGGCATCGCCCACATACCCTTGCCTATTTGAGCTTTACCTTTAAAGCCAGTCTGAAGCCCAGTATCAACATTCCAGTCTTCATAAGCAGAAATCCAAGGTTGCTGTTTCATCTCAGCTTTTGGAACCATAGGGCCTGCTTCCATGCTTGTATGTATCTCATCTCCAGTTCTATCTAAGAATCCAGTATTGATAAAAATAACTCTATTTTTAGCTATTCGAATGCACTCTTTTAGGTTTACAGTAGTTCTTCTCTCCTCATCCATAATTCCAACTTTTACGCTCAAAGGCTTGATACTTAATTCTTTTTCAACTGCTGCAAAAAGGTCACAAGTAAACTTAACTTCCTTGGGGCCGTGCATTTTAGGCTTAACTATATAGATACTTCCCTTTCTTGAATTAGAGTAATTACCAGTCTTTTCAAGGTCATGTTTTGATATACAAATAGTAAATATCGCATCCAGAATTCCTTCTGGGATCTCATTACCATTTTTATCTAAAACTGCTGAATTGGTCATTAGATGGCCTACATTTCTAACCAACATTAAACTTCTTCCTGGCAAGGTTAATTCTTTATTGTCTTTTGAGGTGAAGGTTCTATCAGGATTAAGTGATCGAGTCATCTCAGAATCACCCTTCATAAAGGTTTCTTTTAAATCACCTTTCATGAGACCTAACCAGTTTCTATAGACGATAACTTTATCAGCTGCATCTACTGCGGCAACTGAATCCTCGCAGTCTTGAATGGTAGTAATTGCAGATTCTACTAATACATCCTTGATACCTGCTAGATCATCCATTCCTATATTGTGATCTTTATCAATTTGAATTTCTAAATGTAGATTATTATTTTTTAATAAAATGCCACTAGGATTGTTATTGTCTCCACTAAAGCCAATATATTGATTGGTATCTTTTAATTCTGTTCGAGTACCATCAGATAATTCAACTTGAAGACTTTCACCTAAAATCATAAAGCTAATAGCGTCTTCATAGACGCCGCTTTCGAGTGGAACTATCTCGTTAAGAAAGTTTTTAGCAAAGGCTATAACTTTACTTCCTCTTGCTGGGTTGTAACCTCCTGCTCTTTCAGCTCCATCTTCTTCTGAAATCACATTTGTTCCATATAAAGCATCATAAAGGCTACCCCATCTTGCATTTGCAGCATTTAATGCAAATCTTGCATTCATAACAGGAACAACTAACTGAGGACCTGCAATAGTCTTTATTTCCGCATCCACATCAGAGGTTTCAATAGAAAAATCGTCACCCTCTTCAAGTAAATAACCTATTTCTTTAAGAAAGCTCTTATATTCAGCTGCATTATGGTCTTGATCTTTTCTTTGTATGTGCCAATTATCAATTTGCTGTTGCAAAGATTCTCTTTTTGCTAAAAGTTCAATATTCTTAGGGCCAAAGGTATCTAAAATAGACTCGAGGGACTTCCAGAAAAGACTTGGTTGAATATTAATACCAGGAGCCATCTCTTCTCTTAAAAAATTATCAAGCTCTTTGGAGACATGAAGCCCTCCATATATAACTCTTGCTGAATCATCTATAGGATTTGGTACCATTTCAGTTTCAGATTTTAATAATGAAACAAGTTTTGTAAAAATATTCATAACAGGATTATATACAAGCTAGTAAGTCTATAAAACATTTGAACTGATTAAATCTGATTAAATAATTTATAATTATTGTATGGATGATAATAAAAATATTGATGCTTTAATTATTGGTGCAGGTCATAACGGGCTCGTGTGTGCTTATTATCTTGCCAAAGCTGGGCTGAATGTTCATATCTTCGAACGAAGAGGTATAGTTGGTGGCGCTGCTGTTACAGAAGAATTTCATCCAGGTTTCAGGAATTCAGTAGCAAGTTACACAGTAAGCCTACTTAATCCTCAAGTTATAAGCGATATGAAATTAAAGGAATATGGTTTAACTATTGTCAAAAGGCCAATCTCTAATTTTCTTCCTATTGATAATACTAATTATCTTAAATTGGGTGGTGGTCTTGAAAAAACTCAAGCAGAGTTTAGAAGGTTCTCAGAAAGAGATGCAAATAGGCTTCCAGATTACTATGATCGCATCGAAGCGGTAGCAGATGTTCTTAGAGATCTATCAATTAAAACTCCTCCAAATCCAAAACAGGGTATTAAGGCTCTTATGCAAACAGCTTTGCAGGCTTGGCCGATTGTAAAAAAAGGTAATCAGGTTCACAGAGATGTTTATGATCTTTTTACTAAAAGTGCTCGATCTTTCTTGGATTCATGGTTTGAAAACGAGCATATTAAAGCAGCTTTTGGGTTTGATGCTATTGTTGGTAACTATGCTAGTCCTGATACTCCGGGCTCTGCTTATGTGCTGCTTCATCATGTTTTTGGTGAAGTTGATGGTGAAAAAGGAGCATGGGGTCATGCTATTGGTGGCATGGGTGCTATTACCCAGGCAATGCAGCAGGCATGTATTGATGTTGGGGTAAAGATAACAACTAACGCACCTGTTAAAAAAGTTATGGTTGATACGAAAAGAGTTACAGGTATTCAATTAGAGAATGGTGATGTCATTAATGCATCAAAAGTTGTATCTAATCTAAACCCAACTCTTCTTTATAAAAAATTAATTGATCAAAGTGATTTAGATGAAGAATTTAATAGAAGTATGGATGGTTATAAGTCAGGTTCAGGAACTTTTAGAATGAATGTTGCTTTATCAGAACTTCCAGACTTTATATCCCTGCCCGGTAAAGATGTTGCAGAGCATCATCAATCAGGAATAGTGATAGCTCCAACCTTGGATTATATGGATCAAGCTTATATTGATGCTAAAAATTACGGATGGTCTAAACAGCCAATTGTTGAAATGCTTATACCTTCAACTTTAGATAATAGCTTGGCGCCAGCAGGTAAGCATGTTGCTTCATTATTTTGTCAACAATTCTCTCCTACATTAAAAAATGGTGTGTCCTGGCATGATGCTCGCCTTGATGCCGCTGAGTGTATTATTGATACTGTAAATGCATATGCTCCGAATTTCAGGAACTCTATTGAAGGAACTATGATTTTATCTCCTCTTGATTTAGAAGAAAAATTTGGTCTTATTGGTGGCGATATCATGCATGGTCATATGACTTTAGATCAAATGTGGGCAGCAAGGCCGCTTTTAAACTATGGAGACTATAGAGGGCCTCTTAAATCTTTATATATGTGTGGAGCAGGTACTCATCCGGGTGGAGGTGTTACTGGTCTTCCTGGAAAGAATGCTGCTAGAGAAATTTTAAAAGATAAATAAACTATCTATTCGCTCTTTCAAAAGAAGCTGCATATTCAAGCAATGATTTATCAGACCATTTGGTCCCTATAAATGAAACTCCAACAGGCAAACCTTCAACTTTATCTAAAGGCAAAGTGATATGAGGATAACCTGCTATAGCAGCAAAGCCTCCATTACCCCAACTTCTCTGCCCTTCCATAGCTCCACCGTCTCCGTTTTTATAGTCAATAAGCCATGCTGGATTGCGGGTAAGGCCAACAAATGCATCTAAATTATATTTATCGAGTAATCTATCAAAATCTCCCTTAACCGTTTCAAGAGTAACTAGAACTGCTTTGTATTTATCGTCATCTAAAGAGGCCTCAATACTGGCTTCAAATATTTCTTGTTTAAAAAAAGGCATTACTGAATCTTTATTAGCATTATTAAAAGCAATAAGGTCTTTTAGATTTCTATAAGGGCTATCGGTATTACCTAGATAAAGTTTTAAGTCTCTTTCAAATTCATATAATAATAAGAAAAACTCCTCTTCTCCTGGATAAATTCTAGTATCCTCTATTAAAACAACCTCACCGCCAGTAGATGTAATAACTTTAGTTATTTTATTTAAAAGTTTTTGACCCTCTTCATCATCTGATCCTGAGTTTAATAATCCAAAGCGTTTATTTTTTAAGGAGTTTTTACTTAAATTCTTTGTAAAATTAAAATCAAAATTATTCGGTATATTTTGGGTGGAATCATCTAGTGGATCTTTCCCAGCCATAGCTTCCAGTGTCTGAGCTACAATCATAACCGTCTTACCCATAGGGCCAGCAGTGTCCTGAGTTGCAGAGATTGGCACTATTCCACTTCTGCTAACCAAACCAACAGATGGCTTCATCCCAACAATTCCATTCACTGAGGCTGGACATGATATTGATCCATTTGTTTCAGTCCCAATAGCAATATCCAACATACCGCTAGCAACTGCAACAGCTGAGCCTGAGCTTGAACCACAAGGATTTCTATTTTTTCCATAAGGATTAATAGTTTGACCTCCAAAGCTTGACCAGCCGCTTACCGAATTGAATGATCTAAAATTAGCCCACTCTGATAAATTTGTTTTTCCAAAAATATGATAATTTGATGACTTTAATTTAGAAATTAAAAAAGCATCTTTACTAGGATAGTTATTAGATAGAGCCAATGACCCTGCTGATGTGATCATGCCTTGAACGTCTATATTATCTTTAATACCTATATTTATCTTTGAGTCCAAATTGGTATTATCTATATTAATAAATGCATTAAATGGATCTTCGTCACCATAGGCTAGAAGAGTTAGTGAAATTAAAAAAATGCTTAGAATTTTATTCATAGCTTGATATTAAATAGAAATTTTTATCGAGTCAAAGTATATAAATTGGAGCGGGAAACGAGGTTCGAACTCGCGACCTCAACCTTGGCAAGGTTGCGCTCTACCAGCTGAGCTATTCCCGCATTATTAACCTTATTTGATAAGGTCTGGAGCAGTATTATCTATTATTAAAAACACAAGGTAAAGTTAAGATATCTTGAAATAAAATTAATTAATAGAAATTTTTTGCAGTTTCTCTTTTGTATTTAAAAAATCTTTATAAATGACCACTGAAGCAGGCTCAATATTCTTTGGAAAAGGTATATAAAAGCTAGCTTGATTATCATAACCATAGAAAAATTCACTATCTTCAAACCCTATATGTTGAGCTTTAACTAATAACGGATTACCGATATTAACTTGATAAAGCTGTTTACCCTCAGAATCTAAGAATACAGCTTCATAAGTTTCTATTTCTATAGGATCTTTTTTAAAGCGATAGCTTGGAATCAGTTTATTGTATTCAACTGATTTAAATTCAAAAACTCCATCCTTCATGAAAAGCTTTACCTGATGAAATTTATTATCATTAATAGTTACTTTGGTATCTTTTAAGATTTGATGTTTGCCTGGAATAAGGTCATCTGCAGCCATAATGAAAGTTGGCACAGCAATAAGTGATGCTAGAAAAATTTGTTTGAGAATTATCATAAATTACTCCAGTTGATTCCAATCGTGCCGCCAGTAGTTCCATCGATATAACCGATTGCATAATCAGATTTATTTGCCGGATTTGCTTGATAACTTCCTGACCAGTTTATAGATGTATTCCAGTAATATTCACTGTTAAAGAAACCTTCATAATTATCTGAGTCTAAAAGTATGTCATCAGGAGCTGTCATAAAGCCTAAAGTATCAACTGCTTTATATGAATACTCCATAACTCCACCATTCTCAGGCTTTGCAAAGGTAACTTCAGTTTGATTAACAAGATCCTCTTGAAGCACTCCGTTTACATACCAATTAAGTTGAATATTATTTGTATTAAATTCAACACCTAGATTGTACTTAATAGATGTATAACCTGAGTCTTGTTGAAGACGATCTAAACCAGTTTCAACTCCATCACTATTTACTAAATAAATGCTGCCCCAAACATTAGGACAATTATCATAATTGTCATATTGTTTAAAACATTGATTGGCAATGGTTTGAATAATAAAAGCTTCAGAGTTGATAGGTCCGTATTGAGAGATAAAGTTCTCAGGAACTCCCCAGCTGCCAGCATAGTCTCCACCATACATAACGTTATAGTCCTCAGGTCTCCATGATGCATCAGATGAGTAATATGTCCCAGTAAATAAGCCTACGCCATTACTAGAAGCGCCTGCTGTATAGCCAGGTACATTGGTTTTATCTTGAATCCAATGAGACCATTTAACATTATATGGATCGTTATTTGTAGTTGTATTAGGTGAGGAGTCAGCATAAATACTCATATCAAAGCCCCTATCGTCACTAGTTATATATTCATCACCCAGATTAGCGTGACTGTGACCAAGCTCATGCATAGCAATATAGGAAGTTGAACCACCCAAGGGCTGGGCATTTACATAACCTCTTGCTACCCCTCTTCCATAAAAACCAGCAAGAATAGAAATGGTATCAGGCAAAGGTCCATCTGGAAAAGCTGCAGTCACATTAGCATCAAGCACATCCCAATCCCAACAGTATATTGAAGTATCCCAATCAAGACAGCCTGTGTATAGGCCAACAAATGAGTCAGTACCATCTAAAAGAATTGGTTCAACCGCAAGAATATTAAAATACTCTTCTACAAAACCTCCTTCATTTATTCTTTCAATTAGATTGTAAGCAGTTTGACCAAGTCTATTTCTAAAGTCCTCTATATCTGTAACCGAATCAGCCACAATTAAGTAATTCGTTCCAGGCTGTTGATTTTGTCTTTTTGTTCCGCTGACTACATAAGTTTTGTACTTTTCAGTGACTACGATATTTGAAGGAATAATGGCAGTAAATGACGATTCACCTGAAGAGTTACCATCATTAGCAATAATAGTAACTTCTTTAAAACCAGCACTGGTTACATCAGTAAAATCAAGAGTAATCATATTAGCGCCATTTTCAGAAACGCTTATTAAAGGGGTTGGTAAGAGATCATCACCAATTTTTGCACTGTAAGTCATATCAGATAACTCGCTATCTGGATCATTCACCGAAAATTCAAAAGTAGAATTTTCAGGCATTAAAATGTCTGATGTCCCTGCTGAAGCTTGAGGTTTATTAATCAGCTCAACTATAGGTGAGTCATTAATATTATTTATAGTTATTGAAACTGTTGCTGGACTTGAAACAGTTGAATTTTCAACTGCAGTAGCTGTGAACTGGAAAGTATCACTCCCGCTATACTCTGAAGAAGGATTATAGCTAAAACCACCATCTGGACTTAAATTAATTGCTCCATAACTTGGTCCTGAAATTTTTTGAAAAGTAACTGAAGATGCGCTAGAAGTTGATGCTGTTAAATTCCCGATATAGATAGCGTCTTCATCTGTAGAAAAACTTTGAGAGTTAGCTGTTATTGAAAAAGATGAACCGCCGCCACCGCCGCCGCAAGCTGCAACAATACATAATACACAAAGAGTTAAGATTGGTTTTGTTATAGATTTCATGGTCCTAATATTACCATTAAAAGTATTAAACCAAAAAAAAGAGGGTTAAAAAAACCCTCTTTTTAATATTCTAATTATTTCTTAGAAATCTTTCTGGAATCTAACTCCAAATGCTCTTGGTGGAGCATACATAGCTCTCACGTATCCAGTATTTCCAGCAAATGAATCTGTTTTAATTAACTCATCAGTTAAATTAAAGACATAGAACTCAAGGCCCCAAGCTTCAGTTTCATTTACAAGTGTTACTGCAGCATTTGCTGTAGTTGTAGCTTCTTGTCCGCTATGGAATGGAGCTACAGCGTAGTTAGTTTCATTGAAGAACATTTCTCCAGTATGGCTAATACTTAAATTAGGTCTAACAAACCATCCAGATGCTGGATAGAAAGTATGCTCAACAGTAACTGTTGCTGATACTTCAGGAGACCACATTAAATTCTTACCATCAAGATTATGATCGCCAGCTGCTGCACAAGGATCTTGACCTAATAAAGCTCTTTCAAGACAAAGATAGCCATCAGCAAACTCTTCAGATCCGCCTGGTTGAGGTGCATCTAAAGCAGCAACCCACCCATACACTCTTCCATTTTCCCAAGCATTCCAATCAAACTCTAATTCAAGACCTTGGATTGTTGTTTCTTCAAGATTTTTAGTCATTAATGTATAAATTGCATTTCCATTTTGCTCATCATAACCAACAAAACCGAACATGGTTCTTTGCATATTTTCATATTGAGAAACAAAAGCATTACCTAGAAGTTTTAAATCACCACCTAGTAATGAAGCTTTAAAACCTAGCTCAAATGTAGTGTTATCTTCAGGTTCATAAGGGAAATTAATGAATACACCATCACCTCTATCTACATTGTCACCAAAACCACCAGCTTTAAAGCCGGTCGCTACTGAACCGTAAACGAATAAGTCATCATTAACAATATAGTCAAAACCTAGTTTATAGGTACCAGCATCCCATTCAGCTGCATAACTATTGTCAGCATTTGCTGGAATATCAAGGAAATTAGGATTAAAAATACCATCATTCATTCCAAGATCATCTGATTGATAAACGCCGTTATAAACAGACCAATCTACAAAAGTTAAATTACCGCCTGCATCACTAACTAAACGTGTATTACCAACGAAATCATAACTTTCAAACCAAAAACAGTCATTTGCATCAGCACAATACATATTTGGATTTGTCCAATATCCATGAGTGATTATAGTTTTACCGCCTACATCTTCTTTTTCATCCCAAGTATGTCTATACCCGAAAGTAATATTTAACCTATCATCAACTGCATAATCCACCTGACCAAAAATTGCCATTGATTCAACAGTTCTATTTGGTTGATAGTAAGAAGCCGAGAAAGGTCTCATTGTTACGCCATTAAAAGGTTGCTCAACATCGTATCTGGAAGAATTATCTTCATCCATATAAAAAACACCAGCTACCCATTGAAGCTGATCATCTGTATCTGATTTAAGTTGGAATTCAACAACATTTGAACTCATTTCTTGAGTGGTTCTTGACATTTCATCAAACCACATAGGTTTTACATTAGCTGCTAGAGTAGCTGCTGCTGAACCTGGAACTAAACCAAGTGCTCCTGCAACTGCATCAAAGTCTTGCATCCAAACTGAATACTGACATCCATAAGCATATGAAGCTTCAACTGATCCACCCCAGCCCATTTGGCAATTGTCATATCCCATATTCCAAGCAGTATTTTGGAAATATGCATCCCCATTAAAACCAGTTCCATTAGAGCCTTCAACTTTAGGACCCCAACCATACTGACAGCCATATATGCCGCCACAATCATGATGCCCTCTAAGAGCAAACCATCCAGTCATCATTGAGTCTGGGTGTTGTCTTTTAAAACCATAAGCAGGGTGAGATGGATCTACAAAATTACCACCATCATTATCATTAATTTGGTATCTATCTTGCTGAGATATTGAAACTCTTAATTCTCCAAGAACGTCTTCATTGACCCTAAACTTAAGTTCAGATCTTAAACTAGTGATTCCAAGATCTAATTCACCAGGATTATTGATAGCTGCATGAAAAGGATCGTCAGGACCTTGATCACATGAAAAGTCATATGCCATTCCTCTAGACATTTCAGCCTGTTCACAATCTTTTAAATAGATACTACCAGCACCATCATCTTGAAAATGATCTAAAGCAACATACCATTCAAGATCTAAATTATTTGCTGGTGCAAATAAGAATCCTAATCTACCAGCCCAATTGTTTGTATTACCGTATGCATCTGCTGCTTTAACATCTTTAGCTCTTCTTTGGTCAACGTTTGCTATTCCATCAGCCATAACATCTCTGCCATCAGCCCAAGTTTCTGTGCTTTGATTTGGACCACCTGGACCAGATCTATTAATACCTATCTTTCCATCTCTGTTGTAATCAAGCTCCCAATCATAACTATCGACAGTTTGATCAATATATGAATTAGCTTTTGTAGCTTTAAAAGATGTTCTCATAGCCCATTCACTTGTAATTGGAATGTTAATGAAACCATCAATTTCTTGCATATGTCTGTTGCCTACTCTGACTCCATATCTTCCTGTAACCTCATCACCAAATTCAGGCTTAGCTGTAACTACATTGATTGCACCAGAGGTTGAGTTTCTTCCAAATAGAGTTCCTTGAGGACCTCTTAAAATTTCTATTCTCTCAACATCATGCGCAAGCATTAAAGCTGCTTGAGGTCTAGGTGAATACATTCCATCGACATGAACAGCAACTGTTGGGTCACCGATTTCAGTATAGTTATTAGAACCGATACCTCTAATAGCAATATTTATTCCTGAGTCTTCTGCAGAAGTTCCTACTTGCATATTTGGAACTAGCTTAGATAAATCTGAGATTCTAGAAATACCTTGGGTATTTAATTGATCTTGAGTTACAACAGATACCGCAATTGGTGTTTCCATTAAGTTGGTTTCACGCTTGGTAGCTGTAACAATTATCTCTTCGACTAAAGCATCAGCTTCGTCTTGAGCAAAAGTATGATTAGTAAAACTTGTAAATGACATTACAAGCAATGATAGTAAATACCTATTAAAATTCATTGTTTCCCCTCTATTCCTTTTAAGAATGATTACATCGATAATTTAATGACATCGATGTCAGTTATATATGCATGCAATTATATCCAAATTTTGGGTATAAATGCAAAAAAAAGAAGTAGTTAAATTATTATGTGCAAATAGTATGCACATTAATAATTAAGGGATTAATTTTCGACAAACAAATACATCTCCTACCTTAAAGGTAAGAGACGTAAAATTTGTTATAGAAAATTAAAGAGAGAGACTATCTAGCTTCGCGAGGACGTGATTCGTTAACAACCAATTTTCTGCCTTCGATATCCATATCATTCATGGCTTCGATTGCTTTTTCAGCTCCATCACTCATTTCAACAAAACCAAACCCTCTTGAGCGGTTTGTCATTCTATCAGTGATAATTTTTGCTGAAGTAACAGTTCCGTGTTCTGCAAAAAGATTTTCTAGGTCTTGGTCGCTCATGCCCCAAGAAAGATTTCCAACGTATATATTCATAATTTCCTATTATATAAAAAAAAAAGCATTTTACATTACATTTCCATGTATTAGTAACTTTTTTTCAACTATTAACAAATTTAATTGTTGAGTCTCCAAACTCAGACCACCATTCCATACCCATTAAATGGATTCTTTCGAGGTTGATTTCAGATGAATCATCTAGCTTTTTATTAACTTTTTCAGTTGATGAGTTAATTCTTAAGTATTTTTCTTTCATTAGACCTTCAGCAATTTCATGATCCATGTTTTGTTCAAGCATGATTCCAATTACATCATTTCTGAGCCATCCAAGTGCGCCCCATTTTTTTGAAGCAGGTCCATCAATTTTTTCTCTATCTATACCCGCACCTATACTCAAGACTTTTACATTGTCAGTTTTAAAATGCTTCATGGCTTCCACATATCCAATTAAGGATGGATTATTTGAAACAATACCTCCATCAATATGCCATGTGCCATCTTCTATCTCAGAAGTTGGGTAATAAATTGGGGCAGCGCTAGTAGCCATTGCTGCGCTAACTGCACTTATTTCCGGAGTATTGATGCTGCTTAAAAGAGTGGGACTCCTATTTTCGACATCGTAGCTCAGAGTCATAATGGGTTTATGAGCTTCTCCCATTGATGCATCAGATAAATATTTTTTTAAGGTATCAGTTTTACCGATACCATCATACTTAGGCCTGGTATGTAAAAAAGAAGTTCTGTTTTCCCATGAAGCTGACATAGAAGAAAGAATATTTTCTCTTGACCAAAATTCATGGAGTTCACTGGCGTTCATTTTTTCAACAGCAATTAGTAGAGCATTCATTCCGCCAGCGCTAGTTCCAATGAACATATCAAATAAATCAAAAATAGATTTTCCGGTTGCGACTTCTAACTGTTTTAAGAAAACTACTCCAGCTATAGCTCGAACTCCACCTCCATCAAATGACAGGACTCGTTTTGCTTTTTTACGGGAGAATATTTCAAAGTAATTCTTCATTACAAAGATCCTTTAAAAAGAAATAAAAAGTTAAGCTTAATCTGGTGTTGAGGATCCAGCACCTCTACTGTCTGCTCTAGCATTTCTATCGATCGCATCAGCCCTCTTTTCCATATTATCTGCATTCATGGGAAGTATGGCCATTCTTTGAGTTTCTCTGTCAATAATAGATTGCGCTATCTTTTCTTGATTATTTGTATATCTCGAATCTAGTTGAGCTTGAGTAGGAATAGGGAAATCAAGAATTTTTTGATGAAGAATCTTTAAAGCTTCTAATTGCTTACCTGAATATTTACCAGAATCTATTGAAACCATTAGGTCGCTAGCATATTTTTTTTGTTTAGCTAACTCATCTTCAACTGTTGATGGTCCGGAAGCTTCAAGTTGCGAAGATGCAAATAAAGAAAAAGTAATACATAAAGTTAGTAGGTTTTTTAAAGTCATGGCTGTAGTCTCCTTAAATTATTGAAATATTATAAACTATATTTAATTACGGGGTGCTTGGATTAGTTGCTGAATCTCGTTTCATTGTTTGTCTCATTTCACGCATCTTAATTTGCTGCTCACGAAAATTATTATTTTGGTTAGATGAATTATTTTTTATATTATCTCTCTGATTGTTGCTCATATGCTCAATCATTGCGGCATGAGTTCTATTAACTTCGGCCTGAGTAGGTTCTGGACGAAGTAGCATCTGATTATGAACTTGTTGTAAATAAGCAAGTCGCTTTCCCTCATATCTTCCAGAGTTGATAACTAAAAGAAGGTCATCAGCCGCTTCTTTTTGCTTTTCGACAATCTGCTCAACGCTTGGCGCACCTTTGAGCTCTGCTATATCTACTCTTAATCTTTCCATAACTCTTTTATCTTGCTCAGCTGAAACTGCAAAAAGGGGCATTGAAAGTAATATTGTGAGGATTAATGTATGTTTCATAATTACGCTATTTATATAAAATATATTACTAATATAGATTGGTTTTATAATAAAAAGTTCAAAATCTTAAAATTTTCTTTTTTGTGGACCACATTTTCCAGAAGCTTGAATTTCCACTTTAGGATTTTTATTTTTAGTACCATCGGTTTTTTTTAACCAAATATCAGCATCAATTCTACCTTTTCCTGTATACCAGTTAATCGAATTACTGACACGGTATAAATCAACTTTAAAATCTGTAAATACAGGATGGATTTCATCAGGCAGCATTGTTGTTAATATTTCTATACCTTTATCTGTATTATTTTCAACCCATTTAGCTTCAGGGTTAATCCAGGTTGGTGATGGTTCAAAAATATAATTTAGCTTAACCATGGTGTCATCTTTTTTATTTATCTCCCAATACTGGGTGACTGTAATTGGATCTTTTTGCCAAAATTCTTCAGCAAAATTGCTTTTAGCTTTCTGTAAAAGAAAAATAGATTGTTGGGTTTGAACTGCAAGGTTTCTAAAAAGCTCGATGCCTTCAGATAAATAGTTCTTAGCAACATCTTCATAAGTTATAGAGTAGGTTCCTTCAAGCTCACAAATAACTTTTGTTGTTGATTGAGCATGGAGGCTCGGAATAAGAATAATAAGAAATAAAAACTTATACTTCATAATTAATCCTTTACAACCTTGTCGCCTAAAAAGTTTTTAGCAGATTCTAAGCCGCCTGCGTTCATTAAATCTTTATAACCCATATTAGCTAGAGCTTTCATGGCTTTTCCAGCTCTATTGCCACTTCTACAATAAAGAATTATTTTTTCATTTTTATCAGGGGCTATCTTTGCGATTTCATTTGAAATTTCATCCCAGTTAACTCTTTGAGCTCTAGAAAGATGTCCCTGGTTCCACTCTCCTTCTGATCTAACATCAATAATAATGGCATCTTCTAAGCCAGCAAATGTGTTAACTGAAACCAATAGACTTAAAAAAATAAATAGCTGTTTCATTTGTTGACCTCTTTATTCATAGCGGTGAATCTACAAAAGCATGTTCTTCTACCTTCGTCATCTGTAATATCAATATTCCATACAGATGTTGATTTACCGATATGAACTGCGGAAGCTTTTCCATAAACAAATCCTTCGCTTACTGACCTAAGATGGTTTGCATTAATCTCCAGACCGACTGCAATTTGATTGTTGTTATCAAGAACTAGGTTTGCTCCTATACTTCCAACTGTTTCTGCAAGAACGCATGAAGCACCTCCATGAAGAATCTCAAAAGGCTGTTTAGTTTTTTCTGATACTGGCATCTTCGCAATAACATAATCATCACCAATTTCTATAATTTCTACACCTAGGTGTTTATCCATATTGACCATTGCACCATAACTATCTTGAGAATTAATAGATTCATGCCATATATTATTTTCTGTAACTTTTATCATCACAGGATTTTATCATGAGTTTCTTGGTTTGATTTGTTAAAAACAATTCAATTTGTTTAACTTTTTTAGTTACTTTAATATATCAACGTAACTATCTTTTTAAAAAATTTATGAGTGAGAGAATAAAAATTATTGGAGCCGCTAATTCTCCATATACTCGAAAAATACTATCTGTATTTAGGTATAAGCATATTCCATATAGTGTTTACTGGGGAGACGTTGCAACTCATCTTGCAAAATTAGGTATAGAGCCACCACGTCCTATTTTATTGCCTACGGTACTTTTAAAAAATGAAGAAAATGATTACATTGCAACAACTGACACTACTCCAATTATAAGAAGATTAGAAAATGAATATCCGGGAAGGAGTATTGTTCCAAAAGACCCTGCCCTATCTTTTATTAATTACCTACTCGAAGACTTTGCTGATGAATGGGTTACCAAATATATGTTTCATTACAGGTGGTATTTTGAAGAAGATGCAGATAATGCTGGAACAATTCTTCCATTAAGTCATGCGGTAAGTATGCCAGAAGATGTTCATTCACAAATTAAATCTATGGTTGCTAAAAGACAGATTGAAAGGCTTTGGGTTGTGGGTTCAAATGATAAAACTGCTAAATTAATTGATTTAAGTTACAGAAGATTTTTAAAATTAATGGAAGCTCATTTATTAATAAGTCCTTTCCTCTTTGGCGATAAACCCTCCTCAGCAGACTTTGCTATCTATGGTCAGCTCACACAACTTGTTGGCTTTGATCCAACTTCAAGAAAAATTGCTCATGAAATCTCATCTAGAAGTGTTGCATGGGTAGATGTGATGGAGGATTTAACTGGTATTGATCCAGAGCAATTAAATTGGACAAGTCTGGAAGATAGTCCTCAAACTCTTAAAGATATTTTAAAAGAAGTTGGCAGAGCCTATGTCCCAGCTTTAATGGAAAATGATAAAGCTGTAACAGAGGGAATGGATACCTGGGAAACTGAGATTGATGGATCGACATGGAAGCAAAAAACTTTTAATTATCAAGCAAAATGTTTATCTTGGATTCAGCAAGAGTTTAATAATCTAGATGATGAAGACAAATTAAGAGTTATAAAATATATTGATGGCACGGGTTGTGAAATTTTAATAAAAGGATAGTGATATGGAAATTAAAGATAAAAGAGTCGTAGTTACAGGTGCTGCTAGCGGGATTGGTAAAGCTTTATGTATTGCTTTTAAAGAATCTGGTGCAAAGTCTATAGTTTGCGTTGATATAAATATCGAAGGTGCAATTGAAACAGCTAACTTAGTTAAAGGTATTGCGGTTTCAGCTGACGTATCTAAAGAATCAGATATTATTAATGTCATAGATAAGGCAAATGATTTATCCGGTGGTATTGATATTTTTTGTTCTAATGCAGGCATTGGAGGAAATCCAGGCTTCTTTGAATCTGATACATCAGACTGGAATCATATTTGGGGCGTTAATGTTCAATCGCATATATATGCAGCTAAACATGTCTTGCCTCAGATGATGGAAAGAGGCGAAGGTTATTTAGTAAACACTTCTTCTGCAGCAGGCTTATTAACTCAACTGGGTGCTGCTGGATATTCTGTTACGAAAGCTGCGGCTGTAAGTTTTGCAGAATGGATTAAAATTACCTATGGAAATAAAGGAATTGGTGTTTCTTGTCTATGCCCTCAAGCAGTAAGAACTGCAATGACAGAACAAGGGCCTGGTGTTGCTGGAGTAGATGGAATGCTAGAAGCTGATGTTGTTGCAAATGATGTTTTAAATGCTATAAGAGAAGAGCGTTTTCTAGTTTTACCTCATCCTGAAGTTGCAGAATATATGCAAAGAAAAGCCAATGATCGAGATAGATGGATTGGAGGAATGCAACGATTGCAAAAACAATATGAAGATTTTTTAACCCCCATGAATGATAAATAGGAAAATATTATGAAAACAAAAATAACAGAATTGTTTGGAATAGAGCATCCAATTATTCAAGGTGGAATGCATCATGTCGGTTTTGCCGAACTCGCTGCTGCTGTTTCGAATGCAGGCGGTCTGGGCATTATCACCGGCCTAACTCAAGGAACTCCAGAAAAATTAGCAAATGAAATTGCAAGATGTCATGAAATGACTGATAAGCCTTTTGCCGTAAATTTAACTTTCTTGCCATCCTTAACTCCCCCTGATTATCCTGGCTTAATAAAATCCATAATTGATGGTGGAGTAAAAATTGTTGAGACTGCTGGAAGAAATCCAGCAGAGCACCTTCCTGCACTAAAGGCCGCTGGAATAAAAGTTATTCATAAATGTACTTCTGTAAGACATTCATTAAAAGCACAATCCATTGGATGTGATGCTGTTTCAGTAGATGGTTTTGAGTGTGGAGGTCATCCTGGTGAAGATGATATTCCTAATTTTATTTTACTTCCAAGAGCAGCAGATGAATTAAAAATTCCATTTGTTGCATCAGGCGGTATGGCAGATGCTCGAAGTCTTGTGGCTGCAATATCACTTGGAGCTGAAGGTATGAATATGGGAACAAGGTTTATAGCCACACAGGAAGCTCCAGTTCATCAGAATGTTAAAGATGCAATAGTAGGTGCAAGTGAGCTTGATACTAGGCTCATAATGCGATCTTTAACTAATACAGAGAGAGTATTAAATAACCCTGCTGTTGAACGGTTAATAGAAAAAGAAAAAGAACTAGGTGATAAGTTAACCTTTATGGATATTCATGATGAGGTGGCAGGAGTCTACCCTAAGATAATGCATGAAGGTGATATGGATGTAGGCGCTTGGTCTTGCGGCATGGTAGCTGGATTAATCAATGATATTCCAACAGTAAAAGAATTGATTGATGGAATTATGAATGAAGCAGAGACTATCATTCAAAGAAATAGCAGCCTGCTTTAACAGACTGCTATAGATAAGAGTTTATTTTACAAAAACTGTAGGAGCCTCGCCCTTTTTAGCAACTCTAATTACAAGGGATGATCTGCATTCATCATCAGCAACAGCTGGAGCGTCATCTTCTCCACCATGAACCCAATTTGAAGGCTCGAACCAATATTCATCTTTTATTATAGGCTTAAATTCACCTGAAACATTAGTATTAGATTGACCATCAAGCATATAAACCAATGTTCCATATGGGTGCATATGCTTATCGCCCTTATTTGCTCCACATGAAGCATACTTTTCTACATATAAATCCATTTCTCCACCTAGATCAAAAATCTCTGATGAGATCAAACCTTGTCCAGCAACTTTTTCCTCTTCATGATGAGCAGCATTGATATTCATAGTGGCAATTATCAACATACTTATAGCTAATTTAGTTTTCATATTTATTCCCCTTCAATAATATTTAATCTTAAGCATACACAAGTATGTTTTATAAATATACGCTTTATGTAAAGTAGACTTTACATCCTAAGTGTTCTAGTATTAATTGAATCAATTAATTACAAAAAATATGAGCACTTCAAATGAGGTATATTTAGGTCAAAAAAATTCCGT